>Ga0194047_10000089_pt1 | contig 63168 bp, 56 predicted proteins | sample JunL225m_MetaG_2_FD_160070 | JGI IMG/M metagenome (GOLD analysis project Ga0194047, IMG submission 160070) | Anoxic zone freshwater microbial communities from boreal shield lake in IISD Experimental Lakes Area, Ontario, Canada - Jun2016-L221-5m | ecosystem: Environmental > Aquatic > Freshwater... | reverse complement strand
CCGCCACCTCCACCCATTCCGCCACCTCGCATACCGCCACCTCCACCCATTCCGCCACCTCGCATACCGCCACCTCCTCCATTCATCGAATTAGGAGGTCTGTTTGCCCCGTTCATAGCCATTGGATTTAAAATAATACCGACACTAATACTTGGCGCATTTTTTGAATTAAAAGATTTAGGGTATACATTTTTTATAGGAATAATTGTTTCTAAAACAAGGTTTCCAAATTCATCATAATTAATACCCATCTTAATAAAATTGGTATCAGTGATATCATAAATCCTATTGTCCATATTGATAAAGCCAAATGTTTCAAAAACATTTTTATCAAGCAAAGATTGTTTTCTAGCGTTGGCTTGGTTCATATTTCTATTTCGATTATCACCTCTATCCATCATGGGGCGATCGTTATTCATCATACTACGCACTGGGAATTGGATTCCCATAGATTTATTTTTCTTTGCTTTGGTATCCACAAAAATAGAAATCCCAGCTCTTAGAAGTCGAGCTTGCGTGGCTTGATCATTGGTTGCAACACTTACATAAATATGCTCATTATCATTGGTGATATTATATTGTAAATGGCCATCCTCAGTGCCAAATCTTAAAGGTAAACCCCAATCGGAAGCGTTACCATCTGCCACAATAGGTGCTTGTTGAAAATTACCAACAGGATAAGATATCGAGCTACAGCTAGCAGATAAAATAAATAATAGCAAAACAGCAATGGGGGCTTTCAAAATTCTCATAAATAATATTGGTTTAAAACAAGTATAGATTAGAGTGCAGATTGAATCAATGGTTTAAAGCATACATCAAAATTAAACATTAAAACTGCCTAATATTGCAGCAAACAAGCCAACATCGTTTATTATTATACAAAGCAGATTATATTTGCAGTATGGGGCAGAAAAAATTAATCAAATTTGCGGCAATCAAGGAATACGAGAATGTCTTGGAATACCCACAGGGCATGCCGGGAAAATGGAGTGCCTTTTTTGAACAATTGGGATTAGGTAGTTCTCCCATTTTATTAGAAAATCTGACTATTCAACCTAAAGTTGATTCTTCCACAAGCAATGGAGAAAAGCAGCTCACTTTAGAGTTGGCTTGTGGCCGAGGTGAATATGCTGTAGGATTGGCAAGAATGTTTCCCAATCAAAATTTTTTAGGCTTAGATATCAAAGGAAATCGGATTTGGAAAGGTGCAAGTATTGCAAATAAAGAGGCCATTAAAAATGTTGCATTTGTAAGAACACAAATAGAGCAAGTGGCAAGTTATTTTACTTCAGATGAAGTGTCCGACATCTGGATTACTTTTCCTGATCCACAGTTAAGATTATCAAAAGCAAAAAAACGATTAACACATCCACAATTTTTAAGACTATATCAAACATTTTTAAAACCCGGCGGTTCGGTTCATTTAAAAACAGACAGTCCCAATTTGTATCAATTTACCATGGCGGTGATTGATTTATTTGAATTAACCTTGGTCAAACAAAGCGAAGATATTTATAAGGAAACAAATATGGATCCAAGGTGTGCGATCAAAACTTATTATGAAGGATTAAATATAGCAGGCAGCAATCGTATTCATTATATCGAATTTAAAATTGACAAAGTGTTGCCTAAACAAAAAGATGAAATGCTTAAAGAAATAATTGCAGAATTCGAAGTAACAGAGACGCATGATGCAAAAAGAGAAAGAGGAATGAATAAAATGGCAGAATAAGAATGGAAAAAGGAATTGATTATAATATAGACGAGCATGGCAAATGGGTGTTTACAGCAAAGTACCATCAACAAAGAGGTTATTGTTGTGGAGAAGCCTGCAAGCATTGTCCTTTTGACTATGAATCTGTGCCAGAGCCCATTAAAACAAGGGCGACATTAATTAGAAATAACCTCAGCAAGTCAATGCCAAATGCAATACACACCAAAGACAACTGATTTTTTTCAAAATGTATTTGAAGTAGTACGTCTCGTCCCTAAAGGTCGCGTGACCACTTATGGTGCGATTGCTAAATATTTAGGAACAGGTGGAAGTGCACGAATGGTGGGCTGGGCAATGAATGCATCGCATGGCGTAAAACCAAAAGTGCCAGCACATCGCGTTGTAAATCGAAACGGAATGTTAAGTGGGAAAGCCCATTTTGAAACACCCAATCAAATGGAAGCATTACTACTTAAAGAAAAAATAAAAGTCAAGAAAGAAATAATCATTGACTTTGAAAAATTATTTTGGGATCCTAATGTCGAAATAGGATTTTAAAATTATTTTAACCAAGGGCTAGTAAATCCTAATTTATGAAGGCCGCTTTGAATGTCTTTATCCTGCATAAATAATTTCCATAATAATCCAGAACGATAATTTTCAATCATCACAACGATGGGACCTTGGTCAATAGCTAAATAGGAATCTGCTACCCAGTTTTTAGTTTCCGAATAAGCATCCTTAAATCCATAAGTTCCCCATAAGCTAGTACCCTTTATTTTTAATGGAATACTATCATTAAAATACCTAAGTGCTTGCATAGAATAGCTAGGGGTATAAGGAAATGCACTTAAAGCCGCGGTTGGACTAATGACACTTAAATCGTTTAAAGGAGCATGGGCGGAATACCCTTCGTAGCTATCGCTTGCGGTTAAACCCCATGCATTGGCACTATAGCCAATAAACTTTTTAGGATTATCAATACAATAAGCACGGTTAATTAAAGTATGATTTAAATTTTGCTCCCAATAATCTGCATATTTATCTTTTAAACCTCTTGGATCTAAACCCATAAAACTATATTGAGAAAAAAACAAAGGTCCCCCATAATCAAAACCTAGTGGAAGTGTAATACCATAAAACGATTTTCCATTTTTAAAAAAACTACTGTTTGTCCAACCATGATGATATACCTCAGGTTGAATCGCATACCTAGGAGAGGAGGCCGCTAATAAATAAGCAATTAAGCATTCATTCCATCCACCCAGTGCAAAATTCATTGACCAACCATTATTTGGGCTCCAATGCCAATATAACACATCCTTTCCTGGTTGTACATGCGCATTCCATTCCGCTTCATTCCAAGTCCAACTAATTTTATTTCTTAATTCTTGCTCTATTGGATTGTTATTGGTAAAATAATTTTTAGCGCAAATAAGTCCCTGAAATAAGTAGGCTGTTTCAACAATATCTGCACCATCATCTTTCCTACTAAATGGAATGGTTTTACCGGTAGACCCATTCAACCAATGAGGAAATATACCATGGTAATGATCTGCTTTTCTTAAAAAATTAATCATCTTTAATAAATGTTTGGCAGCCGAATCCCTTGTAATCCATTTGCGTTCGGTAGCCACAATAATGGCCATAATCCCAAAGCCACTCCCTCCAGTAGTCACCACTTCATCACCATATCCAAAAGTATGATTACTGCGTTCCCTTGCCATTCCTGAAATAGGATGTGCAAAATCCCAAAAGTAAGAAAACGATTTTCGTTCAACTTTTTCTAACAAAGCTGAATCTGAAATTTGCGCTTTAGTACCAATCGATAGCAACATTGTACAACTAATAAAAAAAATGGATATTCGCATGATAAGTTAATTTTTATAAATAAGGTGCATTGAATCCCAACTGAACAAGTCCTCGTTTAATTTCGGGACTACTTGTAAATAAATCCCAAATAAGTTTAGTTCGATAGTTTTCAATCATGATTATAATGGGCCCTTGGTCAATGGCTAAAGTAGTATTGCTAAACCATAATTGTTGTAAGGAAAACGCATCTATAAAACCATACTCTTTAAATAACTTATCTCCTAAGGTGTAATAATAAAAACGTAAAGCTTTTAAACTTTTATCCGGTGTATAAGGCAGAGATGAAATAGCGGCGGTAGGTGCAATCACGCCAATATCATTGGTAGGAGAAGATGCCGCATAACCATTGGGAACATCGCTTGCAGTTAATCCCCAAGTGGCATCACTATACCCGTAAAATTTTTTAGGATTTTGAATACAATAATTATAATTAATAAGAGTATGATTAACTACTTGCGTTTGATAATTAATATTATTGTCATCTGATAAGCCATTTGGATTGATTCCTAAAAAAGAATAGTGTGAAAAAAATAATGGACCTCCTAAAGAAGGGCCTAAGGGTAAAGTGAGATTATAAAAACTATTTCCGTTTTTATATCCTACACCCGAAGCAAAACCATTTTGATAAACCAGTTTAGGTATGGCACTCGTATTTGAAGCTGCGGCTAATACATAAGTGATCAAGCATTCATTCCAACCTTTGATAGGCAAATTCATTTCCCAGGAATAATTGGGGCTCCAGTGCCAATACAATAAATTTTCATTAGCTTTTCTAAACCAACTCCATTCTACCCCATCCCACAAAGTATTGATATCATTTCTTAATGCAATCTCGTCCAGTGAATTACTTGAAAAATATTGTCTTAAAGTTAAAAGTCCAGCCATTAAATAAGAGGTTTCTACTAAATCTGCACCATTATCTTTTATGCTAAAAGGAATGACATTACCTGTTACTCCATTTATCCAATGGGGAAAAGCACCATGAAATTTTTGCGCTGTATTTAATAAAAAAGAAACTACTTTTTTAGATCGTTCTAGCCCTTGTGCTTTGGTAATAAAGTTACGATTAACAGCAATTGGAATGGCCATAAGTCCAAAACCAGACCCACCAGAGGTAACAATATCTCCAGATGTGTTACGCTCCCTTGCTAATCCCGAAACGGGATGCGCGAAATCCCAAAAATAAGCGAATGTTCTTTTTTGAATGGTATCTAATAAAGCATCATCACTAATGCGTGTAAATTTATCGTTAGAATCTAAACTTGTTTGAAATTGAAATTGAAAATCACTATTCAATAGGCCTCCTTTGATCGAATTTAATTGGGTAGTAATGGATAAATTGTATTTTGTTAAATATTTTAAATTGTTACTAGGCGTAATTACGATGACGCTATCATGATTAAGATAACTCAAATTAATTGAGGCAAACGCACCAGATGTTTCGGTAATTTGTATCGATTTAGCAGCAGTATTTTTATCAATCGCATTGCTGCATTTAATAGTAAAAATGGGTTTCGCAGAAATATCAATCTGTGATTCACTATTTCCTATACTAACATTATTAAGTTGTGAGGATTGAATGGTAAGAATATCAACCAAAGGAGTCACAACAAGATTGTCATGTTTTTTTTGACAAGCAGTAAATAAAAACAGACCGAGTAAAAATAATAAGCCAATTTTTGAAGTCATAAGTATTACCAAGTATAAGTAGTAGCAGCTTGTGCTTGTAAGGTAGTTGAAAATGTTTTTCCTGAACAAGTCACTGAAAAAGATTGTGATGTATTGGTACTATTTAACACAATTAAAACTCTTTTGCCTTGAGGGGTTACAAATGCAACATTATCTAAATTGGCAATATCGCTACTACTAATGCGAAGCGAGCCTTGAGGAATGAACTTAGATGCCTGTGCAATAATATAATAACTTACATTTTTTGAACAATCGTCTCCATTAATTGTAAGTGCTCCTTTGCATTGTGTGCACCCTCCTGTCGTATGAGGTTGATAAAAAGGGTCGTTGGCTAAATTCCATTCTAGTGCATTTTTGCTCCAATTGTTCATAGTGCCAATGATAACATTTTTCATATGCCATATAAAATCACCCGAAAAGCTACCTGTGGAACCTGTCCATTGTTCGGTAAAATATAAATTTTTAGAAGGATGGGCTGCTTTAACAGAAGATAATGCTGAAACACTTCCAAGATATAAATGAAAGGCGGTGCCGTCAACATAGGCAGCTGCTTGAACATCATTTAAAACCGAAATGGGATATTCGGGGTGATCACAATTATGATCAAATAAGACGATTTTTGTGCTGATATGTTGTTGCTGAAAAATGGGTCCTAAATAGGTTTTGATAAAATTAGTTTGCTCTGAGGCATTCATTAATAAACTGGGATTATTTTTATCATTTTCTGGTTCATTTTGAATCGTTAACGCATCAATTGTAATGCCATTGGATTTCATCAGAGTAATATACTTAGCCAAATACTGAGCATATACATTATAATATTTGGATAATAAAGTACCTCCCATGGAATTTTGATTCGATTTCATCCAAGTGGGAGGGCTCCATGGTGAAGCTAAAATTTTTATAGTCGGATTTATTGCTAGAATTTGTTTTAAAATTGGAATTAAATGAACGGTATCTCTAGACAAGGAAAAATGATTCAATAATAAATCTTCTTGTCCCATGGTAATATCGTCATAGCTAAAAACACTACTGTCTAAATCGGAGGCGCCTATACTTACACGTAAATAACTCACTGCAATGCCGTCAGCATTTTGTGGATTAAATAAATTTTGTAATACTTCTATTTTTTTAGCAGGAGAAATTTTATTAAATAATTGGGCACTACCCCCTGTTAATGTATATCCAAATCCGTCAATGGATTGAAAAGTGACTGCGGGATCGATTGCAATATTATTTGAAGCATTCACAGTAGCCGCATTCGATAAAGTAAGAATGGATTTAGCTAATAATTTATTTTGATCTGCGCTAGTAGTAAAGGCTACTACCGTATCCTTTTTCACATCTAGCGAAGTCACCACTTTCGCATTACTCGCTGAGCAGCCTATTAAGACAAGTATTGCAAAAAAGAAATTTTTCATTAAAAACTATTTAAAAAAAATTAATATAAATTATTAGTTTGTTTGAAAAAATAATAATCGTTCGTTACTTCTACTGACTACTAAAACTTTTTTATTACCATTTGTATTTAACCATTTCGCATCTCTTACTTCCCCGTCCACATTTAATTTAATGGCATTGTTTATTTTACTAGTTTCCTTCTCAAAACTAAATGCAGTAGGTTGTAAGGCATCATAACGACCTTCATAGGGTATCACGCCATATAAATTTCCCATTCCAATAAAAGAATGCTGTTCAGGCATGGCCACAAATGAATAGATGGGTGCTAATTGCATTGGAGCAGGCAATACCTGTGCTTTAAATCCGCCTTTCCCGTCATTGATATAGCAAGTAGAAGCCAATTGTTCTGCCTTTAGTTCGGTATAGTCCTTAAATAAATCATAAAATATGAATTGTACCGTTTTGCCTGCAACATCGCTATATTTTAAATACGCTTTCTTTAATATAGGAAGGGGGCGCTCCAATTCATCTTTTGCTAAAAAAGGATATTCATTTCCATCAATCATATAGGTCATGATTTGTTCGATGGAACCATTTTTATCAAAATCTTTTACATATAACTTTAAAGGGCCTTGTTTACCAGCAGCCAATTTTGAATTAAGCCCTAAATTACCTGCAAGAATATCGTCTAATCCATCTCCATTTACATCTGTTACTAATAAGGATTGCCATAAGCCTGTGGATTCTTTAATATCAGTTGGAGTAAATTTCCCATTATGGTTCATGAAAATTTTAATAGGCATCCATTCGCCTGTTAAAATTAAATCTGGCCAACCATCTTTATTTAAATCTGAAAACCTTGCAGCAGTCACCATTCCAATGTCAAGTAAATTAATCACTGCAGCAGTAGCTAGTGTAAAAACGCCTTTACCATCGTTGATTAATAAATAAGATCGTTGCGGAATACCATATTTAGTAGCATCCGTTAATCCTCCTACAAATAAGTCAATATCGCCATCCTTATCAAAATCAGCGACTGTGACACAGGACTTATTTTTTGGTATGGCAGGTATATTAAGAAGCGTACTGTTAAAATGACCCTTGCCATCATTCAGATAAAATTTATCATTTAAAGTAAGGCTACCATCATTATATTCATTACCACCGCTTACTACATACAAATCATCAAAACCATCCTTATTCGCATCAAAAAATATCGCATCCACTTCCTCTGCATATTTATTTTTGCTAAACAAAGCAGTGTCCACTGAAACAAAAGTGCCTTGCTTAGTTTGCAACATTAAAGCACCAGATTGACCCGAAGCGCCACACACATAAAAATCATCTAAGCCATCTTTATTGATATCGCCCACTGCTATTTTAGGACCTTGGGTAGAAAGTTCATGAGGAATTAAATATTGTTTATTAAAGTCTACAAATACATTTTCGGTATGTTTCCAATTCACTCCTGCATTATTTGAAACGGGCGTTAAAATATTTGCAGGGCTAGGGAAAAAAGCATCATAATCAAATAGGGCTAATGCATTGGATTGCTCCAATTTTAATTTTGTACTCTTAGGTGCTCCCTTAAGCACTTGACATTTTTGAGTAGGCCAAACCACTAAAATACTATCTACTTTGTCTTGATCTTTTAAAGCAAAATGCAATACAGGGGCCACTGAGGATTGGAAACCTCTGGTACCCATCATTTGCTGATATTGCATATTGCCTTTTGAAAATACATAAACTTTAGCCCCTAATCCAAAAGTATTTTGATCATTTCCTTTTAATGAAATCTGTAAAGTATTTTTAGAAGTAGCATTGTTTTTTAATATTAAAGCTTTTTGATTAATACTATTCACGACCACATCTAAGTCCCCATCGTTATCCAAATCGGCGTATGAAGCGCCATTAAAGTAACCGCTCATTTTTTTAGTGCCCCAAGCTTCGCTCACATCTTTAAATTGAATGTTACCATCCCCTTTAAAAAAGAAGGGATGTGAACTACCATCAGGCATCGCATCAATAGCTTCTTTGTCGTATTGATCGGTATTATCGAGTCCTTTTTTTGTTTGTAATGCAGATACGAATTTGATGTAATCTAAATCAACAGGGCGTTTTACAATCCCACTGGTAACAAATAAATCCTTATTGCCGTCATTGTCAAAGTCGGCAAACAAAGGACTCCAACTCCAGTCGGTAGCAGCTACCCCGCTTATTAATGAAGTTTCAGAAAAGCTACTGCCCTTGCCATTATTGCGCTGAAGTGAATTTTTTGAATATTGATTCTGATATCCATTGACCCCTAATTTTACTTTATATATATCTAGGTTTTCATCACTGCCATATGTTTTAAGAATTTTTTCTTGATCAGGCAACATATCCACTGTGATTAAATCCATTTGTCCGTCGTTGTTATAATCTGCTGCATCATTACCCATACTAAAACGGCTATAATGCTTAAAATGTTGAGCGCCCTGTTCTGCAAAGCCACCCTTACCATTGTTCAAATAGTAATAATCATTTTCATGAAAATCATTTCCCACATAAATATCATCCCAACCATCATTATTAAAATCAGCAATCGCTATGCCTAATCCATATCCTAAATTACTTTGATAAATACCGGCTGTTTTAGATACATCTGTAAATTTACCAGTAGTAGAAAGATCATTTCGATACAATCTATCCCCTGCTAATGAGTCATAGCCTTGGCGCTTACTTGTATCCACAATATTCGCATGTGGATGGTGTGATTGATTTAAAATATAACAATCTAAATCGCCATCATGATCATAATCAAAGAAGGCCGATTGTGTTGTAGAGCAAGTTGTATTTAAACCATATTGAGCCGACTTTTCCGAAAAGGTATTGTCCTTATTGTTGATGTATAATTCATTATGACCTGTAAGTCCATAAAGACCACTTACGGTTGATACGTAAATATCCAAATACCCGTCCCCATTGACATCCGCCATCGTCACCCCTGATGCCCAATCTGAAATACCTTGAACACCTGCCTTATCCGTAATATCTTCAAATTCAAAATTGCCTTTGTTTAAATATAATTTATTACCCCCCTTGCTATTAGCTGTAAAATAAATATCTGGCAAGCCATCATTATTAATATCGCCTGTCGAAACCCCACCCCCATTATAAAAGTAGAGATAGTATAAAATACTCAGCCCTGGTTTTTCGACCAATTTATTGTTAAAATCAATATTTGTTTTAAAAGAGGATAGTTGCGTAAATAAGGTATCCTGTTTAAAAAATTGACAGCTGGTAAACAACACACAAATACTTAAGAGTAAATAAAATAAACGATTCAGCATTTGGAATAATTTTAAATAAAGGCAAATAGGTTTTAAAAAAAAGGACTGAACAAATTTAATTGTTCAGTCCTAATATTCAATGTTTTATCTTATCTAAATACACACTATTGTTTATTGGCGTATAAGGCAGATACCTCAGCACCTGACAATGCAGTGGTGTACATTCTAATTTGATCAATGCCTCCTTTCCAAGAAGAAGCTAACCAATCATCATTGTCATCACCATTTGCTGGACCACGACCAATACGCATTTCAGAGATCTTAGTATCATCAATATTGATATTACCATGTGTACCCCATTCTCTTGGTAATGGATTTAATACGCCATCCAAATATAGGGACATTGCACTTGTTGAAGCACTATATACCATCGCAATATGATGCCATTTATTATCTAGCATACCTGGAATTTGGTTTTCATTTTCCCAAGTAAACCAGTTATCACTAACGCTTTGATCGGCAATCATTACTTTGACTGCACATTTTGTATTATTACCTTCAAGCATAACAAATAGATTAGCACCCGACCAATGGCCATTACTAGAAGGGAAACTCATAATATATTCAGGACCATTGGTTCCTTTATTATTTAAAGTTTGTCCATCTTTTTTATACCAAAATGAGATTGTAAAGTTTTTTGCATTCTTTGCCCAATCATTTGGTTTAGCGTATCTAATATATTTATTTGTTGCACCTTGTACTCCTTTTCCTTTAATGCCGTCTAATGATTTCAAAGGATTATCCGCCGCAAATGCAGCACGAATACTGTCTACAGCATTCATTAAAGGATTAGTAGTAGTACCATCAAAAGCAACATAAAAAGCAAGCGGGCCTCCTGGCGCATTTGCATCTTTTGCATAAGTACCTAATACTGGGTGATCCATTTTTTGACAAGAGCTAAATATTAATACAAGCGAAAGCAACCAACTTGCATTAATGATTAATTTATTTTTCATTTTTTAATGATTTAGTTTGATGTGTTAAATTTTACCATTCTGGGTTTTGAATTAACTTACCGCCAGATTTATCAATAGCTGGTTGAGGCAATGGATAAAATCTGCATTTGTTTGTATATCCATCAGGTCCCAATACAGTGATTGCATCACCCCATCTTACTAAGTCAAAGAAGCGCTCACCCTCTAAGGCTAATTCTACTCTTCTTTCTTGTTTAATGGCCGCTCTTAATTGTGTTTGACTTACAAAAGATATGTTAGCTAAACCTGCTCTTGAACGAATTGTATTTACTAAGGCTACAGCACCAGCACCATTCCCAGTTTCATTCATACATTCTGCTGCCATTAAAACAACATCTGCATAACGGAATACTCTTTTATTAATCCATCTAGGATTGTCGGACATACCAGTAGAAGTTCTATAAGCAGGATCTGCATATATTTTCTTATTCCAATATTTTCTTGGTAAGAAACCGCCTGGATCAGTTACATAACCAGGAAGTACTCTACCATATCCGCCAGTTGCAGGATCATCAGATTGACCTGAGAATAAAATAGTTGATTGTTTTCTTACATCACCTGCTTCATATGCATTCACTAAATTATCAGTAGGTGTATCCCAACCCCATCCTAGGTTCCAACCACTTGCAGAAGAAGCTCTCACTCCCATACAAGTTGCATAACCAGTACCGTTATCAACCGAACCATTAGGGCTAACATATGCTTGAATCTCAAAAATAGATTCACTACAGTTTTCACCCCCATCTTTAAAAATACCATAATAGCTATTGTATAAAGAATAAGTACCTGAATTCATAACACTATTAGAAAGTGCTAAAGCCTGTGCCCAATTTCCTCTAAACAAATTTGCTTTGGCTAATAAAGTTTTTGCAGCACCACTTGTCAAACGACCAGGGTATTGATTACCCCATTCCAATGGCAAATAGGTAGCAGCAAACGTTAAATCGGCATCAATTAATGCATAAATAGCACTTGCAGATGATTTAGCAATATTGGCTTGATTTGCATTATATACTCTAAAATCAATTTTAGGTATATCGCCATAAGTGCGCACTAAATCAAAATAAGAAAAGGCTCTTAAAAACTTAGCTTCAGCCACATTAATCATAGATGATTTATCTGATAATTTTAATGAATCTGCTGTTTGAATTGCAGTATTTGCTAAGTTGATTAAGTTATAATGATCATCCCAATATTGATTGGTTGCCCATAAATCCTTTACATAAGCATAATGATCAAAAGGGGCAACCCACTCTGCACCATCTGAAGGATCACTCCCTTTTTCAGAGTCATCAGATCTGAAATCATTTACCGCCATCCAAGGAATAGTGGTAAATCCAGCGCCATCGCGCAAATTAGAATACAAACCATAAATCTGACCTTCTAATCCGCCTTGGTTTAAATCTTCCAAAGTGGCAGTCAGTGGTTTTCGGTCTAACAATTTTTGACAACCATACAAACCAATCATCAATGATGATATAAGTAGTAAGCTGTATAATATTTTAAAATTCTTTTTCATTTTCAATATTTTTTTTAGGCTTTTAATTAAAATGTTACATTAATTCCAAATGTAGTTACCATTGGAATGGCACCACCGGCATTATCAACACCAAAAGAAATAGCATCTCCACCATACTCAGCTGTATAACCTGAATTGTACTTCCAAGTTTTTAAGTTCTGAATGTTTAGGAAAGCTCTAAAGCTCTTAATGTGTGCTTTGGAAATTAAAGCAGTTGAAAAATTATAACCCAATTGAACATTTCTTAATCTAAAGTAACTACCGTCTTCAATATTATAGGTAGAAGCTTCATAGTTCACTCTGTGATCTTGTGCTAAAATAGGATCCCAATTGGAAGTACCAGCACCATGCCATCTGTCTACTTTGAATGCAGCATAGTTTACTCTTTGGTATGGCGATTCAGTTCCACCCCAGTTTCTGAATACTTCATTACCATATACACCTCCTAAATCAACAGAGAAATCGATGTTTTTATATTTAATACTAACAGCACCGCCATAAGTAAAATCAGGAGTTGGATTACCAATCATGGTTCTATCCTTAGTATTAACAACACCATCTCCGTTTACATCTTTATATTTTAAGTCACCAGGACCATAGCTAAATTCAGAGTTCACTGGAGATGCTAATTTGTCCGCATAACTTTGATAAATACCTTCTACTATATAACCATAAAAGTATCCAATAGGCATCCCCACTTCTGTGCGGTTAACGCCAGATTGGATGGAGAAATCTTTTGTAGCTAATGAAAGAACTTTATTTTTATAAGTAGTTAAGTTACCACTGATCGTGATAGTTAAATCCTTATTAATACTTTTAGTATAAGAAGTAGCAAGCTCAATACCACTATTTTCAATACTACCAATATTATCTAGACCATTTCTAGCACCATTGGAGCCAGGAATGAAAGTCATCAAATCATTAGTGATTTTATCAAAATAGTTCATTTCAAAAGTTAAGCTTCTATGTAAAGCAGATAATTCTAATCCAACTTCACTTGCATTTACAGTCTCCCATTTCAAATTAGGATTAGGTAAATAAGATTGAGAATAAGCGTTATAAACTAAACTTCCAAACACCGCTGCATTACCAGCAGATAAACCTGGATAATAAGGATAATCATAGCCATAAGTATTTTGGTTACCCAATACACCATAAGAAGCTTTCAACTTAGCATAATCAAAAATGTGTTGCTTTTGGAAAAACTTCTCACGACTCAATTCCCATGCACCACCTAAGGCCCAGAAATTTTGCCAGCGATTATTAGGAGAAATTTGAGAAGAACCATCACGACGGAAAGATGCGTTTAAGTAATATTTTCCATCATAGTTATATAACATACGCATTAATCCTGATGCAGTTGATCTTTCTCTTTGATTAGAGCTAGATACTCTTGAAGTAGGATCCGTAAATCCATTATCTATATACCAGAATCTTGGATCATTAGGAATAGCAGCGCCTGTTGAACTTTGTTTAGATGAAGCATTTCTGTTGAAATTTTCAAAATAATAAGTAGTCCAACCAGCCATTGTAGTAAAGTTATTATTACCTACTGATTTTTTCCAGTTCAAAATATAATCTTGTTGATACTTACGATAAGTTTGGTCTGTTTCAGCAACTTTTGTGTTTCTGCTGTATAAGAATGCCTTGTCTAAAGAAGCGTCATATGCATTATATAATGGAGTGTATTGTCTTGTATTTACATTACTGATATCAGCATATAAAGTAGTTTTAAAAACTAAAGAAGGCAATAGGTTTACTTCAGCAAAAACACTTGATACAGTTCTAAACTCAACACTTTGTGTTTTATCATATTCATTTTCTAATTGTAATAAAGGGTTTACTACACCAGAGTTTTGAACAGAAGGTAAATCATAGTATAAACTTTGATTCATACTATCTAAACCGTAAGGATTTTTAGCATACATCGTTTTTAAACCGCTATTCACTAAAGGCATTACTTTACGAGCTTGGTCTAAAATATAAGTAGCATTGTAAGGATTTTGTTGACGAATACCGTTCATGTTAAATCCTACTTTCAATGATTTGCTTAATTTCATTTCATCGTTAAATGAAAAATTAATTTTATCTAATTTTTCTCTTTTAATTAAACCTTCATCAGTAGTAGCACCTATACCCATATTAAACTTATTTTTCTCGGTACTAGCCGCTATAGATAAGTTATTGGTTTTGAAAGTACCTGTTCTAGTCACCGCGTCAATCCAGTCGGTGTTGGCATTCCACTTTGAATAATCAAATGGAGAATTAGCGCCAATATTTAATTTCTCTTCTTCGTATAATGTTTTGAATAAGCTAGCGTCAGCAACTTTAATTTTATCTACTAAAGTTTTTGTACCATAAGTAGAAGTAAAATTAATAGTCATTTGACCCGATTTAGCACGCTTAGTCGTAAGAGCAATAACCCCTGCTGCACCGCGTACCCCGAAAATCGCAAGTGAAGAAGGATCTTTCATAACTTCTATTGATTCAATATCATTAGGATTAATGTAATCAATGTTATCATTAAATACCCCATCCACAATGTATAAAGGATGTACCGATCCAATACTGATCGTACCACGAATACGAATATCTGGAGCTGCACCTGGCGTACCATTGTTCACAACAGATAAACCAGCTACTTTACTTTGTAAAGAAGCAATTGGGTTTGTATTAGGTTTATCAGCAATATCTTTACCAGCAATTTTAACGATAGATCCAGTTAAGTCTCTTTTGCTAGCAATACCGTATCCGATAACGACCACTTCATCAATTTTAGCAACAATTAGTTTTAATTGAATATCAATGATGGACCTTTTGTTGACTTTAACAACAGTAGATTCATAACCAAGGCTGCTCACTACTAAAGTAGCATCATTGCCAACTGTAATAGAGAAAACCCCGTTGTTGTCAGTGAAAGTACCATTGCTGGTTCCTTTTTCAACAATGGATGCACCCGCAAGGGCTTCCCCATTTTCGCCAACAATTTTACCGGTAATTTTCATTTGGGCATTTTCGGCTTCGATATTTGAAAAAACTGCAACAACATTATTGTCCAGAATTTTAAAATTCAAATTCGTGCCTGCCAATAATCCATACATTGACTCAGTGATAGAAGCATTCTTCACTGAATAGTCAATTTTAGATTTTAAATCTGATAAATCTGAATTATACAGAAAGCGAAAGTACCCTTCGTTTTCTATCTGCTTAAAAGCTTTTTTTAATTCAGTCTTCTTAAGGTCCAAGTTAACTTTTTGACCCATAGTAGTTCCCGCAGAAACCGTCAAGGTCGATACTAGTAAGAAAATAGCTGAAATTTTCATGACAAGCAAAGTTTTAAAAAGCATTGGAGACCATTTTTCTTGGTTTCTAAATACACTTTTTTGCATATATTTGTTTTGTGTTAAAAAATAATGCGAACGCTAGTTAGTAATTAAACTATTGTTTGCAAACTTTTGAGGGGAATGCGTCAACATTTCCCTTTTTTATTTCATAATAAAAAATTCGTTGTTTTTAATTTTATAATTAAAGTGGATTAATAATTTCAATTCATTTAAGGCTTGTTCTGCTGTCTCATCCACGAAGGATCCACTCACACGGTTTAAGCTTAAATTTTGGTCTTGAATATTAATTTTTATATTATACCATCTTTCCATTCTTAGTGCCAAATTGGATAAAGTTTCATCCTCAAATACAAATTTATTTTTTAACCAAGCCGTTTCCAAGATATCACTATCTGGAATATTCGGGCTAATTGGCTTAACAATAATTAAAGATTTTAAATCGGTAGGCGCTGCTTTAATAATCTCTTTATCTAAATTGGTTTTCGCATAGTAATTCTTTTCCAATAATTTTTTATACACTAATTTTTCATGTGGCTTTAATAAAACAGAGCCTGCATGGATATCATCTTTTTTGAGTACTTCAATTGATCCATGTATTAAAGTAGCTTCGATGGTAGGTTCAACATCAAATGCTTTGACATTAAATTCAGTTCCTAATACTTTTATGTCAATGCCTGAAGTGTGTACTATGAAAGGTTTTGAAGGGTTTTTGGTTACTTCAAAATAAGCCTCACCATTTAAATACACTTCCCTTAAATTACCATTAAAATTTGAAGCATAACTTAATTTACTTCCCGAATTTACCCAAACGCGTGAGCCATCTGGTAAGGTTATTTTTGATCTTGATCCTGGATTAATTGTTAATTCATTCAAATTTTTTGGTACAATTAATTCTTCTTTAGTGGAACCCTTAAAAAAAAGTTGAAAACCAAAAAATAAAGCAGCTATTAATAATAAAGAATAGACTGCTAATTTTTTTGGGCTTTTATAGATGGGCTGTAAAACAGTATATGAATTTTCAGAAGACAATTCATCCTCAATTGCATCATCTATATTTTGGAATTGGGGGTCAATCTCTTTTAATCTTACAATATGAGTAAGGTAGGCGTCATTTGTCATTTGGTGAATAGAAGAAGCTGTAGGGGTTGTTTCCCATAGTTCAACTAAATTGGCGTTGGCAGCTTCCCATTCAGGGTTGCTTTCTAATAATTCGGCTAATTGCAATAGCTCCGCCTCACTGGCTTCTCCAGTTAATTTTTTTGACATTAAAATCCAAAAAATTTCTTCTTTCATAATCTAAGCATGCTACACCGTAACAACAAGAACAACAAAATCTATCTTATACCCCTAAAAAAGGAAGGCTATTTTACGATTATATTTGTAAATGATCGTAACTAATTGATTATCAATAATAAAATTATTCTGCCTTCTTAATCTCACTGCGCTTCCCAATCCCATTTTCGTTGAAGGCTTCAATTTGGAAATAATAGGTTTGATCCTTATCCATAGCAGTACAATAGTATTCGCTTACCCCATACAATAGGACACTATTGTACAATTTATCAGGGGAGGACCCAAAATAAATATGGTACCCCGTTGCATTGGGATTTACTGCCCACTTTAACCAAGCATTTCTTCGCTCACTATCCCCTCTTAAAGCCACAAAATTTTGAACCTCTGTTGGTACGGCCCCCACCCCTTTACCAAAAACCCTTAATCCACTGATTGCAAATTTACCAGTGGGCATATGGATATTCACCAACTTAATATAGCGCGTTTGTATAGGATGAGTTAACACCACATAATCATGTGGCACATCAGTATGATTATTTGATTTATCAATGATAAGTTTCCAATTTTTTTTATCTAAAGATGCAAACACTTGATATTGATGAAAAATAGTAGTTTGTTTCCCCATGAACTCCGCAGCTTCATCAGCAAAATTAATTTGAATGGCTTGAACTGTACTTTCATTACCTAAATCACTTTGTATCCAATCACCTTTTTTAGCCGAAGCAGAAGACCAGTAAGTTTTAATGTCTTCATCAACTGCATTATTAGCAGTATACGCACTTAAAGTAGAAGACACTTCTACTGGTTTATTATAGTTCAATAACATCCAACCAGTAAATTGTGAACTAGCATGATTGGCATTTGCGTTAGGAATATAATGTGGGTAGTCGCCGTAGGAAGTATTGGTATATAACACACCATCACTATCAATATGTGATGGCCAAATTCCATTGCGTCTTTCAAAATTATTTTTTACACCAATTGCAATTGTAGAAATATGCCACCATTGATTGTATACATCTTTGAAAGTAGCGCCATGACCAGCACCACGAGCAAATCCTCCAGGCTTATATGAAATTGGATTGTGTTTTTGATAAGTGAATGGACCTAAAGGCGAATTGCTGGTGTATGCGCCATCACCATATCCACTAAATTCTGTACCAGGCGCACCATATTGCAAATAATATTTTCCATTTTGTTTATTCATCCAAGCGCCTTCCATAAAGGGTTTCAAGAAGGTATTGTCGGCGTGTTCACCAAAGCGTTCCCATCCATGAACGCTATCCACTAAATGAATAAGAGAAACCACTTCACCTTTAGGGGCAAAAGTGTGACGATCTAATTCTTGTCCATAAATGGGATATAAATTGCTTGAACCCCAATAAAGATATAAGCGATTATCATCGTCTAAGAATAAACCTGGATCCCATGCTGCCACTTGAAAACTATCTACCGCAACTTTCCAATCATCATGTGTTGGATTGGTGCTATACCATAAAGTAAAGTTTTTTGTTTGGGAAGATCCAATCAATAATAAACTATCCCCTAGTACAACAGTAGCAGGGGCACATAATTCGTCATACACTTTATTCCAAGGTCTTAAAAATTTACGCGAAATAAAATTCCAATCTTTCATGTCATTGCTCCACCAATAACCCCACTGATTTGTCGAAAATAAAAAGTATTTGTTTTGCCAAACGGTAATAAGTGGATCGGCTGTAGCGCGATGTTTCCCATTTTGTACAAAATTAGGAATAGGGCAATAACCGTAATCTAAATTCATTGGATTACAATATGTCGCTTGCCTATTGGGTAAGTTATTTTTAATTTGTGCCGAAGCAGTGAACTGAACTATTAAAAAAAGACTAAGGAAAAGCTTAAAAATGATTTTCATTTAGGGATGATTAAATTTATAATTGTAAAAGGAACTCCCCTAAAGAACAATAAATAGAAGCACTTACCCTTATGTAATTATTTATTTTTAGTCAATAAAGAATGTACAAAGGGGAATTCATTTTTAAAATCGGTGCAATTTCTTATACGCCTCAAAGCAATGGCCATTTGCGCTTCGACCGTTTTAGGAGAGATGTCTAATAATTTGGCAACCTCATTATACTTAAGCCCTTCCTCTTTTACCATTTTAAATATGGTTTTACATTTAGGAGGCAACTTATTGACCGATGTCATAATATTAGAAACAGCTTCCTTTGAAATCATTAATTCTTCAGGATTAAAAAAGACGCTACTAATATTAGTGTCCCAGTCCTCTAATTGAGGTGCGATTAGCTTTTTATTTACTTGTAACCTATTGATTGACAAATTTTTAACGCTAACAAAACAATATAATTTTGGATTTTCAATCGAGGCGAAAATGTCTCTTTTTTGCCAAACTTTGATAAAGAAATCAGAAACAACTTCTTCTGCATCTTCTTTTGACTTTATAATAGCGTTGGAAAATTCAAGTAAACGAGGATAAAGTAATAAAAACAATGATTTATATGCTTTATCACAATTATCATGTGATAAGCGAACAAGCAATTCTTTAATTTCTGTATTATGAATCATCGTTTTTATACCTTGAGTAAAAACTATTGTTTAAACTTAGATAGTGAAAATAGTGAAAAAAATTAACAAAAAAATAATTTGAAATCATTTTGGATTACAATTCGCTGTCCTTTTTCGCAAAAGGCTGATTTTTAATACTTTGCAATTGCTCTTATAATACGATCCAATAAAAGGGATGAAATTTTTTCAATACGACGAATTTATTAAGTGCTGCTCTATTTTAAAATTTTCAAAAAGCATCACAAAAAATGATATCCATCATAATCTAATCAGCTATTTTAATAATGTACTAATTTTAAAAACTAAATTATGAACAGCACAATAAGATATTGATTCATAATAAACTTACTTTTAAATAAATTACAAATCATTACTATGAAAAAAAACATAGCATTTTCATTCCTAATCCTACTATTTTTCGCATGTAATACTGCAACCGATTATAAAACCATTACACATAATCCCAATTTATATGCCAATACGGTGCATGCATTAAATGAAGTGGTCATGGGGAATAATTTTAGCCCCATTATTGCTTCGCGCAATTATGCATATGCTGCCATCGCAGGCTACGAGGTAACAGCAGCGGGCAATTCAGCACAATACCAAAGTTTAGCTGGACAATTAAAAGGCTTCACTGGAATACCTGCACCCAAGGACAGCCTTCATATTGATTTTCCTTTTGCTGCAATTTTGGCTTATTGCATGGTAGGAGAAGCAGTTACTTTTCCAAAAGGAAGTTTACAAACCTATACGGATAGTTTAAAAAAATTAGTGTTAGCACATGGTATGACAACAGATATGCTTAAGGCAACGGACTCATTTGCAAAACAGGCAAGTGCTGCAGTAATTGCATGGAGTAAAAAAGACAATTACGCACAAACTAGAACAGCCGAAAAATATACTGTAAAAGATATACCAGGAAGATGGATACCTACACCACCTATGTATGCACCTGCGGCAGAACCACATTGGGCTGAAATTAGAACGATGATATTAGATAGTGCTAGCCAGTTTAGACCCATTGCGCCCCCTAGCTTTAATGTGAATGATAAAAAAAGTGAATATTATATGAACGTGATGATGGTAAAAAATGCTGGGGACAGTTTGACCGAGGAGCAAAAGCATATTGCCAATTTTTGGGACGACAATCCTTTTAAAATAAACGTAGCGGGTCATGTCATGACCAGCACTAAAAAGTTTTCGCCTCCAGGGCATTGGATGAGTATTGTGGGCATTGCAAATAAAACAGCCAATGCTAATTTCGAAACCATTAGTTATGCCTATGCCATCACTGCTATTTCATTGTTTGACTCATTTATACATTGTTGGGATGCAAAATATACATTCAACACTGTTCGCCCCGAAACAGTAATCAATAAATATATAGATGCGAATTGGAGGCCACTTTTACAAACACCGGCTTTCCCCGAATACACTTGTGGACATTCAACAATATCATCTGCTGCTGCCGAGGCATTAACAAGTGTCTATGGTGATCAATTTTCTTATACCGATTCAACTGAACTAGAATTTGGGATTGCGAATCGAAAGTTTACCTCATTTAGACAAGCTGCCGATGAAAATAATTGGGCAAGATTTTATGGTGGACTCCATTTCCATAACTCATGTATTACAAGTACCCAACAAGGTAAACTTGTTGGAGAATGGGTGGTGAATCATTTGAAAATGAAAAAATAAAACCCCTTTTCAGATGCACACTAGTTCTAATGGTAGTAAGGCTTAATCATTAAGTACACCAAAGGACCAGTGACTGCAACATAAAACCACAAAGGCCAAGTTCGTTTTGCAATTTTTTTATGTACTTCAAATTCACCAGTAAGTGCGCGGTAAGTAGTAAATAAAATAAAAGGTAAAATAACTGCAGCCAAAATAATATGCGTGGTTAATAAAAGTAAATAAAAAGAACGCAAATTACCTACCACTGCTTTTTCCTCATCACTTACAATGCCATCAAAATTAGCATCGCCAAAACGAGCTTCACCTGCTAATAAATGGTGCGCGATATAGGATACTAAAAATAACAAGGACAGTATTAACGCTGTGATCATTAAATTTTTATGAAATTGGAATTTTTTTTGCTTCACTGCTACAAGGGCTAACACTAGGATTATGGCTACTGCAGTGTTTAAAAGCGAATTGATGAAAGCAAAAAGATGTTTATCAAAAGGAAGTTCCACTTGTAAAGTAAACTTGCTTAAAAAAGTAACAGCAACAAAAACGATAACTGAAAAAATACCAATCAATACATTGGCTTGCTTATCATTTTTTTTAATAACAGGAGCTAACATAAACTTTTATTTAAAATTAATTTTTAGTGTGTTTATTAAATTTGGAATTGAAATAGTAAACAAAGCCACTTACTAAAACCGCAATGACTAGCCATAGCCAACTCAAATCAATAATATCTTGGAACACTTTGCTTTTTACTTTTTTATCTTTTTCTAACATTAAATAACCTACATCCTTAGCCATCTTTAAAATAGAAGCAGAATCTAGTCCATTATAATAACCACGGATTTGCATTTTTTTATCAATCAAAATATAACGGCTCGTATGAACAAAGTCGGGGCTAATAGGTTCATCGCTAAATTTATCTACTTTTAGTTCCTCAAATGCAAACTTGTAAATAGAATCACGATTGCCTGAAAGCAACCACCAATTATCAGAAATCACCCCCATTTTATTAGCGTAGTCAAGTAACACCGAAGCACTATCTCTAATTGGATCTACACTAACCGACATAAAATGAACAACCGAAGTGTCCACTTTTTTACGAACATCCCCTGCTTTTGAAAAGGACTGCTGCAGTTTGCTCATATTGCGCGTTAGCTTAGGGCAAATACTACCACAGCTGGTAAAAAATAAATCAAGGATAATGATTTTTCCTTGCTCATCATATAAATTCACCGAATCACCAAGCTGGTTGACCAATCGAATGTTTTTAGTAGTATGCCAAACAGAATCTGATTTTTGTTTGCCATCAACAATTGATTCCATTACCGTATCTAATATATAATGTCTAGGCATGATCACTGCTGTATCACTAGCCGACTTTAACCATAGGTAACAAAACACGGGTATTGCTAAAGCGACAAATAAAGCGTAGATGGATTTTTTAGACATTCTTGTAATTGATTAATACAAAGTTACATTGGAAAGTTATATAAATAAAGGATTGGAGGAGTAACTTAGGTAAAAGGGGGTAACAAAAAACCATCCTAAAACAGGATGGTTTGATATATTTTTAGAAAAAACTAATTTAGTGCTTTTCTGCAGCAGGAGCCACTTCATGTGTAGTACCATGTTCCGATTCCTTTTTTTCTACTTTAATAGTTGCTTGCTCTTTAAAATGCGGATCATAGGTGTTACGCAAATTTCTGAATGAACCTCCGTCCCATAAAAATGCGCCAATAAACCAAACAAATAATAACAATGGAACAATAATGGTCATGATTAAGTTTTTCACTTCATGCTTTAAGTGCATAAAATAAGCAACAATATAAAAAGCTTTCGCCATCATTAAAATAACAATCACACCCTTAATAGCCAAGCGGAGTGATTCGCTAGTAACACCCATCATCCAAAAGCCTAAACCTAATTCGATCAGTGTGAATACCGATAAAATGATGGTTACTTTTTTAATCTCAGAAATAGCTGCTGCATTATTTGCTTCGTGATTTGCGTCAGCGTTGTGTGAATGTGCCATATAAAAATCTTAATTTATAATAGATAAAAAATTGTAAATACAAATACCCAAACTAAATCTACAAAGTGCCAATACAAACCTGCTTTTTCAATCATTAAGTAATGACCTCTTTGTTCAAATTTATCCATCAAAGTCATAATGAGCATAATGATATTAATGACTACACCACTAAATACATGGAAACCATGGAAACCAGTGATGGTGAAAAAGAAGTTCGTGAAGTTAGTAGAAGAAGCTGTACCATCTGCATTTAAAAATGGATTACGTCCCCACCAAGCACCCTCATGAAATAAATGATTCCACTCCCAAGCTTGACAACTTAAAAATGCAATACCACCAATGATGGTTAAAATCATATTACGAACCACCCCTTTTTTATCCATATTATGACCTGCATGCACCGCTAACACCATGGTTACCGAACTCACAATCAAAATAAAAGTCATGATACTTACAAACACCAAAGGTGCATGTACTCCATCTGGCGCAAATGGAAAACTACGGAACACTTCATTTGAATTAGGCCATCCGTTGGTTGAAAAACGGACTGTACCATAAGAGATCAAAAAAGCGCCGAAAGTAAATGCGTCACTCATTAAAAAGTACCACATCATTAATTTTCCGTACTCTACGTTGAAAGGACTTTTTCCTCCTCCCCACAATTTTGCTTCATTTGGTGAAGCGGTTGTTGTTGTTGACATGTTCAATTTCTATTTCAGTGCAAAAATATTGGCTATCAAGGATATTCGTATCAAAAAACCTGTTTTTTTTATAATTCTATTAAACAAAACCACTACCTATCCGACCCAATTAAGGAATACAAAAAGGTAGATCCAAAGGATGTCTACAAAATGCCAATAAGTAGCTACCAATTCAACGGGCAACACCTGATTTGAGCTAGATTTTGCAGAAGCCGATCTTAATGAAATAACCACAAGGGCAATGACCCCTCCAACAAGGTGTAACAGGTGTAAACCCGTAATCACCAACAAAAAGGAACCAGCCGAATTGCTTCGGGCGCCCGTTAAAGCCACATTGCTCGCTTCCAAGGCCTGAAAACCGCGAACCTGCAAAATGACAAAGGCAAGACCAAGAATAGCCGTAACCGATAAAAAGCCACGATATTGGGCCAATTCACCCGCTTTGGCCTTTTTTACTGCCATTTGAATGGTAAAGCTACTAATCAAAATCACCAAGGTTGAAATATAGAATAATTTAGGAAGCTCAAATTCCAACCAATTGGCTTGGCTTTTTTTAACAATGTAAGCACTTGTTAAACCAGCAAACATCATAACAATACTACCAAGTCCTACCCATAACAACATTTTGTAGGGGTGTATTTTATTTTTCGATTCAATGATTGTTGTTGCCATAATTATAAATTTTATAATTTATCTGCTAATAATGCAAGGTATACAATAGGTAAATAAATATAGCTGCTAAACATAACACGACGCGCTGCGGGCACGCCCATGTTTTGATAAAGTCTTACACATTGCACTACCATAAAAATATTTGCCACTAATAAAATCCACATACTCACTTGTCCAGTTAAACCTAAATAATAAGGTAACAAACCAACAGGGATCATCAACACTGCATACATGATAGATTGTAATGCAGTAAATTTTGTAGGCCCTTTATCTGCAGGTAATAATTTAAAACCTACTTTAGAATAATCCGAATGTGACACCCAGGCAATCGCCCAAAAATGGGGGAACTGCCATAAAAATTGAATTAAAAATAAAGCCCAACCTGCATAAGCAAAATCATCATTGCCAGCTACCCATCCAATTAAACAAGGAAGCGCACCAGGAAAGGCACCTACTAAAACAGCAATTGAATTTATTTTTTTCAAAGGCGTATAAATAAACGCATATAAAAACAAACTGAACGCAGATATTAATGCAGATGAAATATTAAAATACTTCCACATGATAGCAACACCAAGAATACCAGTAATGGTTGCAAAAGTATAAGCCGTTGTTTGTGACATACGACCAGCAGCCACAGGGCGTGAAGCAGTGCGCTTCATTTGTGCATCGGTGTCTTTTTCCACTGCTTGATTAATGGCATTAGCACTACCTGTAATACATAAACCTGCAAAGGTTAAAAGTAAAATCATGGACCAATCGTACGCTTTCACTGTGGGTGCCAACATATAACAAATAACGCAAGTGAACACCACCGTAAAACTTAAGGTGAACTTCATCAACTGAGCGTAATTTTTGAGCGTTTGTTTCAAATCGAATTGGTGTTTTAAATTACAATGCCCTGAAATCAGGGCATTGTAATAACTGAATATTTTATACTAGTGTGTGCCAGTTTCATCTGCACCTACAGGTGTGGTTTGAGGAATGAAATCATGTCCATCCTTACCGTAATCATAAGGCCAACGATGTACTTCAGGAATTTCACCAGGCCAGTTACCATGACCAGGACGAATAGGAGTAGTCCACTCTAAAGTATTGGATTCCCAAGGATTTAAAACTGTTACTTTACGACCTTTGAATATGGAGTAAAAGAAATTAATTAAAAATAAAATTTGTGTTGCAAAAACAATCATCGCTACCGTACTAATAAAACGATTTAATTCAGCGAATTGTTTAAAGCTTTCCCAAATACTAAAATCAAAATAACGACGCGGCATACCTGCTAAACCTTGGTAATGCATTGGCCAAAAAATAAGATAAGCGCCAGCCATCGTAATCCAAAAGTGAATGTACCCTAATGAATTATTTAGATAGCGACCGTACATTTTAGGGAACCAGTGGTATACACCCGCAAACATACCAAACATACTAGCCACACCCATTACAATATGGAAATGCGCAACTACAAAATAACTATCGTGTAAATAAATATCTAAAGCAGCGTTACCTAACCAAATACCTGTTAAACCACCACTAATAAATAAGCTCACAAAACCAATAGCAAATAACATAGCAGGTGTGAAACGAATATTACCTCTCCATAAAGTAGTTAACCAGTTAAATACTTTAATAGCAGAAGGTACTGCAATTAATAAAGTTAATAATACAAACACCGAACCTAACAAAGGATTTAATCCTGTTACGAACATATGGTGCGCCCAAACCAAGAAGGCTAAAATTGCAATTGCAAATAAAGAACCTAACATCGCCATGTAACCAAAGATAGGTTTGCGAGAATTCACCGACATGATTTCAGAAACCATACCCATAGCAGGTAATAATATAATGTAAACCTCAGGGTGACCTAAGAACCAGAATAAGTGTTGGAATAAAATGGCCGAACCACCTTCGTTCGATAAAGCACCTACGCCATTTACATAAATATCAGATAGATAAAAACTAGTTCCAAAGTTTCTATCAAAAATTAATAAAATCATACCAGACAATAATACAGGGAAAGATAATACCCCTAATACTGCTGTAAAAAATAAAGCCCAAATGGTCAAAGGTAAACGCGTCATGCTCATTCCCTTAGTACGCATATTTAAAATAGTAGTGATATAATTTAAACCACCTAATAAAGAAGATACAACGAATAAAGCCATCGCAATGATCCATAAGTCCATACCTGTTTTAGAACCAGGAGACGCATCATGTAAAGCAGATAAAGGAGGATACGCTGTCCAACCACCACTGAATGGTCCTGTTTCAACAAACAAAGAAGACAACATAATAATACTTGCTATAAAAAAGAACCAATAAGATAACATGTTCAAGAAAGGCGAAGCCATATCGCGCGCACCTACTTGTAATGGAATTAAAAAGTTAGCAAAGGTACCCGACAAGCCTGCTGTTAATACAAAGAATACTAAAACAGTACCGTGCGTAGTTACTAAAGCGTAGTAAGCTTCGGGTGTAATTTGACCCCCTTTCGCCCATTTACCTAAGATAGATTCTAACCAAGGGAAACTAGCATCAGGATAACCTAATTGCAAACGGAAAAGTACACTCATTAAACCACCCAGTACTGCCCAAACCATACCAGTAATCAAGAATTGCTTCGCGATCATTTTATGGTCTTGACTAAATACATATTTAGTTAAGAATGTATCATGGTGTTCGTGATGACCGTGATCATCATGTCCGTGACCTTCATGTAATGCTGCTTCGTGACTCATACCTTTTATTTAAATAATTTTAATCTTTATAATTTTACGATGGTTGCTTTTTTAGCTGTGCTGTCCATTACTGGAACTGCAGATGGATCCTTTTCAGGGAATGCAGTAAAGTATTGCGGCTTTTGTTTCGCTATCCACAAATCGTATTCTTCTTGATCTACCACTTGAATAACACCTTTCATCGAATAGTGACCATTGCCACACATTTGATCACAACTAATTTCATATTGAAAATTCGGGTTGCCCGTTTTTTCTTGCATTTCCTTAGTCGTATAAATTGGAGTAAACCACATGGTAGTAGGAATACCTGGAACAGCGTCCATCTTTAAACGGAAATGCGTCAAACCAACATCATGTATCACATCTCTAGAACCTATAATTAATTTAACAGGCGTTCCTTTCACTACATACATAGTTTGCTCTGTTAAAATATCATCTTGTGCATATTTGTCATCCCAAATAATACCTACAGAGTTGGTAGCAGGGTCAATATTTTTATAATATTTTTTTCCGAAGATGGCATCCTTACCTGGGTAACGGAAAATCCAACCAAATTGTTTTCCAGTCACTTCAACCACCATTGCATTCTTAGGAGGCTCCCCAGTAAAAAAGAACCAGTTACGCAAACCAAACACGACTAATACAGTAAGTGCAATGGCAGGAATAGCGGTCCAGATTAATTCTAATTTAGTACTGTGTGCAAAAAAGAAAACTTTGCGATTGGTATCTTCTTGATACTTATAAGCAAACCAAAATAATAATACTTGTGTAATCACAAAAACGATACCTGTAATAATTAAGGTTACAAAAAGCATTTGATCTACTTTTTCACCCTGAATACTTGCAGCACCTTGCGCCATCTGGGTTTTGCCATAATACATTTTATTACAAACATAAATTCCAACAAAACCTAACACCAAAAAAGCAACCATCAAAAATCCATTGATTTTGTTGTTTTGTTGACGGCTTGCTTCTTCCCCTTTAAGGATAGATACATACTCACTTGCTTTGGCAATTTGAAAAATAACCACAAAGATGAGAACGATAATTGCAACAGATAAAAATAAAGTCATAGTCGTATTAATATTTTCTTACTCGAATAATTTATTAAACTTGGTGAAGAATACTCTCCTTTAAAAACGGATGGTATTTTGCAATCAAAGGCTTGCTGGCCAAAGAGCGCGCAACCATTAAAATCATTACTCCAACAAAAAACGCTAGTATACCAAAATCCAACCAGCCTAAAGTAACATGCTCTTTCATTAAGCTACCCATCACCATTTGGTAAAAATCAATCCAGTGACCAAATAATATAAGTACCGCCATAAACGCTACTAAAGTAAAGTTGCGTTTCGCCGAGCGCTTCATTAATATTAATAAAGGACAAAGGAAGTTGATGAATAAGTTTAAGAAAAAGATAGGCTTATAAGAACCTTGAACGCGATTTTTAAAATAGATGGTTTCCTCAGGAATATTCGCATACCAAATAAGCATGTATTGAGAGAACCATAAATAAGTCCAGAAGATAGAAAATGCAAACATGAATTTACCAACATCATGTAAATGATCGCTGGTAGATAATTCCATGTAGCCTTTATTTTTCATGTAGATTAACCATAAAGCAATCAAGGCCATACCCGCTACAAAGGAGCTAGCAAAAGTATACCAACTGTACATAGTCGAATACCAATGCGCATCGATACTCATTAACCATAACCAAGGAATGGTACTTGCAACAGTTAAACCAAACCAAACTAAAAAGAAACCAGAGCGCACCATGCTGCGCACATTATATTTATGAGCAGTGTCCGCATCCATTGGAGCGATATCTGCTTCTAAACTAATTTGACGCATTCTATATCCAAAATAACTCCACAATGTAATAGTAAGTGTAGTCCATATAATAAAGAAAGTAGGATTTAAAAAACCTGCTTTACCTTTTAAGATAGGATCTTTTGCAACTGCTTCCGCATCTAACCAATGGTAAATATGATGATTGTGTGAAAGCACTACATATAATAATACTAATAAAGTAATACCACCAAAGATGGGTACTAAAGTAGAAATGGCTTCGGCAATTCTTCTAAAGGATTGCATCCAAGCAGCCATGGCCATAGTACTAAAACATAAAAAGAACATAGCAGCGTTGGTCACTAAAGTCCAAAAAATAGAATTGTACATTAAGGTTCCCCAAAAATGCACTTGCTCATGTTCATCCGAACCAAATCCTTTGGTAAACATACCATACAATAAAGCAGCGGCGCCTATGCCTATTAATGCATAAGACCATGTTTTAAGTGTACCAGGAATTTCAAATTGCTCTTTAATAGATGCCATCTTACTTCGTTTGTTTATTCTTAATATATTTTATAATCATCCAGCGTTGATGCTTGCTTAATTGAGATGCATAAGAACCCATCAAGTTTTTTCCGTAAGCAACAGAATAAAACATTTGACCAGCAGGCATTTTTTCATATTTCGCATCGCCTACTAAAGTAGCAGGCTTGGCAGCAAATGCACCATTACCCCCATTGTATAAAGGACCATTGCCATCTAATTTAGTACCATGACAAATACCACAGTTAATAAGGTATAATCTTTCTGCTTCGGCAGCGTCTTTTACATTTAAAGAATCAATGGGATTGGGAACCATTTTAGAAGCAACATAATTAGTAGAATCACCTACTTTATCTTTTGCATAAGGGAAAGGCATTTCCTTACCACGCGCAATGGTACCTGCAACAGGACGATTGTCGTAATGGATTCCTTTGTTTGCTAAGTTACTATGATCGGCGTAGGTTTCATAAGCACGACTGTATGCCATGTCAGGCATATAAATAGTACCAGGTGTACGCTTAATATCGTTGCAACTAGTCATGAAGACCATCGCAGCTAAAAAAGTTAATGTCAAAAATTTATTCATCGTTTATATCTTGTTAGTCAAGTTCAAAAAAATTACATCGAAACTTGTTACAGTTTCTCACTACATCGAAACTTGCCCCGCAAGTTTCTCTTCATTATCATAAGTACCAAACCACCAGCCTTCCTCAGCTACTTGCACATCTGTTTCAATGGCACCATTCGCACTTAATAAAGCTTTAAGGTCATCTGTATTTGTTTTATCGGTACACTCAATGACCATTACAAATAAATCATCGGTAGCGCGTTTGTGAAAATGATGTTTTTTAACACCAGGTGCTAATTGACATAAATAACAAAAAGTAAGTACCATACCCACCGCTGCAAACAATACGGTTAACTCAAATATAATAGGAACCCAAGCTGGTAAAGCAAAATGCGGTTTACCACCAATGTTTAAAGGCCAGTCTTTAGTGAAAATCCAACTAATAGCGCTCACCGCTGTCGTGGTACCAGTAATACCGTAAATAAAACCGGCAGTGTGTAAACTAGTTTCGCGCATTCCCAATGCGTGGTCTAAACCATGCACTGCAAAGGGCGTGTACACATCTTTAATTTTATAGCCAGCAGTACGCACTTGCTTCACTGCAGGAAATAAAACATTTTCATTATCAAAACAACCTACTACAAATTTCTTTTGTGCCATAATCTTTTTCTTAATCGATATTTAATTAATGAGCATGCGCATTATCGTGAATGAATTTATCCAAAGGCTGTGCCTCTAAAGTGTTCATATCTGTTTTATACGACTCTCCACTTCTCTTTAAAACATATTTAATTTCAGCCACCGCAATGACAGGGAAATATTTAGCGAATAAAAAGAAGCAAGTAAAAAACAAACCAAAAGTGCCTGCATAAAAACCAATCTCCCAAATACTAGGACTATAATATACAGACCAGCTTGATGGTAAGTAATCACGATACAATGAAGTAACAATAATTACAAAACGCTCAAACCACATACCAATGTTTACAATGATGCTCATGAAGAAAGTAACAAATACATTTCTTCTCATTTTCTTAGACCAGAAAATTTGAGGAGATAATACGTTACAAGCCATCATACCCCAATAGCTCCAGCCATAAGGACTAAATAAATAAGCACGACTATACCAAAAAGTATACCCCTCATATTTATTTTGAGAGTACCAACCCATGAATAATTCGGTTAAGTAAGCAATACCTACAATAGAACCAGTAAGTACAATTACTTTATTCATCATTTCAATGTGACCAATTGTAATATAATCTGTTAAACCAAATACTTTACGTACCACCAACATTAAGGTTTGCACCATCGCGAAACCAGAAAATATCGCACCTGCCACAAAGTAAGGAGGGAAGATGGTCGTATGCCAACCTGGAATAACAGAAGTAGCAAAGTCAAAAGATACAATAGTGTGCACTGACAATACTAAAGGAGTACTTAAACCAGCCAACACTAAAGATAAACTCTCGTGTCTTTGCCAATGTTTAGTAGAACCTGTCCAACCAAATGAAGCGATACCGTATAATTTTTTTCTAAGTTTAGTGAAAGCACGATCACGCACCGTAGCTAAATCGGGAATCAAACCAGAATACCAGAATAATAAAGAAACAGTGAAGTAAGTAGAGATCGCAAAAACGTCCCATAATAAAGGAGAGTTAAAGTTCACCCATAAAGGACCACGAGAGTTAGGGTAAGGCATAATAAAGAAAGCCAACCAAACACGACCCATGTGGAATATTGGAAATTGACCAGCGCACATAACGGCGAAAATGGTCATCGCTTCGGCTGCACGGTTAACACCCGTTCTCCAGCCTTGACGGAATAATAATAAGATAGCAGAAATCAAAGTACCTGCGTGACCAATACCCACCCACCAAACGAAATTGGTAATATCCCAACCCCATCCAATGGTTTTATTAAGGTTCCATTGGCCTACACCATAAGTTACTTCGCGGTACAAACTGTACACACCAAATAACAAAAGCGTAACGGCAATAAAAAAACCAATGTACCATAAACGAGATGGCTTCACTTCGATAGGGCGTAAAATATCTTCGGTTACTTGGTGAAAATTTTTATCACCATACACCAAAGGTTCGCGCAACTGTGATTCGTATTTAATATGCATCTTTATCTATTTCTTAAATTTTTTAATCTATATATTTTATGCTTCCGTTTTTTCGTCGCTGTTTCTTACTTTGGCTAAATAAGTAACATTAGGTAATACGTGTAATTGCTCTAACACATAAAACTGACGATTCGGATTATCAACACGCACTTTTGAAATCGCACTGTGCTTGTCATTAGCATTACCAAAACTAATGGCATGTGTAGGACAAGATTGTTGACAAGCCACTTTAATATCCGCATCTACCATTGGACGAGAATCTTTTTTCGCATCTAATTTAGCTGCTTGTAAACGTTGAACGCAGAAAGAACATTTTTCGATAACACCACGAGAACGCACCGTTACATCAGGGTTTAACACCATTCTTGTTAAATCGTCAAACATATCTAATACGACATCGTTTACTTCACCTACTTGGTTATCAGGGAAGCTATCTGCACCCGTATAATCGGCCCAGTTGAAACGACGCACTTTAAAAGGACAGTTGTTCGCGCAATAACGAGTACCAATACAACGGTTATAAGTCATTTGGTTTAAACCTTCAGAGCTGTGGTTGGTAGCGGCAACAGGACAAACGTTTTCACAAGGAGCGTTGTCGCAATGTTGACACATTAAAGGTTGGAAAACAACTTTAGGGTTTTCCATATCACCACTATAATATTTATCAATACGCAACCAATGCATTTCATGACCGCGAAGTACTTCGGGTTTACCAACAACAGATACATTATTTTCAGCGTTACATGCAACTACGCAAGCACCGCAACCATTACAACTATTTAAATCAACGCTCATGCCCCACTTAATACCTGGACGATCGTACACAGGATAAATGGTACCTTCTTTTTCATATTTTTCAAGCGCTTCAAATTCCTTCATCTTATCACCACCTTCTGTCACGCTTCTTAATTCATGATCGCGTTCTTCTCTAATTTCAGTAGGATTTTTTAAGTAAGATGCAAAACTAATTTCCTTCATTACTTCGGTACGCACACCTTGTGCAGTATCGTAACGGAAATGCGTTTGAGTTAAAGCAACAGGATAAGTTTCGCCTGTTACAGTTAAAGAAACATCTTGACAATTAAAATGCACCATACCATTTTCGATGCAAGCTAAGGGATATGCATTTTTACCAGTACCAACCACCGATTTACCTAAAGCTTCGGTGCGGCCGTAACCAACAGCGATACCAACGGTTTGAGGATGTGTACCAGGAACAATTAAAACAGGAAGTTCAATTGATTTTCCATCAACGGTTAACTTCACCACTTTTTTAGGAGGATGCACTTCATATGCATCGGCTTGATCCGGTTTGTTTAAGTCAATGCCTAATAAAGATTTTCCCATCGCAGGAGATACTATAATATAGTTGTCCCAAGTAGCACGCGTAACTGGATCGGGTAATTCTTGTAACCAAGGGTTACTTGCACCTTGACCAGCACCGATACCAACTTTTTGGTATAAGGCTAATTCAATTTTATTGCTAGGCTTAGCAGCGTTAATCGCAGCTAAAGCAGAAGTTACAGCATTTGCATTTAAAGAAGCACCTGCAACAATTTCAGAAGTAGGATTAGAAACACCTGCTTGTAAAATTTTATTCCAAGCAGCTTCGCCACCTAATTTAGCAGACCACTCATTTTTTAAATAAGTTGTATAATCAGATGCATCACCAGACCATTTTAATAATGAATCTTGAAAAGCACGAGTTTTAAATAAAGGAGAGATAGTAGGTTGTATAAAACTAATGTAACCAGTAGCCGCTTCTGCATCACCCCAACTTTCTAAAAAGTGAGGAGCAGGAATAACATATTTACAAAGCGCTGTTGTTTCATCTAATTTAGCATTGAATGAAATAGTTGTTTTCACTTTTGCTAAACCTGATTTTACTTTGTCCGCATTTGGCCAAGTGTAAACAGGATTTGCACCGTAAAATAAAATGCTATTTACTTTACCTGCATTCATGTCATCTACTAAATTAGCAAAATCGCTATCTATACCTTGACGGAAATTAACAGTAGTACCAAAATTAATAGTAGTGCCGTTGGCGCCTACTGCATTATTAATAGCGTTTACAATAATTTGAACATTTACATCATTGCTACCCGATACAACTAAAGCAGCACCAATGTTAGCAATTAAAGCATCCGCTGCAACAGCGATACCTGTTTTTAATTTACTATCCGTAATGCCAGTGATGGGAGCGCCTTTTACTGCACTTAATAAAGCAGCGGCTACTAAACCCATTTCGGAAGGACGGCATAAATATTTTTCATCTGCATTAGAACCAGTCATACTAGCCACTGTTTCAAAGTGGATATGCTTGCTCATCGCAGGATGTTTTTCATCTATTCTTTTACCAACTGCATATTGTTTTGCAAATTCAATTGGGTTTAACCAAGTACCTAAAAAGTCAGCGCTTAAAGAAACAATGGCTTTTGCTTTATCAAAATGATAGCTAGGTAAAACGCGTTTACCATAACAAGCTTCGTTAGCTAAAAGCATGGCACTATTAGAAACCGCATCATAAGTAACATGTTTGCTACCAGGATGCTTAGCTAAAAATTGAGCGATTAATTTTTTTGTAGAAGGAGAAGTAATGGAACTAGTAACAATAACAATATTACCAGACAATTCACCCATCACCGATTTATCAATATCTTCAAAAGTGGCTTCCTTACCAGCGATGGTAGGGAAACGTAAACGAGCCGTATCATATAAATCTAAAACAGAAGCTTGAACACGAGCCGAAGTACCGCCACCTGTTAAAGGACTTAAATCATTTCCTTCTAATTTAATAGGACGACCATCACGCACTTTAGCAAGAACACTAACTACATCACCATCTTGCACATAAGTAGTTGCATAATAATCTGCAATACCAGGAACCATATCTTCAGGCTTGTTTGCAAATGGAATTGCTTTTTTAATAGGCATTTCACAACTTGCTGCTACTGCTGCTGCAGCAGTACTAAAGCCGACATATTTTAAAAAATCACGACGTGGTGCTTTCGCTTGTAAAAAACTTTCTCCTTTTTCTAAAGTAGATTCGTCTTCAACAAAAGGAAGTTCCTCTTTGAATTCGTTTTGAACTTCATTGTTATAAGCTTTGGATTGATTTAATTCTCCGAAACTTTGCCAGTGCTTTTTTTGCTCCATAATAATGTATATATAATATTACGCCTCTTATTTAATCTCGATTATAAATTCAAATAGTTTAGTAGTGACATTTTTGACACTCAGTACCACCAATTTTTTCAACAGTAATTCCTTTTGCACTATCTAACTTTCCACTCTTCATATCTTCATGGAATTTTTCATAGATGCTATAAAAACCATTGTCTTTAAATTTCACTTGTGTATTTCTGTGACAGTTCACACACCAGCCCATGCTTAAATCAGAAAACTGTTTTACTTCGCCCATTGTTTGAATATTGCCATGACATTGTTGACAAGCCACTTGGCCTGCATTCACGTGTTGTGCATGGTTAAAGTAAACATGATCAGGTAAGTTATGGATACGCACCCACTCAATAGGTTTGGCATTAGAAGCATCCCAAGGTTGCCCTTCGGTGAAGCCAGCGTATTTATATAATTTTTTAATTTCAGAAGTACCGTCAACTACATCCCCATTTTCTCTTACTAAAGGCGCTCCTTTGTATTCGTTAATCGCCATGTGACAGTTCATACAAACATTCACACTAGGAAGTGTTGCTTGTTTGCCTTGGTAAGTACCAGTATGACAATACTGACAATTAATTTGATTCACACCAGCGTGCACTTTATGAGAATAGTAAATAGGTTGTTCAGGTTGATAATCTTTAGAGCGACCCAATCCCATTGCACCAACTGTTGTCATATAACCACCAACAATAAATAATACAATTACAATAAATGCGATGTAAGCTTTGTTGCGATAAAAAGGAACAGGATCAACGGCAGGGATACCTGCTTTGTCGTCAGATAATTTTTTTAAGTTGCTATTAACTTGAAGAAGTATTAATGAAACAACTGCTAATATTAAAGTAAGTAAACCAAAAACTAAAGTGCTGTCCGATTCTTCGGCAGGAGCACCTGCTGCTGCGCCACCTACTGGAGCTGCACCTGCTGCAGGAACTGATTTGATGTAAGCTAAAATAGCATCGATATCTTTATCGGCTAAAGTAGGAAACAAGTTCATTGCAGTTTTATTGTACTCGTTGTACAATTTGTTTGCATAAGGATCACCTGTTTTTAAAAATGCAGCATTGTTTTTAATCCATGCATACAAATTCTTTTTCTCAGGCCAACGATCTTCAACACCGGCTAACGCAGGACCCGTTAATTTTTTATTAACGGCGTGACATGAAGCACAATTTTGTGAGAAAAGTGCTTTCCCATCTTGCGCATTCAAATGATTTCCGATAGATGAACTAAGGGTGATAAATAGGAAGATCGAAACGATCTTAGCTAGGCTTCTTAAAATTGTCATATACACAAAAAGTGTCTAGGGTGTAAAAATGTCCTCGAACGGGGGCGAAATTACTTAAGAATAAGATTGAATACTAACAAAATGAGAAGTTTTTTTTATTGAAATTATTGACTTTCAGGGATGTGGGTCAAAAAAGGGTGACGAATGTCATAATATTGTAATGTTAAGTAGATGTGGGGGAAATTATAATTGGGATATGGGCAGATTTTAGAAAAAAAAGTCACCTTTGAGGCATTAAAAATTAAGGGGCTAGATTTTAATAAAACAAAGAATGAAAGTATTAAAACGATTACAGGAAAAGTGGAAGGTGGGCGCCCTACAATTTTGGCTCATTATTGTCACATTTGCCTTAGGAGGGAGCCTAAGTGGAAGGCTATGTACTAAAATATTGAATTTGGTGTTTTTGGAGAAAAATTGGGCATTTTGGCTCATTTATCCCCTATTTTTGACCATTTTATGGCCTTTTTCGGTCATTTTCGTCAGTTTCTTCACGGGGCAATATCGCTTTTTTAGGGGTTATTTGGGCAGGGTAAGTGGCAAATTGTTTGGAGGGGAAAAGCAGACTAATATGCCTAAACATATCGCCATTTTTGCATCGGGGGCGGGAAGCAATGCCCGAAAAATAATCGACTACTTTGAAGGATCGGCTCAAATTAAGGTATCCTTAATTGTAAGTAATGTTGCTACAGCGGGGGTGCTGGCCATCGCAAAGGAAAAAGGGATCCCCACTTTGCTTATTAATAAAACCGAATTCACTGCAACAGGATATGTCGAAAGTTTACAAAATGCCGACATCCATTTTATCGTATTGGCAGGATTTTTATGGAAAGTACCCGAAGTGTTGGTGCGTAATTTTCCAAAAGCTATAATTAATATACATCCGGCATTGTTACCTAAATATGGAGGCAAGGGAATGTATGGTGCTAAAGTGCACGAGGCAGTCATTGCAGCAAAAGAAACTGAATCGGGAATCACCATTCATTGGGTAAATGAACATTATGATGAAGGTGCGATTATATTTCAAGCGAATTGCGCGGTGGAATTGTCCGATACACCAGATACCTTAGCTAATAAAATACATGCGCTTGAACATGCGCACTTTGCTCCTACTATTGAAAAATTATTGAGATAGCAATTTTAGGAGTTAACTTTTCCTAAATAATACTCCCTATTTATAATTTTATTTAAAACTATACTAGCTTTTTTTGGAATTAACTTCTCCTAAATAGTACTCCCTCTCTCTCAGATCGCTTCGCTCACCATGTTCGTTCGTTAATACTATTTAGGAGATGGAGTGTTTGAGATACTTATACGTTTTGCAAATTCAGTAATTATAAGTTTTTAATCGTAATCAACGATTAAGTAAACTAATTGAAACAATGATTGCAACTATAATAATAGCAGATATTGTAGATGACTTATTAATGAGTTGATATTTATACCCTATATAATTTACTATCCCAAAAATTCCAATCATAGAAAAGTTTATTAAATACCTATATTTCTGATCAATCAAAGAATAAAAATCAACAATACAACTTATAAAAATGGTAAAGGCTAAAATACCATAAAGGATATTTCTAATTATTTTCTGTTCTTTGCTTAAATTTTTGTTATACATAGTTTAATTAATTTAATTTATTTACAATATTTTAGATTAGTACGACATGTTCTTTCATTTATATAAAGATGGTAATTAGAAGCAGCTTCGCAGGCTATAAACATTACCGCGCCTATTGGTGTCCATCCTAATTCAGCTGCGGATACACAAACTACTTGTTCAGTAGCATATGTGGCATTTGCCTGATCTGAGCAATTTTTAAAATATTCAATACAAGATTGTAAATCAGTTGAGCCTCCTAAAGAATTAGATTTATTATTATTCAAAAAAAGCATTTTACTTTTATTGATTTGGCTTATGGCTATATTATTTAATTCATTCATTGATATGTTCTTAAAATCATATCTTTTTGATAACAAGTAAATTTTATTTACCATTTTATTACGCAGATTCCAGAAATCTTCATCATTTGAATATCCCATGGTATTGGCAATTAATTTTTTAGAACCAGGATTATTATTTTTAACAGCGTTGTTAAAATTGAATTCAAAATCTTTTTGGTCCATAATTGTTTCTCCTGAAGTATTAGATAAGACATGGTTATAATCTTTTATATCAAATACAAGGGAAATGAATACCGAATCTTCACTTAAAGCAATTGTATTTGTTGAATGCTGTGTTTGACTTTGATACATACTACTTTTATTACAAGCGATTATAACAATTGCAATGAAAGCAATTGAAAGAAATAAGATTTTACTAGCCTCAGCTAATTTAAAAAATTTCATACAACTTTTAATTTTTGATTATTTAATTTAATAAATTAAAAGTAGTAAGCAGATTGATTTTTAAATTCAGTATTTATACGCTATTATCTTTAATAAAAATAATGTAAATAAATTTATAGATAATGAAATCGTAAAGAAACAATTTCAATTATTTCTTTACGCGCTCTATAAATAAGACGATGTTCTTTATTTATTCTTCGACTCCAAAGGCCAGCTAGTTCATGTTTTAATGGTTCTGGTTTTCCAATTCCAGGAAAAGGTTCACTTAGAATATTTTCTAATAAATTGTTTATTATTTTTACTGATTCAAAAATAGGAACCCATGCAATCCAATTTCAGCGTATTTATACTTTTAGAAATTGTCTACACAAAAAACCCACTCTAATGAAGTGGGCTTATTTATTTTTTAAAAATGCTGCAAATTCAGTAAAACTCATTTTATCAATTACATCTTTATATTTAAGTCTAGTTTCAGCAATTGATTGATTATAAAAGGTTTCATTGTAAGATGCTAAATAATTATTTATCTCAGCATCATTCATGTTACTTAACTTTTCAGATAATTGCGTTTTTATATCTCTGAAAACTTTAACAGTATCAAATGTTTTATTTACCTGTTTCATATTCGATGATATCTTGGGGTGACCTTATTTCTATTTGACTATAACCCAATTTCAAATTTACAGAATTATAGCCACGAATCCTAAATACATTTACAATATGTTTAAAATTCCAACTAACAAGAATATCAACTTTTGATATTGTGGCAATAGCAATATGATGACAGTCATCAAAACTTGTTTGCCCAACCACTTTTTCTGAAATATAATAATTTGCTAATAATTCTGATTCAGCACTAGCGCTTATTAATTCAATATTAGACCTCTCTATTTTATTAAAAAAGTCCTTTATGAAGGTTGGCGCTAAATCAAGTTCACTTAATGTTAATGATGAAATGACTAATGTAAATTTTTTCTTATCGGTCATTTCAAAAAGCTGAGTAGTGATTTGTTTAAATTCTTCGTCAAAGGCGCCGCCAATAACTGAAGTGTCCAGGTATATTCGTTGTTTCATATTGTAATAGTAAAAAAATACAAGATTATTTTACAGCGTACTTATACGTTCGAAAATTTTCAGAATTGTGCATAACAAAAAACCCACTCGTATGAAGTGGGCTTAAAAATATAATGCGGTAGAAAATTAAATGAAAAATTATCCGGGCATGCGAGAAATGTATTTCTCGATTTCTTTAATTTGATCAATCACTTGTTTAGTGGTGGGCTTACAAGCTTTTGCTTTGCGGAAATAATCTTTAGCGGCACGAAACTCGCGCTTGTTCATAAAAATTTGACACATGCTTAAAAAAGCAACGGCTTCACTTTCTTTATCAGGAATGCCTGCACGAATAGCGGCACGAATATATGATTCACCTTGTTTGGTATCTCCTTTTTGCATCGCCATCATACCCAATTGTAATTTGTTGGCGCCTTCGGCTTCAGGCATAGCAGAACCAAGGTCATTGCTGTGCTTTAAATGTTTTTCGGCGGTATCAAAATCCTGTTTTACCATGGCAATATTACCTTTGATGGTATAATAAGTACTACGGACAGGCTTATAAAGTAAGGAAGGGAACCAAACGGTATTTAAAATGCGCTCTACTTCGTCCATATTACCAGCTTCCATTGGCGCTTGAACCAAACGAAGGGGGCCAATAAAAAAATGGCTTAAAATACCAATCAAACCAATGAAATAAAGGGGGAAAACAGGCCAAAAACCAGCTATGCCGGTAAGTTCAAGCCCTAAACCCCCAAAAATGGCAATTAAACTTAGCCAAAAACGGAACTTAATAATGATATTATAAAAACCCATAAATATTTCAATTTGAGCGGTGAAGATACCAAATAATGCCTTAAGGAAGTAGAAATAAATTGAATGAAAGCTTAAAAAAGAATAGTTATTTTTGCCCTCCTCGGCCACTAGCGGGCCGATGGTCCCGTAGTTCAATGGATAGAATAGGTGTTTCCTAAACACTAGATCCAAGTTCGATTCTTGGCGAGACCACAAAGCCTCAACACGAAGTGTTGGGGCTTCTTCATTTTGAGCCAACGTCGAAAGCTTGCTTTCGTAAGTTGGTGAGAGATGAAGAAGCCAAACAGTCCCGAGCATCGGGAATGTTTGAAAGGCTTTGGGTAAGTTCAATACGGGAAGAAGACAGCCAAGCGAAGCGAAGGCTGTCAGTCTTGTTTTAAAATTGTGGAACTATTTCACCCTTATGAATCAATCCTTTTTATTTTAGCTCCAAGCTGATTTAACCTTTGATCTAGAAATTGGTAACCGCGATCTATCTGTTCAATGTTTTGAATAATACTAATTCCATCGGCACTTAGTGCGGCAATTAATAAAGCAACGCCAGCGCGAATGTCTGGACTACTCATTGTAATGCCTCTTAATTTTTGAACTCGATCTAAACCAATCACTGTTGCACGATGTGGATCACAAAGAATAATTCTCGCACCCATATCAATTAATTTATCTACAAAAAATAATCTGCTCTCAAACATTTTTTGATGAATCAATACACTTCCTTTTGCTTGAGTTGCAACTACTAATAAAATACTTAATAAATCCGGGGTGAGCCCAGGCCATGGATGATCAGAAATAGTTAAAATAGAACCATCTATATAATTATTTACTTCATAACTATTTTGTGCAGGTATATAAATATCATCACCTTTAATTTCAAGATGAATACCTAATTGTTGAAATTTATCTGGAATCATGCCAAGATGTTGCACACCAGCATTTTTTATTGTTATTTCGGAACCAGTCATTGCAGCTAATCCAATAAAAGATCCTACTTCAATCATATCAGGCAAAATGGTATGCGTACAACCTCCTAATACCTGAACACCTTCAATGATTAGTAAATTTGATTTTATACCGGAAATTTTTGCTCCCATGCTATTTAACATGTGGCAAAGCTGTTGAATATAGGGTTCGCAGGCAGCATTATAAATAGTAGTTTGACCTTTTGCCATCACAGCCGCTAAAATAATATTCGCAGTGCCTGTTACGGAAGGCTCTTCTAATAAAATGTCTGCACCTACTAATTGCTTAGTTGAAAGTTTAAAAAAGCCATCACCTTGTTTGTATTCCGAAACCACACCTAATTTTTCAAAGCCCATAATATGGGTATCCATTCTTCTTCTACCAATTTTATCGCCCCCTGGTTTGGGAATAAAAGAATGATTACATCTAGCTAATAAAGGACCTGCAATCATCACAGAGCCCCTTAGCTTATTTGCTTTTTTCTGGAAAGCAGGGTCGTTTATTTTATCAATATCAATTTGACTCGCATTAAATAGATACTCACCTTCTTTGACATGCGAGACTTTAACCCCTAAATCCACTAATACATCAATCAACAAGGTAGCATCAATGATATTAGGGATATTGCAAATAGTAACTGGCTCAGATGTAAGCAATACAGCGCATATCACTTGTAAAGCTTCATTTTTAGCGCCTTGTGGGGTAATATTCCCACTTAACTTATACCCCCCATGTACTTCAAATGACTTCATTATTAAAGTTTTCCAAATTTACCTATAATTTTATACATGAAAGAGGCCAAAACAAACTAATTTAACTAACATTATTGTACTTATGGTGTCACATACTAAAAATGTAAGTTTAGCTGCTTATAATTCATTTGGGATTGATGTAAAAGCGGCACATTTGATACGATTTCAAAATACAAATGAAATAGTTGATATTTTTTGTTTACCCGAACTACAATTAATAACACAAAATAGTGAGCCCATTTTAATTTTAGGGGGAGGAAGCAACCTATTGCTATGTAATGATATCAAAGGAGCGGTCTTAAAAAATGAGATCCAATATATCAAAATACTAGAAGAAACAACACAGACAGCAATTGTAGAAGTAGGTGCGGGTGTCATATGGCAGGATTTTGTAGATTATACAATAGACAAGCACTGGGGCGGCGTAGAAAATTTATCATTGATACCGGGCTCGGTGGGTGCGGCACCTATACAAAATATTGGCGCCTATGGAATAGAGGTATCAAGTGTGATTGAAAAAATAAATTTATATCATATTGAAACCAAACAATTTTTAAGTTTAACTAATGAGGAATGTTGTTTTGGCTATAGAGATAGTGTTTTTAAAAACAGTTTAAAAAATAAAACAATTATTTGTTCGGTTGTTTTTAGATTACAAAAAAATCCAGTTTTAAATATATCATATGGCGCTATTGCAGAAGAATTAAAAAATACTGATCATATTACCATCAAGGAAGTGTCAGAGGCTATTATTGCTATAAGGCAAAGTAAATTACCCGATCCAAAAGTACTAGGAAATGCAGGCAGCTTTTTTAAAAATCCAGTCATAGATGAAAATGCATTTCAAAAAATAATATTAAAATACCCCGATTTAAAATATAATAAAGCGGGCGTTTTATATAAAATTTATGCAGGATGGCTTATTGAAAATGCGGGCTGGAAAGGGTATCGAAAAAATCAAGTGGGCTGCTATGAAAAGCAAGCTTTAATACTAGTTAATTATGGGCATGCTCAAGGAGGGGATGTTTTGGAATTAGCCCAAAAAATACAAACATCTGTTTTAGAAAAGTTTTCAATTACATTAGAAATGGAAGTGAATCTAATTCAATAGCTTTTTCTTACAGAAATTAAGCAAGGGATTTTCAATAAAAATATAAACTAAACAACCAGCTATAATTGCAGAAAATAAAAATATAAATATGAGCAGGTCGCCATTTTGAATTTTACTAAAAAATTCATGAAAATAAATAATAGCGCTAAAAAATAAGGTATGAATTAAATAAATTGAATAGGAGGCATCACCAATAAGCATATATGTTTTTTTAACAAATGCAAACTCAAATGCTGATAGTGTATATTGATATTGAGATAAAAATAAAATTGATGTAACCAATAAAAACGAAGGAATCCCCCATAAATACACCCTTAATAAACTCCCCGAACCATCCAATACAAAATTGGCTTCTGAAATATTAGCATACCCGTTATTGATAAGCATTATTATCTTAATGATTGCAGTCATTAACATCAATAAAATTATTGCTAAATGAATTTTTATTTTACTCGTATAAATAATGCCAATTAAAATGCCTAGAACAAATTCAACTAAAATAGGATTGGTAATAAATACAAAATGAACTTCATCTGAATGTATTAATAAGCCCAATAATACCAGTACCAATAAAATAATGATTGTAATTAAGTTATGGTACTTTTTACTTATGATTAGTGAAATTGTAAACAAGATGTAAAAAAATAATTCATACGAAAGCGACCAAGCAACATTAATAGATGGCATGATAAAATGGTTACCACTATCAAATATTGGTAATAACAATAAGCTTTTAAATATTATAGTTGAATCGGGATGTTTGTAAAAAATCAACAACACTGTGATAGGGATATATAAGGCAAATAATCGTATTAATCTTTTTGTAAAAAATATTTTGATTTTTGCAAAGCTGTCAATCTGAGTAGTCACATACAACATAATAAAGCCACTAATAATAAAAAAAATATCTACTCCAATTGCGCCAAAATTTTGGAGGTATTTATAAGAAGCTTGAAAATTATTCAATTGTAAGTATTGTGCTAAATCGATCGAATGGGCATAAACCACCAAACTAACAGCAATTGCCCTTAATAATTGTATTGAATATATTTGATTCTTTATTGCCAATGTTAATTTAATATCAAAATGTATTGAGAAAAACCAACACTAATATACAGTATTGTTATTTAATAAAATATTAAATAGCCCTTCGCCTATTTCCAAATGGACTTCATTTTGGCAAGGTCGAAAGAATGTATTTTAACATCCCCCTTAATTTCAATACCACCATTAGATAAGGGTTGTTTAAGTGCTTCTGCAATATGTAGTTTTCCATGATCAATATAACCTTCGACTGAATTTTTATCAATTAAAATTTCAATTTTAAAATGAAAACTACCAGGGGTTTCACAAATATAAGGAGCGCCATTAAAGCGATTAAAATTACCATCGTAGTAAATAATGGGGTTGCCTTTATAATGAATTTCCATCCCTACCCCTTTGTCAATTTCAATGTCCATGGTTAAGTGTAATAAATCGGAATGAATATCTTTAATTGCCTTATTTAAATCATTTGCCGATATGTCATTCCAATGAAAGGTTTTATCATGTAATTGATTTATTTGCTGAATGGGTTCGCAAAATAAACGAACTCCTTCCCTAGTGGTTCTTAAACTAAGTTCATTGGGGAAAAGCATCATTTGATTATAGGGCATACCTGGTTGATCTATTCTGCCCCAACCTATTTGGATTCTTTTACCATCGGGGGTATTGTTATAAGTTTGAGCAGCATACTGAGCGCCCCAGGTATAAAAATATTTACCTGCCTCCGGTTTAAAATGAGCACCATCAAAACTACCAATCATATAGGAACCAGAAGCGGCTACCATCACCCATTTTTTATTTTTATTATTCCCATTCACCGCTAATTCAAAAAGTTCGGGGCATTCGTAAAAGCCTTTTGTTTTGCTTTTAAATTCCCATTTTTTTAAATCTTTTGAATTATAAATGGCAACATAATTTTCGTTGTATAAAGCCATTACCCATGTTTTTGTGGGTTCGTACCATATCACCTTAGGGTCTCTGTCGGGCCCTAAAATGGGATTACCTGCATACTTAGTAAAACTGCGACCATTGTCATTGCTGTAGGCCACATTTTGTTGCATCTTTTTTCCGGCGGTGGTATAAAAAGCAACAAGCGCATTGTTACCCCAGCCAGCAGTATTGTTTTTATCTACCACTGCAGATCCTGAAAATATGGTTCCTAAAGTATCGGGATACAATGCATCATTTAATTCATTCCAATGCAATAAATCCTTGCTTACTGCATGGCCCCAATGCATATTTTCCCAATCGGTTTCATAGGGATTGTGCTGATAAAACAAATGGTATTCGCCATTGCTGTATACTAAACCATTGGGATCATTTACCCAACCACGACGCGTTGAAAAGTGAAATTGGGGACGGCTTAGTTCCTTGTATACACTATCCTGACCTGCAAAAGCGTCAGATTGATAAATTAGATTTACCCCATTTACCTGTTTTGATAAAACTAATTTTAATGTTTTACCCTTATAGGCCGATACATCCTTAAATACCCAATAGTCGGGGGCTTTGTCCGCAATACGAATTACCGAATAAGTTAAAGTATCGGCACCAGTGACAAATTTCACCATTTGACGCGGCTGTGTTTTACAAATTGGAATATTTAAGTATTGTTTCTCAATTTTAAATTCCTTTATATAAACTTGCGCAATGGATATTTGACAAAACAATGCAAATACTATTAATAGGAGTGGTTTTTTCATAAGACAATACCAATGGTTGGATACTAAAATAAACTAATTATTGACTTATTGGGCCTCCCTTTGCTTCTGCCAAGCCCTAATATCATAAATAATGGAGTTAAGGGAGTGATTTTTGTCTAAAAAATTTAAGAAATCATTTAAACAAATTCCTAGAAAACTTAGGGTATTGGTTAAGCTGTTTTTACCAATCACACTGCTGATGGTTTCCTTAGCATTTCCAAAATAATAAGTGTTATGGTTTCGTACTAATAATATGTCATTTAATAAATGTTGCATCATGACATTGCCAGCTACATCTAAAGCAAGTGCTACTTCAACAAAAAAAATATTGAGTGATTTTATTTGTCTTAAAATTATTTGACGGAGTACCGTATACAAAAAACCAAAGGGTGCAGTGGTCACTAATAATGTAAATGCAATCAAAAAAAGTGTGACACTTTTAAAAAAGCCAATGGGGGAATCATTTTTCATAAAATATTTTTTAGTATAATTTCTAAGTAGTAAAATTGAATTATAAGTAGGCATTGAGTTATCATTAAATGCCTTAGAATCCTTTCTAGTAAAGCCTTTTAAGATACTTTATAAATGTATAATTAAAATTTGGAACGCGCTATTTTAATTATACATTCAAGTTCTAAAACTAAAAAAATGAAAAACAAAGCACTACTAGTAGGTATTAATAAATACCCTGATCCCAGAAATGAATTAAGAGGATGTGTGAATGATATTTTAGATATGGCGCATTTTATTTCAGAAAAAAATAAAGTGTATGCGACGGAAAATATCAAAAGGCTAACGGATCAACAAGCCACTAAAAAAACAATTGTAGCACAAATTAAATGGCTATTGGAAGGAGCGCAATCGGGTGATTCCTTATTGTTTCATTATAGTGGTCATGGTGCACAAGCACCCACTAATAATAAAAAAATAGAAAAAGATGGATTGGATGAAATTATCTGCCCCTATGATTATGATGGCAGTAATGAGACAGCATTAAGGGACAAGGAGTTTGCTCAGCTGTTTGCAGGTATCCCAAAAGGGGTGCATTTTGTATGGATATCGGATAGTTGTCATGCGGAAGACCTATCTAGGGACCCTTTTCAGGGGGTGGAAAAGCATTACCGGTATTTTAACGGAATAAAGCCTTTTAAGGCAGGCTCGGGCTACTTATGGGATGAATTTGCCTTACCTATCATTAAGCCCTTCAATGGGGCTTTATTAAGCGCCTGTGCCTCACATGAACTAAGTGCTGACGCTTATATTAATAATCGATTTAATGGGGCATTTACCTATTACCTACTTAAAAACTTAATGCAATATGGTGATAGTAAATCCATGCAAGCTATAGTTGAAATAGTGAATAAGGACTTAAGTAAAAACGGATATGATCAAAACCCACAATCGGAAGGTTTATTGGAAAACAAAACCTTCTTTTTATAAAAAAATATTAGTTATGAAAAAAGTAATGTTTAAAGTAAGGTGGCGATTTTTGATGATTGTTTCAGTATTTATTTTTGTTGTTGCGGTTGCGTCCTCGCAGCCGCAACAAAGTTCATCTGAAAGCCGCGGACTCATCACACGCCTTCTTGAAATAAAATATACCACGGAATTGTATGCGAGCACGCGCGGAAAAAAAGATACTAAGAATGTTTTAAATAACGATACTGCCATGGCGGTATATAATACCCTTCGATGGAAAATAGATGGACTAGTGTACCAATTAAGCGGCGATATGATCGCCGCCAATAGCCCCCGAAAATTTATAAGGTTAGATAAGTGGTGTTTAAAGAAAACGGATGAATTTGATACTAGTCCAACTTCAAAGAATGCCTCCTATCCCACTAATATTAAAATTTACATACTGGCTTTACAGGAAATAGAAAGCTTTTATCAAACCAATGTGTTAGAAAAATTACAATCTACAGCCCGTCCCAAAACACTGAATCTCACCACCAATGTGTTTTACCTACTAAAGGATTCCTATACCATTATAAAAGGCCTAAGTGATATGAAAACCCAAAAGACGATGGCTTTGGTGGAGCTATTGGATCATACCAGGTTATTGAGCCCGGAAGAGTTGGGGAAGAAGAAGTAGGAATAATCGAATTAAGAGTGAATTAAAATATGTTTGATCCAAAATAAATAAAGCCGGCTAAATACCGGCTTTATTTATTTTTAATAAGAGACTAAACTTTAAAGTAAGTTTAAGGTCTAAAACGTATATTATTTATACAGCTAATTACTTTAAATTACTACTATAAATTTTGTATTGGGGGGGGTAAATCCTTACTTTTGTAGTACTAATTCTAGTACTTTTAAACTTTTTACTAAACATGAGTCAATTTCTTCTATATATCGATCCGGGATCTGGTAGTTTGTTATTTCAGGCGTTATTATCAGGATTACTTACTGTATTAGTGTTCTTTAAGCGAATAGTGGCCTATTTTAAATACAAATTTGGCAAAAAGAAGGCAGAAGAAATTGATAACTTGGATTAATTATGATAATTGAGCCAAATAATATTTCCTATAGAGATACAGCTGCAAGGGTTGTAAAAAAGGAATCAGGCTACTATAGGTACATATTTTATGAATACAAAGCAGAATATGACCATTTAATGCAATCTGGCCTATACGAGGAGCTAACACAAAAAGATCTCCTAATTAAGCACCAAGAAATCCAGATAGATACTGACGATCCTAAAGTATATAAACTACTCTACCCTACTCAAATTCCATTCCAAAGTTACCCATTTGAATGGTCCTATAATCAATGGAGAAAAGCCATATTATCTTATCTCAGAATAAACAACATTGCACTTAAATATGGAATGATATTGAAAGATGCTATCCCTTATAACTTTTATCTTACGGGGGGGAAAGCTGTGATGTTTGACACAAGCTCATTTATGTTCTTTAAAGAAAATGATAGATGGATAGCATATAGACAGTTTTGCGAGGAATTTTTAAGTCCAGTCATATTAATGCATTACAATGGATCCGAATGGTCAAAACTAACAATGGCGAATTTAAGAGGGTTGCCATTAAGTTTTGTGAGCAAACAGCTCCCAGTAAAAAGCTGGTTTAATTTAACAACCTTATTGCATATACATATACATTCTAAATACTCAGGTTACAATCAATTTGAAAATCAAGCGCATAAAAAGAATAAAGGATTTACATTAGAAAAAATAAAATCATTGCAAAAAATGATTTTTAATACAATTTCTGAATGGAATAAACCCTATCAATATAAAAGTCATTGGTCAACGTACTACGAGAATGATATAGAAAGCCCAGAATATTTGAAAGACAAAGAAGCAACAGTGAGGAAATGGCTTGAAATAACAAAACCTAAATCGGTTTTAGATTTAGGTGCAAATACAGGGAAGTTTAGCTTTATTACTGCAGAATATGCAGATAGAGTAATAAGTTTAGAAGGGGACGAGAAGTGTGTCGATAAAATTGAAGAGAAAATAACAATAAAAAATAACAACGTTTTTACACTTATAGGAAATGTTGCTAAACCTTCCCCAACAATAGGTTTTCTAAACAGTTCGACAGAAAGTATTTATAAGAGAGGGTGTTCAGATGTAGTTTTAGGTTTAGCCCTGGTACATCATTTGCATATTAGCAATAGGTTAAGCTTTGAACAGATTTCATTAATCTTTGCTAGTTTTAGTAATGAATACTTAATAGTAGAATTCATCCCAATTACCGACAATAAAGTACAAAAACTTATAAAAGGTAAGTCAATTAATTTAATGGACTACAATGAAGATCATTTTATTAAAGCTTTATCTAGCTGGTTTACTATTAAAGAAACCATTAGCTTAAAAGATACTGGGAGAAGCTTGTTTTTGATGGAAAAAACATCAATAATTTAAATAAACTACTTTTATGTTTAAAAAAATAAGTAAACTAGTTTACTTTTTATGCCCTTATTTTGTGTCTATATTTCCAATAATATCTTTATTCCAAAATAACATAAATGAAGTAAAAGCTGAACAAATTGCGGTTCCAATTTTAATTACTATATTAACTAATTTATTGCTCATAATTATATTAAAAAAATATTTTATTAGAGAAATAATAACGATTATTCTTATTGGTTTTTGGATATGTATTTTTTATTACAAAAATTTCTATACAGCAATTGAATTTCTAATTGAGCCTAATATTATCAGAAAACGTTATGTAATTTTTTTGTGGCTAAGTGGCATTAGCTTAATTATATTTTTTCTAAGTAATTTAAAGATTGTTTATACACGAATTATATTCGTTTTTAGCTATTTTATGTTTTTTTTAATTTTAATACAATTTTTAAAAAGTTTCAATGATATAAAAATTGTATCAAAAGTTAATAATACTCATTTTGACACAAATTATAGTAAATATCGAGATATTTATTGTATTATACTAGATGGTTATCCAAATAGTGAAATACTAATTAATAATTTTTCATTCAATAACTCTTTTTTTACAAATAGTTTAGTTAAAAATAAATTTCATTTTTTTGAAAATTCAAGAAGTAATTATACATTGACTTTTCTATCAATGGCTTCTTTATTAAATATGGAGTATATAAACTATTTATCAAATAAAAAATCAATTTCTAGCACAGATCGGAGTTTTGCTTACAATTTAGTATCAAATAATAAAGTTTTTACTTTTTTAAAGAAAAATAATTACAAAATTATTAATATATCATCTGGTTGGGGACCAACTGAAGAGCTGGAGAATGCAAATTTAAACTTAACTAATAACAAGTATCTAAGCAATTTTACAAGCGTTCTAATTAAAACAACTATAATAGAGGAGTTAGTAAATATTTTAAATATTAATATAAATTCAGATTTTATAAATGTAACATTCGCTTTTGAAGAGCTAGCCAAAGTAAGAAAAATAAAAGGGCCAAAATTTGTATTAGCACACATACTATCGCCGCACGATTCTTATTTATTCAAACCAGATAGAACTGCTGCACAAAACTTTGATAAAGACGGTTTGTTTAATAAAACTAAATATATAAATTCATTAAAAGTTTTGAATGATAAAGTATTAAGTATGGTTGATAGTTTATTATCGGACTCTATAAATAATCCTATAATTATTATACAATCAGATCATGGAAGCTCGTCATCATTTATACCTAAATTAACAAAATGGAAGAGTCCTAGCAGAGAAAATATACATGAAAGAGTAAGTAATTTTGCAGCCTACTATTTACCAGAAAAAATTGACTACCTAAAAGACACAATTAGTCCTGTTAATACTTTTAGAATTATTTTCAATAAATATTTCAAAACTAAATTTAAAATACTTCCCAATAAAATATATTTCTCAAACTATGACGAGCCTTATAGATTTACTGAATTTAGAGAATAGAAATAATTTCACAAACCCATGATCTACATCCATAAAATTCTCCCCACATTCGTTTTTCCTATCATGCTGGTCATAATAGTAACACTAATAGGATTAATCAAGAATAAGAAAAAGATTGTAAGTACCCCATATTTCAGACAATTTTATTTAGAGCATAATCATTTTTAAGAAGGTTCATTTTCCATTCATAGGGTGTTTTATTGCCTAGTGATTCGTATGGTCTTTTGGTATTATACTCCTCCATCCATTCTTCTGTTAGAACTCTTACTTCGTTAAGGTCAAAGAACAAGTAAGCATCTAAGATGGCTTCACGATAAAGTCTATTAAAGCGTTCAATATATCCATTTTGCATAGGCTTGCCGGGTTGGATAAACTGAAGGTTAATTCCTTTATCTAAGCTCCATAACTCAAGATCCTTAGATGTAAACTCAGGGCCATTATCTGTTCTAATAGATACTGGTTTGCCTCTTTGCTCAATGATTTTATCCAGCGTGCGTATTACTCTTCTAGAAGAAAGTGAAGTGTCCACTTCGATAGCTAATACTTCCCTAGAACAATCATCCATCACGTTTAGTGTTCTAAATTTTCTATTACCAACCATACTGTCACTCATAAAATCCATACTCCAACTTTGATTTACTAAGCTCTGTTGTGCTAAAGGTTGTTTAACTCTCGCACGGAGTCTACGCTTGCCTTTGCGCTTCCTATTTAGCTTCAAGAGTTTATAAATCCTATACACTCGCTTGTGGTTCCAAAGTTTACCACCCCTGCGTAAATAAGCAAAGAGCTTCCTAAACCCATACGTTGGGTGTTTAAAAGCAAGGTCTTGCAAAGCTTCAATCACTTCACTGTCGTCCTTCTTACTCTCGTAATAGAACTGTGATCTTGGAATAGCAATTAGTTTACAAGCCCTGCTCACTGGAACACCATACTCATGCACCAGCTCTTGTGTTAGCTGCCTTTTTGTGGCAGGGCCCAACCTTTTTTTGAGAACAAATCCTTCAGTATCTGATTGTCCATAGACACATCAGCATACATCTTTTTTAGCCTTGAATTTTCTTCCTCAAGGTCTTTTAATCTCCTTACATCAGAAGACTCCATACCGCCGTATTTACTCTTCCAATTGTAAATAGTGGCCTCTGAAACAGCGTTCTCTCGGGCTAGTTCCTTGGTGGATCTACCACCTTCCTGTTGTTTTAAAATGGAAACAATCTGTGTCTCCGTAAATCGTGTCTTTTTCATATTTGCAGTTTAAATTTAAGCTTTTCGCTCTAATTTTAAACTGTCCGATTTTTAGGGACACTTACATGATGACTTTGGTATACAACCCTTTGATAATCAAAGTAGAAGTTCATTAATGGAAATAATCGAAGACAGGCATGGGAAACGTTCCACCATCATTACTTCTCAACTACCCATAAAGGGCTGGTACGAGGTTATTGGAGAACAAACTATTGCAGATGCGATACTAGACAGGGTGGTACATAATGCGCACCGTATAGAATTAAAAGGAGAATCACTTAGAAAAAAACAAATAACCAAAGAGGAGGAAAAAGAATAAAAACCCTTATTTTTAATCTACCCAAACAGCTCTTTACACTCTTTGAAAAAACAACAACTTAGGGTGGTCAGTTTGCAGCGCTATAGGGTGGTCAATATGTGCGTTTTCTCCAAAAGGGGAGAGGAAAATGACTGGATATTTACGAGATATTAATCATATTTGCCCATATTTTATTAAAATTTTAAAAATTGAAAGTAAAATATTAACAAGACCGAAAAAAATATTTAAACTAAATTTTATTAATAACTTCCTTGGCTTTTTAAATATAACAAACACATGTTGGTTAGTGATTACCAAGAAAAAATATATTTCTATGGTTTAAATTCATCCATGGTTTTTCCACCATCTAACGAAGTTATTCCACTTCTTCTAAAAACAGTAATAATTGTTTTTAGAAGAATTATTAAATCAAGTTTGAATGATATATTATTTACATATTCAACATCATATTTAAACTTCTCCTCCCAACTTATTGCATTTCTTCCATTTACCTGTGCCCAACCAGTTATACCAGGTTTAACATCTTGTCGTCTCGCCTGCTCCTTTGAGTATCTTGATAGGTATTTCATTAATAAAGGACGGGGACCAACTAAACTCATGTCGCCTTTTAAAACATTTATCAATTGTAATAGCTCGTCCAAGGATGCGGATCTAACTATAATTCCCACCTTTGTAAGTCTTACATCGTCTGGCAATGGTACACCATCCTTATCAAATGCATCCCTCATTGTTTTAAACTTCACAATCTTAAATGGTTTACTATTAAAACCAGGTCTTTGCTGAAAAAAGAAAACTTTCCCATTATTGACAACTAAGAGAAAAATTGCAGTAATTAAAATAATTGGGGAAAGAATAATTAAAAGAAAAAAGGCGATAATAAAATCACCCAAAGGTTTTATAAAATTACTGTACATAAATTAGTTATGCTTAGAGAATATATTATCTAAACAATTAAATATTCTTTCAAATTCATCTTCTGTTAAGTTAGATCCACTAGGTAGGCACAAACCATTTTCAAATAACTTGTCTGACACTCCATTGACATACTTTTTTGAAGATGCAAATACTGGTTGTTGATGCATTGGTTTCCAAAGCGGACGTGTTTCAATATTTTCTTCCTCCATTCTTAACCTAATTTCTTCACGAGTTAATCCTTTATTTGTATTAGGATTAACTACTATACAAGTTAGCCAGCGGTTAGAGAAATAACCCTGCGGCTCTTCTTGAAATTGAATATTAAACCCTGCATTATTATATTTTGAAAAATACTGCTTATATTTTTCGAAATTATTTCTTCTTGCAGCTACACGATCATTTAATACTTCTAACTGTCCTATTCCTATTCCAGCTAATACATTGGACATTCTATAGTTGTATCCAATTTGTGTATGTTGATAATGTGGCGCAGCATCTCTAGCTTGGGTTGATAAGAATCTAGCCTTTTCAATCAGATCACAATTGTTTGAAAGTAAAGCACCGCCACCTGATGTTGTAATAATTTTATTTCCATTAAAACTCAATACTCCAAACTCACCAAAACTACCACATGGTTTATCATTAATATTAGATCCTAATGCTTCGGCAGCGTCTTCTATAACTGGAACACCATAATCATTTGCAATGGCAATTATTTCATTCATTTTAGCAGGCATTCCATATAAATGAACAGGAATAATAGCCTTAGGTAATTTCCCATTTTGTCTTGCTTCTTTCAATGCGGTACTTAACAATAAAGGATCCATATTCCAAGTGTCTATCTCTGAGTCAATAAAAATTGGTGTTGCTCCTTGATATGCGATAGGATTAGCTGACGCAGAAAAGGTTATTGATTGACAAAATACTGTATCTCCTGCTTTCACGCCTAGAATTATCAAAGCTAAATGAATTGCAGATGTTCCAGAAGATAACGCTGCGGCGTAACATGTTTTAGTTTTAGTTTGTAGACACTTTTCAAAAGCATTTACATGTGGACCTAATGGAGCAATCCAATTAGTAGTAAAAGCTTCGTTTACATACTTAAGTTCATTGTTTCCAATATGTGGAGAGGAGAGCCAAATTTTAGTATTCATTAATTAATTTATTGATAAAAAATATATTATGAGTCTTAAATTCTAAATAATCATTAAAACCGGATATTTTTACCCATCGATCGTTATAAATATTATAACCTAATGAAAGGAAATATGAGATTATTAAATTCTTATTTTTTTGTATTTCAATCAAAAAAATGGTTTAATGTTTTCTATTGTTTATTTTGCCCCGATAATTACATTGTATTCAAAGCCTTCAACATCTATTTTAATGAAATTTGGTTGCCTTTCTTTATTTTTTAAATAGTCATCAAGTTTAATAACAGGCACCTTAACAGTTACTAATTTTGCGTATTTTTCAACTGAATGTCTTCTACTTTCATAAAATCCTTCGAAATTCTTAACAAAGGAATTATTTTGTCCAGTTATTGGATCAATATAAAAATCTAAGAAACCATTTTCATTACCAAAATCTTTTTCGATAATTGATACTCAACTAAACAAATCAGGTGGTAAAAGAGATAAATTTTGTTTTAAGTATTTTAAGTTTTCTAAACTAGGCTCGAAAACGTCTAATTTACCATCAGATCCTATTATAATTGAAAACAGTGTTGAAAAATACCCAATATAGCCCCCGTATTTCAATTACATAATCACCATTTTGTATTATTAAAAAAAATGAATTTTATTATACTCTCTTTTTGAACCATAAAACCAATACCCTTTGTAAAAATATGAATTTAATATAAAAATAAACCCAGTGTAGTGGTGCTTTAATTTAAAATCAAATTTGAATTTTTTTAGAATAAATAAATTTTCTCATGTTCTGGTTTAATATATTATATTAATTTCATCGAAAGATTTAATGATAAAATGTGGATTAAAATTATTAGAATTTGTAAAAAATTGCTTGTGAACATTTTGTCCTCTATCCAGAAGACAAACCGAAGTCCAACCTAGCTTGTTTGGTGTAATAAAATCTTTTTTGGGGTTGTCCGCTATATAAACATACTTGTCATACTGGTTATCATCCATTACTAATTTATAATTATATTCTGATGGCTTTTCGGAATTTACCTCCTCTGATATAATAATGCTTTTAAAATATGAATCAATTTCTAATGCCCTCAACTTATTTCTTTGTGTAATAGATCTACCATCTGTTATAAGTGACATCTCACAACCTAGAGAAAGTAGGTTGTCCAAAAATATTTTAGAGTCTTTATAAAGATGAATAGCAGGAAAATGATTTCGATAGATTTCTAATACCATATCCCAAGTAATGCTTTTATTGGTAGCACTTGTTATTTGTTCAATCCAATTTACTCTGTTATTTACAATATAATTGAGATTGAAATTTTTAATTTCAAAAAAATTATATACAAATTCTATTCCTGATTTTTCAAATTCTCGTTCAGAATATAATGTATCATCTAAATCGAATACAAATTTGTTGTTATAATGTAAATTCATCTTGGTCTAATATTATTTCAGAATCAAATCTTAGCATTACTCGATTTTCAACCCAATTTTCATTAAATGTTATTGGTTTATTTAACAAATATTCTTGAATTATATACCCAGGATAATTTGCTCCAGATAAATAAGATAATGGAAATCCTCCACCAAAACGAGGATTAATTTCAATGCCAATAATTTCATTATTAACTCTACCTATAAAAAACTGAAATGTTAAACAGCCATAAGCACCTTTAATAAAATTCAATTTTTCTTTTAATATTTGATAAAAATTTCGTTTCTCAGTTCTACCTTTACTAATTTCACCTCCCCTAACTTCTAATCTACACCTAGGAACTAAACATTTGAGTAGATTATTTTTATCATAATAAGCATCTACTGTATACTCCTGAAAATCAAATGGATTAATGTATTCCATAAACATAAGTTTAGGATTGCTTAACATTTTGTTAGTAAGATCTTCTTTGCAAATAACATGAAAAATGTCTTTACTTAAACTTCCATCGAATGGTTTTATAAACAATGGGAATATTGGATTATTTTTATTTATTTCTTTTGGGACATTTATATTAAGTTCTCTAAATAATACATTAGTAAGTCGTTTATCTCTGCATTTTGTTATTAATTCAAAATCTGAAATAATTATAAAAATATTTTTTGATAAAAAAATATTTTTTGCTTTTGACAAAACAATTAATTCTGTGTCAATTGTTGGTATTAATATTTTTATATCTTCAGTTTCACAAAGGTGTATTATTGATTTAATATAATTATCATCATTAACTTTGGGAATTTTAAAAAAACCATCGGAGACTCGGCAAGCAGAAGCCCATTCGGGATTTGATTCTGCTGTATAAACTTTAGATTTTGAAAATTGTTTTTTTAATTCAAATTGAAACGCTCTAACCAATCCAACTCTTCTTCCTGCAGACGTTATAAGAATATTATTCATTAATATGTATTAATATTGTTTTGCTAAGTTAAAAAATAATAAATTTAAACTATTGTCAATAGAATGTTTATATAGCTTAAAAATCAAAGTAGAAACTGATTTAATATAATTACTATTTTTTTAAATATTTATTTATACGAACTGTTATATTTATTTTCCAAAATCATATATTCATCAAGCAATGCATTCCATACGATTTCATTTGTATATTTTTTTTTGATAATAGACCTAGTATTTGACTTCAAAAACATTAACAAAGATTTGTCTTCAATAGTTCTTTTCATTGCTTGGATAAGACTTTTCACACATTTCTTTTCTATCAATAATCCATTGTATTCATGAGTAATGATTTCATTAGATCCACTTATATTAGAAACTATACTTGGCACACCCATTGAGCCTGCTTGTAAAATAACGTTGGGGAACCCTTCTCTATAACTTGGTAATATATGTACATCACTAACGACAAGATAAGGCCTTATATCATTTATAAATCCAGTGGTTATAATATTTGTATTCGAGTAGATTTCTTTTTTTGTTGCTAGTTCTAATTCATCAAAATCAACTTCTTCTTCCCCTAGTATTAAAAGTTTTATGTTATAATATTTTTGCTGTAAAAACACAAAAGCTTGAATTAACTCATTTATTCCTTTATCACCAACTATTCTACCTATATATATAAATATAAAATCATTTGTAGAAATATTATGTTTTTTTTGTATAAAATCAATGTGCTCCTTAGTAATAGAAGAAATATTAAAAAATTCAACATCTATTCCATTAATATTCCCATAAGCTAGAACCTTTAAACTTTTAGAAGTTATTTTATGATTTATTAAAGTATTTTTCACCCCCTCACCTTCAGGATATACATTGGTTGCAAAATAACAAGTAACTTTATCAAAGAGGATTAGTGTTCTTCTATATAATCCATTCTTCCCTTCAAAGACCAATCCAGTAAATGTATGAATTCTGATTGGGACTCTAGCAAAATAGCCGGCTATCATGCTTAACAATCCGGCTTTCGGTGTAATAGAATGTATAATAAATGGTCTTTCTTTTATAAAATACAAATACAAATTTATTAATGAAAATATATCTTTTAAAATTTTAGGAGTCCTATGAATCGTTATAGGATTTACTTTTACACCCTCTCTGGAATATATATTTTGCACTGAATTGTCGTAACTTGCGACAACTTTTAAATTATATTTATTTTTGAAAAACGTTAATTGTCCTTTTAATAATATATCTATCGATTTTGAAATAGTAGCAATTTTGACTAGTTTTTTTTTCATCTAATGAATTATTGCCAGATGTAAGGAATTATTGTATTTTCTAAAGGTAATGTGTTTGACTCATTTGCATCATGAGTTTCAGAAATTAAGTTACATATTAAAGAGTATTCCTTTGACAATCCCCTGAAACTATACCAAACAAATGAAGGTAATGTTAATAATTGAAAATTGTTTTCTGAATTCAATTCAATTTCAACTATATTTCCATGAGTTGATGAATTTACCCTATTGTCATAAATCACAAACTTTACATGTCCATATGGTACACAAATATTTTGAATAATTCTATTGTGACATTTCCAACCCTTAATAATATTATAGTTTATTTTTGAAAAATAAACTTCACCGAAATCGAAAAACTCTTTATCATCTTTCTTTATAAAGTGAAAGACTGCACCTCTTTTATCTATAATTTGTTTTAGTCTTTTTATTTTAAGACCCGCAATATTTAATTCTTGCATTTCGCTAAATTAATAATTATTTATAGCCCATTTAATTCCTCTTTTCTTAGCCAAACTTGTATAAACCTGAATTTGATTAGACGTTAAATCGAACGTATTATTATTATTATTATAATAGTTAATATACCAATTTGTAGTTAATTCAATTGTTTCATGAAATGATAAAACAGGAAACCATTTTAATAAAATATTTGCTTTATCACAATTTAATTTTAATAAATTAGCTTCATTTAATGCTGAATTATTATTTTCTGATTTATTTATCCAACCATGTGAATCTTTCCAATATATCATCATCTGCTCTATTAATTCAGATACATTTTTATTAATTTTTGAATCAGGTCCAAAATTAAAAGAGCTATTTTGCAATGCAATATTATCTTGAAATAATTGTGCTGCAAGTTCTAAATAACCACTTAACGGTTCTAATACATGTTGCCATGGCCTAGTACTAAAAGGATATCTAATTTCTACTGACTTTTTATGCGACCAGGATTTCACAATATCTGGTACAATTCTGTCTTTAGCCCAATCACCCCCTCCAATTACATTCCCAGCTCGAGTTGTTGCAATTTTTGATGTATTAGCCAAATTAAAAAATGATTTCATGTATGATTTTGCTACTAATTCAGCTGCTCCTTTCGATCCACTATAAGGATCTTCTCCTCCTAATCTGTCGTTTTCCCTATATCCGAATAACCACTCAACATTATCATAAGCTTTATCACTAGTAATAATTATACCCACTTTAATATTTGATTCAGATAATCTGATTGTTTCAAGAACATTTAAAGTACCAATTACATTAGTTTCAAAAGTTTCTCTAGGATTTAAGTAAGATTCTCGTACTAAAGGCTGAGCAGCTAAATGAAAAATTATTTCAGGTTTAAAATCATTACAAACTTTTGAGAAATTATTAAAATCACAAATGTCACCAAGATAATGCTTGATTTTACTTTGCAAATCTACTTCAACAAAGTGTGAGGGATTCGTAGGTATACCAATTGAATACCCAGCAACTTCAGCGCCTAAATTTAGCAGCCAAGTGGCTAACCAGCTTCCTTTAAATCCAGTATGACCAGTAATTAAAACTTTTCTTTTATAATATATATTATTAAACATATTTACCAAATTTTCCATGGTGCTAAATTATTTAACCATAATTCATTTAAATGATCTCTATCTCTGACTGTGTCCATGCATTGCCAAAAATTTTCATGTTGAAATGCTACTAATTGATTTGATTTTGCAAGTTTTTCAAGTGGATCCAACTCCAAAACAGTTGATTCGTCAAGAAGATAATCAAATATATCATAATTAAAAACAAAATATCCTCCATTTATCCACCCCTCTCCTGTTTGGGGCTTCTCTTTAAAATTTACAACATGATTACTTGTGTTAATTTCTAAAGTACCAAATCTTGCAGAAGGCCTAACAGCAGAAATTGTTGCTATTTTAGAATGTGAATGATGAAAATCAACTAATTTATTTATATCAATATTTGATAAACCATCACCATATGTTAATAAAAAGCTTTCACCTTTTTTGAATTGTTTTTTTAATTTAAATAACCTGCCTCCAGTCATTGAGTGTTTACCAGTATCGTATAATCCAACTTTCCAATTTTCTGTTGAATCATTAACAAAATGAGATTGGCCAGAAGTGAAATCCAAAATTAAATCTGAATTAATAAGTTTATAATTAAAAAAGAAATTTTTTATAACATCCCCTTTATAACCTAAAGCAATTAAAAAGTCATTAAACCCAAACTTAGAATAATATTTCATTATATGCCATAAAATAGGCATTCCACCAATCTCTACCATTGGTTTGGGCTTTAAAATAGTTTCTTCACTAATTCTTGTACCTAATCCACCAGCTAAAATTATAGTTTTCATAAAGTCATAAATTTTAAAATACAATCACATACCTTATTTATATCATTAATAGATAAATCTGGATGCAAAGGTAATGAAAGTATTTGTTTATATATATTTTCTGTAATTGGAAGATTAAGATTCTCTCTATGATAATATTTTAAAAGATGGTTAGGCTTATAATGTATTCCAGTAGGTATGTCGTAAGAGTTTAAAAATTCAATTAGTTCATCTCTTTTTCCATTTAGAATTTGTATAGTACAAATATGTGGTACATCGGAAACATATGGTAATTTTTTTTGAAATTTAATCATTATATTTGTATGTAATCGATCATAATAAATTTGATAATAATATTTTCGTTTGGGTGCAAGTAGTTGGTCGAATTTTTTTAACTGAACTCTACCTATTGCAGCAAAAATATTACTCATATGATATCTATAACCTTGACGTGTAACTTCAAAATTCCAACTTCTTTTTCCGAGAAATCTCATATCAGTATCTTTATGAATAGACAATAATCTAGAATCTTTAACTATATTATTAAAGTTATTATCAAAACAAATAATTGCCCCCCCCTCACCTGATGTAATATTTTTAATGCCATCAAATGAAAAACAAATAACATCCCCAAACGACCCTACTTTTTTATCAAAGTATTTGCTTCCAAAAGAATGTGCTGCATCTTCAATTAATCTAAGATTGTGTTTATTTATAAAATTATTTAATTGATCATAATCTGGTAAATTACTAGCATAATGAACAACGACAATTCCTTTTGTTTTTTTTGTGATTTTAGAATCTGCATCATTTAGATCAATCAACAAACTTTCTTTATCAACTTCACATGAAATTGGCACTAACCCACATGCGGAAATTGCTTGATATGTCGATAAAAAAGTAAAGGATGGCACTAAGATTTCATCACCTTTTTGAAATAATGCATCAAATGCCAAGTGCAATGCGGCCGTTCCTGAATTAACACATGTGACATTTTCAGGCAAAATATCAAGATAATTAGCAATATCAAATTCAAATGCTTCTACTTCTTTCCCCATACCAAGATATCCATCTTCAAGTATAACATTTTGTATTGCCTCTACTTCCTCTTTTCCAACAACTGATTTTGATAATCTCATTATAAAAAATATTTATGGTACTAATACACGTTTATAAATGTAGTAATATAATTGTTTGAAATATTTATAGCCTAATATTGAAATAAAAAATAAGGTAAAATTTAGTTTATAAATTGAGTAAGATAGAGCTTTTAATCTATTATTG
>Ga0194047_10000088_pt1 | contig 63507 bp, 25 predicted proteins | sample JunL225m_MetaG_2_FD_160070 | JGI IMG/M metagenome (GOLD analysis project Ga0194047, IMG submission 160070) | Anoxic zone freshwater microbial communities from boreal shield lake in IISD Experimental Lakes Area, Ontario, Canada - Jun2016-L221-5m | ecosystem: Environmental > Aquatic > Freshwater... | reverse complement strand
GTTATTCTATGGGCATTAGCAACAGTTAACCACCTTCGATTTGTTCCTGTGAATGAACATGCTAATCTAGACATCATACCGGTTGATTACACGGTGAATGCGATTGTAAGTTTGTTGTTTGTAAAACGAAATCACAAAGTCTATCATATCTCCTCTGGTAAAGATGCTTCAACAACTGCACTAAAATTATCGAAGAATTTGGAGAATTACTTTACTGAGCCTCCTCCTTTTCATTTCGCAAATAAATCATTACTAAATCAAGTGAAGCATTGGGCTAAAAATAAATTACATGCTGATAGTGAATTGCACAAATATCCTGAGTACTTAAAATACTGGAAAGATGCATTTGAAGACCCCTCTGCCTTACGTATTTTGCTTGCTGGTTTGGATCCTTATCTTGGATTTGCAGAATTAGGACAGGTATTCGACAATACTCGTTTATTGCAAGATGTCCCTACCATCAAACAATCGATTCCTGCTGATATTTATATTAACAATTCAATGTCGTATATTGAGAAAATTGATTTACTTGAAGGTGCAATTAATCCTTAAATTTGGTTCTAATTCAAAAGAATTACCTCAGCAAAGTAAGCGAACCTTTATCTTCATGTTCTACGCCATCTAAGCCTGTTGTTCGGATGATGTAATAATAGGTGCCATCGCTAGCCATTTGCCCGCTTGTGAGGTGGCCATCCCAACCTTGATTAGGTGCTTTGAATGAAAAGACATTGAGTCCCCAACGGTCGTAAATATCACCTTCGAGTTTTACTACACTTGTTCCTTTAACCCAAAACAAATCATTCATTCCGTCACCATTTGGTGTAAACACGTTAGGGATTACGATTGAATAATTTTCGAATACTACTATCGTAGCTTTAGTAGAATCAATACATCCTCGCCCATTTGAAGCAACTAGGGTGACTGTGTATGTACCTGGTTTTATATATGTATTGCTAGTACTTATATCTGTCGAAGTAATCCCATCTCCAAAATCCCAACTGTAAATGGATGCATTGTTGCTTCCATTCGAAAAACTTACCATTAATGGTGAAAGACCTGCTGTATCAGAACAACTAAATGCGGCTGTAGGACTAGGATTCACGGTAACAGCCACCGTACTTGTTGATGAACACGAAGTTGCAAGGTCTGTTACAGTGAGCGTATAGGTGCCTATAGCATCTACTATTGGACTAATAGTACTATCTCCCGAAACAATATTTCCATTTGTAGTTGACCAAATGTATGTGTTGGTTACCAAAGCAAGTGCGTTGCTATTTAGTAAAGCACTATCGGCACCACATTCGAGAACCTGAGCAACACCAGCATTTGCAATAGGTTTTAGGTGAGCGAAAGCGAAAGCTGGTTGAGTAAAATTGTTCCAGGCCAAATTCTGAATTGAGTTAAGTGGGCCATACGTTCCTAAGATCGGATTAGTCATGACTTGCCAATTTGGAACAGTTTGCCAATGAGTATTCGTTTCCCAGTTTCCATCTACTACAGGATCGTAGGTAAAGGTTAAATCTGCGGTGGCCGTACCTGCTGTTCGTTGAAAAATATGATAAAATGAAGAATTGATTTCACAAATGGAGGCCTGCATTAATGACCTGTCAAATCCTTGAGTGGTGGCATCAACGTTAGCAAAACGAACCGCGTATGTTTGTGAAGCATTTGTTGTCGGACTCACAATAACAGGTCGTATGCGAATGGTGCCAATAGAAGATCCAACAGGAAAAACATATGGAATACTGCTATTAGTAACTCTTGTAAGTCGCCCTGCTCCTAAACTACTTACAAAACCAGAAGTGTAATTGATAGCATTCGTGGCTGGGTTCACCACCATCATTTTAAAAGTATTGGTAGCTAATTCTATGTTGTTTAAGGTTAATCGATCAGATACAATGGCATCAATTTGTTGGCTCTTAATTCCTGTTCCACTTAATGATAAGTCGTAGAAATTGGTAAATGATGTTCCTGCTATTAATTGATTACCTCCAGTTAGGTTTACTGTACAAGAATTTGAGACAAAATTACTATTGTTTATCCAATCTCCATCTAAATTAAATGTACTATTAAATCCGTTGCCAAGTAGAAAGTCATCGTTCTCTATGTTTCCCTCCACTATGATTGCTCCAGCATTATCAATAACTCCGACGGCATTACGAATGGAATTTGTTTTCACAATCATCGAACCTCCAGCCATTATAGTGATAGTAGCACCATTATTGTAGAATAATTGTGCACAAGAAAGATTTATTCGGAAGATAAAAATCAAGACGACTACCACTTTTAAAAAGAGGTAATTTTTATCAATTATATTTTGTTTTGATTTGTTTCTTTGTTTCATTTCAAATCTGTTTTCCAGAAATTCGAAAGTACATTCTTCTTCCTTTTTTTAATTCAAATTGAAAAAGGGAAACTTCATTCAATTTAATAATTTAACTTATTGTGTTACCAAAAGCGTCATGCTACCCTGAAGTACCGAAGTATTATCACCTCCAACTAATGCGGATGCACCTAATGCATTTCCTTCTGCTCTCACATCAATAGTGTATGTTCCTGCCGGGAGAATATAAACACCTGCACTTGTACTAGCAAATTGACTCATTGACCAATTCTCTGTTGCATCTGTAATTCCATTATTATTTACAGCGTTCACGCGTTGATGTCCCCCATTCGGCATCAAGGCTCCATTAATAAAAACAGCAACATCTACAATCGAAAAACCATTAGATGAAATTGATGTGGTTTGAATACCACCATTGGTGACAACTAGAATTTTGGAAGGAGACGAGAGTGTTACTGACTGAGAAAGCCCTGGAATAACTGTGAATGATGATGTATTGACATTTGCTGCTGCGGTTTGGTAGTTTTGGAAACTTGGATTGGTAGAACAAAGCGAAACCCAGCTAGAACTACCCGTAGCGTAATAATAAAAACAATTCAAATCAGTATCAAATACAAGCAACCCATTAACTGGCGAAGCAATTGATAATCGTTGCATGGTCGTGAGTCTAGGGGCAAGAAAACCTTTATCGTTTGCCTGCAATTCTAGCAACGCACTTGATGCTGGTGTATTGGTACCTATTCCAACATTATTCTGGGCGAATGCAAATGAGACTAATAAAATGGCAAACGCTGTGAGAACTCTTCTTTTAAAAGTGATTTTCATAAAAATAACTAACAATGAATTTCGTTAAAACAACAAAGGGCTTAGTAAATAAGCCCTTTGTTGTTGTTTTATTTCCTAAACAATGTTACGAATCCTTTATCTTCATGTGTTGATCCATCCATGCCGGTAGATTGAATGATGTAGAAGTAGGTGCCTTCTGCGGCTTTACTACCGCTAGTTGTTCTACCATCCCATCCTCCATTCAATTCATTCCAATTAAATATTTTTAATCCCCAACGATCATAGATTTCACCTTTTAGCATCGCTAAACCAGTTGAAGATACTGGAGAGAACAAGTCGTTAATTCCATTATCATCTGGACTAAACATATTTGGTATAACCAATGAATAACCATCATAGACAATGATTTCAGACGAATCGAGAGTAACACAACCAAAAGAATTGGATACCGTCAAATATGCTACATAGGTACCTGTTGCAGCGTATGTCGTTGTGGCATCTTGTGTACTTGCTCCGTTTGGAATTCCTCCAGGGAACGACCAGATATAAGAGGATGCATTCGTGCTAGTGTTTGTAAAATTAACTGTCAAAGGTGGTGTACCTTGAGTAGGATTTGCAGTGAATGAAGAAACAGGAATAGAACCTGATACCACCACCGTTGAAGTAGCGGGACAACCTGGAGTTGCGGAGTTGGTAACTGTAAGTGTATAGGTTCCTGGCTGATTAACAACAGGATTTACTGTATTTCCTCCGGAAACTACATTAGCTGAAGGCTCCCATGAATAGGAAATGGTAGTACCTGTGCTAGATGCACCTCCACTCAAAGTTGCAGTGTGAAGAATACAATCAAGTGTTTGATTCGTTCCTGCATTTGCCACTGGTGCTGGAAGAATTGAAATTTGTTGAGTACTTGTTCCCGCACATGGTCCAGGAGTTGTGTAGGTTACAGTGTACGTTCCTGTGTTACTGCCTGCCAAATCAACTATTCCACTTGTTGGGGAAACGAATACAAGACCTGTTGTCGAAGTAAATGTTCCGTTAGGTGTTACCACTGTTGGTGCAGGTGTGTTACCTGTTTTACAATAAGTAGCAGCAGAGTAATTAAAGGTAGCAATTTGAACTGCATTTATGGTTATATTGGCTGTGGCTGTAACAGCAGGACATCCTGCGGCTGCGGCTACTGTATTAGTTACTGTATAAGTACCAGCAGTGCTTCCGGACAAATCAACAACACCCGAAGTAGGAGAAACAAAATGTAGACCACTAGCGGCTGTAAAAATTCCAGCAGTTCCTCCAGTACTAATTAATGGAGAAGGATTAAGCACATCTTGACAATACGGTGTTCCAGGATAAGCAAATGTTGCAATTGGCATGGCGGTTACAGTAATAAGTGTGGTGGCAACTGCTGCAGGGCAAGCGTTAGCTGGAACACTATTGGTAACGGTGAAGTTACCTGTTGCAGAAGTCAAGTCCACCAATCCTGTAGTAGAATTAACAGATAATGTAGTAGGTGCCACAGAGAATGTTCCTGCGGTACCACCAGGAGCAAGTGTTGGTAATGGATTAGTACCGTTCTGGCAATAAGGTGAATTAACATAACTAAAGTTTGCAATATTCTGAGCAACGATATCAATGGTTGCTGTTGCTACAGAAGCACCGCATCCTCCTGTTGCTGGAATGGTATTAGTTACGGTATAGGTTCCAGGAGTACATCCTGAAAGATTCACATTTCCATTTGAAGAATTTATTACAAATGTACCGGTACCTGTTCCTGTAAAGTTTCCTGCGACAGCACCCGTGCCAAATGTTGGGAATGGATTTACAGAAGCTTGACAATAAGGTGTACCAGTATAACTAAAGTTGGCAAGAGGTGCAACTGTTATCGTAATCGAAGCAGTTGCTGTTGCTGAAGGGCAACCTCCTGTAGCTGCTATCGTATTGGTGACAGTAAAAGTACCAACGGGAGAACTTGCTAAATCTACTTGTCCTGGATTTCCAGCAACAAAATGAAGAGTATTCGGTGAAGAAGTAAATGTACCTGCAAAACCTCCATTAGAATAGGTAGGAGAAGGATTGGCTAAATTCTGACAATAAGGACTTGACGTATAACTGAAAGTAGCTATTGGTGTTTGAGTAATGGTTATGGTGGTACTTGCATTAACTGAAGCACAAGCACCTGATGCGGGTACAGTATTGGTAATGGTATATACACCAGGGATAGTTGAACTCAAATCAATTTCTCCTGGTGTGCTCGAAACAAAATGAACATTTGGAGAAGACGCTGTGAAAGTTCCTGCACTAGAACCTATGCCTAGGGTGATAATTGGGTTTGCTCCATTTTGACAATAAGGCGAACCTGCATAAGTAAATCCTGCTGCGAATTGAGTGGAGATAACGACAGTTGCGGTTTGTATTGCAGCTGGGCATAACCCTCCACCAACTGTATTTGTTACAATATAAGTACCAGCAGTGCTGCTTGCTAAATCTATCTCACCAGTCGATGTTGAAACAAAAGTCAAACCTAAAGTAGAAGAGAATGTTCCCTGAGTTCCTCCATTAGTGAATGTAGGAACTGGATTAGCACCGCTCACACAATATGGACTACCAGGATAACTAAAGGTTGCGTTCGGTGTTGGGCTTATAATTATAGTGGAAGTTGCAGTATCACCTACACATCCACCTGATGACATTACTTGATTGCTAACAGTATAGGTTCCTGCAGGACTAGTTAAATCAACTGCTCCGGTGGTTGCATTAATGATTAAGTTATTCGGAGAGGCACTGTAGACTCCTGCCACACCAGTAGCATCGGTATAGGTAGGGTTTGCAAAACTTGTTGATTGACAATAAGGACTTCCAGTATATGAAAATGTTGCACTAAATGCTGAAACGATAGTAACAACTGCTGAATCAACAGCGTCAGGACAGCCACCAGAGGCAGAAATAAAATTATAAATAGTATAAGTACCCGGTAGACTAGCCATTAAATCAATCGAACCATCAAAAATACCAACAATGACATTAGGGTCGTTTGAATAAACCAAACCTGTTTGACCTAAGAAGTTAGGGTAAGCCCACAAGGCTGATTGACAGAAAGGATTACCAGGATAATTAAAAGTAACATTTGGCATATCTGTCACAGTGATACTTGCTGTAGCCTGAATTGCAGGACATGAATTTGCCGGTGCGATGTCATTATATACTGTATATGTTCCAGCGATACTGGTAGCTAAGTTCACCTCACCAGTTACAGAATTTATATCCAATCCCGGAAATGGCTGTGCAGAAAACACACCCATTGTTCCTCCTGGATTTAAAATCGGAGTAGGATTTGTTGTGCTTTTGCAATAAGGGTCAGCTGGATAGAAAAAGAATCCATCAGGTGTTGGCGAAATGATTATTGTTGCTGTTGATGATACCGCAGGGCATCCACCAGCTGCAGCAATTGTATTCGTCACCGTATAGGTACCTGCATCTGATGCACTAGCGGTTACTGTACCACTTCCATCGATACTTAAGAATGAACTTGAAGGGGAATAAGTAAACACACCACCTGTAGCACCATTAGTATAAGTAGGTGAAGGATCAACACCACCACTTTGACAGAAAGGATTACTCACGTAACTGAACGTAGCAACTGGCACAGCAGTAATGGTTATGTCGAAAGTTGCTACTATTATTGGACAAGGACCTGAAGCCTGAAGCGTGTTAGTAATGGTATACGTTCCAGGAGTTGATAGTGCAAGGTTCACCGTACCTGTTGTTGGATTGATAATAAGATGTGTTGGATCAGAAGATGTAAATGTTCCTGCAACACCACCCCCTAAGAAAAATGGTGTTGGGTTAAATGCATTTTTACAAAAAGGATTACCAATATAAGTAAATGTTGCAACTGCAGGAGGTAGAATATTAATTAAAGATGTATAAACAGCATCGGCACAACCTCCTATTGCTGGAATTGTATTAATAACTGTATAGGTTCCAGGTTGACTTAATTCAGCATCAACAATTCCAGTAACTGGGTCGATAACGATACCAGTTGAAGGAATAGCAGTGAACGTACCAGCAAATCCACCACCTATAAAGGCTGGTGTGGCTAATACTCCTGCACTGTTACAATATGGGTCAGCAGGATAATTGAATGAAGCATCAGGTGCTGGTGTTATGGTTATGGTAGTTGATGCACTCACCGAAGGACAATCAACCGTAGCAGCTATTGTATTGGTGATGGTATACGTTCCAGTTGTGCATCCTGGCAAATTAATTACTCCAGATGCAGGGTCTATATCTAGTCCGGTTGCTGGTGTATAACTAAAAGTTCCTGGTCCTCCGTTAGGGACATAAATAGGAATAGGATTAGCAACATTCTGACAGAAAGGAGAACCATTGTAATTGAACCCCGGAGCAAATGTAGATTGAATATTTGCAGACATTGTTTTAACACAACCATTGATAGTTGATGTTACCCATACCGGACCAGGAGTGCTAATGGTTACAGAAGTAGAAGTTGAACCATTGCTCCATAAATAAGAATTGGCACCGGTTGGGGTTACGCTCAGTGTGGTTGGATTTCCTTGACATAACGAAAGTACACCATTCAATACAGAATTGTTGACCACAAAACCAGTGGTATCAACATAAACTCGAGCATTAACAACTGAAGTTTGAGCAGGTACACCGTTATCCGTTGCTGTAAATTGAATAATGTTAAGACCTGCATTAAGAACTGAAGCCACCACCTTGACTTGTGCCGTAGCCACATTTCCCGCATTATTACTTATGGTAGTGATACCTGGTGTTCCAAATGCATTAACTGTAATACTTGTAATTTGTCCAGCTTCTGGAGAGAGAAAGACAGCGTTCACTAAAACCGAATCGGTAATGCTACAAACTCTGATGGTATCGCAGTTGTTCAATCCTGTAACAATCGGAGGAATATTGGTAGTAGAACAGGTATTGAAATAAAACGATTGGTTGTCTAACCAACTTACTCCACTACTAGGGCTAACACTTACTGGGCCGTTATATACCGCACCTGCTTGTCCGAAACGACCAACTTGAGCAAAATTAACGCCATCGCCTTTGTTTACACCAACTGTTGCTGGCGTACCACCAAATCCATTGCTACCACTAGAAGCCGAACCAGTGGTCCAGTTCATAGAACCATAACAAAATGCCACGTTATTTCCGTTTGGAATGATTGGGTCGGTTCCATCGGAAATGATGCACTGAAAGGTATTTAATTTGTCGGTCATCATGCTGAAATAACCAACTTGATACCATTGAACGATTACATAAGAAGGAGTAATTTTATAATAAACCACACCACTACCTGATCCTCTTGTGTCGACATCTGCCCAAAAAGGAGCGACCATAACTACAGCAGACGAAGGAAAACCTGATGAAGTATAAGTGGAATAGCTGGAGCCGAAAGAAATATTTCCATTGTTGTTGATGTAAAATTGGTTATAATTGGTACCATACATACAGAAATTGAAAGCCATTGATTTTACAGGAGTAGAACCATCATCATTTGTATAAAGAGGTGCTGTACCAATTGTAAACTCTGCAACTGAAAAGGTAGGGTCAGTATTAACATTTGGAATCAAACAATTACAAGAGTTTAGTGTTTTTTCCATACCGTTTGAGTGCACTCCTCCATCATTGGTTTCTCTAGGCAAATCCTGAACTTGAGGGGCTGGATGCTCTGATTGAATAACTCGATAATCATACTCAGGATTTAGTTTACCTGTTTCTTTCAAATGCTGATAAACATCCGCTGGAATAATCATTTGTGCCTTAGGTGTCGCAGTTTGTGCAAAACCATTGATACCCATAAATGCAAACATTGCGACAGTAAAGAACAAAATGCTTTTGATTGGTGATTTAGAATTGAATAATTTTTGTGTCATTGCAGGTAGTTATTTATTTAGTTACTTGTTATTTTTGATTCACGTTTAAAATTAATAGATATTTACTCTCTCTCTGAATTATAAGGACGCAAAGTAACACAAAAAAGTTGCATTTCGCTACTAATTAGATCAAAAAAAAATAAACCAGCCTAAAACAATTGCAAACACTTGATTTTAAAGCACAAATCACGAATTGAAATATGCGTTTTATGACGAATATCACCTTTTAAGAAGCAAGTTTATTTCAAACTTTTTCATTATTGGTTAGAATTGACCTAATTTAACGCTAAAAATGAACACAATTTTAACTAAAATCAAAGTACAAAATAATGAATGTTTAATCAAAGCCATCGAACAAACTTACATTTCGAGGTCTTGTTTTTTTATTTTATACTATTTTTAGATCTCATTTATTATTTTTAAGTTCGAAATAAGCGTCAATAGAACACATTCATTGCTTTGGTTGAGCAATATCTTTAAGTTTTCTGCAATTCCATTGGACTTTTTCAAACAATCTATGGAACTTTACTAACTTCCCAAAGAATTTTATACAACTTCCTTAGAAAGTTGCCGAACTCCCTTAGTTCTTTTTGCAACTCCCAAGGCTTTTATTGAATTCCCATGGGTTCTAATGAATTCCCCTTGGCTCTTTTCGCAATTCCCAAGGCTTATTTTGCAATTCCCAAGGCTCTTTATTGAATAGCGTTGGAACTTGACTAACTTCCAGAGGGAGTTGACGAAAGTTCCAAAGGAGTTGACGCAATATCGCACGGACTTGAACAAAAGTTGAGAATTATTGAAACAGGATGGCGAAAATTTAAAAATCTTACTATTGTTTTATTTCTAAAACATATTGATTGAGGAAAGAAAGGTAGACGAATTTATTTCTTTTTTGAGTCTTGGATTTCCTTTTCTACAGGTTTTTCATAATTCAGCACACCACCCCAAAGCGACATTTGATGAAGCATCCAATCTTTTCTTGATATAATATATGCACCCGGATTAAGAACCGAAAACTTCCGAGGGTTTGGTAATACAGCCGCTATCAAACAAGCTTCGGGTTTGGTTAAATCTTTGGCTGATTTATGAAAATAAATTTTCGCTGCAGCATCTGAACCATAAATTCCGTCTCCCATTTCTATCACATTGAGATAAACTTCCATGATTCGTTTTTTGTTCCAAATGGTTTCAATTAGAAATGTGAAGTAAACCTCCAAGCCTTTCCTAACCCAACTTCTTCCACTCCATAAAAAAACATTTTTAGCTGTTTGTTGACTAATTGTACTTGCCCCTCTTGTTTTTTTATGATTCTCGTTGTACTCCATTGCCCTATCGATGGCTTCGAAGTCGAAACCATTGTGTTTAATAAAATTTTGATCCTCCGAACACACTACTGCTAACTGCAAATTGGGCGACAACTCGTCAAATGGAACCCAATGTTTTTTTAATTTCAATTCTTTTCCTTCTATCTTCTGTTCGACACACCTTATCAACATAAGTGGAGTTACAGGAATTGGTAACCACCTAAATATAATAACTGATATAATGCTTGAAATAAAAAACCACATGGCGGTTTTCCATAGAATATGCCATACTTTACTAAGAAATTTTTTCACTAAATATAACTAGGGGGAATTATAATTCGAATTTAGGACAATCGGCTGTGCCTAATTTTTGTAAATCTTCGGTACTCATCATGGGTGTAAATCCCATCATTATTTCGTCAGAGTTGGCTTTCGCTATACGAAAACGAGAGATGGTAAAATCAAAAGCATAACCAACAACTAAATTTTTCCAAACTCTAACTTGAAGTATAGCAGAAAAAGAATCATGAATGCGATAGTTGACACCAAGGCCAATACGTTTTTTATAATACGTGATAAAATTTATATTGGCGGATGGAATCCCTCTGAAATCGGTTTGAAGATTAATAGCTGGAACGGATACAAAGTTGTAATCACCAGAAATAAATTTTCGTGTTATGGTTACGTATGCCGCTGGTAAAAGCAAGACACCATTGCCTGTTCCAAGCTCTTTCCCTCCAAACGACAAGGTGTTTTTATATACATTGTGCACAGCTACGCTAAGTGTAAATTTCTTCGAATAGAGATAAAAACCAGGAATAACATCAGGGACTTTTACACTTCTGCTATCCAATGCAAAAGTAGGGTCGTTAATATCAAATACAAGATTGGATAATGCTACCTTTTTCATTCCAGCCGCAATACCGAAACTAAAACGATACTTTGGTGACAATTTGAAATGGATAGCATACGACAAGTAACCAACCTGAGTGGTGAATACCCCCATTTTATCTTGTTCTACATAAGCACCCACTCCATGCCAGTAATGACGGTATCCTTTTTTACCTAATGCTTTTGTGATGTTCACAAAATTTGTTTCTGGAGCCAATTCAAATCCACGCCATTGCGTTCTTCGTCCAGCTAAAAACATCAAGCCGTTTGAACTCCCTGCAATTGCAGGGTTTAATCCATAATCGTTAAAAGTAAATTGAGTATATTGCACCGATTGTTGTGCATAGAAATCTTGCAAAATAAAAAACAAACAGAGTATAGAGAATAACTTTTTCATTTATCTAACAATGTTTACGCAACCTTTAATAACTGAACTCTTATCTGTTCGGTCCTGATAAATAACATAATAATATGCTGCATCTGGCAACGGTGTTCCAATGATATCGGTAGCATCCCATTGTACATCATAAAACCCTTTATGATCGTACACTTTTTGTCCCAACCTATTGTAAACAATTACCCTCGCATCGGGAAATAATTCCGCCTTTTGTATTAACCAAGTATCGTTAAAGCCATCTCCATTAGGAGTAAAAACGGGTGATGGAACCATGTTACAAAAATCTTCGGTAATTTCGAATTCAGCCTTTGCGTAATCTGCATCTTGAACATCAGTAATCGTTACGGTATATGTCCCAACCTCAAGATTGGTAATGGTTGAAATAGAATCGCCCGATGTTGAAACCCCATTACTCCATACGTAATGGTAAGGTGCATGAGTACTATTATCGATATAATTAGTAACAACTACCGTGGCAGATCCAAGATACGAATGATTGCAACCAACGTTTACTTGTCGCTCTTTTATGTGAATATTTTGTGCAACCAAATGATGAATGGCGGAGCAAAGAAAACACAAAACAACAATTGTAATTTTTCTTTTCATTAATTGCATAATTTATTAATTAATTCTTCAGCCATGATGCTTCCTTTCTCAGCAGCAGTTTTCAGCACCTCGCAAGCCTGTGTTTTGTCGCCATGTTGATACATGGCTGTTGCCATGCCTGTGTAAGCCTCTCTATAAGATGCATCCAACTCGATTACCTTTTTATAATCTTTCACAGCATCATCGTAATTGCCAGAAATATCTTCCCAAAACGCTCGGCTATAATAAGCCGTTACATATTTTGCATCTATACCAATGGCTTTATTTAAATCCAATATGGCAGCAGGATAATCTTCGAGATAACCTTTTGCAAGCGCTCTATTGTAGTATGATTTTGCGTGATTTGAATTAAGAAGAATGGCTTTACTAAAATCTTTGATAGCTCCGCTATAATCTTTTAATTGAGCCTTAGCACTTGCTCTTCCATAAAAAGCTTCGAAATAATTTTGATTTAGTTTTACTACTTTATCGAACAGCTTTATTGCATCTTTATAACTTCCTTCTTTGAGTGTGATGTTTCCAAGCAAACACAAAGCGCTGTCGAAATCGGGATTTAATTGTAAGGCATTATCTAAGTCGTGCTTGGCTGCTGGGTAGTCTTTTAACGAATCGTTAACTGTAGCACTGAGTAAATACTCTGTAGCATTGTTTTGTGAAAACAAAAGATGTATGAACAAAGAAAAGCTTAATACGAGTAAAGTTTTTTTCATCAACAAATGTTTATTTTTTATCCTCAATTGAAAAAGTTTTATTCTCAATGAATGCACAATGATAAATAAATATTTTTATTTGAGCAAATTTCCAAGTGAGGTGTCGAAAATGTTTTTGAAATCAGCCACGGTACCAAAACTCTCTTCATCAATAATTATTTCTTTTCCTTTTACATCACCAAGGTATTCGAATTCGGCCCTCGATTCCATCATCAAATCAATAAAAGCATCTTCGTCTTCTTTCTTCACCGATACAATCACTCTGCTTTGTGCTTCTCCGAACAAGAAAGCATCGTTGCGAACAGAATCATCTGTATTGATATTAAAGCCTAAACCATTTGGCATTGCACATTCTAAAAGGGTAATGAATAATCCTCCATCCGAACAATCGTGTGCCGACTGAATGCATTTAGCTTTGATGATTGATTTCACGGCTTTCTGAACTTCGTATTCTTCATCCAAATTAAATGCTGGAGCAGGTGTATTTTTTATTTTATGATACGAGAATAAATATTCGGAAGAGGCAATATCGTTTTTCGAACTTCCGATTAAATAAATGGAATCTCCTTCGTTTTTAAAATTCAATGTCATTCTATCCGACTTATCTTTCAACACACCAAGCATACCAATGGTAGGTGTTGGAAATACAGGACCTTCGTAAGACGATTGATTGTAGAAACTAACATTTCCTCCTGTAACTGGGGTTTGAAATTTGATACACGCTGCGCCCATTCCTTTGATTGCATTGGTAAATTGCCAATACACTTCGGGGTTATATGGGTTTCCAAAGTTCAAACAATTGGTGATTGCCGAAGGTTCACCACCACTACACACAATGTTACGAGCTGCTTCGGAAACTGCAATAGCACAACCTGTTTCTGGGTCGGCATTCACATAACGCGAATTACAATCAACCTTTAGGGCAATAGCTTTATTGGTTCCTTTTATGTTTACTACCGCTGCATCGGAAGGAGCGTTGGTGCTCATATTGGCAGTACCTACCATTGAATCGTACTGATTGTAAACCCATTGTTTGGAGGCAATGTTCGGATGCGCTACCAAGAATTTAGCAACTGCTTTCAAGTCGGTTGGTTCTGGCACATCATCTATATTGAACTTTTTCGACTCTTTAAAATAAGCTGGTTCTTTTGAGTCGCGGTGATAGACAGGAGCACCACCACCCAACACTAAATCGTGAGCAGGAACATCGGCCACACATTCATCACCGACAAAAAACTTAATGTTTTTGGTATTGGTTACTACGCCTATCATGGCACAATTTAAATCCCATTTATCAAACACACGTTGTACTTCTTTTTCTCTTCCTTTTTTCACCACTATCAACATGCGTTCTTGCGATTCGGAAAGAAGAATTTCGAATGGTTGCATGTTTGCTTGGCGTGTTGGCACACGGTCGAGCCAAATTTCCATTCCATGTTCGCCTTTGGCACTCATTTCGGAAGTGGAGCAAGTAATACCAGCTGCTCCCATATCTTGCATACCAACAACGGCACCTGTTTTTATTACTTCTAGCGTAGCTTCTAATAAAAGTTTCTCTTGAAACGGGTCGCCAACTTGCACTGCTGGTAAGTCTTTGGCCGAGTCTTCGGTAATATCAGCAGAAGCAAAGGTAGCTCCATGTATGCCGTCTTTACCTGTGGCCGAACCAACGATGAACACTGGGTTGCCTACTCCATGCGATGTAGCGGAGATGGTTTCGCCAACTTTCACAATGCCTGCACTCATGGCATTCACTAGTGGATTGACATTGTAACAATCATCAAAAAACACCTCGCCACCAACGGTAGGTATTCCGAATGCATTACCATAATCTCCAATTCCTTTTACTACTCCTTTCACCAACCATTTTGTTTTTTCGAGGTTGATATCGCCAAAACGAAGGGAGTTGAGTTGCGCTATAGGGCGAGCTCCCATGGTAAATATATCTCTGTTGATGCCTCCTACTCCTGTGGCAGCGCCTTGATAAGGCTCTAATGCCGAAGGGTGATTATGCGATTCGATTTTGAAGGCACATGCCAAACCATCACCTATATCCACCAAGCCAGCGTTTTCTTCGCCTGCTTCGGCCAATATAAAGGGTCCTTTTTTAGGAAGTTTTTTCAACCAAACGATGGAGTTTTTGTACGAACAATGTTCGCTCCACATCACTGAGAATATACTTAACTCGGTGAAGTTGGGTGTTCGGCCTAATATGGTTTTTATCTTTTCGTATTCATCAGGAAGTAATCCCAATTTCTGTGCGGTTTCTACGGTGGTCAATTGTTCTTTTACAGTGTCTGACATGGATGGTTTTGCGCTAATTCTCTTTCGTAATATTGTTTACAAAAATAGTTTTTATTTTTTAATCAATGCTTATTGTTTGTAATTATGCTAAAAACTTACCTTAAATGATTAGGGCTCATCTGGCATTTCAGGTTCGTTTTACCTTGTGATATTTTCGATTGGAATACTTTTTTATTATAACTTTGTTTTCGATTTTAATCTTCCACACATGAAAAAAATATTCCTCTCTCTTGGTTTTATCACATCCTTATTCACTCTTTCGGCTCAGGTACAAGGGCCTAACAATCCTAGCTTTGCTTCGGAACAAATGGCAGGTTGCCTAGCATGTGTTGGCACTGATTGGACAAGTTTCACCCCAGTGTATGCCAACGACAATGTAAATGCTACGGTTAATTTGGTGGCCAATCCGAGTTGTTTTCAGAGTTCGTGTTATTATTCAAAAGATTTGTATGCTTCTCATTTTGGTTTTACCATCCCTCCCTCTTCCACTATTGATGGGATATTGGTGGAGGTAAAGAAAAACAGTGGAGCATCCACGGCCAGTTTTCCGCTACGCGATTCGGTCATTTCGTTAATCACATCGGCAGGTATTTTGGTGGGGCAAAACAAAAGTTCATCGGTGCCTTGGCCTACAGTTAGCGCTTATACCAGCTATGGTGGTAATACCGACCTTTGGGGACATGCTTGGACGGCTACCGAAATTGATAGCTCGGAATTTGGACTCGATTTAAAAGTAGTGAATACGGTAAACTCTCAACAAATAGCCAATGTAGACCATATTCGCATCTCAGTGTTTTATACCAATTCGTTGGGAATAGCCGAAATGCAAAGTAGCGAACCTCAAGCACGTATTTTCCCAAATCCGGCAACGGATGTAATTACACTTTACTCGAACAAAGACATCATTAGCAAAGCATCGGTGATGGATGTTTTGGGAAATGAAGTGATGAATATCGACTGCAGAACGAAAACTAACCTCTTGAAAACTGACATCAGCAAATTGGCAAAAGGGGTTTATTTTTTACAATTTACCACCTCGAACGAAACCAAAGCCTTTCGATTGGTGAAAGAGTAAAAAGACCTTTGAAAACATAAAACTGCCATTTTTGCAGATTCTCAATCAAAAAACGCTGCCAAAAAGGCGAGGAACTGGAAAGTTTTTAATGAAAAAGTTATTTCCGCTTGGAATTGACCAAAACCATTAATGTAAAGCATCAGTTCCGCGTGACTTGACACATAAACATTATTGTAAAGTGGCAATTCCGCAAGGAATTGACTAAAACCATTAATGTAAAGTGGTAATTCCGCGTGGAATTGACCAAAACCATTAATGTAAAGCGGTAATTCCGCTCGGAATTGGCCAAAACCATTAATGTAAAGTGGCAATTCCGCAAGGAATTGACTAAAACCATTAATGTAAATCCTCCAAAACGCGCGTTTCCAATCAAAACCATTAATGTAAACCGGCAATTCCGCAAGGAACTGACCAAAACCATTAATGTAAAGTGGTAATTCCGCAAGGAATTACCTAAAACCATTAATGTAAAACCTCCAGTTCGCGTGAAACGTATTAAAACCTAATTAGAAAATACCTCAAAAGGGGAATTTCGAGTATACATATAATATAAGTATACATCAAAACATCAGTTTAGATGCAAATGGATGATTGACCACCTAAAAATTCGAAAGATATGACAAGTAGGATTTCGAAAGGAAAATATAAAATTGAAATTTCTACCGAGATAGGATAAAGTGAGGTTGAAAAAATTCGGTCAAATTTATTGACATTCAATTTATTTATGACTACATTTGTAGTGTCAAATTATTCATTAAGAATTTAAAGCCATGAAAAAACTTTTCCTTTTGATTGTATTTATTGCAACTGCCATAAATACTTACTCACAATCACCAACTAATGACGATTGCTCGGGAGCCATATTACTTGTTTCGAATGGTAATTGCATACCCACCTCGGGCACTGTGGACCTTGCTACTAATTCGGGGATTGGTTCAATAAGCGGATGCAATCTAACACCTCCTGATGATGATGTTTGGTACTATTTCATGGCAAGTAGTTCCATAAATATCGTCACCGTAACCGACACCAGTATGACTCCAGCGGTTGAGGTATTTAGCAGCGATACATTAGGCTCGGCTTCTTGTTTAGGTAGCTCTATCGTTTGCGGAGTCGCGGCTGGATTCGGAGGCACTGAATCAATTGCTTTCCCAACTACACCAGGTGAATACTATTATATAAGAGTGTATGATTACAATGGGGCGGCTGCAATTACGAATGGTGCATTCGATATTTGTGTTGTCAGCTTACCAACAAACGACAATTGTTCGGGAGCACAAGCACTAATACCGTCTAATATCTGTTCTCCAACTCCAGGCTCTGTAGATGGTGCAACACAAACCGCTATTGCAACTTGTGGGAACGCAGGGAGTACAAATGATGATGTATGGTTTTACTTTACGGCTACTGATGCAACTCAAACTATTACTGTTGATGGTTCGTCCGGTTTCGACCCAGTGTTCGAATTGTTTTCAGGTGCCTGTGGAGCTTACTCATTAGGATGTGTAAACGCTACTGGAATAGGGGGAACGGAATCATCCGCTTTCAACAACTTAGTAGCTGGTACTACCTATTGGGTAAGAGTTTACGATTCGGGTAACGGAATACCGGCAACCACTGATTTCACCATCTGTGTCACCAATCCCAATTTACCTCCTGTGCCCTTCCCTTTCCAATCAACAGATACCATAAGAATATGTGGGTTGAACGACTCGGTGATAGTCACCGAACATTTCAACTCTGTCGAACTTGGACAAACTACTAGTGTTGTTGTAAATACCGCTGGAACGCCTGGCATAATCATGTTATCCAGCAATTTCGGAAATATTTCGACTATTCAAATTAAGTTAATTTGCTCGAATGCAAATGCAGGGCTAAACATCGTTTCACTCACCGCTACCGATAACGGAGTTCCTGCAGCTACAACAATTTTATACCTTGTCATCTTTGTAGATACCGCTAATTGTTATACCGATTCGACTTTAGTATGGCCAGGAGATGCTAACAGCGATTCGGTAGTTAATAATAATGATTTGTTACCAATTGGATTGTATTATGGTGAAGTCGGTTCGCCTCGCACGGTTCAAGGTAATCTTTGGCAAGGAGACACAGCAACCAATTTCGGACAGATACAAAACAACGGTGCAGATTTAAAACATGTTGACAGCAACGGAGATGGAACGATAGACCAAAACGATACACTCGCCATCAACCTCAACTATAATTTGGTTCATGCCATCACCGTTAATCAATCAACTATTAAAACAAATTCTCCTGATATTCGATTGCAAATAATGGGTAATGCCTACAATGCAGGCGATTGGGTAGATGCAGAACTCTTGCTCGGAAATTACACTACACCAGCTGTCGATTTGTATGGCATTTCTTTCAACATAAGCTACAATTCTTCACTTGTTCAAACTGGTACCGAAACAATTAGTTATCCCAACTCTTGGTTTGGTACCATGGGTAATGATGCTATTTCGATAGCAAAAGCCGACCCTTTGGCAGGAATGATGTATGGAGCAGAAACCAGAATTGACCATTCGAGCGTGAATGGAAGTGGCAAGATAGCTGACTTCAAATTACGTGTCAATACATTTTTAAGCGATGCCTCACCACTCAATATTTCCATTACTGATTTCAAAGCAAACAATGCTTCTGGTTTACCACTTAGTTTCAACATTCAACCTACCAATCTTATCACTGTTGGTATAGATAATAGTTCGAAAAATGATGGAGTAAGTATTACACCGAATCCATTCACATCACAATTTACAATTTCGTTTGGTGAAGAACAAAAAAACACAACCATAAAAATAATGAATCCTCTTGGCGAATGTATTCAACAACTTGCCACCAATAACCAAAACTTCACAATTGATATGAGTGGCTATGCAAAAGGAATCTATTTTGTGAGAATAGAAGATGAGAAGAAAAATATAGTGAATAGAAAGTTGATTAAGAATTAGTACATATTTCTTTTTAATATTTTACATTTGTTGCAGATATATTAATCAAACATCTCCTGCTGATGAAGAATAAACGATTACTCTACATACACCTTTTTCTATTCATTCCATTTATTGCTGGTGCTCAATCGAAATTAATTGATTCACTTCTCAACGTTTTAAAAAACGAAAAAGTTAATTCGCAAAAGGTGAAATGCTTGAACGAATTGGCTTTGGAATACGAAAACAATTTTTCATTTTATAAAGCAATAGCTGTTGCCGATTCAGCCATTCGCATAAGCGATATCATGTTGAATGAAAACAAAGATGAGAATGCGAAGCCGATGATATTAAAAGCCAAAGCAAAATCGTATCAAACATTGGGTGGAATTTATTATGATAAAGGAGCCTTTCCTGAAGCGTTGAATAATTACTTCTCTGGATTAAAAATATACGAAACATTAAAAAATAAAACCGGTGTTGCGCTTTCGTACAATAGCATTGGCAATGTTTACGATGCTCAAACCAATTTTGATGAAGCATTAAAAAACTATCAACTTTCACTCGCTATCTCCGATTCTGCAGGCGACAAACTGAGTGTAGCTAGGTGCAACAACAATATTGGAAATATTTATGCCGAACAAGGAAAACTAGATGATGCATTGAAGCATTATTCCATTTCATTAAAAATGAAACAAGAATTAAATGATAAATCGGGTATTGCTTTTTGCTATAATAACATTGGTAATATATATGTACTAAAACAAAATTATGATGAAGCGATACAAAACTATACAGCCTGCTTAAAACTCAGAGAGGAACTCAATCACAAACCTGGCATAGCTGCTACTTATGGCAACATAGGTGAGCTTTATTTACGCCAAAAGAAGTATAAAGAAGCAGAACAATATTTGCAAAAGGAAAAACTGATTGCAAAAGAAATTGGATACAAAGAAGAATTGCAAGCAGTATATTATCGATTAACATTTTTAGATAGTGCAAAAGGAGATTTCAAAGGAGCACTAGAAAATCAGAAATTATATACACTTTACCGAGATAGCTTAAACAATGAGGAGTCGAGAAAGAAAACGATTCAAACACAAATGACTCACGATTTTGAGAAAAAAGAAGCCGTAGCAAATGCTGAACATAAAAAGGAATTAGAGAATCAAGAAAAACTTTCGGAAGAAAAAAGCAGAAAACAAAAACTCATCATTGCATTTGTTGTACTAGGATTGATTTTAGTTATCGTGTTTGCCGGCTTTGTTTTGCGGTCGTTACGTTTGACACGAAAACAAAAAAACATCATTGAAGAACAAAAGAACACAGTAGAACAAAAAAAGAAAGTAGTAGAAAGTCAGAAACTATTGATTGAAGAAAAACAAAAAGAAATAATCGACTCGATTACTTATGCTAAACGATTACAGCAAGCCATACTTCCATCTGATGAAGAAATAAAAAAACACTTCCCTGAAAGTTTTATTTTGTACAAACCGAAAGACATTGTAGCTGGAGATTTTTATTGGTTGTATTATTCTTCAGCAGAAGACACCGTATTTCTAGCGGCCGCTGACAGTACAGGACATGGAGTACCAGGTGCTATGGTGAGTGTGGTTTGCAGCAATGCATTGAACAGAGCAACCAATGAATTTCATTTGACAACTACCGGACTAATACTAGACAAAACACGTGAATTAGTATTAGAAACATTTGAAAAAAGTGGAGAAGAAATAAAAGACGGAATGGATATTTCGTTAATTGCCTTCAACAAAAAATCAAAAACAATTACTTGGAGCGGAGCTAATAATCCGCTGTGGATGTTAAATGACAATACGCTTACAGAAATCAAACCCAATAAACAATCTATTGGGAAAACAGAACATCCACAACCGTTTACTACGCATCAAATAACATACACTGACAATATTTGCATTTATCTTTTCACCGATGGATATGCTGATCAATTTGGCGGACCAAATGGTAAAAAATATAAACATAAATTACTTCAAGAAAAATTAATTGCTTCAGGCAATTTAAGTACCTTTAAACAAAAAGAAACGCTATCCCTTGAATTTGATAAATGGAAAGGTAATCTCGAACAAGTGGATGATGTTACTATTATAGGTATCAGATTGTAGAAAAGGAGAAAACACTTATCAAAAAACAAACATTTATATTTTCAGGAATAACAACTTAAATTATTTTTTATGAAAAACATTTGTACCATTATCATTTTCTTAGCTAGTGCACTTATTGTTCGTTCACAAACAAATATTGTTACCTACGCAGGGAATGCAGGTAAAGAAACATTTTATGATGTTACAGAGATTACTGACGGAACATTTTTAGTAGCAGGTTATGCAAGCGATTTAAACTGGATTGACAATTCTATTCCTCGAATTCAACTAACCAACACAAGTGGTATTCACAATTCACTTGGCACAAACCGTTTTGGGTTTATCCTTCACCTTTCTGCCGATTTGCAAAATATAATAGAAGTCGTTCATTTTCCTCAAGGAGCTGTTGAGAATATTCGATTTATAAAGACCACTTCATTGCCCTATGCTCCAACAGGAGACTTATTCATTAGTGGAACTACAGCTGATACATATAATAATGATGGTGGGTATTTTATTGCAAAGCTCAATAATAATTTCATCAATGGAACACCTACTTCATTGGTTTGGTCACGAAACGTATGGGCAACAAGCTATTTGCAAGACTACCAACCTTGGGATGTAAACAAAGATGGAGAAGTTTACTATATAGTAGGAGAACCCTTTGGTTATAATTGGAGTGCTATTTACAGCATGGACAATGCAGGAAACCGAAGGGTAATCAACAATTGGCGCACCCATTGGTTAACTGCTGGTGGCGAATGGCATGGAGCACCTGCTACTTCAGCGCCTGGAGGCTTAGCATCCATCTCGTATAGCGGGATTGTACTTAAGATTTGGGGGCGTTGCGATTTACGATCGTGGACGATGAATGATTATTTAGCAGTAAGTCCAGATGGTAACGGAGGGTTAAAACAAGGTAAGTGGCCAACGGATATTTTATTTAACGGGCCGTGCGACCCTAACAACCCTACCGCTGTAAGTCCAGGATATACAGGATACTCAGCTGCTTCTTGTTGCCCAGTTCATGGGGGGACCAATATCGCAATTGATAGAAGAAATGGAAATTTATATATTGGAATGAATATGAAGAGTACATCCGATTCGGCAAATGGAAACTCGCCCGATTTCGAACCTGCAGTAATTGCAATGGATAGCTCAGGTATGTTAGATTGGTGGAGTAGATTATATCACGAAATCACACCTGCAGGTGACACTATGGAGTCTATTCCTGATCAATACATCGATGCTTTGGCGATAGATTATAACAATAATAAATTAGTTGTTGGCGCTCGTTGTCATGGAAACAACACAGAAAATTTTTGGGAAGGAAACACCGTTACTTCGAATCCTTCTGCCTACGGTTTTCAAAACCATTTTACCGGAACCTTTGGCAACATTCACGAAACTTGGCTTGGTAAACTTCAACTAAACGATGGTATGCTAACCAACTCCACCTACATGGCTGAACTTTATGAAGGCACTGGCTCACTAGGAACTCCTCATATTGACCCAAACCTGGACGGATGGCCAGACCCAAATACTGGATGGCCTGATTTGAATACAACTCGTATTACCAAAAATAGCATGAAGGTAACTTCGGCAGGAAACGTTTGCGTACTAGGTGTTGGAAGAAGAACAATCACCACAGCTAATGCTTATCAAAAGATGGTGAAACCATATTGGGGAGGTAAAAGCTGTTGGAATAGTTTTGTTAGAGTGTATGATCCGGAGTTTCATGTACCTCTTTATAGTTCTTTAGTGGTGGGGAAATGGGATACAATAACACAAGCTGGGGGTAGTAATACTGAATTATTTGGAGTGTATAAAACTAGCCAAGGAGTTATAGCTGTTGGAAGACAAACGGCAGATACACTTGGCAATGCTTTGGGTAACGATATACCTGTTACGAATATTACACCTTGGGGAACATCAAGCCCACAGAATGAGTCCGCTATTTTAGTGTATTACAAGGCCAACAATCTTATTAATACAAACGATGACATTAATTTATCTACAGTAGTTTTTAACCAGAAGGAGAGACAGATAGACTTCAGCATTTCCCCTAACCCGTTCACCAGACAAACATCAATTTCGTTTAACAAAGAACAAAAAAACAGTTCAATAAAAATCATTAACTTGTTGGGAGAAGAAATGAAACAACTATCCTTTACAGGAAAAATTTTAATATTCGATAGAGGATCATTACCCTCAGGTCTCTACTTTGTATGTGTGGAAGACGAGAACAATAATCGAAGTAATCGGAAAATAATTATACAATAATTTTATTAAAAAAAGAGGCTGATTCATTAACGAATCAGCCTCTTTTTTTATACATATTTATTACTATTTCCCTTTTTGTGTAGGATTTGCAGTAGGTTTTGGTGCTGGTGGTTGTAGCTTTAATATTTCCAATTTAGCTTTAGCTGCTTCTGCATCAGTTTTTGATTTTTCAGCAAGTGAAGCAGCTCTTGCCGCATCAGCCTTCGATTTTTCAGCACTTGCAATTTCCGCTTGTGATTTTTTTGCATTTGCATCGGCCAAAGCCTTATCCGCATCCGCTTTTGCCTTATCTGCAATTGCAGTCGCTTTTGCCGCATCGGCTTTTACTTTCTCTGCATTTGCTATATCTGCTTGCGCTTTCAATTTATCAACTTCTGCTTTTTTGGCATCTGCAGTTGCTTGACTTGTTTGAGCAATAGCAGCAGCCTTTGTAGCGTCTGCTTTTGCTTTTTCAGCATTTGCGATATCCGCTTGTGCTTTTAATTTATCAGCTTCCGCTTTTTTATTATCAGCAGTTGCTTGAGTTGTTTGAGCAATTGCAGCAGCCTTTGTAGCATCAGCTTTTGCTTTTTCAGCATTTGCTATATCTGCTTGTGCTTTTAATTTATCAACTTCCGCTTTTTTATTATCAGCAGTTGCTTGTGCAACTTGTGCTGCAGCTGTGGCTTTAGTTGCATCTGATTCAGATTTAGCTTTCAAAGCCTCGGCTTGCGCCTTTTGAGCATTCGCCAATACCTCTTGAGACTTTAATTTATCTGCTTCGGCCTTAGACTTAGCCGCCTCTGACTGAATTTTCAACGCCTCGTATTTTGGCTTTTCTGTTTCAGCCAATTGATTTTTCAGATTTAATGCATTCTCATCAGCTTTCGCTTTATCAGCAATTGCTTTTGTTTTATCAGTGTCAGCTTTAGCTTTATTAGCCTCTGCTGTTGCCTTATCGGCTTCTGCTTTTACTTTAACGGTAATGGCTTGTGAGGCCGCAGCATCCGCTTTTGCTTTATCGGCATCTGCCTTGGCTTTAACTGCATCCGATGCAGCTTTCTGCGCTGCTGCCATGACTGCATCTGCTTTCGCTTTTGCTGCCTCAGCAGTAGCTTTAATCGCTTCCGACTTTGTTCGTTCAGCATCTGCTTGAGCTTTTGCAGCATCCGCCTTTTTTCCTTCTGCTTCCGCTTTCGCTTTTTCCGCTTCTGCTGTTTTTATTGCTGCTTCTGCCTTCACTCTTTCAGCATCCGCTTTCACCTTTTCTGCCTCCGTTTTTAGATTCTCGGCATTCACTTCTTTTCGTGCAACAACTAACATTGAATCCATTTTACGTTTTTCCTTCTCCACATCAACTCGCTCAACTTCCTTTATCACTTCTACCGTTGTTTCAACAGTTTCTACAACATCTACTTCTTTCTCCACTGTTTTATTCACCTCCACAACATCACTTACACTCATTTCTTTTGTGAGGGTTACCACTTGACCAGTTGCATCAATGTTCTCCATTGAAAAGCCACCACCTTCAATTTTAAAAATATCGTAGCTATCTGCTTCTTCACGTATTGTTGAATAATATCTAGTTCCTCCTCCTATGATATAATAGTTAATATCATCACGCGTGGTATTAATTGGGAAGCCCATCGTTTGTGGCGCACTCCAGTTTCCATCTTCTTTCATCTCAGAGTAAAAAATATCATACCCCCCCATTCCGTCCTTATTTCCATTTGAGCTAAAGAATAAAGTTTTGCCATTCGGATTTATAAATGGGGATATCTCACTTGCATTTGTATTGATTATGTCTCCCAAGTTTTTTGGCTTACCCCATTTACTGCCAGTTTTTACACATTGGTATATATCAAATTTACCAATACCACCTTCCTTATCGCTACAGAAATAAAGATACTTTCCATCTGCTGAAACTGACACTCCTGTTTCATTTGATGAAGAATTAATTTCCGAAACAGGCTTTGGTTGACTCCAAACTTTATCAATATAGTTACTTTGAAAAACATCCGCTTGTCCATTAATATCCTTTCTTATGTATAAGGTAAGTCCGTCTGCAGAAAGACAGAGCGGAGCCTCGTCTTTATCTGTGTTCCATTTAAAAGCAATTGGGGGTTCCCAGTTCCCTTTCGCATCTTTCATTGTAAAATAAATATCCTCATCAAATTTCCCATTCGTGTTACTTATTTTTTTAATCCCATCTTTAGGCGCTCTTCGCGATGCAAAAAACATGACCGAATTATCAATTGTCAACACTGGATTCGTTTCCGAAAAAGTTGAATTTACATTTTTCCCTGGATTTTTCATGGTTACATCTCTGGGACTCTTCGAAGCATTTTTAGCATTTATACAATTACGAATCGCTTTATCAACAGGTATCGAAGGGTTTCCATTACTTTTATCATCGTATTGAAACAACATCAAGAGTGCACTGTCTGGCTGATTATTTGCCAAGTATGTTTGACTTAAAAAATATAGCACATCATATGGAGCAGCCTTTTCAGAATTGTTAAAAAAATCATACTTTTGGACCATAGTTTTACTTGCCTTTCTGAAATAAGGTAGTGCTTTCGATTGCTCATCTATAGAATTAAAATAACACATTCCCAATTTGAAATTTATGTTCGCATTCAATGCATCTTGCTCAAGTAGTTTCTGCCAAATTGTAAGGGCAGAACTAAATTGTCCGTTACTTAGGAGTTTGTTACCTTCATCCATACTTTCAGAAAAAGGGGTTTTAACCATATTGTTTTCTAATGAGAATCCTTTTGTGCAGTTGAAAGATAAAAAAAACAAAAGAATAGAAATAAAATGTAGCTGTTTCTTCATGATAAAAAAATTAAAATAAAATTGTTGGTAAATGTATTAATTATAAAAATTGGTTCGTCAAATTTTCTAAAATTTTTTGCCAGTTAAAATCATTTTACTAATTAAAAAAAATTTATAATTTAGCACCTTTATAATTTTGCTAATACAATTCATTTCTAAGTCACAATTAATATTTATATTATGAAAATAAAATTACTTCTATCAATTGTTGTTATTTTTTCCCTTAACTTAATTTCTAAAAGTTCAAATGCTCAAGTAATAGGAGCTGGTTATTATCACAGTTTATTAGTTTGTGCCAACGGTGTTACAAAATCAGTAGGTAATAACGGTGATGGGCAGCTAGGGGATTCTACTAATAATAACACTAATTTTCCTGTAACAGTAAACGGACTATATGGAATTATTGAGATAGCGGGTGGAAACTATCATACTATCGCATTACGCAATGATGGTACAGTTTGGACATGGGGGTATAACGGAGATGGTCAATTAGGTGATGGAACTTTTAACTCTAGTATTGTGCCAATTCAAGTACCATCACTCACTGGGGTTATTGCAATTGCCGCTGGGGCTTCTCACAACTTGGCTGTAAAAAGTGATGGTACAGTTTGGGCATGGGGTTCGAATGGAAATGGTCAATTAGGTGATGGAACATACAATACATCTTCGACACCGGTTCAGGCTGTCGGATTAACGGGCATCACAGGTGTTCAGGCAGGATATTATCATTCAGTTGCTCTAAAAAATGATGGAACTGTTTGGTCGGTTGGTTATAACGGTGATGGGGAATTAGGGGATGGTACCTATACAACAAGAAACTCATTCGCTCAAATTACTTCTGTATCAGGAATTACATCTATTAAAACAGGAGGATACCACAATTTAGCTTTAAAAAACAATGAAACGGTGTGGGCTTGGGGTTACAATTGGAACGGACAATTGGGCAATGGATCAACAACCTCTTCACCTATTCCGTTTCAGATTTCTACTCTAACAGGAATAATTGAAATAGGTGTGGGCACACTTCATTCATTTGCGATAAAAAATAATGGTTCAGCTTGGGGGTGGGGATATAATTATTACGGACAGATAGGTGACGGCACCAACACACAACAAAATTCTCCAATTCAAATTATGGCATTGACCGGGATCACAAAAATTACGGGGGGGTATTATCATTCTCTTGCTCTGAAAAACGATGGTACATTCTGGTCGTGGGGACATAATAATTATGGGCAGCTAGGTGAAGGAACCAATAACGACAGATATTTGCCTGGTTTAGTACACGATTGTTGTTCTAATCTGCCTATTATCAGCCTTCCGGTTTATTGCGTTGCAGAAGACACAACTGTTTTGACTTCGTCTTCATTTAAAACTTTTAAAATTAAAAATGCCGCCTGTGGCTCTTTAATAGTAAGTAATATCACATGTTCTAACCCTGCATTTGCTGTTGTTCCTACTGCCGATACAATTAGTGCTTACGATTCTGCAACAGTCACACTTCACTTTTCCCCAACTCTTTTAGGAAATAACTCAGGGACTTTAACCATATTTAATAATGCACACGACACCACACTTTGTGTTTCGGGATATGCAACCCCTACACCTGCTATTTCTGTAAGTCCGCTTTCTTTCAATATTTCATTAGGCTGTAACGACAGCATCACCAATTCATTTTTAGTTAGCAACACAGCTGGCGGTACTCTATCTTTTCATGTCGGTCCGAAAGTCAAAGCAGCATTGATTGCTGCAGATGCACCTTACCTTTCCGCTGTTCAAACCAAACTTATGAATACAGGATTGTTCAGTAGAATAGATGTTTACGATGCTGCATCTGTAACACCTACTCTCGCGCAGTTGCAACAGTACAATTCTGTTATGGTTTGGGACGATTGGAGTTATGCAGACCCTACCACACTCGGAAATAATCTAGCCGACTATGTAGACGCTGGCGGTGGCGTAGTAAAGGCTATGTGGTCGGTAGGCTATGCTGATATTGGAGGAAGATACAACGGCAATTACAACTGTATTGATATTCCAAATAATTGGACTTCTGTTACCGCTTCATTAGGAACAATTTACGTTCCCTCTAATCCAATCATGCAAAATGTGGCAAGTTTGGATTGTGGTGGTTATGGATATAGAGCGAATACCTTTACGGTAAATTCTCAGGCAACTCGTATTGTCGATTGGTCGGATGGAATTCCTTTGGTTGCTGTTCGCACGATCAATGCTGGCAAATCTGCAGACATCAATATGTGGCCTGTGCCAAGTGATGCCGATTCGTATGGCTGGATATCTAACACCGATGGAGCCAGATTAATGGCCAATACATTAGTTTATTGTGCAGGTCAATCAGGATTGTCGTCTGTCAATCCTTCGTCAGGATATGTCAACGCAGGAAACTCTGCGACAATTTCTATAAAATTTTCCTCCATCGGAATTAACGCTGGGGTTTATCATGACACTTTACTGATTACCTCTAACGACCCTAATAATCCTGTTGTAACATTTCCATGTACAGTTACCATTAATGGTACCGCACATTTGCAATATTCACTATTCAATACATCAAGTGCTTGTTTGAATCTTGATTCAATCATGACCAATACCATAAGTTTTGATTCAATATCAATTGCTAATTCAGGTTGTGATACTTTGCAATTACTTGCACTCGGGACCTCTCCTACTCAATATACAGTCGTTTCTTCACCAACATTAATAGTACCAGGAGGAACTGGACATGTAGTAATTAAGTTTTCACCTTTTTCATCAGGGACTTTTGCAGGTACACTTTCTTTACATACAAATATCGGTGATACCACTATCTGTCTTACAGGAAAAGCATATCAGGGACCTGCTATTTCAATAAACCCATCATCGTTTAATGTTACGCTTGGATGTGGAGATACATTAATTAGTAGTCTGCTAATTATTAATTCTGGAGGGCTACCGTTAAATTGGAATGGAGGAATATCGACAAACTCACCAACTGGATATTGTGCTCCTTCATACACTTATGGATGCACCTCTGGTGACTATATAAATCGATTTACTTTTAATACACTTAGTAAAATAAATTCTGGCTGTAACGGTCAATCTAACAATTTCATTTATGATCAAAGTGTAACCACAACTGTTCAACCTGGTGGTACGTATGCTTTGACAATGCAATCAGGTTCTTCGTGGGGTCAGGGTTTTGGAGTTTGGATAGATTATAATCAAAATGGAAGCTATGCCGATGTAGGAGAATTTGTATATGCATCGCCAAATTCGTCTACGGGATTGTATTCAACTACAATTACAATTCCCTCGAATGCACATACAGGAAAAACTCGAATTCGAGTAAGGTGTTCCTTTGGTAGCACGGTTGGCGCAGGAAATTATTGCAGTAATTTTACTTATGGAGAAACAGAGGAATATGATATAAAAATTGGTTCTGGTGCTTTTAGCACAACTCCATCCTATGGAACCATAAATTCCGGAGGGTCTCAATCAGTAGATGTAAAGTTGGATAGCCGAGGATTAACGGCAGGAGTTTATTCTAATCAAATTGTAATCAATTCGAATGACCCATCAAACCCCACCATTACTGTTCCATTGACATTGAATGTTGTTGGGGCTGCTCACATGCAATTCACGCTGTATAATACTTCTCTTCCTTGTTTAAACCTTGATTCAATAATGAATTACACTAGTAGTAAAGATTCATTGTTGATCACCAATACTGGATGCGACACCTTACTTATTAATAGTACAAACATTACACCTGCCCAATTTACGGTGGTTTCTTCTCCTTCATATATTATTCCTGGAGCTACAGGCCGAGTGATTGTGAAGTTTTCTCCAACGGTGGCAGGAACATTTAACGGTGAACTCACCTTTCATACAAATGTTTTGGATACAACTATTTGTTTAATTGGAAAAGCGTATTCAGCACCAACGATAACTTCGTCACCCACTACTTTTAACGTTTCATTAGCATGTAATGACACACTATCCTTGCCTTTACAGATTACAAATGCGGGAGGAAGCACATTAAATTACACAGCCTCTATTCCATCTTCTCTTCCGAGAGCCGCTTCATGCTCTCCACTTACTAATGGGACTTGCTGTAACATGGGAATATATAATGTTACGTTTGGAGCTATCAACAATACAACAGGAAACGCGACCGAAGGTTATCGAAACTATACTTCTATTCAAAGCACTATCGTTAATATTGGACAAACATACACATTATCTGTTCAAACAGGTAATCAATATAATGAATATGTAAGTGCTTGGATTGATTACAATGATGATGGCATTTTTCAATCCGGGGAAATGGTTATGAACGGAAATCTTAATTCGCTACCAAATAGATTACATATTGTCACTGTTACCATTCCTTCTTCCGCGGTTAAAAACAAAGCAGTCCGAATGAGAGTAGGTTCAGAATATTCAGGCTATTCTGCACCTCTGTCATGTAATAATGTTCAGTACGGCCAATTTGAGGATTACACTATCAATATAGCTCCTTCAGTCTATCTTTCCTCCTATACAGGTTCAATTGGAGCTGGAAATTCAAACTCGATTACAACTCACTTTTCATCTGCAGGTTTAATCGCAGGAGTGTATACAGGGAATATTACTTTTTCATCGAACGACCCCATTAACAATCCATTGCTAGTACCTTATACCATTACTGTGTCTGGGGATGGAACAATTGCATTGACAAAACACTGTTTTAATATCGATTCAATAATGCAAAACACCACACACCAAGATTCACTTTACATAAGGAATCCTGGATGTGATACATTACATGTTACCAATATTACGCATTCTCTGAGCGCATATTCAGTGAACCAAACGGTTTTTAACATCGCTCCTAACGATTCGGCAAAACTTAGGGTAACATTTGCACCTACTACTGTTGGAACTTTTATTGATACACTTAATATTCTGAATAATGATATTACACAACTTGTTTGCTTAAGCGATAAGGCTTACGCAATGCCAACAATATCTACTAATCCTACATCAATAAATGTTACACTTTCCTGCGGTGACTCAACTACAACAAATTTGGCAATTAACAACACTGGGGCTGGGGTTTTGAATTGGAGTGCCACTGGAGGAGGAAGCGTGTTGCTTCCTTCTGGTTATTGCCTTCCTACCATGTATCCAAGTAATGGATATTCGTATATAAACAGTGTAACCACATCTGGAGGTACTGTAAATATTACTACTCCAGTAGATGCTGGATTTACGGGCAATGTTGCTTCGGGAGTAAATTATTACCCTTCGGCAATGGTTTCTCAGGAACCTGGGTCTTCTTTCACACTCACTGTGCAATCTCAGGGAGGCGGAGGCTATGCTTATATTTCTGTTTGGGTAGACTGGAACAGAAATGGGGTGTTTGACTCTGGAGAACTAATGGTGAATAATGTTTACACTGGCACTAACCTAACAAATTTCACCATAAATGTTCCGCTCGGAGCTTCATTCGGTGTTACAAGGATGAGGATTATTGATTGGACCAATGGAGGAGCGCCTGCACCTTGTGGTGGACTGAGTTCATATTATGGTGAAGCGGAAGACTACCTAGTGAGAATTGGATCTACAGGTCTTATGTTTTCTCCAACTTCTGGGACTATTGCCTCTAACAGTTCTCAAACAGTCTCTCTTCACATGAATAGTTTGGGTTTGAATAATGGTGTATATAATTATCAAATTACCATTCCGTCCAACGACCCGCTTAATCCATCTATCATGGTACCTGTTACCATGAATGTGGTTGGTATGGGGCACATTGCAGTTACTAAAACTTGTTTGAACCATGACTCAATCATGCAATACACCAATCATAAAGACTCTCTTTATATTAAAAATATAGGCTGTGATACTTTACACATTACCAACATCACCCATCAGTTAAGTGTTTATTCGTTGAATCAAACTACATTCAATATACTCCCTGGCGATTCCGTTAAACTAATCGCAACTTTTGCTCCAACAATAGTTGGTACATTTATTGATTCATTAACAATTCTCAATAATGACACACCTGTAAGAATTTGCCTTTCAGGAAAAGCTTGGGCAATGCCAACGATTACGATAACACCAGATACTATTAATATTACGCTCTCCTGTGGCGATTCATTATCCTATCCACTTGTTATTAATAATACCGGAGGAAGTGTGCTAAATTGGAATGCTAGTGCTGGCAGTAGTTTTGGTTCTCCTCCTTCAGGTTATTGCATACCAACTATGTATCCTTCTAATGGATACGCTTATATCAATAGTGTAACTACTTCAGGTGGATATGTAAATATCACAACCCCATTAGATGCTGGGTTTACAAGCAATGCTGGAGCGGGTGTAAATTATTACCCATCAGTCATGGTTTCTCAAGCACCTGGAGCATCCTTCACACTCTCTTTACAATCTCAGGGGAGCGGAGGGTATTCATACATTTCTGTTTGGGTAGATTGGAATAGGAATGGAGTATTTGACGCCACAGAAAGGATGGTGAACAATGTATATACTTCCAATGTACTAACAAATTTTATTATCAATGTTCCTATATCGGCTTCACTTGGAGTAACCAGAATGAGGATCATTGATTGGAGTAACGGTTCAGCTCCTGCACCTTGTGGCGGATTGAGTGGATATTATGGTGAAGAAGAAGATTATTTAGTAAGTGTTGGTTCTCCAGGTTTGTCGTTAGGAAGCAACTCTGGAACCATAAACACTTCATCAAATCAAACAATTCAACTAAATTTTAATAGTTTGGGTCTGAATAATGGAGTTTACTATTATCCAATTACTATAACTTCAAACGACCCACTTCATCCGAGCTTAACAGTTCCTGCTACAATGAATGTAATCGGTGTGGGACACATCGGAGTTTCGCAAAACTGCCTAAATCTTGATTCCATAATGCAATACACTTCTCATCGTGATTCTATTTATATTAAGAATACGGGATGTGACATTTTAAACGTAACCAATATTACGACACAAACAGCACTCTACACAGTAAGTAATACATTGTATGCAATCAACCCAGGTGATTCAGCAAAACTATATGTATCGTTCAATCCAATAGCAGTTGGTACATTTAGAGACACCATCACAATTTTTAATAGCGATGTTACCAAAAAAGTTTGCTTAACAGGAAAAGGGTTTGCAAGACCTATTATCAGCTTTAGCCCTTTATCATTTAATGTTAACTTGAGTTGTTCCGATTCGATATTTGACACTTTGCAAATTCATAACAATGGAGGTTCAAACCTCTTTGCTCAATTTTCAGGTACCGGAAGCGCTAAAATAAAAGTAGCATTAATAGGCGCTGATAATACAGGTGAGATTAATGATGTACAAAGTAAACTTATGGTTACAGGCAGATTCACCGCTGTTGATATATTCTTAGGACAAAGTGTAACACCAACTTTAGCACAGCTTCTACAATATGATGCAGTCTTAGCATGGGGTGATTATAATTTTGCTAACCCAACTTTACTTGGAAATAATCTGGCTGATTATGTTGATGCAGGAGGAGGATTGGTAACAGGTGTGTTTGCTGTTGGCGGTGCAAACGGAATTGCTGGAAGATACAGCACAGGACATTATTGGTGCATAAGTAACACATCTGGATATTTAAGTTCAGGACAACAATCTTTAGGGACAGTATATCAAACAGGACACCCGATTATGCATAACGTGAACAGTTTTAATGGAGGCACATCTTCGTTTCGAGCCAACACTTTTAATGTCGATGCAGGTGCAACTAGAATTGCTGATTGGACAGATGGCAGACCTTTGGTTGCAACTAAAACATTTGGATCATCCAGGGTTGTCGATTTAGGAATGTTCCCTCCATCTAATAGTGTTTATGGTAGTTATTGGGTGAATACAACTGATGGAGCTACTTTGATGGCGAATGCACTTTTCTATAGTGCTAATACTGGTGTTTCTTGGATGACAATGACTCCACATGCAGATACAACTTCTGCGGGAAGTACATCAAATGTTCTTGTTGGATTTAATTCAACAGGACTTACAGTGGGGACATATAATGCAAACATTTATGTAAGTTCTAACGACCCCTTAAGTCCACTTGATACCATTCCTGTAACTTTGCATGTGAATGGAACTTCCATAATTAATCTATCGGTAAGTTGTTTGAACATGGATTCAATCATGACATATACCACCAGTACTCATTCATTGACTATACAAAACACAGGATGCGATACATTACGAATAACAAATATTACTAACCAGCAAAGTGCATATTCGGTAAACCATACTACATATACGATTCTTCCGGGTGGTTCTGCAAGTTTGCAGGTTACGTTTGCTCCTATTACAGCAGGAACTTATTTAGACACGCTTACTTTCATCAATAACAATGTGGTTCAGCATGTCTGTCTTCATGGAATTGCATATCCTAAGCCTGTTCAGTGTCATAGTCCGAATTCATTGAACGTTCATTTTACAATTTGCCAAGACTCTGTTCCTAAACAAATAAATGTATGTAATACAAACGGAGGAAGTAATTTGAATTGGAACTTGACCACAATTCGTGGAAATTGTGCTACCTTTGATGGAAACGGAGACTATATTAACCGCGGTACTGTGAACCTTCCTACTGGAAGTGTAATGACAGCTGAAGCATGGATATATCCCGTGGCATATCCTGATGCAACTTATAACGGTGTTGTTTGTTGGGGACCTAGATATTGCTATGGCAGCACCTTCTTGCTTTCCATTCAAAGTAATGGAAGGCCAAGTATGGCTACTTGGTGTAACGATTTCGTTCCTAATTCTGGCCCTACCGCTGTATTAAATCAATGGAATCATATCGCTTGTGTATTAAATGGAACTTCGGTAACTCTTTATATAAATGGAGTTCCAATAAGTGGAACACTTGCTTCAACACCGAACGTTCAATCATCGAACTTAGCAATCGGCTCCACTGATTATGGAGGAAGATACTTTAACGGGAAAATTGATGAAGTGAAAATTTATAATTACGCGCTTACACCTGCACAAATCTTAAACTCCATGAATAACGAATCAACTGGTAATGAATCAGGATTAAGTGGTTATTGGAATTTTAATAATGGAACAGCCCAAGACCTTAGTTCGTTTGGAAATAATGGCACTTTGATTGGCAATACATTTATTTCAGCTCCAAATGCTCCCGTTTATTCAAACACTGTTACTTTCAATACTTCATCTGGCAGCACAGTTGCAGGTGGTAGTTCTAATGTAACAGCTATGTTCCACAAAGCAGGACAGAGTCCTGGAACACATAACTTTTCAATCTATGTTAATTCGAATGATCCATTGAATAGTATTGACACGATTCCTGTGACCATGACTATTGATTCAATTGCACCAAACCCTCCTGTATCTGCTAATGTGAGTGAGTGCTTTGGAAATCCTATCCCTACATTTACTGCGACCGCCAATTCGGGTGATACGATTAAATGGTACAATTCATCAATGGTACTTCAACATATTGGTTCTCCTTTTAACGCTGGTCAAACGGCTGTCGGACTTTATACTTATTACGTAACAGCAACTGATTCTTTGAATGGGTGCGAAAGCAGAAAAGATACTGTATCCTTACACATCAACAGTGCTCCTGTGAAACCAACGGCAAGCGATCAATCTGTGTGCTTCGGAAACGATATACCTGCATTAACTTCTTCAGGAACTATTCAATTGTGGTACACAAATCCTGCATTAACTAACCAAGTCCATGTGGGAAGCCCATATAATACAGGAGTGACTGCAGCAGGAACTTACACTTATTACGTGTCTGATAGTACAATAGGATGTCCTAAGAGTCCTGCGGATACTGTGACCTTAACCATTCATGCTTTGCCATCAAAACCTGTTGCCACAGATGTTTCGTCTTGTTTTGGTTCGAGCACCCCTTCACTGACTGCAGTAGGAACAGGAAGCGATACCATCAAATGGTATACATCCGCGATGGTATTTATTCAAAATGGCAACCCTTTGGTGACTGGCTTAAGTTCACCTGGAGTATATCATTATTATGTTACTCAAACTGATTCTTTGTTGGGTTGTATTAGTCCAAAAGATACAGCAACATTAACAATCCATTTTACACCTCAACCGGCAGCAAACAATCAAACAGCTTGTTTTGGTGGCTCTGCTGCAGTGCTCACGGCTAGTGGTTCAAATTTAAAATGGTATAATACTTCGATGACATTGGTTTATTCAGGCAACCCATACAATACAGGATTGACTGCTGTTGGTGTTGATACCTTCTATGTAACACAAACTTTGAATGGTTGTGAGAGCTCATCAAAAATGGTTATCTTAACAATTAACCCGATACCTTCAACACCTGTTGCTGCTGATCATACTATTTGTTTTGAACAAACAACACCATTACTCACAACAATAGGAACCAATGTTCAATGGTATAGTAACGCTGCATTAACCTCGCTTGTTCATGGCGGTACTACATACAATACAGGCTTAACTGCTGTTGGTAATTATACTTTCTATGTTATTCAATCTGCTTTGGGTTGTGCTAGTCATTCCGATACTGTTCATTTGAATATTGAACCATTGCCCGCACGTCCTCTTACTGTGGATCAAAATGCTTGTTTTGGTTATCCGATACCAAATTTAGTTGCTTCATCCACTGGCTCTGATTCCGTAACATGGTACACTGATGCTAGCTTGACAACATTGATTCATACTGGCAATTTATTCAATACAGGTGAAACAACAATTGGCACTTACACTTATTACGTTATTCAAAAAGATAGTTTGAGTGGCTGTATTAGTCATAGTGATACCGCACACTTATTTATCAACTCTACACCAACTCAACCAATAGCAAACGATGTGAACGCTTGTTTTGGTCAATCAATACCTTCGCTAACCTCAACAGGAACAATTATTCAGTGGTATAATGATAGTTTACTCACTAATGTGGTTCATATAGGAGGTACTTACAACACTGGCATCACAGCTGTTGGTTCGTACATCTTTTATGTTAAAGATAGCACAGCAGGTTGTTCTTCGAGTATTGCTGATACTGCTGTACTTACTATTTACCCCATTCCGAATGCTCCAACTACATCAGGAAGTGCATCCATTTGTTTTGGACAAGGAAATCCAACCTTCTCAGCTACTGGAACAAATGTGAATTGGTATAGTAATGTTGGATTAACTAATTTGGTGCATAGTGGAAGTACTTTTACTCCATTACAAACAGCGGCTGGAGTTTACACGTTCTACGTAACTCAAACGGTGAACGGTTGCAGTAGTCCTGCCACTACGGTGGTATTTACTATTAATTACACTCCTCCAGTTGTTGTGAATAATGTGTCTGTAGCTTTTGGTTCTGCAACTCCTAATTTAATAGCTACAGGTTCCAATATTAATTGGTACGATAATACCATGACTCTTGTCTCAACAGGTAATACCTTTACTACAGGAGAAACTGCAATAGGCGCTTATACTTATTATGTGACTCAAACTTTGAATGGTTGTACAAGCAATCCTGACACAGTTACCTTAACCATTCATCCGCTTGCACCAGCGGCTCCAAATCAAGTGGTATGTTTTGGTAATACTATTCCCGATTTGAATGCAACTGGCACTAATATCAATTGGTACAGCAATTCACAGCTTACTACACTTCTTCATTCAGGTAGTAATTATACCACAGGGCAAACTGCAGTTGGTGTTTACACTTATTATGCAACTCAAACGGTAAATGGAATTTCTAGTCAAGCCACTACTGCTTCATTGACCATAAATGCCATTCCGAATGCCCCTTCTTCAATCAACCAAAGTGCTTGCTTTGGTGGAACCATAACAAGTTTATCGGCTATTGGAACAAACATTCATTGGTACGATACCACATTCTTGGTACATGCAGGAAGTCCTTTTGCGACTGGAAATACTACCGTTGGTGCTTATTATTATAACGTAACTCAAACAGTAAATGGATGTGAAAGTCCATCGAGAGTGGACACTTTGACCATTCATAGTTTACCATTAGCACCTGTTGCTTCCGATGCTTCTTCGTGTTTTGGAGATGCTACACCAAATTTATCAGCGATAGGAACAAACATCAAATGGTATAATTCAGCTTCCATTCTAGTTTCGTCAGGTAACAATTATAGCACAGGAATTACAGCCCCTGGAGTTTATAATTATTATGCAACCCAAACAAGTTCCGTGACAGGATGCGAAAGTTCGTTCGACAGTGTTACGTTGACAATCAATTTCACACCACTTCCAATTGCAAACAACATTGCAGTCTGCGAAGGAAATTCGGTCCCTACATTATCTGCCACTGGTTCATCTATTAAATGGTATGATAATACTATGACGTTAGTATACAGTGGCAATAACTACAATACGGGATTGACAGCTGCTGGTGTTTACACTTTTTACGTCAGTCAAACTTCATCATCAACAGGATGTGAAAGCGCGAAAGATACAGTTACATTGACCATTACCGCTTATCCAAACCCTCCAATTGCATCCAATGTTCAAGCATGTTCTGGACAAACCATTCCAAGCTTAACCGCTGTAGGAGCATCTATTAATTGGTATGCAGATTCGTCATTGAGTGCAGTTTTGGCAAATGGTAATTCGTTCAATACCGGCAATACATTGCCGGGTCATTACACCTATTATGTCACTCAAACCATTAACGGATGTCAAGGTTTAGCTGATTCTGTTTCGCAAATCATTTTCCTTACACCATCTGCTCCACTTGGTTCGGGCAACTCAGCCATCTGCTTTGGACAACCAAATCCAAGCCTTAGTGCAACAGGAAATAATTTAAATTGGTATAGTGATTCTGCCTTGGATACTTTAATAAACACAGGTAGTTCATTCAATCCAATGCAAACTGCACCAGGAGCCTATTATTATTACATTACTCAATCGAGCAATGGTTGTATAAGCGCAACTACGATTGACACCTTGAACATTCATTTCACTCCAGTAGTTGTTGTGAGTGATGTTTCAGTTCAATTTGGAAACCCTACACCTAGTTTAGTTGCTAGTGGAACGAACATTCAATGGTACGATACTTCAATGGTTGTGCTATCAAACAATTCAAGTTTTGCAACTGGAGAAACTGCGATTGGAGTGTACACTTATTACGTAAGTCAAACACAAAACAATTGCGAAAGTTATCTTGATACAGTCGCATTAACCATTTATCCAAACAATCCTGTTGCTGCAAGTCATTCCATTTGTTTGGGTGATATTGTTCCTGATTTATCGGCACAAGGAAATAACATCAGATGGTATAGTGATTCATTACTCACCAACTTAGTGTATTCAGGAAGTCCTTATATAACTAGTTACAACACGGTAGGAAATTATCCTCTATATGTAACTCAAACGGTAAATGGAATTCAAAGTACATCCACCTATGTTACCTTAGCTATTAATTCAATTCCATTGGCTCCTGTTTCTTCGAATGCTAGCGCTTGCTTTAACAGTGCCATTCCTAACCTGACCGCAGCTGGTGCTTCTATCCAATGGTATAACACCTCTACTTTAGTAGCTAGCGGTAACAGTTTTGTAACAAACAACACTGCTGCTGGAACTTATGTATACAATGTAACACAAACCGTGAATGGATGCGAAAGTCCTTACACCGTTGACACTTTGACCATTCATAATCTTCCAGCAACACCTTTGGCATCATCGCCAACAATTTGTTTTGGGGTTGCAACTCCTGATCTTAATGCATCTGGAACAAATATTATTTGGAGAGATGCTTCGGCAACAACTGTATCTACAGGTAATTCATACGTTACAGGAATTACAGCTCCAGGTGTACATACCTTCTATGCCACTGATTTAAATGTTGCAACAGGTTGTGAAAGTGCTGTAGATACGGTACTTCTTACGATTAACTTTACACCACCTCCTACTGCTGCTGATGTTTCTATCTGTAGAGGAACTGCGCCAGTAATAACTGCTAGTGGAACTAATATACAATGGTACGATGCCAGCTTAACAAGTATTTATAATGGCAATCCATTCACGGGTGGAGATACTACTGCTGGTGTACATACCTATTATGTAACACAAACCAATTCGTTGACGACTTGTGAATCATCGAAAGACACAGTAACCCTCACCATCAACACAGCTCCTTTGGCGCCTGTTGCAAGTGATCTTGCAGTTTGTTATGGACAATCGGTGCCGGCATTATCAGTGGTAGGCACCAATACTAATTGGTATGGAAGTTCGCAACTAAACGGTGTATTGTATAACGGAAATACGTTTGCGACTAACGATACTACTATCGGTTCATTCACCTATTTCGTTACTCAAACTGTTGGAGGATGCGAAGGTCCAGCAGATTCGGTAACACTAACCATCCATTCAATTCCTGCATCACCTGTATTGTCGGGTAATGCTCCAGTATGTTTTGGTTCAACGAATCCAACATTTACAGCAATTGGAACCAACATCAATTGGTTTAGTGATGCGAGTCTTTCTACTCTTTTAGCAAACACCAATAATTATATCTCTACTCAAAATTCAGCAGGAACTTATTCTTACTATGCCACACAATCCAATTCAACAACAGGTTGCGTGAGTCATGCTGATAGTTTACTATTTACTATTCATGCATTACCAATTGTTTCGGCCAACGCCACAGCAACTGACGTTTGTGATGGTTCTCCAATCAGCCTTACAGGGGGTGGAGCTAACACTTATTCTTGGACCAATGGTGTTAGTGATGGAATTTCTTTTGTTCCATTGTCATCGCTAACGTACACAGTTACTGGTACTGACAACAATGGTTGCGAAAACACTTCAACAGTTTCCATCAACGTGAATGCTCTTCCTGTGGTTACTGCTAATTCATCTGCTTCGGTTATCTGTGTTGGCGATAGCATCCAATTACATGGAGGTGGAGCTAACACTTATACTTGGACAGGTGGTGTTAGTGATAGTGTATTCTTCACACCAACATCTTCATCCACGTATACAGTAACTGGAAATTCGGGATTGGGTTGTAGCAATACTGCTACCGTTTCCATCACCGTAAATGCTTTACCAACTGTTTCTGCAAGTGCATCAACAACTAGTGTTTGTGCTGGTGCCGCAGTAACATTGAATGGTAATGGAGCTGTGAATTATTCTTGGAACAATGGAATAACCGATGGTGTAACCTTTGTGCCTAGTTCAAGCGCTACCTATTTAGTGAATGGAACTGACAACAATGGTTGTAGCAATTCCGACAGCATTCACATTAATGTAAATGCATTGCCAATTGTCACAGCCAATTCAACAGCATTGACTGTATGTGTTGGCTCATCATTGAGCTTAACAGGTGGTGGAGCTGCTACCTACGCATGGACAAGTGGTGTGCAAGATGGTGTGGCATTTACACCAAGTACAAGCAGCAACTATACAGTAGTAGGTACGGATGTAAATGGATGTGTTGATAGTGCAATCATCAACATTGCTGTAAATAATTTACCTATCGTTTCTGCCAATGCTTCTGCAGCAAGTGTTTGTGCTGGCTCTTCATTAATCATGTATGGAACAGGTGCTAACGCTTACACTTGGACCAATGGCGTGATGGATAGCATTGCTTATTCTCCTGTTGCTTCAGGCTCGTACATTGTTACTGGTACGGATGTAAATGGATGTAGCGATACTTCTTCCATCTATATTACCGTTAATGCACTGCCTTTTGTTACAGCTCATTCAAGCGCTTCTGCTGTTTGTGAGGGAACTTCTCTTTTCCTTTATGGAAGTGGAACATTGAATTATCAATGGACAGGAGGTGCGAACGATAGTGTTGTGTTTGTACCTATTTCTTCCGCTACTTATACCGTTACAGGTACAGATGCATTGGGTTGTACTAATACCGACACCATAAACATTGTTGTGAATCCTTTACCTGCAACACCTATTACTAACGATGTGGTAGTTTGTTCGCTTGCTACTATTCCTAACTTAACCGCTAGTGGTGCTAATGTTCAATGGTACGATGCAACAATGGTGAATTTTTATACAGGCAATTCGTTTGCAACTGGACAAACTCAACCTGGAACGTATACTTATTATGTGAAAGATATCAACACAACCACAGGATGTATGAGTGCGATGGATAGCGTTGTGCTTTCAATCAAAACTAGTCCTCCTGTGCCAGTCGCGAATGATTTGGTTGTATGTTTTGGAAATCCAACCACTACGCTTTATTCTACTGGAACAAATATTAGTTGGTACTTGAATGCTAACCTTACTGGCTTGGTTCATACTGGAACATCGTTCAACACAGGACAAACAGCTGTGGGTACTTATACTTATTATATCACTGATAGTTTACCTGGATGCTTAAGTCCTAGTTTCGATTCGGTTTCGTTGATTATTAATTCTGCTCCTTCGGTGCCTGTGGCAAATGATGTAACTATTTGTTATGGTCAGAACTCAATGTTAACAACAACTGGAAACAATCCACATTGGTACAGCGATTATACATTGATAAATTTGGTGGCCATAGGAAACAACTATACACCTCCACAAACAGGTGTTGGAAACTATCCTTACTATGTAGTTGATTTCTCAGGTGGTTGCGGAAACTCAGCTACCGACACTACTCACCTTGTCATCAATCCGAATCCTTTGGTTACAACCAATGTCAATTCAATTGCTATCATGAATGGAAATCACACCACGTTGACAGCCTACAATGCGAGCACTTATGCTTGGTCGCCAAGTACAGGATTGAACGCCACAACAGGTGCTACAGTTATTGCTTCGCCTACGGTTTCTACTACTTACACGGTAACAGGAACTAACGATTATGGATGTAGCAATACCACCACAGTGTTTGTAGAAGTAGACAATGTAGGTATTGACGAAGCAACGGTGAGCATTGCTGATTTGAACATCTATCCAAATCCTGCTATTGATGAGTTCTCCATCGAATTCAGCACTACTTTAAATTCGCCTATTGAAATCAACCTTTACAATACGTTAGGACAAAAAATATGGGCGAAAACATTAGATGGTGTAGGTGGCACAGGATTGAGAAAACATAAGTTAGATGTGAACACTTCTACCTTAGCTGCTGGTTTCTACTCCATAGAATTGACCACTACCGAAGGTAGCATCTCTAGAAAACTAGTGATAGTAAAATAAAAGAGGATGAAACAACAAACTAGATTATTCGCAAGAAGCAAGTGCGGTGCAATATTTTTCATCGCTTGCTTCTTGTTTTTCACTTCCACCATCCAGTCGCAAACGGTTGATTCTACTGTGCATCTAAAGAATGGAATTGCGAAGTTTAATGAAGGCAATTACGATGTGGCTTTGTTGGAGTTCAACAAATCGTTGGAGATGACACCACGCAATGCGGAACTTTATTATTATTTCGGTGAGCTTTATCTTTTGCAAAACGAACCGAAACGAGCTATGGAGAATTACAATAAGTCCATTGAGCTCGATTCTTTGTTTTCGAAATCGTACAAAGGAAGAGGTAAGCTAAAAGCCAAGCTCGAAGACTATATGGGAGCGATTGATGATTTTTCGATTGCTATAAAACAAAACAAAAACTTTGCTGATGCTTATTTCAATCGTGCTTCATCGTACCTCTACCTCAAAGATTATAAGGCTTGCATTGCCGACTATACCAAGGTGATTGAATTAAATAAAAAAGATTTTCAAGCATTCGAACAAAGAGGTACTGCTAAGTTTCAGATGGGCGATGCGAAAGGTGCTTGCAAAGATTGGAGCAAGGCTGGCGAACTTGGCGACTTTAAAATTTACGATATCATTAAGAAGAATTGTAAGTAGTGGTTGTTGGGGAATGGCGATTGATTTGCCACTAAGGCACAAAGGTGCTAAGGTTCACAAAGGATAAATCCTATCCCGAAGTATCTAGACGCTATACTTATTTTAGTGAAAACAATGCTCCATCGGGATGTTGGGGATTGTATTGAAGTTTGTTTTCAGACGGAATTACTGCCAAATCCATAGCTTCGATAGGTATAGCGCCAAGCAAAGGCTCTGTGTTTCCTGGCAAAACAAAAGCATCTGTATAACAAGTTCTGTCGCCAAAACTTACTTTGATACCAGATACCAATTCTAATGTTCGCACACTTCTATCTGCCAAAGAAGCTTGCATTTGAAATCCTCGTTTTAAACCTAGCGCATTTAATATTTCTTCATTAATTGCCATTCTTATAGCACTTGTATCCACAAGCATTTCAACTTCCACATTACGTATTTGGTTTGGTTCCAAATTCCCTTCCGCTGATTTGTATTCATCGTATTGATTAACAAGACGAATTTTAGCATAAGTAAGACCCATGTTATAATTTTTTTATGTTACAAAGATACATTATTTACTTTTCCTCTAAGGCGAGCATGTTTCTCTCAATGTTATTTTGAAGAGGAAAGGAACCTAAAAAAATCCTGTAAGCTTTAATATTTATTGCATCACTGGACGCGGTCGTGGAACATTATTCCTTAATAATTTTCTTCCTCACCGTTCCTTTCTCTGTTTCTACTTCTACAAAATATACTCCTGCATTCCACGTGCTCGCATCTATGCTTAGTTGTTGGTTGTTAGTTGTTAGTTGTTGGTACACCACACTGCCAAGCACATTATATATACGTATTGCATTAATTCTCAATTGTGAATTCTCAATTGTAATTTGATTAGTGGCTGGGTTAGGATACACTAAAACATCATTAATATCCTTTGCTACAACTTCTGAAACTCCTATTGGCAATGAACAACTCACACTATCCCAAATACTATCATTTCCCATACAATCTGTTTTTACAAGCCACATTGAGTTAGCTGGGTTTACCCCATGATGAAAATTTGTTGACATACCCGCCATTACCAAACCGCCATCCAAACACAAGTCAATACCATAAAAATAATGCTGGGTTGAATCGGTATTATAATATTGGTATTGGTTCTGCCAAACAGCACTGCCATCATTTTCATTTAACTTTTTTACTATGCCATAAAAACTATTATTTAAGGTGTCGCCCTGCATACTACCGCATACCACAAGTTCACCTGTTGGCAATTGTTTTACTCCTGAAAATTCTTGTTGTTTTATTATTCCTCTGTATTTTTTTTGCCAAATAACTATGCCGGCAGTATCAATTTTTAAAATATAACCTGCTAAAGTATCTGTACTAACATAGGTACCTCCAGCTAAAGCGTAATTACCATCATTCATTTTGACTATTGATTGTCCATAGTCTTCTAACGAACCTCCGTATGTTTTTTGCCAAAGCATATTCCCTAAACTGTCTGTTTTTATTAAGTACATATTGTATTGCCCTACACCATAACTGTAGGTTGTTCCTAGAATCATATAACCACCTTCGGCAGTTAATTCAACAGATTGCGCATAATCATAATTACTGCCACCATACGTTTTTTTCCATTGAGGAATGCCCATACTATCTGTTTTTACAAGATATACATCATCATCTGTTGTATTCCCTAAACTATCTTCATTAAAACGTAAACCACAAAAAACAAAACCATTATCGGGAGTTTGTTTAACATTATAATTCCTTTCGCTTCTGTTCGGCAATCCTATTTTCCTAACCCAAATGGTGTCCCCCGTATTCTTATTTAATTTTATCAATGTAGCATGTGATCGATGTAAGATTGGATCCCCAGAAACACCACCAACAATATAATTCCCATCAGTTACTTCAATAGCAGTAAATAGATAATTCCCTACATTAATCCCAAGTTCCAAAATAAATGACCACAAAGTATCTCCTAAATAATTTGTTTTAAAAGCTCCCAACACTCCGCCAAAATGTGTGAATCCTGCAACAAGGTAACCTCCATCACTTGCAGCTACTACAGCTTCTGCCCTTGATTCTGTTACATCTGGGTTGTATTTTTTATTGAATACATTTTGAGCCATTAATGTATTTAATGCTAAAAAAATAACTGAAAGAAGAATAACTTTTTTCATCCTCCAAATATACAACAAAAAACCCCACCCCTTTCGGGGTGGGATTTAATGAATGACTTCTTAATGTTCGTTATAAAAATTTAAAGAAACTCGAGGGTAAACTCGCCTTTGTTGATGGTGTCGAGGTTTTGAACCATAAAAAAGTGAAGCATACTTAGGTCGCCAAGGGAGGATAGAAATATGGTTTTGTTTCAATTATCGAAAATATTACTAAAAATCTCCTACATATATATAATGGTATGCTTTGGTTTGTATAACCTTTGGGTTGGTTTTGTTAAAGTATACCCGTACATTGGTATAGTAAACCTGAAAAGGAGTTCGTTTTAAGTAAAAACGAGTTCATTTAGAACGTAAGTGAGTTCATTTAGAACAAAAGTGAGTTCATTTAGAACGCAAATGAGTTCATTTAGAACGTAAATGAGTTCATTTAGAACGTAAATGAGTTCATATTGAACGTAAATGAGTTCATTTAGAACGTAAGTGAGTTCATTTAGAACGTAAGTGAGTTCATTTAGAACGTAAGTGAGTTCATTTAGAACGTAAATGAGTTCATGTTGAAGGAAAAGGAGTTCATTTAGAACATAAGTGAGTTCATTTAGAACGTAAATGAGTTCATGTTGAAGGAAAAGGAGTTCATAAAGCGTTGATGGTTGTTCAATACACACCAAATTCTACATTGTGAATTCTTAATTCTACATTCCAATTTCCTTTCTGCCTTAGCGGTAACTAATGTTCATAAAAAAACCTTGAAGTAATTGCTTACTCCAAGGTTTCTGTTTGATGTATTCTATTACTAGAACTACTTTGGTATTAATAGAAACGTACCAAATGTTCTTCTACGTTTGCATTCTTTTTCAATGCATCGTAAACTTCGTAATCCACTCTCGAACTCATTTGGCTTACCATTTGGGTTTGTTGTGCTTTATAGTCTTTTTGTGCAGGAGCATCGGTTTTAGCATCTACTTGTACCACTATCACCCCTTCTTTACCAACAAGCGGTTTGCTCATCGATTTTCCTTTCATGGCAGCCACAGTACCTGTTACCACTGGCTCGTTAGCCGATCCCGGGATAGCAGTAGTGTTGAAATTAACAGAAGGAACCTGCTCCACTGCAACCTTAAGTTTAGCAGCTATTGCATCGATGGTAGCACCACCAGCCATAGCAGCTGTCATTTCGGTAGTAAATTGTTCTGCTTTTTTCTCTTTTATTACTTTAGCTGTTAAGTCGTCTTTCACTTGTTCCATAGGAGCAATTCCTTTTTCGCGCACTTCAGTTAAAGCAGCTACCACAAATTTATCGCCATACTCTTGTGGCTCCGACACCATTCCTTTTTTGCTTTCGTAAGCCCAACGTACCAAAGCACGTGGCGACTCCAAACCAGCAATGGTTTTATCGTTTTCTTTAATGTTATCAGCAATACGTTTGTTAAGTTTTTGTTCCAACACCGATTTTTGAAACAAATCGTTAGTAGTGTTTTTACCAGCAAATTCGCTTGCTTTCACAAATACTGCTTGCATGGTTTTGTTGCTAGGTTCCACTTTGCTTTCAATAGTCGATACTTGTACTTTAGGTTGTTTACCTTTTGTATCAAGCACTTCCATGATGTGGTATCCAAACTGAGATTCAACTACTACTAAATCACCTTTCTTACCATCCAAACCTGCGTTTTTAAAAGGGTCAACAAAACCACTCTTAGCATTCACCCAACCGTAGTCGCCATCTTTACCCATAATAAATTTCTTAGGATTCTTAGGATCTGCAGCAGAATTCTTTCCTCCATCGTCAGAAAATTTAGCAACGAAATCTTTGAAATCGGCTTTTTTCTTCAACAATACCACCAAACTATCTGCCATTTTCTTAGCTTGTTCTTTAGTACGTGTTACTGTTTGCGAAGCACCACTTCCTTTGTAAGCTACCAATATATGGCGAACGTGTGCCGAGTCGGCCGACATTTTGCTTGCTTCTAGTTTCGATATTTTAAAGGCTCCGTTTTCTAAATAGGGTCCTACCACTGTACCTACATCAGCTTTAAACATAATGGTGTCAATCATTGGCGAAAGCGTACCTTTTGTATGGAAGGTCACATCAAAATTGCGGGTTTCCGATTCGGAAATTACAAATGCCGAATCTTCGGTAGTTTTTTTAGTTTTAAATTCATCAGCCACACGTTGCAATGCTTTTTTAGCATCATCAAAATCTTCAGGAGTTGGAGCTATGTCGAAGGTAACGTACTCGAGTTTGCGCGAAGCTTCTTGTTTAAATTCGTTTTGGTGAGCTTTGTAATATTTGTCCAAATCGCCATCGTTTACTTTGATGGTGCTATCCACCACCAATTTGTAATTTTTGATTACATATTTAATAGAAGCATTTGAATTTTGAGCAATGTAGTCGCGTTTCGCAAAAGCACTTGGCATATAAAGACCTTTTTTGATAAGGTTGTTATACTTTTCTACTGTGCGCACTTGTTTAATGTACTCCTCAAGTTTAGTCCACTGACCTTCTTGTTCATCGGTCATTTTCTTGGTGAATTCTTTTATTTTCTCAGGGCTCACTTGACCAGTTTTTGGGTCAGCAAACATTTGCGATACTTTACCTTGTTGGTCGCTAAGGTTACGTACCAAAGCCGAGTGCGGATGTTCCACCATTAAATCGTACAATTCTTCGTCAGATATACCTATACCCAATTTAGCGTATTCTTTATCCATCACCTCTTCGTTGATGGTTTGGTTCCACACTTGTTGAACCGTTTGATCGGTTTCTTCAGCAGTCAACGAAGTTTTCTGACCATTTCTTTTTTGGTTTTCTAAGGCTTCCTGTACTTTCTGATTGAATACATTGTAGTCAATCGACTTACCACCAATTTCACCTACAGCTCTTGACGAACCACCAAAAAGAGAACTACCTCTTTCGAATAAACCGGTTAGTACAAAAGCCAACAAGGCAATACCAACAATAGCAACTAGTAATCCCGAACGCTTACGTAATCTCTCTAAAATACTCATCTTTAATTATTATTTTTTACTTTTATGTTAAACTTTTTGTCCCTATTTTTTCAATTGGGGGTGCAAATATAAGATTCTTTAGCAAATACTAAAACATTTTATCTTATTCGCATCAAAATAGGCCGCCCAAATACTATTGACCATACCAATAAAGGGGAATTTACAGCTTTTTGAATAATTTATTGCTCTTCCCGATAAAGTCAAGAAGTTCCTCTCTTCCTTTCTTTTTTTCGGCCGAAGTATAGAAACACTGAGGCAGTGCATCCCAATGAGCACCCATGTCTTCCTTATATTTAGCAATATTGTCTGCAAATTGTTTTTTCGATAGCTTATCAATCTTGGTAAATACCATCACAAACGGAATCTCGTTTTCGCCCAACCAATTCATAAACTCAAGGTCTATCTTTTGCATGGGTATCCTCGAGTCGAGCAATACCATCATACACATCAAGCTCTCCCGTTTAAGGATATAATCTTGCAAAAACTTTACCCATACTTCTTTTTTATCTTTCGATACTTGGGCATAACCATAACCAGGTAAATCCACCAAGTACCAATTGGTGTTGATTACAAAGTGATTAATGAGTTGTGTCTTGCCTGGCTTACCCGAAGTTTTCGCCATGTTTTTGCGGTCGCAAAGCATATTGATGAGAGAAGATTTCCCAACATTACTTCTTCCAATAAAGGCATATTCTGGCAATTCGGGTTTAGGACATTTGCCCACCTCGGTATTACTCATTACAAATTGCGCAGTTTTTATTTCCATTGTCGTGTTTATTGTTTTTTAATATTCATCATCTTCAAAGATTAATTCTCTGATGATTGCCTCTTGTGAATATCTTTTAATTTATTTTTCTCAGGGTTGTACATCGGCTTTTCAGCTTTCACAATCGTGGTCAACACTTTGGTGTATCGTTCAGTGTCGTTAAGCACGGCTATCGCTTCTTTTAATTCCTTGTCGTCTTTCATAGAAGCTTCCAATCTTCCATTTTGGAAATAATAGCGCGAAGCAATTTCTTCCTCCAAAAATTGTTTTATCTCTGGTTTATATTTTACCAAGTCTTCTTTTTTGTTGTGAGATATTTTTGTTTTCAAAGCGTCCATCTCCCCTTTTATTGCATCCAATGTTTTGTCTGCTTTAGCATCATCGGTTAACTCTTGCAAGGCTTTCTCGGTCTTGGTAGTATAGTCGTACTCTTTGGTATTTAAGAAACTTACAAAATCATCATATTCTGCATCAGTCAATTTAAAATCCTTTGTGGCAGGTATGGTTTCATGAGCCACTCTGTATTTGGTAGCATAATTAAATATCAAATTTTTAGTCACCAAACTTTGCAACAAGGCACTGTATTTATCTGCCTCAACAGCTATATCAGGAGCAATGCCACCACCATCGTAAACGATTCGTCCGTTCTTGGTTTTAAATGCAGATATCAACGAATCAGGAACTTTATCCACGCTGCCATCTTCGTTTCTATGCGAATAATCCAATGCTTGTATACACCTTCCACTTGGAGTATAGTATTTAGCCACTGTCACTTTGAGTTGTGCATTATAACTCAATGGGCGGGTTTGTTGCACCAAGCCTTTTCCGTACGAACGTTGACCAATCACCACTCCTCTATCCAAATCTTGAATGGAACCAGAAACAATTTCAGATGCTGAAGCCGAACCTCTATCTACCAATACTACAATTGGAATATTCAAATCAACAGGATTGTTCAATGCTTTATGCACATTGTCCCAATCTTTCACTTTACCTTTGGTACTCACCACTATGGTACCTTTATCAGCGAACAGGTTCACAATGTCAATGGCTTCTTTTAGCAATCCTCCTGGGTTTCCGCGCAAATCAAAAACCAAGGATTTTAATTCAGGTTTCTTTTTCAAATCGAGCAATGCCTCTTTCACTTCATTCGCTGCATTTTCAGTAAAGCCTGTCAATTTGATATAACCAATAGAAGGACTAATCATGTTGTAATACGAAACTGATTTTATTTTTATCTCCTCTCTATTTATTGTTTTCTCGATAGGTTTTTTCTCCCCTTCTCGCTCAAGCAAAAGTTTGATGGAGGAGTTGGCTTGACCTTTTAGAAACTTACTGATATCATCCGATTTTTTTCCTTTCACATCAATATCGTTCACCTTTAAAATCTTGTCTCCAGCTCTTAAGTCGGCCTTCTGTGCAGGAAATCCTTCATAAGGTTCGGATATCACCACAAAATCGCCCTCTTGATGAATCAACGCACCTATTCCCCCATATTGTCCGGTGGTCATGTATCGGTAATCTTCAATCTCCGATTCAGGAATATAATTAGTATAAGGGTCTAAGGAGGCAAGCATATCATCAATGCCCTTTTTCATCAATTGTCCGGGATTAGTTTCGTCCACATAATAAATATTGAGCTCCCTAAATAAGGTAGCGAAAATGTCAAGGTTTTTCGACACTTCGAAATAGCTATCCACAAAACCATAGGATAACAAAGAAACCAATCCAATGGAGGAAGCTATAATTACAATTTTGAGTTTAGAATTCAGTTTTTTCATTAGTTTAATTTTAGTTGTTTTTATTATAAGAGTATCTGTTTTTTGTTTTCATTTATTCAAGGTACAGGGTCGTGTCCATGTCCTCCCCAAGGATGACATTTCGAAAACCTTTTCACAGTAAGTACAAATCCTTTCATCAAACCATGTTTTTTAAAGGCTTCAATTCCGTATTGCGAACATGATGGTTCGAATCTGCAGGAAGGGCCAAGCAATGGCGAAATGGTGTATTGATATACTTTTATCAAACCAATAAAAAGATAACTCAACGGATTCTTGCTGGTTTGCATATCAATTAAAGTAATATCTTCTTTGCCAAAAGCGTAAGGGCTACTACCATTTTTTCCTGCATTTCGTTTCCTTCTAATATGGTCTTTGCGGTGTACACAAATAGCACATTTACCTTTTTCGATTTCAAACTTGAGCTCAATATTTCCTTGTTCATTCGATATCCTTCTCTTGTCAATCGCTTTAATCTATTTCTGTCAACGGCTCGTTTAAAAATTCGTTTCGGAACACTAATCACCACTTTCACTGCCACTTTACGTTCCTTCACCTCCAACCAAACAATGCGGAAGGGAAATGAATTGAACGATTTTCCTTTTGCAACCAAATCATCAATGGTAATCTTGCCACAAATCCTCTCTTCTTTACTAAACGTTTTCATTATTCGATATAAAAGTAGAATTTATCTGTCAATTGACACGCGAAAATGTGATGAGTGAACAAAAACTAATTTAAATGGAATAAATTTATCTATTTCGCTTTGTTTACAGACAAAATGTATTGCTCCAATGCCATTGTCATGGATGGAGCCTTTGCTGTGGGTGCATGTATATCAAGTTTCAATCCTGCCTCTTTCACCGATTCGGCCGTAGTAGGGCCAAAACAAGCAATACGAGTTTTGTTCTGTTTAAATTTTGGAAAGTTTTTATACAACGATTTTATTCCTGAAGGACTAAAAAACACCAATACATCGTAATTAACGTTCTCCAAATCTTTAAGGTTTGCAGCCACCGTTCTATACATCACTGCTCTGGTGTATTTTATTTGCTGTTCTTCAAGTTTTTCAGCTATTTCTTCTTTGTGTATGTCCGAGCAAGGAAGCAAAAAAGTTTCGTCTCTGTGTTTTGTAATTACTTCCATCAATGCACTCACGGTTTGCGAACCATAAAAAACTTTTCTCTTTCTGTATTGTATGTATTTTTGAATGTAATAGGCTGTCGACTCAGAAATACAAAAGAACTTCATTTCCTCTGGCACCTTTATTCTCATTTCCTTACACATCCTGAAATAGTGGTCAATTGAACTTCGACTGGTAATGATAACCGCAGTATGCTCAAGTATATTTACCTTTTGCTTTCTGAATTCCAATCCAGAGATTCCATCTATTTGAATAAATGGACGAAAATCAATTTTAACTTTACATTTCTTTTCCAGATCAAAATAAGGCGATTTATCTCCTTCTGGCTTAGGCTGGGTAACTAGAATTGTTCTTACTTTCAATTTTATTTATTTGAATTTAAACACAAACAAAACATCTTTATCATTAAACCAAAATTTATTTTGTTAGTAGGGTTGCTAATTTTATCAAAATAAAAAATGGTAAAATTTCTTGGGTGCAAAGATATAAAAATAAATAGAGTGGAGACGCCTTTAAGCCGCTTCTCCAAATATTTAATCCTTTCACAAACCGAATGAACAAGAAAGCCACAACCATAAATATTCCTGAATAAATGAAAACCAAGGGTGAAACATTTCGCACAAAGGCAAGGCAAATTACAATTGGAAACAAAAACAAACCAAGAGTATTTGCAAATAGAAAAATAGTCATAATGTAATCGGAAGTTGCTTTCGTGTTTTGAAATAAAAACCCAGAAAACCCAACAGTACACAGCTTTATAAAATAAGTTCCAATTACAGTGAGTGTGGTTATACCAAACAATTTCATAAAATTGAGCGACATGCAGCCAAAGCCATAATAGGTTAAGGTCTGCGAAATGAATAAAGACAAGGTTAATACAAACAATAAGGATAAAATGAATGTAGCTCTATTGAAAAACGAGAATTCATCTCTTGTTAGTTGATTAGCATAACGATTGATGTAAAATCCTTTTACTACTTGATTCAAATGTTTGTGGTTAGAAATATAAATCCAAACAAAGAGCACAAATGAAAAAAATAGAATAGATGCAGCTAAGTAGTCGTAATGAGTATAATGAAACTTATATTCAATCGATTTGGTTTGCAATTGATGATTTGCAAACAGAGAATTTATTATTAGGGAATCAGGAATAACTTGTTTTTTAATAAAAGTTAGAAGCATCCTTATTCTTTAACAATTTTAGTTTAAAAAGGATTTAGCTTTTTCTATTGCTTTTGAAATACCTTGCGAATTGTTTCCTCCTGCAGTTGCATAAAAGGGTTGGCCTCCGCCTCCACCTTCTATTTCCTTGCCCAATTCCCGAATGATTGCACCCGCATTTAGTTTTCGTTCCTTTACGAGATTATCTGAAATGATAAGCGAAAGGGTCGGTTTACCTTTTACTTCAGCTCCTAATACCATAAATAAATTATCTACCTGCGAACGCAATTCAAAAGAAAGGTCTTTTATTGTTTCCGAAGAATCTAAGTCAATTTTTTCTCCAATAAAATTAATTTCATTGATGGACAGTTTTTTTGAAAGCAAATCAACTTTCAGTGCTTTCGCCTTTTCTTTAAACATTGACTCAACTTGTTTTTGCAATTCCGAGTTTTGATCAATCAACAATTGAAGGCTCTTAACTACATCTTTAGGATTTTTAAGAATGGATTTGACCTCACTCACCAATTGTGTTTGTTGGTTAAAGAAATCCTCTGCCTTCATTGATGTAATCGCTTCAATTCTTCGAATCCCTGAAGCTACAGCTACTTCCGAAACAATTTTAAACAGTCCTATTTGGCCGGTGGAATGAACATGGGTTCCTCCACACAATTCAATTGAATAGTCTTTGTCAAAGGTCACAACTCGAACAATGTCGCCATATTTTTCACCAAACAGAGCCATAGCACCTAGTTTTCGTGCCGACTCAATGGCCATTTCTTTTATATCTCCACTTATGTTTTGTCTGATTTTCTTATTTACAATCGCTTCAATTTCGGCCAATTCTTGGTCACTCACTTTAGAGAAGTGAGAAAAGTCAAAACGTAAATGCTCTTCATTTACCAGTGAGCCTTTTTGTTCTACATGTGGGCCGAGTACTTGTCGCAAAGCAGCATGCAACAAGTGTGTGGAACTATGATTATTTTCTGTCAGTAAGCGTTTCTCTTTATCAACTTTCGCTATAAATGTTTGTGAACAGTCATTGGGAAGCCTATCTGTAAAATGTATAATAATTCCATTTTCTTTTTTAGTATCGGTGACCATAATTTTTTCATTGACCGACTCAAGAATACCTGCATCCCCCACTTGTCCTCCACTTTCAGCGTAAAATGGTGTTTTATCAAGAACCAACTGAAACTGCTCTTTGCCTTTGGCTTTCACCTTTCTAAATTGAACAATCTTCGATTCGCATTCCAATTGTTTATAACCAAGAAATATCCGGCCACCTTCTTCTTGTTTAGTTCCATCCGTAAAAATCCAATCACCCGTATCAACCGAAGTTGCTTCTCTTGATCTATTTTTTTGTTTCTCTAACTCTTTCTGAAACCCTACTTCGTCAATACTTAATCCATATCCTCGAGCAATCAATGATGTCAAGTCCAACGGAAAACCAAAAGTATCGTACAACTCGAAAATAGTGGCACCATCAACCACCTGTTTTTTCTCATTCGATACCGAAATACAAACTTGATCGATACGTTTCAATCCATTTTCAAGTGTTCTGAAAAAAGATATTTCTTCTTCTTTCATTACTTTCTCTATCAATAGTTTTTGTGAAGCAAGTTCTGGAAAAGCTTGTCCCATTTGATGAGCAAGTATAGGAACTAATCGATACATAAATGGCTCTTTCATATTTAATGATTGATAACCGTATCTAATAGCTCTTCTCAAAATTCTTCTGATAACATATCCCGCACCAGTGTTCGAAGGTAATTGCCCATCTGCAATACTGAAAGCAATTGCTCTTATGTGGTCAGCAATCACGCGCATTGCGATGTTAATGATTAATTGTTTCGGATGTTTGTTTTCGTCCTTGGGTTTGTATCTTAATCCTGATAATTCCTCAATTTTATCAAGAACAGGTTTAAATACATCTGTATCATAATTCGATTGTTTGCCTTGTATTACTACACAAAGACGTTCAAACCCCATTCCTGTGTCAACGTGTTGGGCAGGTAATTTTTCGAGTGAGCCATCTGCCTTCCTGTTGAATTCCATAAACACATTGTTCCAAATCTCAATTACCTGCGGATGACCTGCATTTACTAATGTCTTTCCATCAATAGCCTTACGTTCTTCATCATCGCGAATGTCGCAATGAATTTCCGAACAGGGTCCACAAGGCCCCATCTCACCCATTTCCCAGAAGTTGTCTTTTTTATTTCCTTTTAGAATTCTATCTTCTGAAATAAATTGTTTCCATAAATCGTAAGCTTCTTGATCAAATCCCAACCCATCATCAGTACTTCCTTCGAAAACCGTGACATAAAGTCTGCTCTTATCAATTTTGTATACTTCTGTCAGAAGTTCCCATGCCCATGCAATAGCATCTTTTTTGAAATAATCACCAAAGCTCCAATTCCCAAGCATCTCAAACATGGTGTGGTGATAAGTGTCAACACCCACTTCCTCCAAGTCGTTATGTTTCCCACTTACACGCAAACACTTTTGAGTATCGGCAATACGAGGAAATTTTATAGGCGCATTCCCCAAAAACAAATCTTTAAATGGTGCCATTCCTGAATTATTGAACATCAGGGTAGGGTCGTTTTTAACCACCATTGGCGCAGAAGCTACTATTTCGTGGCCTTTTGATTTAAAAAAATCTAAAAATGTTTGTCTTATCTTCGTTGATTCCATCAATTTTATTTTCGGAGTAAATACTTATTAATTTCTGTTTTCAATTGCCACAAAAGTAATTTAAATCTTTTAGTTTTAAGTGTGGATACTATTAATTGTCTTTAAAATCTAAATTTATTCTAAAGAGAACACATGTTTTAGTGCTCTTTTCGCATCTTCTATTGTTCTTATAGTTTCAAACGAAAGTGTTAGTTTTCCATTGTTCTCCTTCATTCTGCACAAGCGAGGATGTTGCTGAACATATTTCAAAACCTTTGTAAACGTTTCGCTTTGGTAATAGGGCGAATCTTGTTTCGGAATAAAGTAACCTATCATTCGGTTGTTTTTCAAAATCACTTTTTCAAAACCTATTTCCATCGCCAGCCATCTCAACCGTATGGTATGAATGAGTTCCAGCGCCTGCTGAGGCACGGGGCCAAAACGATCTAAGAGATTACGTTCAAAATCTTCGAGTTCTGTTTCGTTTTTCGAGTCGTCTAATTCTCTGTATAGATTAAGCCTTTCTGTAATATTGACAACATACTCATCCGGAATTAATATTTCCATATCCGTATCGATGGAGCAATCCGAAACATATTTGCTGGTTTTACTTTGTGTGAATTTTTGTGTGCCTCCCACTTCGGTTAATGCCAGTTCTTCGTGTTCGTTGCGCAATTCCATGATGGCTTCGTCCAGTATCTTTTGATACATCTCAAAACCTATTTCGTTAATAAATCCGCTTTGCTCTCCGCCCAACAAGTTACCTGCACCACGTATGTCGAGGTCGCGCATGGCAATATTAAAGCCACTGCCAAGGTCAGAAAACTCTTCTATTGCTTTTAATCGTTTCCTTGCTTCGTTGGTAAGCAACGACACCGGAGTAGTTAACAAATAACAAAACGCTTTTTTATTCGAACGGCCCACACGACCACGCATCTGATGCAAATCGCTTAATCCAAACATTTGCGCATTATTTATAATAATAGTGTTTGCATTCGAGATATCCAACCCCGATTCGATGATGGTAGTAGCCACCAGCACATCATATTCTCCTTCCACAAAACCTAACATCACCTTTTCCAGTTTATCTCCTTCCAGCTGTCCGTGCCCTATTGCCACACGCACATCCGGACACAAGCGCGAAATCATACCGGCCACTTCCATTATATTCTGCACACGGTTATGAATAAAAAACACTTGTCCTCCACGCGAAACTTCAAACGAAACAGCATCTCGAATAACACCTTCTTCAAATGTGTGCAACTCTGTTTGCACCGGATAGCGATTAGGCGGTGGTGTGCTGATAACCGACAAATCTCGTGCGCCCATCATCGAAAACTGCAACGTACGCGGAATAGGCGTTGCTGTAAGCGTCAATGTATCTACATTGGTTTTTATCGTTTTCAATTTATCCTTTACTCCTACTCCAAACTTTTGTTCTTCATCAATAATTATTAAGCCCAAATCTTTAAACTTAACTCCTTTTCCAACTATACCGTGAGTTCCTATCAATATATCCACTTTGCCTTGCTCCACTTTTGCCAAAGTTTCTTTCTGCTCTTTAGCCGATTTATAACGGTTAATGTAATCAACCGTGCAAGGCAAGTCTTTTAATCGTTGTTTAAATGTTTTGAAATGTTGCAGCGCGAGTATAGTAGTAGGAACAAGTATAGCCACCTGCTTGCTATCGGCTACAGCTTTAAAAGCAGCACGAATGGCCACTTCTGTTTTTCCGAAACCTACATCACCACACACCAGCCTATCCATAGGATATTCGCTTTCCATATCCTTCTTTACATCGGCTGTAGATTTTATCTGATCGGGAGTGTCTTCGTAAATAAACGAAGCCTCCAATTCGTTTTGCAAATACGTGTCGGGACTATAACGAAAGCCTTTCAGCGCTTTTCGTTTGGCATAAAGTTGTATTAAATCGAAAGCTATTTCTTTAACTTTCTTCTTTGTTTTCTGTTTTAAATTGGCCCAGGTGTTTGTTCCCAGTTTATTTACTTTAGGCTCCGAGCCTTCTTTTCCGGAGTATTTGGCTATGCGGTGCAAGGAGTGAATGCTGATGTTTACCACATCATTATCTTTATACACCAGGCGAATGGTTTCTTGTGTTTTTCCGTTTACCTCTATTGTTTCCAAGCCCCCATATCGCCCCACACCATAATCTATATGCGTTATGTAATCGCCCGGATTAAGGCCTTTCAGCTCTTTTAAAGTAAGCGCTTCGTTCTTTTTATTAAAACTACTTTTTAATCTGAACCGATGATAGCGGTCGAATATCTGATGGTCGGTATAGCAAGCTATTTTTAAATCGTTATCAATAAAACCCTCGTGAATAGAGGAACCTCCACCGCTTTCTACAAAGGGTAAGGTTTGTGTTTCGAAGGCGGATGTTTTCGAAATATCTTCGAAAATGGTATACAGCCTTTCTATTTGTTTATGATTTTCGGCAAACACCACATTGGTGTATCCATTGCGGATGTTCGATTTGAGGTTATCGAGCAGGTAAGCAAAGTTTTTATTGAAATCGGGCTGAGGCGAAAATTTATACGTTATCGTTTTGGTGGGTGTTAACGAAAAATGATTGCCAAACTCCACCATAGGGTACTTCATCACCTCTTTGGTAAAACTATCTTTGTCCACATAAAGCTCTCCGGGTTCGAGCTGAGCCACCACCGATTCGAGCATGGAATAAGATGTTTCGGCTTGTGCAAATGCTTTCTCTATACGGTCGATGGTAAGTTGAAAATGGCGAAACCAGATTACCGATGTATCTCCAATAAATTCGAAAAACGTTTGTCGGCTTTCGTGCAATAGCTTTGTTTGCACATTGGGAATGATGGAACAAAACATGAGTTTTTGAACCGACAACTGAGTAACGGCATCAAAACTTCGGATGGAATCTACTTCGTTGCCCAAAAACTCTATCCGATATGGATAATCGTTAGAAAACGAATACACATCAACAATGCCTCCCCTCACCGAATATTGCCCCGGCTCCACCACATAATCTACCCTGTCAAAACCATACTCGTTGAGCACTTCTACAATAAAATCGATTGAAATGCGCTCCCCTTGTTTTATGGCAAGCGTGTTTTTGGTAAGATGCACCTTGGTTACCACTTTTTCGGTAAGGGCTTCGGGATAGGTTACAATGCAAATGTGTTTTTTGCCGTTGTTTATTTTGTTGAGCACTTCTGCCCGAAGCAAAATATTGGCATTATCTATTTCCTCGTGCTCGTAAGGCATACGATAGGAGGCCGGAAAAAATAATACATTATCCTCGCCAATGGCTCCTTCCAAATCGTTCAGAAAATAAGCGGCTTCTTCTTTATCAGCCAGCACTATCAAAAAGGTTTTGTGAATATGTTGCCATGAGGCGGCTGCCACCATAGCTGCACCCGAGCCAATAATGCCCCGGAGCTGCATACGCGCACCTTCCCCTTTCAATTCTGCTGTTAGCAGGCTATTGTTTGCGGAATCACTATAGAGGCGTAATATTTCTTCTTTGGTCACTTTTAACGAAAAGGGATGCAAAAGTAGTTAATTATGTTCATTGGTTTACGAGTTCATTCTGCGGTTATTGAGAGCGAAGCTATGAAAATCAATTGATTTACATAGACCCCTATTTACTGCTCCCTTCCTTCTTTTAGTTGGTGCTTGTCTACCGAATTGGTCTACGTGAGACCAATATTTATACTTTTTCAAGCTTCAGCTTTTTCGTTCCAATCGTTTTGTGCTTATTTTCAATGCACTTTGCATCGTTTCCGACTTTCTTCTTTTCTTAAAAAGGCTTGATACCTCCGTAAATGCTTTGCATACCTTCGTGAGGACTTTCGGTATAACCGCGAGTACTTTCCTTACAATCGAAAGTACTTTGTTTACCATCGAGACACTTTTTTTACCATCGCGAGGACTTTCTTTGCAACCGAAAGTACTCACTTTATCATCGAGAGGACTCATTTTACAACCGCGAGTACTTTCTTTACCTTCGAGAGTACTTCAGAAGGTAAAAAAAGTACTCGCGAAGGTAAGTAGAACGAAAATGGAGGTTTTGGCTATTTTTAGGTCTCCGCGAAGCGAAAAAATGGAAGCAAAAAGTTTGTTAACGAACCGATTTAACCTAAAAACAAAGAAAAAAATAAAGAAAATGGAGAAACCTGAATAAATATACTCCCTATTAATGGAGGTGGATTATTTTACCACTATTACCTTGCCAATGTACTTATGTTCCTTCTTGAAAACATCTTTAAGTACCACGGTATATACATATACATCTTCCTGAACTACATTACCCTTGAATTTTCCATCCCAGTGTTCATTGATGTCACCACAATTAAACAAATGCATCCCCCATCTATCCCAAATATCCATTTGATATTCGATGATACCGACACCCTTTCCAAAAAAAGTATCATTCTCGCCATCTCCATTAGGACTAAACGCGTTGGGAATATAGAATGAAAACTCTGGTTGAATCTCTAAACATATTTGCGATGTATCAATGCAATAACCATTGTTCACACTTAATAGAACACAATAAGTACCGGTATTACTATAATAATGCATGGGATTTTCTTCCGTGCTTCCATTTGACGTACCTGAATTGGAATCACCAAAGTTCCAATTCCAACTCGTTGCACCTATTGAATAGTCCGTAAACTGTACACTTGAATTATTCATATCTATCGGTTGAACGAAAAAGAAACTAGCCGTTGGCGAAGGATAAACAGTAACAGCATTCAAGCTTGAGATCGAATACGTGCAGCCACTATCAGACACCACTGTCAATGATATTGAATAACTTCCAGGAATAGTATAACATGTTGATGGACTTGGTTGATTAGAACTAGTTCCGTTACCCAAATTCCATGTATAGCTCGAAATTGTTGTTGAAGGAACCATATTAATGCTTCCGAATATACCACAAACAGGGGAACAACCAGCTATCGGCACGGTAAACGTCACTACAGGATTAGGGTTAAAAGCCACAGAGGCACTACCTGCAGCTGTTCCAGAACAACTATTATTCGAGATAGCAACCACACTATACACACCCGCACTCGGATTAACAATTGTATATGGCGAACTAGTTGTTGATAGAGCAGTAGTTGATGTACCATCAGACAAACTAAAATTCCAAGGACTCGATCCTGTGAATGAAATATTAATTGGCGGAGCAGCATTTCCTTGACATGCATTACCACCTCCAGAAACATTAGCTGCAGGTAATGGATTCACTGTTACTGTGGAAATTGCAGAAGATGAACATCCAAGTAAAGTCCCTATGACGGTGTACGTTGTAGTAGCTAAAGGAGTTACCGTATTTGTTCCACTTACTCCGGCTGACCAAGTATACGTTGTTGCTCCATTTGGTGTTAGGGTCGCTGTTTGGCCGAAACAGATAGTTGGTGAGTTCACCGTAACCACTGGTAATTGGTTCACTGTCACTGTAACGTTTGCTGAAGCTGTGCAACCAAGTAAAGTCCCTATGACGGTGTACGTTGTAGTAGCGAGAGGAGTTACTGTATTTGTTGCACTAACTCCGGCTGACCAAGTATACGCTGTTGCTCCATTAGGTGTTAGGGTCGCTGTTTGGCCGGCACAGATGGTTGGGGAATTTACCGTAACTACTGGTAATTGGTTAACCGTTACAGTAACGTTTGCTGAAGCTGTACAACCAAGTAAAGATGTACCTGTCACAGTATAAGTTGTTGTAATCGGTGGAGCCACATCTCCACTTGCACTAACTCCTGCTGACCAAGAATAACTTGCTGCCCCATTTGCAACTAAATTAGCTGTTTGTCCTTCACAGATGGTTGGGGAGTTGACTGTTACAACTGGTAATGGATTGACGGTTATGGTTGATACTGCTGTTGCGGTGCAGCCTAGTGTTGTGCCTGTTACTGTATAAGATGTTGTTGTTAGTGGTGAGGCGGTGTTCGTGCCACTTACGCCTGCTGTCCAGGTATAGCTTGTTGCTCCGTTCGGTATTAGGGTTGCTGTTTGGCCGGCACAGATGGTTGGGGAGTTGACGGTTACTACTGGTAATGGGTTCACCGTTACGGTTGATACTGCTGTTGCGGTGCATCCTAGTGTTGTGCCTGTTACCGTGTATGATGTTGTTGCTATTGGTGATGCGGTATTCGTGCCACTTACGCCTGCTGTCCAGGTATAGCTTGTTGCTCCGTTCGGTATTAGGGTGGCGGTTTGTCCTTCGCAGATGGTTGGTGAGTTTACCGTTACTATTGGTAATGGGTTAACGGTTACGGTTGATACTGCGGTTGCTGAGCATCCTAGTGTTGTGCCTGTTACTGTGTAAGAGGTGGTCGTTAGTGGTGATGCGGTATTCGTGCCACTTACGCCTGCTGTCCAGGTATAGCTTGTTGCTCCGTTCGGTATTAGGGTTGCTGTTTGGCCGGCACAGATGGTTGGGGAGTTGACGGTTACTACTGGTAATGGGTTCACCGTTA
>Ga0194047_10000086_pt1 | contig 63663 bp, 35 predicted proteins | sample JunL225m_MetaG_2_FD_160070 | JGI IMG/M metagenome (GOLD analysis project Ga0194047, IMG submission 160070) | Anoxic zone freshwater microbial communities from boreal shield lake in IISD Experimental Lakes Area, Ontario, Canada - Jun2016-L221-5m | ecosystem: Environmental > Aquatic > Freshwater... | reverse complement strand
GTTACACTACTAGAGAATGTAGCAGCACCACCTGTAATTAATAATGAATTTGTAAAACTTAATGTTGCAGTTGAAGTAGCATTAGATGAAACTTCTAATTTAGCATAACCACCAGCAGTATTAGTAGCATTAAAAAATGTTCCACCTGCATTATTTGAAGTTACACTACTACTAAATGTAGCTGCTCCTGTAGAGGCTATGGTGAGTCTTTTTGTAGCATTAGTATATACATTGAATGCATACGCACCACTAACATATAAACTACCTGCGTAAGCATTACCACCTCCATAAAAACTACCTGTACTATTATCTTGTCCTATATAAAATGAACCACCCCCATTTTTAAACTCTAAGCCATTAAATTGAGTTGAAGTTGTTGAAGTAACATCCATTAATGCAGCAGGTGCAGATACTGATAATAATTGTGTTGGACTTGTAGTTCCTATTCCTACATTGCCTCCTTGAGTTATTATTAATCCTGTATTAGCAGTAGTATTATCACTATATGATTGCAGTTGTAAATATCCACCAACTTGCTGTGTAGGAATTCCATAAGCACTAATTTTTGCTAAGGAACCTTGATATCCTTTAAAATATATACTATTGCCATCTGCCCCTGCTGCTGTGTTTAGGTTTTCTAATATTAATTGATTTTGAATTCCTGCTGTATTTATTGAAGATGTAATACTTGAACTAAATGTAGCTGCACCTGTTTCATTTATAAATAATCTTCTTGCTTGTGAACCTGTATTACCTGTTCTTACTTCAAAATTAAAACCTGAAATAGTTGGACCTAAATATGGTTGATTCCAAAAGAAAGCCGCAGCAGCACTATTTGGGTCGGTATTACCATCCACTCTTAACACCCCACTAAATCTTCCTGTACCATTAACATCAAGTGTGTAGCCTGCATCAGTTGTTGTTCCTACAAGTAAATTACCACCACTTGTTAAGGTCATTGCTTGGGTGAAAGATATAGCTGCACCTGCTGTGCCTGAAGGGGCATTAAACCATTGAAATTCGTTACCTGCTAATCTAAATCTACCTGCTGCATCAGTTGTTTTGTATGCCCAATTTGAACCATTAAAATAAGCGTTAGCGTTTAGTTGAACATCAGAACCACTGCCATAAGAGGCTAAATTCCCTGTTGTTCCAATATCAAATGCTTTAAACCCACTCCATGCACTAGGTGTAACTCCTAATCCTAAATTGCCTGAAGATGTAACTATTAATTTTGTTGAACCACCTGCAACTATGTTAGCATCGTTATTATTTGAACCAAAAGCAACTTGATAATCACTTGATGAACCTGCATTTGCTGAATATAAATAACTTGTGTTTGAGCCACTTGAAGATTTTATTAATATAGGAACATTACTTGTAGAATTAAATGTAGCACTTGTTCCACTCAATGCTCTTGAAACTAAAGTAACAGTTGTTCCATCATCAGTAATTGCACTATCCCCTATTGTACTTGCAGTTATAAATTTAACAACAGTATTAGGAGTTCCAGATACAGCTACAGATGTTCCGTTAGTTCCTGCTGTACCACTTGAGCCTGAACTTCCACTCGTGCCTGCTGTACCGCTACTTCCACTCGTTGCACTCGTTCCTGAGCTTCCACTACTGCCTGAAGAGCCTGAACTACCAGATGTAGCACTAGTGCCGCTTGAGCCACTAGAACCAGAGCTTCCACTAGAACCACTGCTTCCAGATGTACCTGAACTACCTGAAGTTCCATTAGCACCAGAAGTACCTGATGATCCACTAGCACCAGCAGTTCCAGAAGAACCTGATGATGCAGATGTACCACTAGATCCATTAGCTCCAGATGTGCCAGAAGAACCACTAGTACCATTAGCACCTGAAGTACCATTTGTACCTGATGTTCCAGAAGAGCCATTGGTTCCATTCGTACCACTTGTACCAGAAGAGCCACTAGAACCAGATGTTCCAGAAGTTCCATTTACACCAGAAGTTCCATTCACGCCAGATGTACCATTTACGCCAGATGTTCCAGAAGATCCATTAGTACCTGAAGTACCATTCGCTCCTGATGTAGCAGATGATCCACTAGTACCTGAGGTGCCATTAACACCAGACGTACCAGATGAACCATTAGTTCCATTAGTACCACTAGTTCCTGATGAGCCATTGGTACCTGTAGTACCACTTGATCCACTTGTACCATTAGCACCAGATGTTGCTGATGAGCCACTTGTACCATTTGTGCCTGATGTAGCTGAAGTTCCAGATGAGCCATTTGTACCATTGGTACCAGATGTTCCACTTGATCCAGCTGTTCCTGATGTTGCACTAGATCCACTAGTACCTGTAGTGCCACTAGATCCTGATGAAGCAGAAGTACCAGATGAACCATTTGCTCCTGAAGTTGCAGAAGACCCTGATGTTCCAGCAGTACCACTTACACCAGATGTGCCATTGATACCAGATGTACCATTAACTCCTGATGTACCATTTACTCCTGATGTTGCTGAGCTTCCACTTGAACCAGAGGTTGCAGAAGTTCCTGATGAACCTGATACACCACTAGTTCCTGAGATTCCTGAAGTACCATTAGTTCCTGCAGTTCCACTAGAACCATTAGTTCCACTAGTTGCAGAAGATCCACTTGTACCTGCAGTGGCACTACTACCTGATGTACCTGCTGTTCCATTAGTACCTGCTGTAGCTGATGTACCAGACGATCCACTAGTTCCAGATGAACCAGATGTTCCAGCTGTACCATTTGTACCACTTGTTCCAGAAGTACCACTTGATCCAGCATTACCTGCTCTAGCAAATGATAAGGTGCTTGATGTTGCTGCTGGCAATGTACCATTTACAACAACGTTTGAAACAACCACTGTATAATAAGTGGTATTGTTTGTTGACGAAGTTATTGTAAAATCTGCATAGTTGTTAGAAGAATAGTTTTGACTTAATCTAATACTACCTTTAACACCATTTGTACTTGCTCCTAAAGCAGCTAACCATGTTCCCACTGATGCAGATTGTGCATCTGTAACACTGATATATAATTGAGTTGTCGCAGCTAATGTAGCACCATTCAAGTTAATTTTACCTGCTGTTGGATCACCTGCTGCTGCACTATAACTACCTATTGTGTATAACAATGTGTCTCCACCAAAGTTTCCTGATGCTCCAGAAGTTGCTGATGAACCTGAAGTACCTGCGGTTGCTGAAGTTCCTGATGAACCATTCGTACCATTAGTTCCACTGGTTCCACTTGAACCATTAGTTCCACTTGTACCAGTTGTTCCACTTGTACCAGTTGTTCCACTAGAACCACTAGATGCACTGGTTCCACTTGTACCATTTGTACCTGAAGTACCTGATGTTCCACTTGAACCTGCGTTACCTGCTCTTGCAAAAGAGATTGTAGTTGAAGTTGTAGAAGGTAAAGTTCCATTCACTACAACATTTGATACCACTACTGTATAATAAGTAGTATTGTTTGTTGACGAAGTGATTTGGTAGTCAGCATAGTTATTAGAAGAATAGTTTTGGCTAATTCTAATACTACCCTTGATACCATTTGTACTTGTACCTAATGCAGCTAACCAACTTCCTACTGACGCTGATTGAGCATCCGTTACACTAATGTATAATTGAGTAGTTAAGGCTAAAGTTGCTGCATTCAAATTGATTTTTCCTGCGGTTGGGTCACCTGCTGCTGAGCTATAGTTTCCTATTGTATATAATAAAGTATCCCCACCAAAGTTTCCTGATGCTCCAGCTGTAGCAGAACTACCTGATGTACCTGCAGTTGCTGAAGAGCCACTAGTACCATTAGTTCCAGAGGTACCTGTTGTACCTGATGAACCACTAGATCCTGATGATCCAGAAGTACCTGCAGTTGCAGAAGACCCTGATGTACCATTTGTTCCTGATGTTCCACTAGAACCATTAGTACCATTTGTACCACTAGTACCTGAAGAACCATTTGTACCATTGGTTCCTGAAGTTCCAGAAGAACCATTTGTTCCTGTAGTACCTGATGAACCATTGGTTCCATTAGTTCCACTTGTTCCTGACGAACCATTTGTACCATTAGTTCCACTAGTTCCACTAGATCCATTAGTACCTGTAGTACCACTTGATCCTGATGAAGCTGAGGTACCAGCTGAACCTGATGTACCTGCTGTTCCATTTGTACCAGAAGTACCAGTAGTTCCTGACGAGCCACTTGTCCCTGATGAACCAGAAGACGCTGATGTACCTGATGAACCTGCAGTACCATTAGTTCCTGAAGTTCCACTAGATCCATTGGTTCCTGTTGTACCACTAGATCCATTGGTACCATTCGTACCAGATGTTCCTGTAGTTCCAGAAGATCCATTTGTACCATTAGTTCCAGAAGTTCCTGATGAACCATTAGTACCATTGGTACCTGCTGTTCCAGAAGAACCTGAACTTGCTGAAGAGCCACTAGACCCTGAAGTACCAGTTGTACCAGAGGAGCCAGATGTTGCTGATGTACCACTAGAACCATTTGTACCATTAGTACCACTTGTTCCATTGGTTCCACTTGTACCAGAACTTCCTGATGTACCTGATGAACCACTTGATCCAGATGTACCAGCTGTACCAGATGAACCTGAGCTACCATGTGTTCCATTTGTACCACTAGTTGCACTTGTTCCAGCTGTTCCACTTGATCCACTTGTTCCTGAGGAACCAGATGAACCAGAAGAACCACTTGTTCCATTAGTTCCTGATGTTCCATTAGTACCACTTGTACCAGTTGTTCCAGATGAACCACTAGAGCCAGAAGTTCCAGCTGTAGCTGATGAACCACTAGTTCCTGCTGTGCCATTGGTTCCTGAACTACCAGAGCTACCAGATGTACCATTAGATCCATCTGTTCCTGACGTACCACTTGAGCCATTAGTTCCACTTGATCCATCAGTTCCATTGGTACCACTTGTTGCTGAGGTGCCATTACTACCATTAGTTCCTGAAGTTGCACTAGTACCACTAGTTGCACTTGTGCCACTACTACCATTTGTTCCAGAAGAACCATTTGTACCTGATGTACCACTTGTCCCACTAGATCCATCAGTACCTGAACTTCCATCTGTACCAGAACTTCCAGAAGATCCACTTGTACCACTAGAACCATCAGTTCCTGTTGTACCACTAGAACCACTTGATGCAGAAGTTCCACTTGTTCCTGAAGAGCCATCTGTTCCACTTGAACCACTAGAGCCACTAGTTCCACTAGATCCACTAGTTCCACTAGATCCACTAGTACCTGATGTAGCACTAGTACCTGCAGTTCCTGATGAACCACTAGATCCAGCAGTTCCACTAGTTCCTGATGTTCCTTCAACACCAGGCATACCACTTAAGGCAACATCCCAAGTTGAATAATCTCCACTCCCCTTAAAAGTTAAGGGGGTGAAGACTAACAAACCTGTATTAAAGTCATATGTCACCACTTTACCAATAATGTAATTATCAGCATCATGACTTAGCTGAATAAAATCAAAGGGTTCAAAAGCTAAGTCTTTATTAACAGTAATGGTTATATTAGAGTATGACATATTTGTTTTTAATTTTTATTATTTTAAATACCAGATAAAGGCAATACAATTGAATTTCCACTTGTTCCAACAAACATAGGTGTAAATCCACTTGTTGCACTTGTACCTGTAGTTCCTGCAGTACCAGATGTACCTGTTGTTCCAGCTGTTCCAGCTGTTCCAGACTCACCTGATGTTCCTGAAGAACCACTTGTACCAGATGTTCCTGTAGTACCAGAGCTTCCACTTGTACCAGAAGTTCCAGAGCTTCCATCAGTACCAGAGGTGCCTGAACTTCCATCAGTACCTGATGTACCAGAAGACCCACTAGTTCCACTTGTACCTGCAGTTCCACTTGTTCCAGAGCTTCCATCAGTTCCAGATGTTCCACTAGATCCATCAGTTCCAGATGTTCCTGTAGTACCACTTGATCCTGAACTTGCACTAGTACCACTAGAACCTGAAGTTCCTGATGTTCCAGTTGTTCCAGAAGTACCTGTTGTACCACTAGTTCCTGAAGACCCATCAGTACCACTTGATCCATCAGTACCACTAGAACCACTTGTTCCTGAGCTACCATCTGTACCACTGCTACCATTTGATCCATCTGTTCCACTAGTTCCACTTGAACCATTTGAACCATCTGTACCTGAACTACCATCAGTGCCACTTGTACCACTGCTGCCATCTGTACCACTTGTTCCTGTTGTTCCACTAGAACCACTAGTTCCAGAGCTTCCACTACTTGCACTTGTACCACTTGATCCTGAAGTACCTGTAGTTCCACTTGTTCCTGTAGTTCCACTTGTGCCTGTGCTTCCACTTGTACCTGCTGTTCCAGAAGTTCCAGAAGTTCCACTTGAGCCATCAGTACCTGAAGTACCTGAAGAGCCATCTGTACCAGATGTTCCACTTGAACCATCTGTACCTGTTGTTCCTGAACTACCTGAAGTAGCAGAAGTTCCACTAGAACCATCTGTACCACTAGAACCAGAAGTAGCACTTGTACCACTTGTACCAGATGTACCATTTGAACCATCAGTACCACTTGTGCCAGAAGAACCATCAGAACCTGATGAACCACTAGTTCCAGCTGTACCACTTGTTCCACTAGAACCACTTGTACCTGAAGAACCATCACCACCAGCTGCACCTTCAAGGTTTACTAACCAAGAAGTGTAAGCATTATTACCAACAATGTTTGTAACGCTTAAAACCATTGCACCAGTTCCACTATCATATGAAACAACTAAACCTTCAAAATATTCTGTTATGCTATTAGATACAACTGCATTTTGTGCTATTGTGTAAGCAAGACCAGTTCCTATTGTTATTGATACTAAATCTCCTACAAGTATATTTCCTAAATCAACAAGTGTAGAAGATGTCGTAGCATATCTATCTCCAGAAAGACCTGAAGAACCTGCAGTTCCACTAGATCCATCAGTTCCACTTGACCCATCTGTACCACTTGACCCACTTGTTCCACTTGAACCATCTGTTCCACTAGTACCTGATGAACCATCAGTTCCAGTAGTTCCACTTGTTCCAGAAGAACCATCTGTTGCACTTGTACCTGCTGTACCACTTGTACCTGATGTACCTACAGTACCACTAGATCCTGAAGTACCAGCTGTGCCATTTGTTCCACTAGTTCCACTGGAACCATCAGTTCCACTAGTTCCACTAGAGCCATCTGTGCCACTTGTACCTGAAGATCCATCTGTACCGCTTGTACCAGAGGAGCCATCTGTACCACTTGTGCCAGAACTTCCATCAGTTCCACTAGATCCATCTGTTCCAGAAGATCCATCTGTGCCACTAGAACCTGAGCTACCATCAGTACCTGAAGTTCCACTTGACCCACTTGTTGCACTTGTTCCACTAGATCCATTAGTACCACTTGTTCCACTTGAACCTGATGTACCAGCTGTACCCACTGTACCTGAAGAACCAGAAGTTCCACTTGACCCATCAGTTCCACTAGATCCAGAAGATCCATCAGTTCCTGAGCTACCATTTGTTCCAGAGGAGCCATCAGTACCAGAAGAACCATCTGTACCAGAAGATCCATCAGTTCCATTAGTTCCTGATGTACCACTAGAGCCATCAGTACCACTTGAACCAGATGATCCATCTGTGCCACTCGTACCACTAGACCCATCAGTTCCACTTGTTCCAGATGATCCAGAAGAACCATCAGTTCCACTTGAACCATCAGTGCCTGAAGTACCACTAGAACCATCAGTAGCTGATGTTCCAGAAGAGCCAGAAGTACCACTTGTACCTACAGTACCAGATGTACCACTTGTTCCTGTTGTACCAGAACTACCATCAGTACCAGTTGTTCCTGAAGTACCATTAGTTCCAGACGTACCACTAGAACCACTAGTTCCAGCTGTGCCACTTGAGCCATCAGTTCCACTAGAGCCATTAGTACCAGCAGAACCTGATGTACCAGCAGAACCAGACGTTCCACTTGTGCCATCAGCACCTGGAGATCCTGAAACTACTATTGTCCATGATGTAAAATCTCCTGTACCAACAAATTTTACAGGAGTGAATGTTAATGCCCCAGTTATAGGGTCATATGTTACTACCTGTCCAAAGATATAATTGTTGATATCATGTATAACTTGGATGAATTCTCCAGTTATAAACGATAACTCTGGCTGGGTGGTAATCGAGATGTTTTGATACGACATAATTAAATTATTTTTTTATTTTTATTAAGGTTAAACTGTTAAAATTGACAAGCACTTATACAACTCTCATAACCAGTCTCAGCAGATAAGTCTATGTCATACGCTTGTTCTGATACTATAGAATCAATTCTCCAAACATAAGAGTTTATTCCTATTTTATAGAACCAACCTACCTTTAAAGGTACAGAAGAAAAAGCAATTGCTGTATTAATATTTGATGAACAATTACCATCTATACAATCAGATTGTGTTACATAGTAATAGTATGAAGCTAGTAAAGGTAATATTATATCAGAACCACTTGTACCAAAATTTAATGGTGCAGAAGTACCACTTGAACCATCTGTTCCTGTAGTGCCAGCTGTACCACTTGTACCATCTATTCCTGAGGTGCCACTTGTTCCACTTTCACCTGATGTTCCTGATGTTCCTGAAGTTCCAGTTTCACCAGATGTACCAGACTCACCACTTGTACCAGAAGTACCAGATGTACCATCTGTACCTTTTGTTCCTACAAGACAAAGAGTAACTCCTGCCTGTGTTTTATAACCAGGATTTTGAGAATATGTAATAACTGCAACTAAACTACCTGTTGTAGCATCATAAGAAGTTATTAACATATATTGTATAATATCATCAGGTGCATATACACTTAATGTTTGCCCAGCACCCCATGACATACCTGCGTATGAAAGTCCATTATAAGTTGTACCTACTGCTTGAAAATAATAATCTCCTGCTAAAAATGGTGTACAAAGTAATGGTGTTGCACCAGAAGTACCAGAGGTACCACTTTCACCAGATGTACCAGCAGAACCACTTGTACCATCAATACCAGATGTACCAGACTCTCCACTTGTTCCACTTGTACCTGAAGTACCAGAATCTCCTGAAGTTCCTGATGTACCAGTTTCTCCTGATGTACCAGAAGACCCACTCTCACCTGATGTACCACTAGAACCATCTGTTCCACTTGTTCCTGATTCTCCACTTGTTCCTGATGAACCATTAGTACCATCTGTACCAGATGTACCATCTATTCCTGAAGTGCCAGATGATCCAGACTCACCAGATGTACCTGATGTTCCTGTTCCACCACCTGCACCACCAGTTGCCACCTTTGGTAAAACCATGGCAGCACTGTTAGATAATTTTATATATACAGCATAATAAGGAGGAGTTGGTTGAGATGCAGTTAATGTACCATCAGTATCTAAGTAGATGGTATCTCCAACATTTCCTATGCCTGTTAAATCAATATTATTAAATACAACTCTTCCAAAAGGTCTCACTCTTAAGTTACCATCATTAGGAGTGTTAACAGATGTTACAGCACCCACTATGCTTGTGATGTCACTACTGGTTGATCCTGTTACCTTTACCCACACTCCACTTGAGTTAAGAGATACTAAATCTCCAACAGCAAATCCAGTGTATGTATCATCATTAGGATTCAAAGTAAAGAAATCAGTTAAGTAATTTCTATATCTAAATCTATCGTGTAAATCATTTAACCATTGTGCAGCTGTACCAATTGTACCAACAATAAGAGCTGTTGGTGTAATAATTGGAAGACCATCTTCACCAATTTCAAATACTAAACTTTCTTGTTCTTCTAATGGTTGATTAGCACCAGATTGGTTATTGTCATTCAAAAGCACATATAAATCTACATCTTGAATTATACCAACTAATTCTGTAGAAGTTTGTGAACTTATAGTTACAATTTCATATGTTGCTCCATTGTTTTGACCAAGCCACATACCCACTGTAATATCATTACCATCCCATTGATATTGTTCAGGTGTAGTATCTTCAGATGAGTTTGTTTGTGGAGTAACTGTTAATGTTACATGATAGCTAGTAGGATACCCATTCCAAACAGATAGAGGATTAGAATAGTAAGATGCAGGAACAACAGATCCTGGATTTACTGAAACTGCTATATTTTTAGGAGGGAGTATTAATGATGCCATGTTATTGATTAGTTATAAACAGTTGATTGGAAAGTTATAGTCAAAGCATTTGGATCAGAAGCTGCACCATTAAATCCAGCATTAGCTGCTGTTAAGCTATAAAAACTTGCTATTGTAAATGATGCATTTGACATCAATGAATAAGTACTTGTAGCTACACCAGTGAATGCTCTCATAGCTTGGTTAGTTGTATTTAAACCTAAACTAAATGCACCAATGATTGTATTTCCTAAAGGATGTGTTACATTAACATTTGCTCCAGCCACTGCAAATGTCCAACCTGATGCACCAATTAAGTTGGCACCACTTGGAGCAGTTGCTGATGTAATGCTAGATATTGAACCACCAGAAGTTGCTACAACAAATCTATAATTATAAGAAACTCCTGTAGGTGTACTTGATGTACCAGAAGAACCAGAAGTACCTGCAGTTCCTGTATTTCCTGAAGTACCAGCTGTTCCATTTCCACCAGTACCTGAACTACCAGATGTACCAGCTGTTCCTGATCCTGAAGTACCTGAAGAACCATTAGCTCCAGCTGTACCAGATGTACCATTGTTACCACTTGTACCTGAAGTACCTGTAGCTCCTGCTGCACCTGATGTTCCAGATGTTCCATTAGCTCCAGATGTACCTGCTGTACCATTTATACCAGCAGCTCCAGATGTACCTGATGAACCAGTTTCACCTGATGTACCTGCAGAACCTGAAGTTCCAGCAGTACCACTTATACCTGAAGTTCCATTGTTGCCTGAAGAACCAGATGTTCCAGAACTTCCTGTTTGTCCTGAAGTTCCTGATGAACCACTGTCACCAGAAGTGCCTGCAGTTCCAGATATACCATTTGAACCAGATGTACCAGCAGTACCACTAATACCAGCTGTACCACTTATGCCAGATGTTCCATTAACTCCTGAAGTGCCATTAGCACCAGATGTTCCAGAGGAACCATCAGCACCAGCACCAGCAAGGTTAACTTCCCATGTAGTAAATGTTCCTGAACCAGTTACAGCAGAAACATTAATTACTAATATTCCACTTTCACCAGCATAGCTATCTACAAGACCTTCAAAGTAATCAGTTACACTATGAGCAGCTATTACAGGTTGTCCTGTTGTATATGCTAAACCTGTTCCAACATTTATAGTTTGATTAGTGCTTGGAACTAGAGTTGATAAGTTTATACTATCAGTTGAATTTGTTGCATATCTATCTCCACTTAAACCATTAGATCCATCTGTACCTGAAGTGCCACTAATACCAGAAGTACCAGCTGTTCCAGATATACCAGTTGAACCACTAGTTCCAGAAGATCCACTTGCACCAGATGTGCCATTAGCACCTGACGTACCATTTGCTCCAGATGTTCCATTAGCTCCACTTGTTCCATTAGCTCCAGATGTACCAGCACTACCAGATAAACCAGTAGAACCAGAAGTTCCTGATGTACCAGTAGCTCCTGAAACGCCACTAGTACCAGACGTACCAGTGCCACCACCACCACCTGCACAAATAGCTACTTCTAGCTTTTGTAAAGCAGTTTGTATATTATCATTGGTATTAATACCAGTACATATAAGATTGGGCCCTTCATAGAAGACACACTTGGAGTCAAGAATTATTGGACAGGGAGATCCAGAACATGTAACGTTCATAGTAATATCGTATTATGTGTAATGTATTGATATACAATTAGGTATCTCAATACTTATATACTGATTGCCTAAGGTACAAAAATAGGTAAAATTATTTAATTTCAATGTGTTAAAAAAAAGTATGCTACATAATATAGCATTCTTTATGACTATTGTTGTCTAGCTTGAGAACTTACTTTGATGCCCATTTCTTTAGCTAGCTCAGGATCTATAAGAGGAAGTATCTCTTGATCAAATTGAGCAGGTCCTGGAATAAGATCTAAGAAGTATTTAACAGGATGAGCTTTCTCTTGTAGCTTTTCATCACCTGTAGCATATCCATATGCTTCTTTGCCCAAGGCACCTACAGCTCTTTCTGCTTTTACAAGAATTCCCATAGCTGGAAGTACAGATCCTTTAGTCATTTGTTCAAATGACATAGGGTTATAATAGAACGCAAGCTCATCAGATATTTTATTAATAGCCTTAGCCCAGAACTTATATTTATTCTTAGTGAGTGCATCAGCATCATCTGGAGGAACAGCAGCTTTGGCAGCTAATACAAGAGCCATTAATCCAAACAGAAGTCCAAGTTCTTTCATTTGATTAGATAGTTCTCTCCTCATCATATCATAAAACTCCTCTTGTGTAATATTTAACTCCTGTCCTGTTTTATTATAGTATTCTTGTTTCTTAGCTTGAAGTATTTCATCCATGATAGCTAACCCTTGTTCGTTTCCTTGAAGGATGTCTCTCATTTTATTAATACCTGTAAGTCCTAAATGAGCCCAAGTCTTTACAAACAATCTAGTTCTACCATACTCCCACTCATCAAGTTCCATATTCTTTTGAATATCTAATGTACGTAATCCCACTTGTTTAGGAATCCAGTTCTTAAACATCATGAATGACTTAAGTAAAGAATCTCTTCTGTATTCAGCTTTGTTATCTTGACTCATTTGACCACTTAAGTTTCTACCATATTCAACCACCTTGGTACGATACTTAGCTAGTTCTTCATCAGATACTCCAGGAATAGTCACTTCATCATCTGTCACTTTAACTATCTTAGGTAGGGATCTTGTTTCCTGTAACTCTTTCACTCTATCCTCAAAACTATTTTCTAGAGCACGTCTATCTGCTACAGACATTTGATATTTGGTTTGTCTGTCTTGAGCTTTTAAATATTGTCTAATGTTTACAATATTGCCATTCTCTACCATGTAATTGTCATTCATGGTTTTAGCATTAGTTAATTGTAATATCTTTTCTGGAAGATAGTTAGTAACCATGGTTACATCAGCAACTGACCAAGCACTTAATGCTTTAACATATCCCTGCTTCTTAGCCAATTCTCTTTGTTTCTCTTTAGCAATGTCTTCATTTAAAGGAACAAACAAATCAATTAAAGCTTTGTCTTCTGTGGTTAATCCTCCAGGAACAAACATATTTAAATGATTCTTTTCATAGTCACTAAACTTGTATAAGTTACCAGCATTAATAAATGCTTGGAAGTGTTGACCAAAGTAGTTAGGAATAGCAATTAATGCTTTTAAACCTACAGCTAATGATTGTGTAAGCTTGTTGGCATTGTTTAATATCTTCTTAGTAGCAAGCTTTTTCTCTTCACTATTAGTTAACTTACCCAATCCAATATTACCAATAGAACTTAAGTCTTCACTTAATCCATATAAGGCATCATCAGCAATTATCTGTAAGGTATCAGCATTCTTATTAGAACCTAAATCCACTTTAGGTGCTCCACCTTCCCAAACAATTTCATCCTTTTCAGTGATGATATGACCTTTAGCTTTCTCCACAGCATGCATAGTAAGTAACATGTTCTCCATGTTCTTAGCACTTTCATATTGTAATAAAGCTTTGATCCACAATGGTCCTACCTTGGTTAAGTCTCTAGATAGTTGAGTGACATCTTTTTCTGTTCTAGTAAAGTATTTAGGAATTTGCTTTTTAACCTTATTAGTTTCAGGATCTAGTTTAGAATAGTTTTGTTTCTCTTGTTCTTTTATAGTGTAGAAATCTTTAAACATGTCTTTAGCTTGTGCAGCTTTGTCTGTTGTTTGAGATAACTTATCAAGCATTGTAGCTTCAACTAATGGGAAGAAAGAAAGACCCTTCTGTTCTAGATAGCCCAGCTCTTTACCTTTTTCATTTAATTCTGTAAAGAAATTCCACATATCTAAAGCAGCCTTACTCTTAGCCATTTCTTTATACTCCTTAGATAAATGGTCTTCTTCATTCATTGCTTGATTGAATAGATAAGCAAATTGATATCCTTGATACCCATTAAATGTATCTCTATTAATATCTAATGAATCTTTTAACTTCTTGATTCTGAACTCTCTAATCTCTTTATCTTTAACAGGATTGGCAGCAAACTGTACCTTTTCTAATTCTGCAATACCATTATCAATAGCTTCTTTTGCTAACTTGTTGTACTTTGCAATATCTATATTGTCTAATATGAATCTTTTATTCTTATTAGTTTTAGCTTTAGACAAATCATTCCAAAAGTCTTTATCAATCTTCTTGATTAGTTTTAATGTATCTCCATCCACTTTACCAATAAGATCAAAGCCTGTCACTCCTTTAGCAGCAGCTTCTTTTTCTAAAGCTAATAATAAAGGTTCAAACTTTTTAACTTGCTTAGACACTTGGATATCTACTAAACTTCTAGCATTTATAATTGTATTAGAAGCAAGCTTAATAATTCTAGGAGATAATTTAGATCCTTCTAAGAATGTTTTAGATAGGAAGTCTATTTCTTTTTCAGCATCTAAGAATCTTTCTTTTGCTGCTTCTGTTGTAGCTCCTTCTTTTAATGCATATTGAATAACAAAGTCTTTTTGTAACTCATTGATTTTCAATAACATTCTTTCTGTAGAGTTAGATATACTTTCTAATCCTTTTAATACAGTCTTCTCTTCTTCATTTAGATTTTCTTTATCTAAGGATGCTAAATAAATTTCATCTGCTTTTGTAAACTTCTCAGCACTGTTTTTAAAGTCAAGAAGGTCTCCTAGTTTATCAGCAATCTCTTTTTGACTTAGCTTAGAATAGTCAATGTTTTCAAAGTCAGACATTGTCTGCTTGGCACTCTCTAAGAAACTTTTACCAATATTATATAATGGAGCAAAGTCCAGTTTCATGTGTAAGAAACGAATGGCTTTAGAAAGCTCATTTAATCTGATGTTCTTAGCAAATCTTTCTTCAGGACTAGTAGGTCTTTTGTAAAGCTTTTGCCATTGTGCTCTCAAAGATTTAACTAACTCATCTGTCTTCTTATCTCCTGTAGATTCTGTATCAATAGCTACTGGTAATAGATAAAGCTTTGTTTCTTTTAAGTTATCAAACTTACCCACCTCAAGTCCTGATAAGATGAGTTTACTTTTATTATCTCCTGGTATAGCATTCCTATATGTAGCTACAAAAGGAATCATTCTAGCACGTCTCAACTGATTAGGATTCAATCCATAGTTGAATAATATCTTAGAATACTCACCCATTTGTAACTTCCATTCATCTTGTTTGTAGAATGGAATATCTTCATTAAGAGACTTATCAAAGTTGGTAAACTTCCAGTCATATATGTCTACCTTCACACCTGTTTTTTCATCTGGTGCTATGGCAATCAAATCCACTGTGGAACCTATCATTCCTTTTACCTTATCATTAACCACTTTTCTTTCTACAAGAAATCTTGTTCCTTCTGGATAAGATCTAACTAGTTCTTCTAGATAGCTTCTTACAGAATTTTGTATAGTGGAATTTAATGGAGAGCTAATTTTTGTGTTGCCAAAGTCTTTTCTAGCATAACCATCTTTGTCAATCAAATCATTAATTAAAACATTCTCAGCAAAGCCATGGCCAGCTAATCCCCATTGTTGCATTTGAACATCCTGAGACTTCTGAAAGTCTGTACGTTCATTCTTATTTTTACTCTTTATCTTTTCAGTTACACTCACTGCAACTTTTTCACCATCAAGTTTATAGTGTCTTTTATCTGTAGCAGTTTCTGGTACTAATATCATACGATTATCTATATCAGTAATCTTATCATATATTTTATCTACAGCTTCATTAGTCTTCTGTAAATAAATACCACCTTCTGTAATATCAGCTACAGTGCCACCAGTCTCACCTGCTGCAATTTGTGCAGCTGTATCAGCAAAGATATCCACCTTACTTTTATTGTATAGACCTTTGACAAAATCTAATATAGCATCCCAAAGTCTTTGAGCTAAGTTTCTTTCATTCTGTTCTCTTAGTTCTGGAAACTCTGTGTTTCCTTCTGTTTGATTTACAATGTGTTCTGTAATTAACTTATCTACAGCTTCTTTCTTTATCTTACGAATATTAGGTTTGCCATCAGAGGTTTGGTATCTAGGATCTACACTATATTGATCAAAGACTTGTTTATACATTTTGTATTTACCTATCTCAGAAATCAACTTTGTCATCAAAGCAGGATTAACCTGTTCTATAATTGCTGTGGCAATATGAACAGTTTCTTCTGTCAGAGCTGCATTCTCTTTACCAAGAGCAATAGCTATTACTCCTCTAGTTAAGTCAGCCACACCATTTACACCATTAGTATCTACATCATATTTCTCAGCATAGTCAGCTAGGTCTTGAAAGTCAATACCCATTTGCTTACCAGCTTCTTTCATTAAATTAATAGTAGCATCAGATGCTTTGGATGCAGGAACTGATTCTAATTGATAGTTAACTCCTTTAGCTTCATCAATAGCTTTAAACGCTGGCTTATTAGCTACAGCTTGATAATATTCATTCCCTGCACTATAAACAGTTCTTTCAGAAAACAACATACCTTGATCTACACCATATTTACTTTTGGCATAGTCAGTAAGTTCTTTGTTCTTTTTTCTAAACTCATTTTGTTTTAGAATGTTTAAGAAGTTATCTATCAATCCATTAGTTCTTAACTGGGATTTTGTAGAAGCTTCTGCTGTTCTAAACTTTTTCTTATCGTTACAATTACTCATATTTAAAAAGGATTGCAGGTATCATTATTATCTTCTTCTTTCCAATCTGTGTCTTCAATTTGTGGAACATCTTCTAAGTCATTCTCTTCCTCAATAGGTGCTACTTCTTCTTTAGATATAACACCAAAGTGAGACATGATCTGTGCATCTGTTACTTTAAGTTCATCTTCTATTTTAATAAAGCCATTATCTATCACTGACTTCTGTGGAATAGCATAGAACTCATTAGCCCACTTGCCATCTCCCCATGCATTAATAGCTTTGTAAATATAGTTAATTTTTCCATCTGCATTAAACTCACCCACCTTTTTAAACAAAGCTTTTTGTCTGTATGAGAAGTCACCATTCTTTCTCATCTCAATCTTTTGCTTCTTGGTAATATCTTGTGTATCCCAAGTGTATACAATAATATCATCTTGAGACTCTTTATCATAAGAGCTAAGTCTTAACAATGGAGGAAGATCTCCTGCTTTGATAGCACTGTATATGTCTGGTCTGAAGCTCATGTTCTCATTATAGAATGTCTCACCAGTGTAATAGTCAGTTCTAGCTTCTGCAGCCATGTTTGCAACTACATCACTGTAGTTCCAGAAGGTTCTTTCAAACACATTTAAGTCTGCAAATGCTGGTAACGTACTCATTGCTTGTATATCAAATAATGTATCATTATACATTCTCTTAATGTCCTCGTAAGGAAGTAAGTTAGTAAATGATATATTAGACTCTGTTAAACCAGATTGTAATACAGATAGGGTTACTAACTTGTTGTACAATTCTTCTCTGCCATGACTTTTTAAATAGGTCTTTAATTCATTGAATGCATAGATCATTTGGTTTTGATCATACACCTTATTATTCTTATTTCTAATCTGTAAGTTATTCACTTCACCTGGAGCACCAAAGTGAGGCTTTAATATCTTAACCACTTGATTATCTTTCAATGGATGTGTACTTCCAGGAGCCACAATAGGCTTAATGAAATCCCACATCTCCTGAGCTGTATTATCTTTAGACAATAAGTCAGTCTTGATCTTCTCGTTTAAATGATCATTAGTTTGTACAGCCCAGTCAAATAATGTAGCTACAGCTCTTTGAGATGTTCTTACAAAGTCTCTGTCATTCATATCTGTATAAGGAGCAAGCACTTCATTTAATAATACTCTTACATTACCTTGGTCAGCTTTTAATATCTCAGCTATGGCATTTCTAAGTTTGATGATATTATCACCAAGTGTACCAATGAATGAGTTTTCTAATATTTTATCTACAGAACTGATTATAGTGTTTCTAGCTTTATCTAACTGTGCCATCTTCTTAGTGATTAAGAATGGATCATTAAAAGAAGATGTATCAAAGTTGGTACCCTGAGTGACAGTAAATAACTGCTCAGCCATCTTAGCATACTTTAAGAACTCTCCAAGAATAAACTTTTGCTCAGATCTCTCCACAGGAGTAAATGTCTTTTTGCCAATGTTTTCAAATAGTTGTTCTTCTGAAGGCATCTTAGTAGTGAAGTATTTCTTAGCTTCATACTTCTTATTCATTCTTTTAACTACACTATCATTAAATAACCATGTAGTTCCTTTCTTTTCTAACTCACGTAAGTAGTCACGAACAATTGGTTGGTTCATGAAATATGCTACAGTGTTAATAGGAACTCCTAGTTTAACTAAGAACATATATGTAGAAGCTACATTTGGTGTAGCACCTAATTCCATAATCCATGGACCCTTAGAGATATCCACATATCCATCAATAAACTGACTAAGAATGTCAGAGATGAATTCACCATCAGCATTCTTAATCATTGATAATGAAGGTAATCCATTTAGTGTATTGAACTTTTCAAACTTGATCTTACCATCTTTTAAGTAGTGACGATCTGTAGGATTCAATAAGTCTTTTCTACCTTCAAAGTCTATAACAATATCTGCTCTTTGATTTAATGAATGGTTTGTTTGGTTTACAGCAGCAATACCAATTGCATACTTACCAGTTACAAATGCTTGTCTTAATCTAGACATAAAACGTCTGTCTAACATATTACCTGTAGACTGATAGTCAAATCCTTCAAAGCCTAATTTATCTGTAATATCTTTACTTAATTTCTCTAACTGCTTAGCAGAGTTAGGACTAATAAGTCTTTCAAAGTTAAGTGGGTGACTAATAAGTTTTTCTAAAGATTGAATGTAAGCATTCTGTAAGTTCTTCATACCTTCTCCTTTAGTAGAAAGCATTCTAGGAACACCACGTTCACTATCATCTACATTCTTAAGGTAGATAGATAACTTATCTATATCAAAGTCAGATCCAACCTTCTTCACTAAAGCTGATGGGATTACCACTGAATCCTTAAAGTCTTTAGGAAGGAATTTAGCTATTCTAAATACATCAATAGAGTTTTGCTTTTGTGTAGGGATACGAAACGCAACACCATCCAATACACCAGAACCATTTAGTTTCTCAATAAGTTCTTCATCAGATAAGTCTGAATCAAACCATCTAGCCACCATGATTTCACAAACACGTTGTCCATCTGCATCTTCATAGAACTTTAATACATCTGATGTATAAGCTCCATTCTCTGCTTTGATTCTTTCAGATTCTAATAGGGTGGAAGGAATTTGTACTTTCATACCACCAGAGATCTTAGGACTGATTACCTCTCTGTCAGCAATAGAATAAAGGACATTTCTAATTTGTTGATATGCAGGAGTAGCTTCAATTACTACATCCCCTTTCTTCAACCCTGCTAAGGCCTCAAGAATATTATCATTTATTTCTCTCTTAGTAAGTTCTTTCTTTAAGGCATCTGCTACCTTCTTAATGTCTCCTATCTTATATCCTTCTGCAACTTCTTTAATATCAAGAGTTTTTAATAAGTTTTGGAAACCTTTTTCTATCATCTTTCCAAGAAGAGTTTGGTTGTTCTTGATTTCTTTATATAACTCAGATGCAGCTTCTTTCTTTTCTTCTGTATCTAGTTTGCTCCAAGCTTCATAACGAGCACCAAAGTCTTTCTCATCATTCATGAAATCAATAGGCATACCTGCAGCCATATAATCTAACGTAACAAGCTTTGTCATTTGACTACCTCTTGTTACATCATTATCATCTTTAGAAGGCACCTCAGATTGCACACTCATAATAGCAAATGGTACATTTACTATTCCTTCAAATGCAGCTTCATTAAATGAACTATCTTTATTATATAAAGGAGATAGCTTTTCAGCTCCCACCTTTCTACCACTCTTATATACAGCATAGTCAATACCTTCTTCTTGCATCTTGTTGTATAACTTGATGGCATTAGATTCAGGATTTAATTCATATAACACTCTGAAACTCAATGGGAAAAGGGCAAACTTATCTAATACAATATCATTGTATAATTTACCATTGGCTTTATTACCAGATACAATAGGTTTGCTAGGGGTATACGTACGTTGTATGTTAGGATTATCTAACATCATCTTAGCTAAGTTCTTAGCAGAAGCTCCTTTCTTTACAGCCTTTTCAAACTTAATATCAAACTCATATTGTTTCTCTTGTTCAGCATCCCATTCACCAGCTCTGATTTTAAAGTTGCGATGAGCAGAGAAGGTAATCATACCAGCACCATCTGTCTCCTCCCAAGTACCATACTTAGGAAGATCAATAGTAGCTATGATATCCTCAATAGTGATTGTTTTAAAATGATCTATGTTAAAGTCAGTATGACCAAGTTCTCCCTTCTTAAAGTTTCTATTCCATACATTATCTAATGCTGTATTCATTTCTACAGAATCAGCAATGATAGATTGTCTTGGAGAGCTAAAGCTTTTAATACGTTTTAATTCATCAGAGTATTGGTATGGATCAGAGTATAACACCTTATGAAGTTCAATGTTATTAATAGCATAGTTAGCAGACAACATATCTAAATGTCTGTTCAACTCATTTTCTTTCATTAACTCTTTACCAAATGTTAATCCTTTAGTGGTATATCCATTATCAAAGCTTCTTAATAATCCATAATCTATTAAAGATTGTTTTAATATAGCTCTTTCTTTTAATATGAAGTCTGTAACAGCTTGATCAATAACTGCTTTGTTATCATTGTATATCTCTTCTGGTGTAAATACTTCTTTCTCTTCAGCTACAAACTGGTCATGTAATTCCTTACCTAGTATAGATTTAAAGAAGCGTAAGTCTGTATTAGATCTATCTTCACCTTTAACAATAGTACGTTTTTCTCTAGCTAAGTTAAACTCATCTATAAAGTAGCCCTTGAATATATTATGAACAGCATTGTAATTTACAGAAACATCATCTTTACTAATTCTATTACCCATAAATAACATCCATTCAATAGATGCATCTCCAGGGATAAGGTTTAAGTACCAACCTTCTGTATTCATATTAATCTCCTGTAACAATCTGTTCTTATAGTTTAATTTAGAAGATTGTTTTTGGTTACCTGTCTTTTCATCTACTACACCACCAGCATATGCTACATGTAATAAATCTTTATTATCAAACTCTTCATCTTGATTACCTTCAATTCTATCTCCAGATACTTTGTCAAACATAGCCCAAAGGATAGTGGAGTTCTTAGTAAATGAGTCAGTAAGTAAATAAGAGTATTGTGTATCCTTTAACTCATTAATATTTTTGATTTGTGATAGAGCATCATACAAGTCACTAGCAGCATTTGTACCAATGAATGTTTGAGTCATCTCACCATTAACATTATAGAACGTACTACTAAACTCAGGGTTATCCATTTTTGTCTTGATCTCAGCTAACTGACGTAAGCGTTTATCAATAGATAGTGTCTTACCACTAAATGTAACAATTTGTTTAGCTTGGGCAATACTTTGTCTAATACCATTTACTGCTCTAGAGAATAATGCTTTCTCAGGCATTTTTGATAACGTATCATAGTCAAAGTCAATACCTAACTCTTTTAAGAAATTCACCTGAGCTTTTAAGTTTTCAAGTGTTGGTATTTCAATAGAACCTTCTCTGCCATAGTATACATTCTTAACTGGATTGTAAACAAAGTATTTACTTCCATCATTAATAGAACCTTTGATATCCTCAATAAAGTCTGCTTGTGTTTGTCTAGCAGCTGTAGAGAAGTTAGCATCTCCCACCTGTACATCACCATTTTCTAGAATGTATACATTCTTAACTACAGGAGCTTGTTTCTTAAATGTTCTCCACATAGAAGCTAACATCTGTAAGTCTGCCTCTGTGTTTAATTCATCTATACTCTTCATCTTAGTTAGACGATTATACAACTTTGTATACTTAGGATCTTGTACAGACATTGCTTTGATTCTACTCATCATCTCTGTGATGTTACGAGAGCTGTGTACATTATTCATTACACCCATAAATGTCTCACTCATTGGAAGTAATGTATAACCACCAATAGAAGATAATTTATTCTTGCCATTTTCATTAAGTACAGGAAGAGTAGCTAGCAAAAGCTTAATAGCAGAGTTTGCCTTCTTCATGGAATCTATCTTAGTAGGATCTCCATAAGGAGTGTCCTTACCTTTATCAAGATCACTAAAGGAAGCTTCATCATTCTCATCAAACTGAATAGAATAACTCTTAAGATATTCTTCATGTTTAGCTTGAAGAGAATTCCAATTGTCTAATATGTTTTTGTATAAAACATTATTTGATTCAATTTGTGCAGCTCTACTTTCAGGAGTAATTTGTTCATCTGGTGTTTCTTCCAACTGAAAAATATTTCCAGCAACCATATCTCCTAGATTATCTAAAAGACTTTCATAAAGTTCACTCTTCTTAGTCTTAGCAGCAGTGATGTTAAATAATCCTTCTCCTGTTTCAAACAAGTCTTTAACTGTTGTATAAGTCATGTGTTGCATCAAGTCATTAATCTGACTACCTGTAAAGGCTGTCAAACTAAACTCAGCATTGGCACCACCAATAGCATCTTCTATATCAATGATACCATTCTTAGCATAAGATAACCCTGCTAAACCAGGAGAGTATGTAGCATAATATCCTGTACCAATGTTCTTGAATAATCTATCTGTGTTCTCTTGAGCATTATCTCCTACAAAGAATGCTTTAATGAAATCATATAATTGAGAGAATAGTCTGGAAATCAATGACTTGCTTTCCTTAGCTTGTTTACCTAGCATGTGTTCTCTGAACTCCTCAGCTAATTGTTCTTTAATATCTTGGTCTGTAGCCTCAGAGTATTTAATATCTCTACCTGTAAACTTATCTGTATAAGAACCTTTTCTGTTTCTGAACTCAGCTGTAACAGCTGCTCTTTCTTCTGGTGTAGCAAACATCTTCCATACAGCTTCAAACACTTCATGATATACTGTGCCCACCTCAGCATTTGTGTATAAATAGATTCCACCATCTTGTAACATACCCCAAGCTTGTCTACCACCAGTGGCTTGAATCATATTCTTCACTCTATAGATAGGAAGATTAGGGAAGTTCTTAGCTAACCATTTCTCTATTTGTTTCCAGTCTTCTGTTTCAAACTTCTTGAAGTTATCAATGATCTGTAATCTATAGTCACTGTCTCTATTAGAACTACCTTGTTTTCTTTTTTGATTAATCTTATCTTGTAAGCTAGAAGCTATAGCTGCAGGTGCTTCACTTTCTAAAGCAGCTAAGTCTTTCTCAATATCCTTAACTACAAAGCTACTTACAATAGCATTAACTGCTGCTGTTTTCTCTTCATTAGAACTTTCTTCTGTGATAGGACTCTTGCTACTAGCTATTAATCTATCTAATATAGTTTTAACTGTTGCTTCAGGTACACTAAGAGTAACACCTTCTTTACCAGCAGTTGCTTGATACTTAGCAGTATCTATTGTATAAGAAGCTTCTCCTAAGTTAGGCATTGTAATAGTTATCTGTCCAGCTTCTACAGGAGCAGCTGGTGATACCTTAGAAGGCTTAACTTCCTTCACCTCATCAGAAGTGTTAGCGTTCTTATCTATCAATGTGAAATAGATACCTTTTCTATTTGTATCTTCTGCATTTTTGACAGGTCTAATTTGTGTAGCCAAAGGAAAACTTTCTCTAAAGTTTCCTTGAGGATCTGTATTAGAAAGTAAATAGCTTTGATAGTTTTGCCAATCTCTGGTTTCTATTTTACCTCCTTTAATAGATACAATCTCTGTATAAGGAGCATTCCATGGTTTTTCTTGAGTTCCTTTAACTAAAGAAGAATTGACATTATGATATAGCTTTGAAAGCTCTGCTATGATTTCATTTTTATTTTGAGCTAAGTCAGAAGGTTGTATAGAGAATTCTTTCTCTTCCTTACCAATCTTTAACTTCATGTTCTCAAAGAATACACTACTGTATCCAGCAGGCTTTCTATTGCCTTGTGGATCTGTAGGAGTTCCCCAATACACAACTGACTTTAACCAGTTGTATAACATTTGAGATTCCCCAGATTGTAAGTCTCCATCATTAAATAAGTTATCAGCTAACTTCTGAATAACATCAAACATTGTTGATGCTTCTTCACCAGTAAACTGTCTGTTATCTAATCTAACTAATCCATTACTTGCATAAAGAATAGGCAATCCTTTAGCATTAGTTATTGTAGAAGAACCATTTGGAGATGTCTGAGCATCATCACTTGTAGGAACACCAATAACTCTTTTAGTTCTAAGAGACTTCTCAGATATTAATCCTGCTTGTTCTACACTTGTTCTAGCATTATAATCTCTTACAAAGTCACCAGCAGCATTTAATTCTCCTACATATTCAGGATTACCAAATGATGCTTGGATTTGATATAGGTTAGATGTTGGAGATTTTAATGTAGCATCTCTCCATTTATTGTAATCAGCTGTATAAGCCTCAATTGTTTTCTCTCTATCTTCACTAGCATTGGCATCTCTAAACATAGAATCACCATTGCTCCAACTAAGTGTCTTAGGAAATACTTGATAGATAGTGTTTTCTAATGTAGGAGTATCTAGCTTTTGACCATCTACACCAACAAAGAATCTACCACCAGTTATAGGATCTGTTCCCATAACTACCATTACAATAGTTTGTGTAGGATCAATATCTTCAGCATTAGTACCTTTCTCTTTTAACCATTGTGTAAGACCAGGCAAACCAATTTGTGCTTCATTAGCAGAAGTAACTACAACACCACGAAAGTTTTCGTTGCCAGGTAATGCATAGAAGTTAGCACCAAACTGATTAGCACGTACATGATGATCTGCTAAAGGAACATCTTTATTATACTTCTGAGTGGCAGGAGTTGAACTATCAACTACTTGTTGATCATTCTTTCTAGAATCCACTTCATAATCTCCTGTCTCTTCCTTAGTAGGAATACTAAGTTCATCAGCTGTTTTTATTAACTCCTTATTAAGATCATTCTTTCTAATAATCTCAGTCTCTTTGGCTTTCTGAGCTATGTATGCTTTTGAAGCAGCTGCAAATTCTTTTTGAATATCATTTAGTAACTCACTATTATTCAATGAGTTAACATAATCTAATTTATTCTCTTCAGGTTTTTCTAAGTCACTATACTTATCTTTAGCCAATACTTTGTCAATAGCTTTATCTAATATGCTAGCTATTGTATTTGTATCTTGTGTAGCTTCTGATATTTGGTATTGCTCAAACTGATTAGGAGATAAGAATGTTCTACTTCCATCAGGAAGCTTCACCTCATATTCACCATTCAATGTTTTAGATAATACACTAATAGTAGGGTTAACACTTAATGTGTTACCAGTTCTAGCAAGAGGGTCAGCTAATGTGTAGTCTTTACCCACCTCAACATCTTTACTAACCACTTTATTCTTACCATTTACCACTTCTGTTTGTTTGATCTTAGCAGTGGTAACTCCTTCTTCTTTTCCTTCTTCAAAACTGGAAGGGTCTTGTTTTATTTGATTAAACTCACGTATGAAGTTATTTCTACGCATAGTTAATTCTAATGCATCTTGAAGATTTGTTTTTAACTCATCTTTAATATCATCAGTTACATCTAACTCATTAATAGCTTTGAGAGCTTCTTTTGTTTTCTCTACACTAGGTTTTCCAGTAAGTGTTGTTTCAGCTAAAAGCTCATCAGATTGAATTCCTTTAGTTGATAATGTACCAACCAATCCTGGGATTCTATTGTTATAATCAAATATTTTAGATACAGTGTAAACCATTTTATCTATGGTTTTGTCATCATACTTTCTTTGTATCTTACCATCTGCATCTAAAATAGGTTCACCTTTCTCATTAGTTTTAACTACACCAGCATATGAAGTTTTGAACTTGTTATAGTTCTCATTCACTTGTGTAGCCATGTTATGAATATTATCTAATCTCTTAAGGAAGGCTTCTCTTGTATCATTCTCATTAGCAATACCTTGTTCTTGCAATCCACGAAATCCATCATCTGTAGCTGCTCTTTCTCTTGCATCATTTATCTCTGTATTAAAGATATCATGTCCACCATATTTAACTCTTGGTAGAAGATAGTTTAACATGTAGTCTGTCTCAAGATCCTTGCTTTGTAATATATCTCCTTTTCTTAAAGATGTTTCTTGTTCTGCTGAAAGAGTTAATCCTCTATTGATAGAATCAACAAGGTCACTAAACTTAGCTGAGTTTAATGCTTTAACTGATTCTTCAAAGAACTTACCTTGCTCACCACCATATCCTGTAAGTCCTCTTTCACCAATCTTACCTGTCTCAAATATAGCAGGTCTAATGTTTCCTTTTTCATTAGTCTTAGTACCAATAAAACCTGAAGTCATTAATGCTCCAGACAAACCTCCTAATAATATATTCTCAAGACCTTGGTCTGTTGTCACAGCTTGCTTAAGACCATAGCCTATAACACCTTCTTGCATAGGAGATACTATTCCTCCAAGAGAGTTCCAGAAGTTAGTTTGTTCATTGTTTCTATACTTCTTATCAAAGAACTTATTGGTACCTTCTTGAATAGCAAATTGTGCACCTTCTTCAAATGCTTCTGCTGTATTAAAGAATAATGAACCTACATTCTTTGCTTGATATAAGAATTTACCAAAGCCTTTTTCAGGAAGACCAGACTTCCATAACCAATCTTTAAAGATTAAGTTGTTCAAAGTTCTTTTCTCTCCTGAATATGTAGAACCAAATATCTTTGGTAACTGAATGTATTCTGTACCTGTAAGTAATGCTGTATTTAATGCAAAGCTCCAGTTACCCACTTGAGCTGCATAGTCTTCTATCTTTTGTAAGTCATCTCCTGTAGGATCTTGACCACCATGTTCATCTCTCCAAACTTTCTTTGCATTATCTATAAACTGATGTTTATTCTGATAACTTTCCATACCAGCTTCACCAGTGGTTGCTAAATATGCAGAAAGTAATTGATTAGCTTTTGAGAACTTAGCACCTGGAGCAATTGTACCAAACTCTTCTAACATACCACCAAACTTACTTAATGTATTCTTTGGATTCTTAAGAGCTTGTATAGCACCAGCAATTCCTTTACCTTCAGCAGCAGCAGTTTCTGTAGCTTCTAGTGCTTGCAATCCTTTACCAGCAGCTACTAATCCTCTTGATAATCCTAATGCTTCTAATCCAGCACTTGCTGCAAATCCTGTAATAGCAGCACCTGCTGAGAACCCTAAGTTCTTTACAATCTTATCCCAGAAGAAGTTTCCTGTAAATACAGAACTTAATGCCAATGGATCTTTTTGTTCAGCAGTTGTATAATAATGAGGAAATCTATTTTCCATTTCTTTAGAAATATCATCCATTTTCTTAAAGAAGTCATTATCATATAGGGAAGAAAACTTTTGATTTCCTAAAGCTGCTCCCATACCATATAATAATCCAACAGTATTGTTAGCTAATGTAGTGGCTGTTGTACCAGCAAGTTTAGCAAGACCATTACCAGCCTTATCCCATGCTGATTGACCATAAGCATATTGCTCTTCTGTTTTAGAAGGATCATATAAACCAAACTTTCTATTCTCATACAATTCCCCTGTTGTTAATGTAGGGGCAACCTGAGGCAAGCCACTAGCAGGTGGAGGTAGGAAGTCATCCTTTCTTTGCTCAGAAGCAACAAAAGGAGTCATTGGTAAAGTAGACCCTACTGGTAGTGATGGTAAATTTGGTTGTATGTTTTCCTTTATAGGATACAAATCAGTTCCTGCCATTAGTATTGTATTAATTGTTCTATATTGGGATACTTAGCTTTTAACAAACTAATGATTTTTTCATTTGTTAAAGAAGGTAGATACTTAGTTTCAAACTCTGTTCTGTCAGTAGCGTAAGGGAATGGGAAGTTGATATCTTTTCCATTCTTTCCTTTCACACGAAACACTGGATATAATTGACCTCCTTGGTTTTCTAAATCAGCTGCAATAGGAATAGTTACTGTTCTATTTCCTTTATTATCATATCCTCCAAACTTGCCTGTTTGATACATAGCATGTGCTTTATCTTTAAACATGTTTGTTGTTCCAGCATTTCTAAGAAGAGTTTCAGATAGATCTGCATTAGGAGTTAGATAACTAGGACCTAGTTCACTACTCTTATTTACAAAGTCAGCATCAACCTTCATTTGTACACTTCCTTTTGGATCAGTCTTATCTGTAACTTGTGCATAGTAATTATCACCACTTCTCTTGAACTGTATCTCTACATCTCCAACATTTGCTTTGGTCAATAAATCAATTAACTTCTTAGGTTGGTATCCTACGTCTCCAGTCTTTTGATCAAGATCAGCTTTTGCAATGTTTACTAAATCACCAACAAATTGTTTCTTACCATTATCATCTTTGAATGTTACAGCTGCTTGTTGTGTTTGGAATACACCAGTGATAGGTGCCATCTTATTAGCCACCTTTGTTAACACTTGTCTGTTAATATCATTGGTTTGACTTATAACAGGTGCAAAGTCACTTAAGTAATTATCTACAGTTGCATTCCCAGAAGAGATACCTTTTCTGTTATCATATCTAGATTTAATTGCATTCTTTAAGAGTCTTTCTTTACTAGTTAAGTCTGCATCATTAATAGTCTTAATTTGATATCCTCCTTTATCTCCCTGAAATCCTCTTTCTTCTCTCTCTTTACTTAAGTAGTCATACACTTCTCTAGCAGTAAACACTTGATTACCAACAGTCAAAACTCCTTTCTTAGCAATAGCATTATCTACCAACTTGTTCATAGGAACACCACCAGTCACTTCATTACGTGCTTGATCTTCATAATGTTTATATACAGCTTCTTGGTTTGCTAATAGGTTTTCATTAGCAATATACTTATCCATTTGATCTTTCTCATAGCTAGTAGCAGGAGTATATTCATTGTTCTTATACTTAGCTATTGTAGCTTTAATATTATTAGGGTTAAGTTGTGTTGTAATACTACTTCCCTTCTGTGCTAAGTCCATAAGAATACCAACATTACCATCTTGTAGTTTATTATTGTAGTCTGTATAGTTTTGTAAAGCAGTTAGTTCATTAGTTGTAGGATCTCCAGAGGTTTTAAAATAAGGAACATTTGGTCCATACTTTTTAGCAAACTCTGATTCACTCAAGCTTTGTGCTCTTTCTTTAAATCCTAATTCAGAACTTCTATAATTTTGAAGATCTCTATGTTCTATTAAGTTTTGTTCAAATTTCTTTTTTGTCCAAAAGTTTTCTTTAGCTGGATTAGCAAGAATTTCATCTTGTACTTCTGACCAAGCAAACCCATTTGCAATACCATCTAAATAGTTCTTTGTATAAATTCTACCTTTAGCAGCTTTTGGATTTGTAGATATTTCTTCTAATGTTCTATTATAATTTTCATCTAAAGTTCCTTTAATGTTCTTAGATGGATCTCCTAGTTGCTGTTGATAGTACGCAATATTATTATTTATTTTTTCTTGCTCACCAGCATTTGTAGTCATTAACAATTGCTTATTCAATCTATCTAATTGTACTTTAGCAAAGTCTGTAGATTTTTTATATTCACTATTTGCATAGTTTAATAGTCCTTCTTGGTCAATTGATTTATAATTGTATCTACCATCAATAGCTAATTGATTATAATCATTAGCATCTAAAACAGCAGAAAGAGCTGTACGAATTTGTCCTTCATCAACAGTTTTAATTCCTTGTCTTTTCATTACATCTAATACTCCTGCTATATCTACACTACCATCTTTATTAGTTTTGTATGCATATGCAATATCTTGACTGCTGCTTTTTCCATGTAATTTAGCAACTACATCCATTACTTTCTTACTTACATCTGTATAGGGTTGATAAGACCCTCTAAATACCTCGCCTGGAGTTTTACTATTTAACCAACCTTGAGCTTGTTCATTAAAGTCATCAATATTAGATGCTGAGGTTTTACCTTCTTTTCTAGCAGCTTCCATCTCTGATAATCCTTTTCTATACACCTGTGTAGAATATACAGCATTTTGAACTGTAGGATCTTTAACAAGTGAGTTAGCCATACCCCCTACAGAGTTGACCAATTGTTGATTTGAGAAATCTCCAGCAGCTACAGTCTTAAGATTGTTACCTAGTTGATTTAACTTAGATTGCAAATAAGCTTTATCTGCCTCATTTGCAACATCCATCCCAGCTATATTATCTATATACCCCTGAATCTTTTGCACACCTTGGTTGTATTGAGCCTGCTTTTGCTGGCCAACTTGCACCATAGCTTCCACTGGAAGCTGTTGGATGTAGGGGTTAAAGGTTGATATTTGATCTGTAAACGATGCCATAATACAAAATTAATTTAAAATATTAGAATTACCAATAGCTATAACAAATTTTAGTAATTCACTATAACTTAATTAGTTAGAGTGTTTTTAGAGCTTTGACAATAGATCCATTTCTGCTATTTGTAGAGGTTCTACTTTTTTCTTTACTTCCTGTAATATTACCTACTTTATCTCTAGTTGTAGTCTTTTCATATAGTTCCTTTATTTTAGCCACATCATCATTGGTTAAATTCTTTAAGTTTCCTACAGATGGAATATTAAATTGGTAAGGTTCATTAGCATTATAAGCTACACCACTTGGAGAGAATCTGTAGTTATATAAGTTCTCATAAGTAGCTAACTGTCTGTTTTCCAACTTGTTCTGAGCAGTCTTAGCAGCAATAGATTTAAGTGCTTCAAGAGCTTGAGCTTTGGTATTAGACTTAGCTTGAGCTTGTCTAACATATTGTTGATCAAGAATTCCTAAGTTTTGAAGTTGAGCTTGGTTTAACAATTCTCTATTCTTACTGTAGGTTTGCATCTTGTTTGCCTGATTAATTCTGTTTTGTTCTCCTAGCACTTGATTCTTAGCTTGTAAAGTTTGAGCTGCAATGTTTGCTAATACTCCAGGGTTGTTACCCACTTGTCTCATGATTGCTCTAGACTGAGAATCAATAGCACTTAGTTGATCATTTAAAGAGATATCATATGGAGTGTCTAACATTGGTTGGAATGTCTGAGCCTTAACAGGTTCTAACTGATTGGTAGCCATTGCATAATACTCAGGATATAATTGCTCAGGATCAAGTCCTTGTTGGTTGGTTGGTCTTAAGAATGGAGCAGCATTAGATAATATACTAGGTCCATATTGTTTAGCTCCTTTTCCTAAAAAGTCACCTGCTGATTTTATTGCATCTAATGCTTTACTACCAAAGCTAGGATCAGATGAGTAAATATCTGATGACTGCTCAAATGCTGGATTTCCACTAAATGTTTGAGGAGCAGAAGGAGTTTGTAATCTTTGCATAAACTCAGGCTGAGCTTGATTATAACCTTGTTTATAAGGAATATTAACTCTAGGCGTTCTTAAGAAATCAGGCACCTCATATCCACTTTGTGCCTTCTTTAATGTTTTACCACTCTTAGCCATACTAGGATCTGTTTGTCTTTCAAGTTTACCTTCAGCTAACTTATCACTTTTAACACCTAACTCATTAGCTGTCTGATGAATAGAGTCTTGTACTAAAGCTGCATTCTTTATTTTCTCAGCATTTATTTTTTGTTGTGCTGTTCCACCCATTAGTTTAGCCATACCAGAATTCATACCTAATTGATCAAATACACTGTTTCCATTATATTGTTCAATTAGTTCAAGTCCTTTCTGAATACTCTTTTGTTGCTTTGCATCATTCTTACCAATATCAGCCATGTAAGTTTTAAACTTTCTACCCTCAGCATTTTTATCTTCCATAAGATTAGCTATATCTTTATTGATTTTAATATTACCAAACACTACTAAGTTATCATTGTTACCACCATCTTTTAATTTGACAGCTGGTTCATTACCTTCTACCTCTACACCATTTTCACCATATTGAATAGGGATACCTCCATTGTCATGAGATCTACCTTTAAACATAATCATTTCGCCTCCATTTGGTAAGAAAGGATTTTGAGAAATAGTTTCTGCACGTCCACCATCTAAAACCTGTAACTCACCATCCATAGCCATCTGTGTACCATCTTGAGCTCTAGGATATTTATCTGTATCAAACATCATATTAGTAGATGTCATACGTCCACCACCTTCCATAGCTAATCCAAACTGAGCTTCTGGTAAGTCTCCACCAGTATCTAATGATCCAAGAAACTGAGGAGATTGTGTTGCCATATCTTTTGCACGACTTCTTGAAACTGTATCTGTTATAAAAGGATCAGCTATAGAATAAGGAGTTAATGATACTCCCACTTGACCTTTAGGCATATCTGGTCTACCAGTATATAATGCTGCTGCACTAGGAGGAGTGTATGGCACTTGTGCAAGATGACCTCCACTTCTTAACATATCAGCATCATGAGGAGGTTTTAATAAATCTTTAACACTATAGTCACCAAACTTAGTAATTGTTTGTGGTTGCCAGTCATTACTTACCCATCCACCCTCTTCTAAGTTTGCTTTGAATTGATCACTTCTTGTTTGTTGAAATGCCATTTGACTTTGGTTCAAAGCAGTTTTATCTTTCTCTGCTTGTAACTTCCTAGCATCTTTAGCACCACCTAATAAGTTACCTGCCACTTTACCAACTAATTGTCCTACCTCTGGAGGTAATCCAAAACCTTGAGCAATTGCTCCACCTACAGCACTACCAACTTGTGCTTGACCTGAGTCTTGAAAATAATCTCCAAACTCTGCTTTGGGCATATTACCACCTTTTTCATACTTACCACTTGCTAATCTTCTCATACCTCCTGGCTCATCACTATTAAATGGTGAACTTAATAATTGTTTATATTTAGCCAATGAATCTGGTTGTGCTGAATTGAACCCACCTCTTCCTCCTACATACGCATAAGGATTACCACCATTAGTATTATATCTTAACATAGCAGTTGGACTATCATAAGCATAGGTTGTATCCTGTGTCATGTTAGGATTTTGAAATATATCTCTAAATGCAGTTCCTTGATTACCATACGAATCAATATTAATTTTATCTCTAGAAATAAGTTTACCACCTTTTTGATATTGCTTAGGATTACTATCATTTAATGGTTCATATCCAAGATCATTATATAGAGTGCCTGTAGGAGCATAAGTATTTTGAATCTCTGTAGGATTGCCACCTATCATTGTACCATTCTGAGCTTGTAAATAGTTAGTACCTGTTCCATAAGGGTTTCCTAATTGTCCTGGTTGAACAGGAACATCATATGGTGTAACATATTGGTTCTTAGGTTTTTCCATTGTTTGAGAAGCCTGTAATGCAAGTCCTGATAATTGACCAGCTTGTTCTGCTTTCTTTTGTGCTTTCTTTTGTGCACCAATAGCTTGGATACCACCAATCACTTGACCAATTCCTTGAACAGCAGTCATACCTGCAGCACCAGAATTAAATCCACCACCACCACCAGGAGCATTTTTACCAAAGCCTAAAGCCTGTGTATCAGCTTGACTTACAGAACCACTAGCATTATTTACTAATCCTGTAGATTTATTATATGTAGCTGTACTCATTCCAGGTATGCCATAGTTAGCCCAGCTACCACCATCTTGAGCAATAGGAGGATTGCCAAAGTCAGTTAACTGATGTAACTGCTTATTGACCATAGCCTTACCCATGGCTGCTTTCTGTAAAGTTTTACCATGCTTAGCCATAAATGCTTCTTCAGTAGGATACTTCTTATAGAACTCCTTCTCAGACTTTACTTTAGCGATCTTTAAGATTTGATCTTTCATATTAATCTATTGTATGATTTATTTATATTTATCTAACCAGCCTTTGGTATTAATTTGGTTGTTCCAATCTTTAGTACCCCAACCTTTAGTATTTCTCATTATATCTTGATCCAGTCCTAATGTTTGTTTTAATTTATTAATTCTATTCAAAGCATTTTCATGTTCTGCTAATACTTCTGAATAGTCTATCATTGATCCTTTATTCATCAAATCTTTGTAAAACTCAGCCATTGGTTTAAGCTGTCTATCTGCATGTTTAATTTGACTAGTTAATAATGACTTAACAGTTTCAGGTGTTACGTTTGGTAATACACCATGAGACATAAAAGGTTTACCTATAAAGTTATCTATTTTTATTTTTTTACCAAATAACTCAGGTTCAAGATCCCAAACATCATTATATTCTAATCCATTATTACTTAATCTTCTATTAAACCCTCCCATTACAGGAGGATTACTACCATATGAAATTGGATCTGTTAACATTTTTGAATTTCGTTCTAATAACTTTGCTCGATGTTCTGGACTATCTATTTCATCAAAAATATGTTCTGGTCCAACCCCTTGTAAATTACTATATTCTATATCATCATATTTAGCTTTATCATTTATAGAATATATATCCATCTTACTTAATTCTTCAGGTGTATATGCTGGATGATTAATAGGAGCTGTTTCAGCCATTCTGAATGTATTAGATTTCTGAGGTTTTCCTAAATGTAAACTCCAAGCATCTTCACGAGAAGGCATTGCTTTTTCTCTCATTCCACTTTTAATAGCCTTTATAGTTTGAGCAAGTTTACTTTCACCACGTCCTGAATATCCTTGAGGAAATACATATTTTTCTAAAGCATCACTAATACCAGGAACATACGCTTCTCTTTGAGAAGATGTAATTCCTAAATTCTCTAGTTGCATTTTTTTGATTTCATGAGGAGACATTCCTTGTTCTATTCCCCATTTTTCTGATGCAGCTAAACTTTTTCCTAAAGGATTAAAGTTTTTATCAATTGCATTTAATCCAGTTCTTGTTGCTTTTGGTATTCCTTTTGCAATTGCAGCAGCATCTTCAATAGGATTAAGTCCCATTGCACCAGCAAGTGCAGGAGTTGCTAATCCAGCAGCAATTGCTTTAGGATCTCTACTTGCAACAGCATTACCTAAATTAGAAGCTAATTCTCCAGTTATAAATCCAGGATTTAAATATTCATCAATTATTTCTCCCACTCCACCAACACTATTTGGAAAAGCTCTAAGTTTTTCTTGTGTTGTAAATCCTCCTTTGTTAATGTCTCCTTTATTATTTTTAGCCTTTTGTCTTTCTGCTATAACTTCTTTAGTATTAGATAATGCTCTTTTTTGAGCTTGGTCAGAAGTAGCTACAGCTTCTAGTTTTTCTTTATCTGTCATCTTTCTAGGGATGACATTTCTTGTAGCATCTTGACGCATTGGTTCATTTGTATATTTACTTAACCAATCTCCATTCTGAGCCATAGGAAACTCTGTAACCTTCTCACCATCAAACTTATAATCTTGATTAGGATACATCATCTGTGTATCACCTGTATCAGATACACCAAGTACAGGATAGTCAACTCCCTGCATAGTGATGTCATTAGAACCTATCTCTGTTATCTCACCTGGATGAGCCCATTGACCCATATCATCTTTAATAACTTTCTTACCATTCTTACTTATACTCTTAGGTTTGAAGTCTAAACCTTCTTGGTAAAACTTCATCTCTTGACCATTCTGAGCACTAGCTAATGTCTTCTTTGTATACTTACCATTAGCAGGTGCTGAGCCAGCTGTGCGTGCATATGTGAATCCTACAGCACCTGGAATACCTCCACCCATTGCATAATTAGGATTGTTATAAGCTTTACCTTTGTCAATACTATTTAATACATCTGTGCCTTTCTTATATCCATTATTTGAATACCATTGAGCATCTTGTTCATTTTTAAAATTAATATACTCTCCTGTACGTCTAGCATAATCAACAGCTGTTCTTCTATCAACTACTGGTCCTGGCTTATCTAAGTATTGTAATTTTCCAGGTTGAGTGTAGACATCTAATGGATTAAATGTTTTAGGATTTACCACTGTAGGAAAAACCATATTATCAGCATCAGCCATATAATGAGTAGACATTTCACCACTTGGAGTTTGTGATAGATGTATTGGAGCAGGAGGATTATTCTTATCATAATACCTTTGTACAAAATCCTTATCCATATTAGCATTGTTAACACTATCTACCCATGCTTTATTATGTAAATTACCACCATTCTGAAACTGTCCACCCCATGCAGGAGAATAGTTTCTTCCTTTTGTATTCCATCCAGCACCAACAAAGTTTGGACCTACAGATGCTTGTGCATCATTATAGTTACCTTGTTTACCATAGTTATCTTTAGTCTTTTTCTTTAAGACTAATCCTCCTTGTTCATATTTATCTAACCAATTTGCCATTATTTGTAAGAGATTTGAGCAGGTGTAACAATGAATTGACTCACTATATGAGAAATAGAGCTATTATCAAGAATGTGTCTCACTCTCAATCCTTTAGCTCTTAAAGGTTCTTTTCTAAATGATCTCTTTCCATAATCCATATTAACTTGATTAACCACCTTATCTAATGATAATGAGCAACATGTTGTTAAGAATAAAGGAGAGTATTTATCTTTAACCAATCCCCAGAATGTATTGTATTTATAGAAGTTATCTGACTTAGTATATAATATAGTTTTACTGTCTGAGTTATATATTGGATAGGTTAAGTATTGCTTTAAGTTATGAAGAGGCTTTGGTACAAGTTCAAGTACACCTGTGGATTGTTGTCCATTGTATAATACAGCTTTATTAAACCATTGATTATCAACCTCTATTTTTCTATTTGTATTATATGTACCATCATCTGGTAGATAGTTATAAACTCTACTATAATCTATTACGTTCTGTAATATCTCATCATTGCTTTGATAAGAAAAAGGATATTCAATGATGTAAGGTTCTACATTACCATAGTATTTATTGTAGTTCACTGTATCTGTTAAGTGTCTCCACATAGATGCTGTATTACAAGGCTTATATGTTATAGCAGCAAGTTCTTCTATAGTGGCAGTTCCAATAGTAACTTCTATAGATGTATTACACTTTCCTACAGATGTTATAATAATCTTAGTAACAGTATCATCCACACTGATAGTATAACCATCAATAAGATTTTGTTTGGTTACATCAGTGCCTAAAACATTTCCTTGAACATCAGAAATGTTGAATGGTCCTGTTCTACCACCTGAGCATGTTAATCTTATTATTACTGTTTTAGTCATTGTGTTATGTTTAAATACAATCTGTACAATCTGCTGTTCCATCAAATGCACAAAGTTCAGGTACTAATTCTGCTGTACCAGACAAGTTACAATATCTTATTGTTGTTGTTGTGGTTGTTGTAGTAGAAGAAGGAATTTCTGTAACAGCTATTGCTGTCATATCACATCCCTCATTTAAACCAGAATAGAAGAAATTACTTTCTCCTATATAGAAATTAGGTAGATATGAATGGAAACTTACCCAGCTTTTTGTGTTTACATTGAAAGATAAAGTCCATGATTTATTACAGAAGTATTCTAAATCTGTTAAGCTTACAATCTTTTTTACCTCAGTTCCACCAGCTATAGGTTGATATACATAGAACTCTTTAGCTACGCTATCATACAATACATTATTAGAATGAGGAATATAATCCAACTTAGTAATAATCACTCTATCATAGTTACTATCATATACACCATGTAAACCAAGTCCTTTAAAGTTATTATCTATATCAACAGTTGGAAAGTATCTTAGTATCTCAAAGGCTAAATAATCTGTAAAGAATCTTTGTAAGCCACTACCAAATCCTGATATATCTACTGCTTGGGTACCACTAATTAAGAAGATTTGTCCTCTCTTGGCATCTACAGTAACTTGACCTTGAGGTATCTTAAGCAACATTTTATTTTGACTTCCTACATATCCTAAGTCTGTTTCAGCAAAGTCAACAGGAGGTGCATTACCAAATAACTCATTACCACCTAAATAGGCAGACTGAGGATTACTTGTATTCATTGTTAACAAGTTATTGTATAACAATGTCTTATTCTCAAATCTAGCTAATGTAGCTCTGTTCTGTATACCATCTAATGATACTAACTTACCATAGTTTTGAGGGAAGTCAAAGAAGTTAAGTGGACGATAAATCAACCAGCTGTTGATTCTATTATCACTATAGCTTTCTTGTTTATCAGAATAGATTGCTCTGAATGGGAAGTAAGTAAAACATAATTGTTTCTTCCAGTCTGTAGGCAAGTGAGAGAAATAGTTCTCTGTGTTTTGCTTAGAGTAGGTAGTATTATAATAGTAAGTATTATCAAATGCAATAGGAACTCTACTTTCTTGGAACCATGCATCAGGAATACCTGAGCTTACATGTGGATAGTAGTCACCTTCTAAGTTATTAAATGCCTGACGTAAGTCTACATTAATAGAACTCTCTACATAGAAATAAGGTACACCATAAGCAAACAAATACATCTTTCCATCATAAACATAGTTAAGTGTTCCTTGTGTAGTAGTACCAACAGCAATAGTTGTAGATGTAGATGTAGAAGATGTAGATGTAGTTGTAGTATCTACAATACTATCATTAGGACAATCAAGATAGTGAGCTTTCACTGATATGATGTTCTTCATTAATGTTTCTCCTACATAGTAATTGTATAGGATAGATCTAGAAGAATACCAGTATTGTGGATAAGCCACATTAGCTAATTCATCATAGTAAATATCACTATCATCAGGAGCTCCCACTCTGTTATCAATAAAGAATGGTAATTTAGTTTTAAAACCAAACTTACCAATAAATGTATCACCACCAAAAACTACTTCAGGATCAGGGTCAGGAAGACTATTAAATATTCTTTGGAACCCTGTATCAATAGTTTGATATGAATATATCTGTCCCCATTGTCCATTATTAATTGTCTTGATTGAACCATAATAAGAAACAACTTTTATATCTTCTTGATACTCAGGACTTCCACAGTTGTCTGCGTCAGATAAAGTAAATCTTGAGTTATCACTAATTTGACTTACACCTGCTACAACTAATGAAGGAGTTTGGTTAGGATAAGGTAAAGCAGCAACAGCTCCTACACCTTCTCTAGTAGTGATACTTTTAGTATATACTGATGATTCTCTATTCCAGTTATTAAGATCATGATCATCTCCTACAGATTGAACGCCTGGGAATACATATTGATATCTATCAAGTTGTCTTTGTTTAACTCCTTGACCATTAGGTATATCTGCATTGTAGTCATAGCTAGATATAGAATTAAAGGAATATGCAAAGTTTCTTCTAGTAGCTCCATTGATGTAAATCTGTAGATAGGATTGATATGCTGTGAACATAGCTGTTGCACTGAATCCTCCTAGATCTGCAATTAATTTACTAGAGTTCAAAGCTTCTACTTGTGCTTGTTTAGTAAGAAGTCTATACATAGAATGCTTCTGTACTTGTGCAAAATGAGCTCTACCAGCACCAAATAATACACTCTCTAACTTAAGAACAGATCCTAATGTAGGCTGTCCAAAAGAAGTTTCAGGAGAGTTAAACACTTGTCTATATCTAGATTGTTCATTGTTAAATCCATCTAACTGATTAGGATAACATTGGCTATTCTTATTGTTGTTATTACCAACAATAGTATATCTATCACATCCTGATATATATTTAGGAACAGTGGATGAGTTGACTGTCACTGGATTGTTTGATCCTACAATAACTGTTTGACCTAATCCAGATACAGGATCTGTATAGCCAATCAATACATTACATGAAGCAGTGATTGTATATGATCTAGCTGTGACATCTGTAATTGTAGCAGACCCACTATTTACTACAGGAACTGTAAGAGAGCATAGTTGTGTAGTAGATAAAGTGAAGTTTAATGTAGCTACATTTCCTGTTACACAATCTGTATATTGAAGAACACCAGGAGTGCTCACTGCAATTTTATATGTATTACATTGAGAGTTATATGCATTATTTTGCTCAAGTAAGAAAGGATCTTTATTTAAGTCATTATAAGGATAGTTAGGATAGTAGAAATAAGTAGGAACTACATCTAAAGGATTACCTGAAGTTGCTGTATTAGTTCTTGCATACTTGCCTACATTTCTTAATATACCTTTACCAATAATAGATTTATTAGTACTTCTGTTACCTCTCACTATTTTGAATCCAACAATAGAGGCTTTCTCTGCAGCTGTTAAATTAGATGCTTGGATAAGGAATGCTACTTGTTGTACATCTATCTTTACACCTATTGGATATACAGCACTGGCTGTTTGCATCACTGGTGCAATTTGACCACCAGCATAAATAATAGGTGCACTTTCAAAATGAGGACTTACAAGTACATCAGGAAATTTGTGATGTCTAATTGGTTGATTAGCAAGATCTCCCCATACATCTACATTACATGGATACGTATCTGTAGATTCCCAATATGCAAAATTACCATACTGATATGGATATGCTTCTCCAATCTTAGGATCACCATTTGCAGGATATGTAGTTAATACACTACCTGTATTATATATCTTCCAATAAGGAGCTTCAGTGCCCTCTCCAATAAAGTCAGCATTAGTATTAGATACAGGAACTAAATCAGCAGCAGTTGCTGTTCTACCAGGAATATGGAAACCATCTGTTTGTTTACCATTATCCAATAAGAATACTATTTCAAATGCATACACTTCATCTCTTAGATATCCTCTAAGATTGGCAGTGTAGAATCCATCAGCATATGTATTACCAGCTGGTAACTTATATGTTTCCCATTGAAGCTGAATTTGACTAGCTATCTTTTGATAGTTAAGTCTATCAATAGATGTAAGATTGTCCCAAACAATAACATCTTGTACATTTGTTACGTCTTGAGCAATATCATAATAGGGAAACTTTTCAAGTATGTCAGCTAAGCTCAAAGGAATTTGAGTTTGATTCTGACCTGTGTAAGTGATTGTTCTAGTTTTATCTTGAACATTATATGTTCCTACAAGTTCTACAGTGGAAGCACCATTGATAGTCTTTATAACTGCTAAGTTAAAATACTGAAAATAGCCTGTAATATCTATGTCACTAATCTTAACTACAATAGACTTTCCTACAGAATAGTTAAAGTCTGGTGTGGTTATCTCTGTATTTGCAATAGATGTAGGATTAGTTACTGAGTAGTAGGATGTATATCCATCTCCTGATGCGTTACAATATTGAATAGCAAATTGATAAGCACCTGCTTGTAAATCTCCACCTACAACAATATCAGTAATTTGTAAGTTAGGAATACTAAAGGTGGGTTGTACTTTTAATTTATTACAATCAAGTACAGCAGTAATAATAGGATCACAGTTTTGACTACCTGTATATGTAGTGATGTATGGAACTTGTTCAATATTAATATATCTTCTTGGATTCAATCCATCAGTCCAATAAACTTCTGTACTACAATTAGTAATCTTATGTACAGACTTTTGTATTGGATAGTTTATATCAAAGTTTAAACAGTCAGAAGTAGCACAAACAGTTAAGTCTGTGTTAGGAATAGGAGTACATAATATGTGATAAATACAATCATTATTATTCATATATCCTATTTGACTTCCTCCTGTTTGAGGATTAGTTAAAAAGAATATGTGTAAGTTTTTCTCCTGAATAAAATGATTACCAATAACTTGATAACCACTAGGAAAGTTTAGGCAAAACTCATTAGATAACTCATTTTGATAGTTCACAGAATTACCATCAAAGTTTTCTAATGCTGCGTTTAGGGCATAGGAAAGCTTACCCTTCTGTTTTTGATTGACAGAAGAGTCCAGATCCATACCCACTCTACCAAGGTTATATTCTTGCCTTACGTTAGAGGTATCCTGATTAACTGTTCCATCCATATCCATATCTTGAGCTTCTATTTGGTAATTCATATTGTGCAAAACGTTGTAAGTCATTTCTTACTCTTCTTTGCTTAGTCCATGCATCTTGTTTCTTAACTTCAATGTAAGCCATAATAAATGCCTCATCTGAAAGTTGTTTGTAGTATCCTAGCTTTTGTTGTATTTGATTGAATGTCTCATCATTGATTTGATTAGACAATGTTTCAAATACCTTGTATTTAATGAATGCTTCAATGTACTCTCTGATACGATAGTTGTCAGGAATCAATTGATTACCTGTAGCATCATAATCTGTAGCATAGAATATCATATGAACCACACCACAATTGAAATTAGTAACAAACTTATTATCTCTAATATCAAAGCTATCATAGCTAGCTGAACCTGGAGTGAACTCATGTACTGGAGGTACGTTTGAATAAAACTGCCAAGCATCTGTATAGCTAACGTCACACTTGCCTTGACAAGATATGTTACCTGGTTTTAATAAGTATTCTTTTCTTATAGCTCTAGCAACTTGTTGATTTGTTTTGTATACTGCTTGAATAAGCTCAGGCATACATGCAGGACATCCTGTAGTACATTGTGGATTAGTACATGGTACTGTTCCACTAATTATAGGACTTACTTGTATTGTTGTTTCAGAAGCAGCTTGGGCATAGAATGAATTGGCTGTTTGATATGGAAGCTGAGGTATCTCTGTACACATCCAAGCTTCTCTAACAGCAAAAAAGTTGTCAGGAAGTCTAGCTTCAAATCCAGAAATATCCAATGTTTGTTCAGCAATAACATAACTTGATCTACCTAACTTCTGTAGACTTTTGTCTAAGTAGGTAGGGAACATCAAATCATCTACTGCTCCTGTGTCAAAGTAGGATTTTAACTCTTCCTTAACAATTGAATAGACTGGTTCAGGAGAGACAAAATTGTACCTGTAATAGTATGCCATGTTGTTTTATTTTTTCCATTCCCTGTAAAGGTGCTGGTATTTATCATCTGTTTTTAGATAGTGTGATAACAATCTAGATGTTGTACGAGAAGGTTTGAAGTACCATAAATTGATGTTACGAATTCTGGTTGACTCTTTAAACCACATCCAACCAAAAAAGAATCCTTCTGTATGATAGTTGAAATTATAGATAATCTTTCCTCTCTCTTTGCTTCTTTTCCAATCCACTGGTAAGTTAACATATTCTTTACCATTGATATCTTTTAGTTTCCTTCTCTTCTTTTTATTGATAGAGAACTCACCAAAGCCAAAAGGAAGTCTTGCCTTCTCTCCTGTTTCTAGAATGTAGTTTTTGAAATTCTCATTATATAAATATATAATGTTTCTCCACTCATCAAATGTAATTCTGATAGTGGGATTTTTATTGCAAAAGTTATTATAGTTTTCTCTACTGGAACTTCTCCAGTCAATCTTAGTACGCATTAGCTAGTTGGTTTAGCATTAGGAGCTTGACCATCTATACCTTCAAAGGTCATGTCTGTCTTAATGCTAAAGTATGTAGATAACAATTTTTGAGAGGTTAGTTCTAAAACTTGTTTCTCCAGATAACCAGGACATCCAAACTCTTTATCCAAAGGATTCATGCAATAGTCTTCATCACTCACTGGAGGAGTGGGACCACATGCACAATCTTGTGGGTATAGTATATCATTAGGCACGTCTTCTTCAAAGAAGGCAGCTATTCTAACTGATTGTAAGAATGGATTATTTACATATAAATATCCACCATTTGCAATCCAGTAGTACTGATCAGCTTTAATGATAGGAAGCTTTAATAAATTTAAGTATCTGTTAATTGTAATCTCTTTAAATCTTTTACCTCTACCACCCATTGCGTTGATAGAATAAACACCTTGGATTAAGTATTGGTAGTTTCCTTCACTAATGCGAGGAAGTTTGTATTTGCTTCTAGCTACTTGACAAGGATCAACATATTCACAGCAATCAGAAATAGGAACTGATATCATATCTAAGCAAGGAAGCGTCTGGAATACAGTATCTGTAGCCCAAAGCTTTCTGAGATTTGTTTCTCTCTTTATTAGTAAAATTGTGTTGTTCTTGATTTCAGACGCAACAACTCTATCTGTTATCAAGTTGTCTGTTGATAATAGTTTGTGCATTGCACGCACATCTGAAACCATTTTCCTTAATGTAGCCATTATAAATACTGTTTATATATATTTGTCATTCCTGAGCCCTGCTCTATTAAGAATCCTGTCACTTCAGCTTTAGACATTACGTGACCATTCTTATCATCCCAAAGACTCTTAGCATTAGAGAATGCTGGAATTTGGTAAAACTTTATACCATTGAAATCATGACTCACTTCATGGTGTTTATCTCCTGTGAATATGTAGAAGTTATTATGGAAAGACCACCCTTCTCTATATTCTATTGGAAATATTGCAGCTAACTTAGCAGGTTTAATAGCATCTCCATGATTAAACATTATTGCTGAACCACCATAACTTACATACTTTCTATACTTAGGTGAGTTATCAAAGCTTACTCTCTCTGTATTTTTAAAGAATGCTTTTAACCAAGTCACCATATGCCATCCTACAAACTCATCATGATTACCTGCTACATAGATTATATTAACATTTTCAGCATATTGTAATAACATTGTAATCATCAATACTTCATGGTCACATATAAAACTAAATGAATCATGGAATGTATGTGTATTGGTTTGAGGAGTTCCTTTTGTTGTAGCTCCTGTAAATTCACTATTGAACTCATCAGAACCAATGATGTATGTAATTTGATCTAAGTTATTTGAAAGCTGTGCTTGATTAGCAATAAGTTCCACCTTGTATATGATAGAAGCTAATCTATCAGTGATGTTATTATTACCATCAATATCATATTTATTTAAGTGAGAGTCCTGTTTATTGATAATCAACATAGCAGGAAACTTATATTCAGTGAACTTAGGCCTCATAACTTCCTGACTTACAGGCTGATATGAAGCTAAAAAGTCTACAAAACTATCTTGAAAAACTTGTTCTGTAGACTTCTTTCCTAACCATGCTTTGACTTGCCAATGAGGATGTTCACCATTTCCCCAGTAGTTCTGTACGTATTTGGTTATTTCCCATTTCTCTGTGTCTATCTTACACTTTATTATGAGCTCATCTAAGCTCTTGATTTCTTCCTTTGTATTGAAGACTACTTCTCCTGTTCCTTTATGTAAGTCTTCTTCAAACCTTATTATGGTTTCTTCTAGATCAGATATGTAGTTTCCTACTTCTGCATCTTCTTCAGCCTTTTCACCATTTCTTAGTTCCTTTAATAAATCATCAACTTCTAATTCTGTAATTCCAAGCTTGTCAGCGTAGAACTTCTTACTCTTTTTCCAATGCAGAATCTCTTCTAGCTGGTTCAGCAAGGATTGATTTTCAGGCATGTATAGTTAAATTTAGTTAAAATTACTGTAAAGATAGGAACTATTTCTGACATCCCCAAAATTTTACTAACTATTTTAATTATATAGAATAACTTTTTTTGTTATAGTTAAAATAAAAACCCCCAGCCTAGAAAGGCCAGGGGGTCCCCTGTAAACCAACAAACAGGGTTTTTGAATATTATACTGAACAAGCTAGATTGCAAACACTATTGCCACCTATTGTATCTAAAATCACAGAAATACTTTCAGTTGTTGAAGAAGTTATTTGATAAACCACTCCACTATGAACTAAGTCACTGTAGTAAAAGTCTGACACATAACTAAATCCTGCTGGGAAAGCCACATTAATGTTTGTTGCATTTAATGTACATCCAGGAAAATCACATATGTATTCATTTGCTATGTAATAGTCATACACTGGAGGTGCTGAAGTTGTAGTGGTAGTTGTTGTACTAGTTGAGCTAGTTGTAGTAGTTGTGGTTGTAACACCAGCAATTAACATATCAATATAATTAGTACAGGTTCCTGTAGAAGATGTTCTAATTATTGTAGCATCAGCAGGTACACCTGATAGGGTGTAGCCAGCTTGTAATGCTGATTTAGCCACTCCTGTGGCAAGTGGGGTAGTATATCCATCTGAATCTGAATAGAGATTAAATGGACCTGTATCTGCCCCAGCTAAGGTTAAGGTTACTAATACTGTCATATTGGTTTATTTATGGAGCTATTGTTGTAGTAGTGGTAGTGGTTAAACTATATACTAATACCTTTAATTGAAGAATAGCATCATCTATCTCAGATAATGCACAGTCTAAATTTTGTCCAGTTTGCACACCAGTGCCTGGTAAGTTTGGACCATTATATATCACCTGACTTGCCACTGTTGCACAAGGAGCAGATACACAATTAGCACTAGGTCTATAATAAGCAGTATAACAAGGATTGCAAGAAGAGCAAGACATTTTATTTTATTTTAAATAGATTAAGGAATATACATGATATAATAAGCAGCTATGACAGGTTGGATGTTTGGATGACCTTCTCCATTTCCTGTAGCATTAACTTGTACAGTTGTACTAGCTGTAGCTGAAATACCTGTAGTGGCTGATGTAGTTGCTCTATTATTTGATCCAGCTTCACTACCTAATACATTATTTCCATCTCCACCATTTTTATTTAAGTAGTTGACAAAATGAGCATGACCAGGATCAGTTATTGAAACAGAAGTTGATGCTGATGATGTATGTGAGTGAGCAGGTAATTGTGGTGTAACTAAAACTACACTATTAGATCCATCTGTATCTAGTAATGCATAATTAGGATTAGCAGGATTTGAAGGATTCACAGCAGCATCTAAACCAATACCAATAGGTGGTACATCTACAATAGCTCCAACAGCAACACGTCCTCTTTTATCAGGAGTGCCATTTAAGCCATTACATAGATACACCTTATAGAATCCATTTCCTGGAATACCAGCACCTGTACCATCAAAGTTATCTAATGAACCATAATATTCATATGCTACAAAAGGAACCATCTTTGATGATTGCTGAGTAGATCCACTTGGTAAGCTAGCTAAATAAGCTGCTACTAATGCATCAAAGTCTGCAAGCTTAACATAGTTTGTATTTAAGTCAAGCTCAAGAGCATATACATCTAAAACAGTTGTACAAAGTTTGTCTATAGTAGCTTGGAGAACTTGATGTGTTACAGAGTTTCCAGGAACCACTGTAAGGCATTCTGTTGTGTAAGGAGCTTCTATATCAAAAATAAGTCCTGCTCCTATATCATATTGTGCTTGAAGAGCACAAACAGACTTTGTTAAAGCTTCAAATATTTGTGCAGATGTCCATGTATCTGGTATAGTTGGACCAGGCAAGTAAGTATTTATAAGAGCACAACGTATTGCTTCTATTAAAAGAATTTTATCTCCTTCTCCAGTTAAAAGAGGAACAAGATTATTAATTATGTTCTCTAAAGTGGTTTGAAGATTATCTCCATTTTGTATATCTAAAGGTACACTGTCAAGACCTGTATATCTAACACATTGATCAGATACAGTCTCTACGCAACCATTGTAGCAAGAATCACAAGACATGGTTTAATTTATTTATGAATTAACACTTTAACTCTACTTATAATCTGATAGTCAGTGGGCATGCCACAGTCCATAGCATAATAAGGATTACAAAGTCTGTATGTTAATATTTGTTTATAATGTAATAAATCATCTATTACTTCCCCAGGAATATAATTATTCATAGAGAATATAATATTATTATACTGAAGCTTAGCCCAGTATGTAAGCTTTTCATCAATCTCAGTTAACGTGAATGGGATTGTACAATTAACTAAACAATCTGTTAATCTTGGTGTAAGCATTCTTTAATCTTTTTGTAGCATTCTTCACTTTGTTGTGACATGCTGAACATAGGCCATTAATTAATTGACAGCCACATCCAACACTCAGACCACAGTTTCTACAGTTTGCCATATTAAGGGAAATTAATAATATAGTTGTTTCCTGTACAACCACATTGGTTTGCAATAAAATAATCTAATTGTCTATTAGCTTGGGCATATAGTTTATTTGCTGTATCTATAGCACAGTTATTAGCTGCTGCTATTGATCCTTGAATCATATACCAAACACTATTAAGAACTACTTTTGCTTGGGTCCTAATAGCTGAATCACATTCCATCATGTCAAGCTTCATAAATGCAGAATCAAACTTCTCTTGTATTCTATCAGTACGCATAATATTCTTTTCTCTAAAGTATGTAGTTGCAGGTGCAACTGAATACTTCATGAAATATACGCCATCAGGAAGAGGATCTAATGCTGGAAAATCACTTAGTCCTAATATAATTGAGTTATAGACATTAAAATCTTGTGGGATAAATGGAACATTGACAGGATCAGGAAAACCAGGAATAGTAATCTCCATGTTAGCACCACTAACATTTGGTGGGTTTGTATCATACGTAGATATATCAGCCACACCAAGTGTCTGAGTATTATACGTATTGATTACTAAAAAATCTAATATCATGGTTTGTTATAATAAAAATGCCAGAGGACTTGAGATATCCTCTCACCCTCTGGCATAGGTTAATATAATACTACCTTATTTCTTAAGGAATTTGGGTAGTAGTTGTTGTTGTTGTACTAGTAGAACTTGTTGTTGTACTTGTAGTAGTAACACATACGTTATCACCAGCTACAGGTCCTAAACCAGCTACTAAGATAGCTTCAATTGCAGATGTTGCACCTTGAGGAACAGCAAGAATTACTGTACTATCCTCCATGATATAATCACCCCATTGATAAGCAGACTTATCATATTCATTGAATTTGATATAGTATAAATCATATACTGTACCATTGCTTACCCAAGACTCAAAGTTCTCGTTGTAACCATTCATTCTGTATAAGTGCTTTAAGTAACCAGCTTGATAGCTATAGAAGTTCTTTTCTAATTGTTGAACCTCAGCAGAAGTTCCAGCAGGATAGCTAGATCTTTGACGAACAATTGGTTCAGCTATCACATTACAAGGATCAGCAACGATGAAGTCAGCAGTTGTTGCAGGACCAGCGTAAATGAAAGTTCTGAAATAAAATCTGTCATACTCCCAAGGATCAGCAGCAACGTCACAAGGTTGTCCATAAACAGTTAATGGTTTACCAGTGATACGTAAGAATGCATTTTGATCATTACCAACTCTTTGGAAACTGTAGAATTGAGTAAAGTAAATGTTCTCAGGGGCATTACCTGGAGCATGTAAATTCAATTGATAGATTAAACGATCAATTAGTTCTGGAACGTCAACGTCAGAGCAAGGGTTTTCACCACATGCTAAACATGGAGCATTTACAACTACAGATTTAGTCCAACCATTGAAATACAATGTTTGTAAGTAATTTGAGAAACCACGTAATGTTAAAGTAACAATATCACCTGGCTTAACATTGAAGTTAACTACATCTGTAATTTGATTTACAGCTGTACCACAACCAATTGATTTGTACCATTCAGTTACGTTTGATTTACATGATTGACCACCAGGACATCCAGCAATCTTATCAGAACGCTTAGAGCCTTGTAAATATGTGTTTGTTCTACCTTGAGCGACATAGAAGTAAGGATAGTCAGCTATATTACCTGCATTAGCTACAGTGTAAAGACTAGTGAAAATTCCTACTTGACCAGCTGTTAAATCTTGCGTGGACCCAGTGCTAGGTAGAGTGTTTCCTACTGGCACCACGAAGAGCGTGGTTAATGAAAAATCAGCCATTTTGCTTTATATTTAATTGTGAAAAATTATTCGTTTGTTTGAATTCTGTAGATTGAACTTTGTACAGCACTTTGGTTTTCTGTATACATAGCCAAGTTTTGTACTGTCAAATCTAACAATTCATCTTCTAGATATAGTTCAAGCTCGCAGTCTTGATCAAAGGAAGGTAAACCATCTAACATAATATATCCTACTTTATTAATATATTGAGGATATCTCATATAAGATATATTTATAGTTTTTGGTATAAATGTACCATCTGTAAATATACTTATCTCATCTGAGGAAAGAAAGTTGAATGTCTCTTGATATTCAAAGGAAGGTCTATAGTGAACATTGTTTAAGCAAAACTGTAAGTCACCATGCTTAGCTAAGTCTCTATTAATCCATATCTTTCTGTCTCTACATCTTCCTTTATCTGCTATTACGTAACTATCTACATAGAACATATACTTAGGATCAAGAAGATGGATGTTTGCAAACCATTGATTTAGTTCAGCATTTTTCAATGCTAGGGTAAGAGGTTGATTATTATAAGTAACAACCAAGCTTTGAAGGTCTTCATAACGCTTCTTAAAAGCATCCATACCATAACCAGAATTTGTACTCCATCCATCAACCTTTTGCTTTATGAGCTTTATTTGAGCTTCATTTAATGCTAAGATCTTATCTTCTAAGTTCACTACTTGATGATCATTTGTGGATAGTTTATTTAGTTTCTGGTCAATCTTATATAATAAACTATCTACTGGGATCATAGTGAAGCTATTTTTTTTCCTTTTAATTTACCTTCTAAAACTAACAATTGATCTTGGTTATCTTCATCTGCTAAGAACTTAACTAAATCATCTTCATCTTTAGCAACTTCAAACTCACCTTCATAAACTTTACCATTAGGTTTTAGTCTGTATACTGAATGAGCAATAGCTTGTTTAACCAAGTCTTTAATATGGAGTAAGTTTTCCTTCATGTCTGCAAATCTACTGAACACCTCTACAGGGTTTAAACCAGTATGTTTACCATTTTTGAATTCTGTTTGTTTTAATAGGTTATCTACTTGATTGTATACAAATTCTTCTCTAGAATCATCTGAAACTGGAAGACCAAGTAAACGAGCTACTTTCTTCTTCTTCTCTGGAGTCATTGCATCAAACTTAACAATAGCCTTGTTGATCAATTGTTTCTTCTTAAACATCACTGCATTTTCAATCTCATCATCAGCCACATAGAATTGTATGTCTGCTGGATATTCACCACGCTCCCAAGCACCATAGCTAGAAGCAATTGTTGGATGAACTCTTAACCATGAAAAAGCTAGCTCTTGTAATGGCATTGACAAATCATAATAATTGTCACCATCCATAAGCTTAACAGGTTGTACATGCATTGTATCATCTGTAGAAGTTGATAAACTGTAATTCCAAAATGAAGAACGTGGACTTAAATCAACACCACCTAATGCATCTTCTAATTTAGTCTTTAATGCTGTTACTCTTTCGATTTCCATCTCTCTTTCTAAAGGATCAATAATTCTTCTTATATAAGAAGCTTTAGGATCTAGTCCTGTTCTGTACTGACCATCTAATTCTTTATAAGGATATTTAAAAACTCCTGTACCAGGAATTCTAGTGTACCCTCTTAAAGCAAGTCCTGCTTGCATTGTTTGCAATTGAGAATTGTTATACTCTTTTTTAATAGTAGAGATTTTTCCTATCTTACCCATTTTTATGTAGTTTTTGTTTGGTTTATAAAAAGTTGATTTCTTCTTTCAATTGTTTTAATCCTATGACAATTTGCACATCTTACTTCACATTTATTTATCTCATTTGTTAGTCTTTCTAAAGACCAAGTATTATTTACTGCATGAGATATGTTTCCTTCTTTATCATCATTGATGTGGTCAAATTCTAGAACTCTAATATCTGTGTTTCCACAGTCTACACAAGGATGATTGTTTAAGTAATTTGTTACGAATTCTCTGTTTCTCTTTTTACAAACCTCTCTAGAACTGCTTCTATTAAGTTTAATAGATTCTTCCTTATTCAAACATTTATACCTACCCATATGTAGTTTTATTTGCAGATGGCTCCCAGTGAAGGGTTAGCGAATGGGCACTCCCCATTCCATCCATCTGTGTAGAGAAGACTCCCCCACTCTGAAGTGGGGGGGAATTCTTCTCTGTATTTTTTCTAGGGACTTTACTCCTAGATATTTTTTAGTATTGTGGTATTTCTTCGATCAACACTGTACGTGATAAATCTTCAATAAACACATCACAACGATCTTTCATCCATAATTCATAACCAGGGAATTTGTTTGCAGAACTCATACCTTGAGACTTAGCAAAGCCTAAGTGGTGACGAGTACCATCAATATAACCCCAAGTCATAGAAGGTGCACCCTTCATACGAACTTCACGAATGTTGTTAACCATAGAACCATCAGACATTGGAGATACATCAAACACCATAAATACTGGAGTTGATTTCTTGTTTTGTCCAAATTCTAAGTTTGTTTGAGGAAGGTCTAATTCTTTTAAGTGAATTAACTCAACACGACCAGTCTCACGAGTAACCATTGCATCGAATGCAAAGTTGTAAGTGATGTGTTGACCTTCTCCTTGCATGTAACGATTTCCAGAATCAGCCATGAAAGTTAAACCAGAATTTAATGCATCTGTTTTCAAAGCTTGTTGGAATACGTCAAAGCCAGCTTCATTAGTGTACATTTTTACACGTCTGTCTTTAACATCCACACGTCTGTAGAATAAGTCACCAAATACAGCACGAATCAAGTTAGCTGTGAACTCACCACGATTGTATTGTACTAAGTTACCATTATTACGCATTCTGTAGTATACACCAGCAGAAGTTTTCTTTAATTCTTGCTTAGAACCATTAGTCTTCACAGTTCCAGGACGAGCCCAGATCATACGCTTAACTTTTAATTCTAACATAGACTTACGCATCCAGAACTCAATAAATGGTTCCCATTTAACATCATTACGAGTTAAAGGTAATTGGTTACGTCTTTGAGGAGCGTATACTAAGATATCCAAAGGATTACCTTTTGCATCACGCATCATTTTGTCATCAGCCCACTCAGTGATTTTGTGCTCATAACCATATGCAGAACCTAAAGATTCAAACATTGTGATTTGCTCACCTAAACGAGGAAGACCTAATAAGTCTTGATCAAACTCACCAATTGCAGCATCAACTAATTCTAGTTCGATACCTGTTAATAAGAACTGAGGACTTACAAAATCTACTGTAGGATTATCACTCACCAAAGTGAATGTGTATAAGTATCCAACGTTCCAAGGAACTGGATCTTTTACTACGTAGAAACGAGGACCATATTGACGAGTACCTACAGACACAATTGCATTCTTAGAGAATTCATTGGTATCAATGATTAATTGAAATTCATGTCCATCAATACCTGGCTTTGGTAAGTCATGAGTACTTGTTGGAATGTCAATGATTTTTGGGAACTTGTAAGGAACTTGTACTTGCCACTTCCAAGCATCACTATTATTATCAATATAGTAAGGAGTGCTCTTGTTAATCATGTCCAAGAAATCATTACTGTAAAGAGAACTCTGAGTATATAAGCTGATGATCTTTTTATCATAATCAGCAGGCTCAGTTGAGTGAAAGCTTTCCAAGTGGTTTGAATCAGTCAATTTACCTACAGCACGCTTGTCCATAGAAGCGACTCTAGCATAGGTAAAACCAGTTAAACCTGGGATTGTTTGAATTGCCATTTGTTATTCTTTTTTAATTTTTGTTATAGAAAATTGTTATTGAAACCAAGAAGAGGATTTAGTTGATGGTTTAGATTTCACTGAACTCTTCTGGGCTTGTCTGGCAACTTCACCAAATAACTCGTTTGACTTTTTGGTAATACCTGTCTTTTGAATAGTAGATAATGTAGGATCTTTCTCCATTATCTTCATAAGCAACGCAAGCTTTACTTTTGTTGCATGATTCTCAGGACGTTTAAGCTCCAGAATGGTACGATCAAACTCTGTTAATGTTTCACCAGAATTTGTTTTGTACTTATCTGTTACTAAGAAATCTTGTAGTTCACCAGCTAGTTTTTGATTAATTGGTATGCCATCAAATTCTTTAGCTTTTATCTTCTCTTGTAAAACATTGTTTACATTTTGATAGTATTGCTGTTTGATAGCTTGTTGCTGTTGTAGTTGAGCTGTTCTGTCTTGCTCTAATTGTTGAAGCTTTTGAGCTTCTTTCTTTATTAATACTTTGTGATGTTTAGTAGCAACAGTTTCTAAATCACCATAATTTTTAAGTCTTTCTACCTCTGTTGTAACATCTTCAGGATCAAAGCCTTGATCTGTAAGGGCTTGTTTGATAACTGCCACTTGATTGTTCTCTTGAGTAAGATCCATCTCAGCGAAGGATTGTATTTGGTTGAAAGCTCCAAAGTAATCTTTAGGATTTACACCCTTTACAAATATGGCATCAAATGCTTCTTGATAATCTTCTCCAAATTGACCAATGAAATTGTTTACTATTTCAGTGGCTCCTTTCTTTTTCTCAGCATTAAATCTTTCTAAGAAAGCTTCTGGAGTATCAATTGGTGTATCTTCTTCATCATCATCTTCTTTAGAGAAGACACCTAATTTGAAAAGGTCTCTTGATAAGGCAGTGAATTGGCTAGTAGGACTATCCTCTTCATTATCATCATCATTACTATCTTCTTGATTAGCAGTACCTTGTGCAGCAGGTTTTTTAGCTGGTGCTGGTGCTGGTTCATCTTCATCATTATCCTCCTCTTCATCATCTTCTCCATATAAAAAGCTTTGAATATCCTTCTGAGGATTTTCATCTTTCTTATCTTCTGGAGCAGGGTCTGAAGAGGCTTGTTGTTTAGAAGTAGTTTTCTTAGGAGCAGCTGGGGCAGGAGTAGGTGCAGGATCATTATTAATATCCTGAATATCATCAGGACTAGAAGTTGCACTCTCAGGGGCCAATAAGTCATTTAATAACTCTTGACTACCCATTCCCATATCCATAGTATCTTGAATACTAAAGTTACCCAATTGGGGTGTATCTAAGTTGTCAGCCATATGTAGTTGTATTTATTTGGTTTTCAAGGTGTAAAAGTATATTAAGTTAAATTAATAGCAAAGAGGGAAGGCCCTATATAAGCTATTATTCAGTATAATATAGCATTAACTTTTTTTACTCTAATCTAATTTGTTAGTAAAATTGTCATTTATCAACCTATAGCTTCTTATTGGAGCTAAATCAGTGAGGGTAACTTGTTGAACCTCAACCCCCCACTTGCGTGCTTCCACCCTTACTTTCTTGGTAAGTGTGTTGTCTATTTCTGAATCTGTACATTCTTCTAGAGTCATAGACATAATAACATTTTTGATAATGCTTTGAGCCATATCTGAGAGAGCATCCTGAGCATCATATACTTCTAACAGGAATATCTTAACATCAGCTATCTTATATTTGATCACTCCCTTAACCACAATGTTTTGTTTATCCTTTGTGTATAAAGATTGTGCATCTAAGCTAAGTGTAGTGACTACTACATGTTGGTCTATCACCTCATCAAACATAGGAATTTTAAAGTGCATACCAGGTTTGAGAACTTTTTTAAATCTCCCAAACCTTAGTAATACAGCTTCTTCATAATCCCTGACAATGATAATTGGTGTAAGTTGTAACCACCAGTTGGTGATTATCTCTATCAGTTTATCAAACATAATTATTTAGTTTTCTTACTACTTGCTCTGTTCTTAGCATTTAATTTAGCTATAGCTAAATCATTTGCTTGATTCTCTCTATCTACTTTTAATTTTTCTTTTTCAATAGCTAACTTATTAGCAGCTTGTTTATTCTTAGATTCAATCTCAGACATCTTACTGTCATAGTCTCTCATAGCTTTTGTTTGTTCAGTAGCTAACTTATTGATTTCCAATACATCAGGAGTTCCTGATTTATCAATATCTGATAAAGGACCTGACTTAGATTCAGCTGCAATAAGAGCAATTTCTTTCTTATTGATTCTATCTAACTCATTTTGATAATCATCATGAGCCATCTTCTCTTGTACTTCTTGTTGTGCAGCTTCAATTTGAGCTTGAGCTTGTTGTTGTTGTTGCTGTAATTGCTGTTGCTGTAATTGCATTTGTTGATCTTGCATTTGCTCTTGTCTTTCTTTAAGAGTCTTAAATACTTTCTTCATTTGACGTACAGAGTTAGTACTGTACAATTCAATTACATCATATAAGCTACCACCATTTTGAATAACAGCTTGAGATAATCCTCTAATCTCATCAAACATTTTCTTATCTTCTGGTCTATTAGTTAAGAATACTTTTAAGTCTCTGAACTTTAAGTCTGTACCATTTACAGCTACAAATGCAGATTCTCCTTCAGAAGTAATGTAAGAAATAGTAGATTGAGGTTTAGCACTTTCTACATATAAAGCTGCATCAATAACAGCTTGATATAATTGCCCCATAATATATTCATGTGCTACAAACAATGGTTCTGTTTGAGAATAAGATTGAGTGATAGCTGCATTAGTACCTGTAGCTGATTCACTAGCAGATACAGATCCAAGTCTTTGCTTAGACATACCAATTAATTCCCAACACTCATTCTTTATCTGTTGTGCTAGAGTATATCTTGCTTGGATCTCTGTAGTACGTGTAAGGTCTAAGCTAGTATATTGATTGAAGCTAGATGGACTCTTTAAGTTCTCTGGACTATCATCAACAAATACAACTCCTCTATTACGTGCTTCCATTTCCCAGATATCTAATGCATCTTGTGCATCCCCATCTTTAGGAATAGGAATATGTCTAATAGACATTAATTGCACCTTACCAACTTCTTTCTCAAGTAACTTATATAATTGGTTCATACAAACATTATATATTACTTGGAAAGGTTTCATCATATCTACCAAGCTTCTAGCTTCTGTATTCTTCACCTCAAATGTTTGACCAATGATTGGACAATAAGGTAATAACTTATAAGGTTTAATGTGATAGATATCTGGACCAATCTTGATACCTTGATACCATTGGTTAATCCATCCCCATTCTAATGATTCTTGTGTAGGAATATTTCCAGATTTGTAATTCTCATCTACTAACATAGATTGTTCATTACCCATCTCATCTAAGTAAATTACTTTACCTATTTTCTTTTTACTAATCCAATAGGATCTTACCACTACATACTTGTAACCAAAGCTACTAACATTAGAAGTTAGCCCTAAGAAATCCTTAAGACCATCATTGTTCTCTTTCATTTCAGATTCAATGATCATTCTAGTTTGAAGAACTAATGGATCATATGTATCATATTGTACAGAGTCTTGACCTGGAATAGCATTAGGGTTACCTAAATTAGATTCACGTACATTAATAAGACCATAGTCTTGTAATGAAGAACGCAAGTGATCAATCTCATCTTTAGTAAGATCAGGCACTGCCTCAATAATTTCAGATAGTTCCATTACCTGTACAGTACCAGCAGCATATGCTCCTTGTGCTCTACCTGTAACATCTGAAATCCATTTTCTATCAGGAGTAGTTAAGAACCAAGTATTCTTAGGATTAGCTACCTCTATATTAAAACCAAGCTTTGAATTATCCTCATAGACATGGAAGAATTCTCTAGCAGAGATTAATAGATCTCTAAAAGAATCTTCCCCTTTTTCTTTAAGATTAAACTCAGCCTTTTGACATGTAAGAATATGGTTAGCCCATTTCTCTGCAATAGATGTATAAGAATCTAATTCATCTTTAACTTGATCAATAGTCATTTTGTTTAGCTCTTCAGGATCAATTTCTTGTCCATCAAGCATAGCCTGTTGTTGTATCTTTTGTTTGGCCTCACTTATGATATAATTATTTAATATCTCAGTTTTAAACTCTAGCTCTTCAGCTTTACTATCATCATCAAATGCCTTAACACGAAATGCATCAGGTCTTTTAGATATTTCTCCTACTAACTCATTAATAGGAGTGGTCATTATAGAATAATGTTTTACATAGGCAGGTAGTTCAAGATCTGCTGTAAGCACGTCTGTAAAACTTCTAACCTCTGGTTCTACATAAAAATCTTCTCTTCTTAATATACCTTTTACTAAATCATAGTTCTTAACAAAGGTATCTCTAGCTTTAACATATTCAGCATAAGCTTTATTTGCAAAGTAGTCCATTGTATTCTTTATCCAACTTTCATCCATCTTTTCCTTCTCAGTTTTAAACTGATCAGGAAAGATATTCAGGTAGGCATATCTTATGGTTGCGTCTTTCGTGTATCTTATAATTGCCATTATGAAAACAATTTATTGCGTTTATATTTATTTTTTGATTGTCCAAACATATTATTCCTAGCATCAGTGAAGAGTATGTTTCCTCTCTTCTTCTTAAACATAGATGCCACTCTTTCATCTGATGTCCCACCTATCTTTCCCATAATTGGGTCCATCTTCAAAGCTTGTGCTATGGCTAGTTCTGCAGCTACAATTCTATCAAAGTTACCTTGATCATTGTACTGAATAATCTCTTCAAGTAGTACAGGATCAAATATCTTACTCACACCTAACACTTCTCTAATCACTTCACCTGCTTCATTCTTCTCTTTAAATATAGCAGCTTCCATATATTTCTTAAGACATGTATGTAGATAGTCAATGATCTTTGCAGCAGAACGATGAATACCATAATCTCTTTTTACAGTGGTATTTGGTACAATCTCTTTCAGCCATTCAGGTTGTTTCTCTAGATAATGAGCATCTCCTTTACTCTTCATATATTCAATAAAAGATATATCATCATTCTCACAAAGAGCTCTAGCATTATAATACTTGATAAGAAGTCTAGCTTGTTCTTCCCAAGTTTCTTTCTTTTCAGGTCTAGCTACATACGAAGCTACGAACATATCCTGATATTTCTCTCCTGAAATTTCATGCATCCTCTTATAAATATATACAGCTCCCAATGAGGAACTGTATGCTGATTTACCTTGTCTATATGGATCGACTCCTGCTACATACAATCCATAAGGAGGATTGTCTATAGGGAATTCATATATTACGACAGGTGCTTCTTTAAGATCTGAGTTCTTTAAAGGGAAGTTTGATATAGGTAGCTTATCTGTAAACTCATGAGCTATCTTCTCACCATCATTAAACAATATAACAGGAACTCCTGTTTTTTCTTGTTGTAATAATCTAAACTTCTGTCTCTTAGCAGCCTCAATATCAAAGATATTAGTATCCTCATTTAAGAAAATATCATCTACCTCCATTGGGTAATACATCTTTTCTTTTAAATAAGCTATTCTATCTCCAGCTTTTTTAAGTCTTTCTAAATTAGTATTAGTTATTTGAATAGCTTTTTCTTCATTACTAACAAGCATTTTAACTTTATGTACATCTGAACCAGCAGGTTCATTTAAGTATGCTCCTAATGTAGAATCTTCTTTTGCCTCCATTCTATACTTAGCTGGGATGAACAAACCATGTATGCGTTTATCATCTTTACTATTATTATATGTAAGGAAATTAAAGTTATCTACATCAAACATCAAGGATTTAGCATCCATGAATTTCTTCATGTCCCCACCAGTCCCAGTAAGAATGGGGCTACATCCCCAGCCAAAGGGTGTAGTGAAACCAGGAATAGCTGCCTGTAGACCTCTAAGGAAATTACCTTTACCAATCTCATCTATAATTAATTTACGTGGTTTTGTACCTGCAATTGCCTCTTCATTATTACCTTCATCTAAGTTACGTATTAGAATGGAAGAGAATGGGATACGTTCACCAGACCTAGTCTTTATACCCAGAGTCACTTGGTTCTTCCAGTTGTCCTCAATTCTCTGCCATCTCCAATACTCAGGAATGAAATTCAATCCTTTGTCAATCTTATCAGTGATCAGTTTAATATCTGGGGCATTTAAGCCTGCAATAATATTCTGACTGTTCTCATCAAAGGTTGCACCCCATGCAATATAGGATGCTTCTAAAACTGACTTGGCAAAACGTCTAATACCTAGAATAACTAAGCCCCTCTTTTCTTGTTGAGCTCTGTCAATTTCGTTCGTCACAAGCCACTCATTATCTCTCAATAGGGGATTGGCATATTTCTGTGCAATCCTCCCATAACTATCAATTACGTCTACCTCTGTGTGCCAGATGTTTAGGTGCCAATAAAGAAAGGGGTTAATATAAACCCCACCCATCATTGCACCATTCAAACAAAGATCTCTATGAAAATCATGAAAAGGTTTTGACTCTTCACTATTTCTATCAGGTATCCTTTTTTGATTGATGAACCACTCCTTGTAGTCTATAGTTTGTATGTTCATCGTCTGTTTTTAAGGAACTCTTCAGCAGATCCAGATAACTCACCCTTACCTCTAATCTCCACCTTAGCTTCTTCAGCACTCCTTAATTTATCTACCACCTCCACTAAGGCTAAGTAGTTTTTCATTGTTTCTTGTACAAACTTACCTTGTGCTTCTATAGAGGCTATGACCATAGGTAACATTCCTCCTTTAGCTGTAGGTTTCCACTCAATTCTGTCTTTCAACTCATGTAGTGGATTTGCATTTACATAAGCTTTCCATGAAATAAGCTGTTGTTCAGCCCATTCAAGCTCTGTATTTACATATGTAGTTTTTTTAATAGATGCCATCTTCTTCCTCCTCCTTGAGGATGTTATCGAGGTCCATTCCCTCTTTTATTATTTTTTCTAATTCAGACTCATCTGTATGAGGAATATCCATTTCTATTTCAGCTTTATATTTGCTTAGAGCAAATACAAGCTCTTTATCTGTTAATCCCCAGATATCACCATAATCTGCCAAAGCTGTAGCTAGATGTCTTCCAAGATTATATGTTGGAAAACTATTATGTAGTTCTTGCAGAATAGTAATGACTTCTATGTAGGGAGTCTTTTTACTCATATTAATTCATTTAGATCCTCATCAGTTATTTTATGTTGTTTTATCTCTAAGTCTATCTCTTCATCACCTTCTTCAAAGTTATTTACTCCTTCTTCTGACATATAATCTCTGGTAAACACTATAGCCATTCTGTCCTGCTCAACACCAGGAACACCAGCTATGTCAATATAATCCACCCCCTTATTATAGAGTTCAACAAGCGTATCAATTAGCCTGCTCAGTGGTATCTTTTCTATCTTTACTTCCCTCTCCATATATTACATTTATTAGATTATCTTCTTCTTTAGATTCCATCTCTGCCACCCATTTTTCAATTGGGCATGAGCAAGATAAGCATTTCGTTTTTGCTGAGAGTGTACATCCACAATGTGTGCAATGTTTGTCAAACCTTCTAGGTTTCTTTGGCTTGTTTTCAGAACACCATTCACAAGCGTCACAGATGGCTAGTCTTTCCTCACTGACAGCTCTAATGTGAGCTTTCATATCATCAGCTGGAAATAGGTTGTTCTTCCACCCCTCGTATATCTGAGAGAAGTTGATCTTCATATGTAATTTTAGTTTTAAGCAAGTTGATCAATGCTTCTGTTTTCTCTAGTGTCACCTTAGATGAGTGCTTCTTTTGGCTTGATGCATTATCATCTGAAAGTATATATTCTAAGTTTGTCTTTTTATTGGTTAATGATTCTAGTCGTTTTGCAGCTTTCTTATGGTTGAAGAAGAACTTACCAAACCCAGATATCTCTATACTATTGTTTACATCCATAGCTTCATTGGCAGACTGAAACTGGTGGTTCACCACTGTCTCAATTGTCTTCTCAGACACCATCATCTTCACAGCCAAGGTTCTAACTAAGTAATCCTTTACAGACATACTTATTGGCTTATCCATGTATTAAAGTTATTTGTAATACAATATTCTTCTCGAAGTTTAGGAGAATGATGGGGTTCACCTTCACCTTTGTTCCATCCTTTACAAACACTCCTAGCTTCTTTAATCTACTAATGATGTTGTTCATAGCAGCTGGTGTACTGTTATAGTTCTCACAAAACTCCTTCCTTATATTAGCATAGGATATATTACCCTTTATAGCTGTAAAGGCTGTAAGCTGTATTTCCCTTTTTGTAAGCTTTAGTTCATTGACATCTGACAATAGCTTGTAATACTTCTCAGCCATAGCTATCTCACTCTTCACTGATGTCTTCAGTCGCTGTACAATTGGTTGTATTGGTTTAGTTTCCATAATTAGTTGACACACAAAGGTAAACACATATCCTCTATCTACAAATAACTATTTTAGTTATGAGGAAAGTTAATGCTATATTATGCTTCAAATTTTCTGAAGATGGCTATAAAGCAAAAAAGCAACAGCCCAATCCTGAGTTCTTGTTCGAGTGTGTCATCATCTCTATAGTAGTTTCTATTGGACACACCTAATTCAAAGTTATTAAAGTCTGTAGGCATAAACTCTATTCCTATCTCCCATTCATCGAAGTAGTAGAATCCCCATCCTATTACAGCCACTATAAGTAACACTAATATATACACCAGTATTTGTACGACTATCATATCTAAGCTTGTTTGACGAGATGTGGAGTTTATTCCCCACCCTCCACCCTCAAAGATACAGGTAAAAATAATTACCTACCAAATTTATTTTTGACAAGGGATTATAATCTTGGTACAGCAACATATTATAATGTCCCTTATAAAGGACACTCCTAGGTTAAGCATGTCCCTTATAATACACATTATGTAAAGCAATACCTTTACAATATGTAAACTAAAGTAAAGCTATAGGTTGACAAATCAGGAAGTGTCTGTAACAAATAACCATATAAATATGTCACAAATATTTGAAAAACTGTGACATAACAGTTGCATGAAAACTTGGAAAAATTCATGCAAAAAGGTTCCTCATGGAACTATCCCCTGCTTTGACTATGTACACAATTTTTTTAGCATGCCCCCATTCTTATCAACCCATCCCCCCTAGCACCCAAAATTTTCTACTAGCCCCCATTCTTATTATGTCCATGGGGGAGTAGCCTACTTCCTATTGCAACCCCTCCACATCTTGCCAAGGTTGGGGTAGTCCCCCCATTCAATATAACTTGGCTAATTCCATAAAACACAATTAACAATGGAAAATTTAAGAGAGTTCACTATCCAAGGCGAAGACGTAGACTTTATCACTTGCACACCAACAGTTCGTGAGTACAAGCCTACAATGATTAATGACGCAGGCGAAGAAGTAATTAACACAGCATCACCTTTGTTTGGCAAGAAGTACAAAGTATTTTCTTACAATGGAAAAGGCTTTGCTGTTAACACAGAAGATGAGTTCTGCAAACTTTATGATGCAGACCAATTGTGGAAGGTTCGCTTTACAGAGAATGAAGCAGGACAATTGTCATTAGTAAAAGGTATTAGCATCACTCGTGCTAAGAACACTGCCAATACTTCAAGAGTACTCACAGCAATTGCTAATGCTCCATTAACTCTTGCTCCTGTCTCTGATGACTTAATGGCTGACATCACCAATAGTTCTATTGGATAGTCTACAATTATTTAAGAAAGCACTCTGTAATGGGGTGCTTTCTTTCATATATCAGGGTGGGTGTTAACAACACGTATGGGTGGGCATTAAAAAACCATCTAACACACTGATTATCAATTATTTATCTATGAGTAAAAGAGTTGATGTAGGTGTTATAGGGGCATATTAGGCATTTAGACAACAACATTAAATCACGCTATACAATAATCCATATATATAGCATTAAATAACAATTAACATGCATACATTAGTAATTATATTCAAAGAAGGAATGCCTATATTTCCTTATAGTATTAGATATGATGGAGATGTTATACACTATATGAC
>Ga0194047_10000085_pt1 | contig 65715 bp, 65 predicted proteins | sample JunL225m_MetaG_2_FD_160070 | JGI IMG/M metagenome (GOLD analysis project Ga0194047, IMG submission 160070) | Anoxic zone freshwater microbial communities from boreal shield lake in IISD Experimental Lakes Area, Ontario, Canada - Jun2016-L221-5m | ecosystem: Environmental > Aquatic > Freshwater... | reverse complement strand
CCCTTTGCTGCCTCGCTTAGGCGATGCCCGCGATGTCTCCTTGAAAATCGCGCTCGCGGTCGCGGTTCAAGCGATCGCTGATGGGGTTGCTCCCATCATGGAAAAAGAGGCCTTGGAAGCCGCCATCAAGTCGGCTCAATGGATGCCTCACTATGAGGCGCTGCCTTTATAGTCACCAAGTTAAATGCCTCCAGGTGATCGTCCATGAGGCACGTGTAGTCTTCGTCGTTATGGTCGATAGAGAAAGAAAATCTATCGCAATAGAATCACGGATGGGTTGATATAAGTCTTTTCATGGCGGGATAATTCGCCCTTTTTTTCCGATCTAATCCCGAGCAGAGAGAGCCCGCTTGATCCTGAGGAGCGGTCCTGGCTGGTGGGTCCTTTTGGTTGGTCGAAGATTGAAAACAAGTGGTTTCCTTTGATGTTTCACGCATCCTCGATCCTCATTATTTTTTAGGTAAGCCCTTGAAGATCAAGCAATATCGCCTTCCCGCAAACCGCCTAATCCTCACCGTCATGTCACTGTTCACGGGGTGGCCTGATCATGATTCGACCGGCATCATCGGCTGACTATGAAAAAGCCGCTTTTTATCCCCTCTGGTGAGTTCGAATCCACGTCCGAACTTCCTCACAACCTCGAGGATGCTCCCCGTCTACTTGAGCAATTTCGCGAGTATCACGCTTCTCTTGAAGTTTAGGCAGCACAGCTTCAATCCATGATTGAGCAGGGCGAGACAGTTGGCCTTGCAAAGAAACTGCGGGGCAAAAATAATCTTCAAATGGAGCCGAAAAAAAGACTCCACAGGCTAACGCCTTTGATATCAGGGCGTCTGTGGCGCTTGGGTATAGGCGCTGAAATACAGCATTGAGCCTCAGGGCCCTTTGGCGGACTCGCGTCCTCCTCAAGGGGCCGTTGTTAGGGTTGACCGGTTACTGGTAAGTTTTTTCCATCGGCCTTCTTTAGGGTTTCAGCGTTAGTCGTCGATGGATATTTCTTCGCCTCCGCTTCGAAGTTGGCGCGGTATTTAGAGAGTTCGCTGACAATGGACTCTGCGGTTAATTCAATATCCTTTTCGGTTGCATTCTTTTCAAGCCTGAACTTGGCAGCCAGTGCGTAAGGGTTATAAGCTGACCCTGGACGATTGCCTGGATCCTTGACGGTCGTCAGGGTCAAGAAGGGTAAGCTCGGTTTATCCGATCGAAGATCGAAGACATTCACCTTAAGATCCATTTGGGTGGCGCCTTGTCCAAACCCAATAGCCGAGCGCTCCAATCGATTGCCTTCATCAATGGCGAGAAATTGGCCCTTCAGTAACCAGCCATCGAGCGGCAAAGCGGTCGAGGTCTTTGGCAGTGGGGCTGCATCAAGACCTTGGCTTTTAATGGCTTTGATAAGGCCCTCTTGCATGGTGCTGACGATGGTGGCGGCCTTCTCATCGTTGTTCGAGCCCATGCTGTTCGCAAACAGGGGTTTTTTTGCGAGCCGTCCTAAAATGCCGCCGGTTTGAGCAACAAGATCCGAAGCCCCGCCGATACCCGGGTCAGTCTTGATGATACGGGCATCAAGATCAAATTCGGCGACATAGATCTTTCGGGTGGCGGTCACGCCTTTTGTGTCCTGATGAGCTTGTCCTGAGGCTTTGATTTGATCCCGCAAGCCTTGGCCTTCGGGTAAGGAAGAACATCCGCCGCTGAGGCTTTGGATGATCAAGAGAATGACCAAACGCGCCAAAAAGGGGGGTTTAATGTTCGTTATCATGGTGAGCCTCGATGAGGTTGATGCTTGAACTGATGGCCTTCAGTGATTGATTCTTTCGGATCACTCAAGAGGCACCTTGACGAATTTTTTTCTGCTGGCCTTTTCTAGGGGGTCCTTTTTTAACTTTAGGGCTTTCCAGTGTCTCTTCGGCAGGGGGTTTGGATGGGGCCCCTATTTTCCATTGAGGACCTTCACGCACAAGGATGACCTCCGTCGTTTGTGTTTTGCTGTAATCGCCTAACCGTTGCTTAGGTTCGATACGGAAGACGGCCAGTGAAGGCGTTAGGTCGAGATGATAGTCCTTCGGCTTGTCAGCAGCGATAGCCGCCATATAGGCCACATAATGTCCGGGATGGCTCCATTCGCTGTCTTCAAACAAAGGGAGTGCTGAGGGTTCAATGAGCTTTTTGAAGGCTTCAACGTCGCGGTTTTGGGCCACACGAACGACATGGACAAAGGCGGCGCGAACTTCTGATTCCGGTGTGTTTTCGATGCGAACAAAACCATTTGCCCCGGGGGCAGGTGGGTTGATCCATGCATCAAGAGTAGAACAGCCCGTGGTGGCTAGAGCCATCCACATGAGCAAAGCGGTTATTGACGGACTCACGATGATGTTCTCAAAGGGGGGCGATAACGGGAATCGATCCTTCATTGTAGACATAAACAGGCGCTTTCAGGGCCTTTGACGATCTAAAAAGAACGTCAAGTCACACAGGAGCCAGAGCTGAAGAATCTCTCAATAGTCAGTCTAGCCTGTGATCGATAGTAGCAAAATGACCGACGGTTTTTTTGAGGTGTGTGAAACATATGGCAGACCTTCTGGCCACTTTCTTCCTTAGTGAGAGGGATGAATCATGGACAGAGCATCTTGGCATCTCAGGAAGATCACTTCATCGAACCTTCATCTTATTCTAAGAGAGGCGAACGGAGGCATCTAAGATAATGATTGCTTTGAACCCTCAGGATCTTTCTATGAAAGAATTTAATATCATTCAAGCGACCACTCTATTAATGCTTGCCGTCATGACCGACGTTGATGCGTTAGGAGAGCCCGCCGCGCCAAAAGCCTTGGGGTGTCCATTTTCCGAGGCTGCTGCTTCATTTTCAGTTTACGGCTTATTCCCCCATCAAGGTGTGGAGAAGGTTGGGCGCCTTCCCTGTCGCTCCATTCGTCGAGGCACCTCATGATGAGAACGACTGAGCGCCTCTGGAGATGGCCAATACTATTTATGCTGGCCGCCTTGCTCCCGGCCACTATCGGTATGGTAGGCACTCAATCACTGTTCGCTGATTTTATGGCGTGGAGTATGCAGCTCAATCAGCAAGTATTCGAACAAAGTAAAACACTCGGCAGTTTGCTTCAAAAGTCTTCTGACATGGAGCGAAAGGCGCGGCTCGTCGTCCTTTTTTCAGATCAATCTCTTCATGAGCCTTATGAAAAAGAGGCCTACCAACGGTCTCGATCTCAATTTTTAAAGATTCTTGAGGAAGTGAGGGATGCCTCGACCGAGGCTGAAGTGATTCTTATGGTGCAGGAAATTAATGACAAGGAAGAGTTTATCCATCAACGCATCGAGAAATGGCAAGATGGGAGTGGTCTCGAATCGCAATTGGAACCGGTCTTTACTGATTTTCATCTTGCCATGACACACCTTGCAGCCCGCTTCGATCAGCAGATTGAAAGGTCGCTGACTCTCTTTGAGTCCCAAGCGAGGGCGCGTCTTAAGGTTTTTTTGTGGCAATCATGCGGTCTAATGACATTAACACTCTTTATTATGATCGTGTTATTTAGGAGGACAAACGTCCATTTTTCTTCTTAGGGGGCGTCAAGATGGGTGAATCGATGCAACTTTCAGAAAGCCATGATGACGATGATTAGTTTTTTACATGGGGTGAGGCACCTTCTATGGCTTTCTTTCATCATAATGCTGGGCGCTTGTACGACGGCACCGCAGCAACCTCAAAGCGAGCCTCCTCAGCCGCCTTATGTGCTGGAGCGTTCCGATCTTCCGGAGTTAGTTCAATTTGGTGATTATTTCGGGGGGCTTTCAGAGCCACAGCAACACGCGATGTGTGCAAGTTTCAATGTGCGTGAAAGTCGAACCCTGAAGGCCGATGTGCCGTTACTCCTGCACCTTCTCGTCGCACGAGGCATTTATGATGACTGCACAGATCTAAAATTATTGTTGGCTAAAACAAGTCAGATCTCTACCGATACGATGAAGGATGCTTCATCAAGGCATTTTTTATCGATGCTTCGCCGGGCTCTGTTGAAACGTCAGGAAATGATCGTTACAAAAGTCCCGAAAATAAAGCCTAAAAAGAAAGGTGCTCAGAAGTCTGTGCAAGGCATGGATGACAAAAATACACTGAAGAAAAATGTTGATCAGGCCATATCTCAGCCAGCATCCTCCATGGACCCTCCCGTCAAAGCCTCTTTACAACAAGAATCAAGCTCGGCCGAGCTTGAACATGCCCGTGTTATGAAGAAGTTGGAGGCGATTCGGGCCATGGAAAAAAAGATCGACAGCCCCTAATCGCTGATTGCCCATGTTTCGCTTCTGGCTCCTTTTGGTCACGGGAATCACCCTTTTTGCGGTGATGTTGTTATCGGTGACGCTCTTTCTCGGGGCCAGGGAGGTTGCTGCCGACTTTCAAGCCTATCGCGTCGCACAAACTGCCTATGACCGATATGAGCAAGTAGCCCATGAAGCCTACCGGTACTTTAAAGCGCGCATTGAGCGGATTGCCACCGGTCAGGCCTTGGAAAGTCAAGAGATTGCCATCAGCCAGGAACGTCTGAGTGAATCTATGACCAGACTGCGTCAGATGGCCATCATGCACGCTGATCAAGATAAGAGCTTGTACGACGAACTCGAGCGGGTGGCTGGCGTCACCTCGTTCCTTGAGGAGAGTCAGTTTCGATTTGATGAGATTGAACACCGACTCGCGATGCATCAAAGTGATGTAGCCAAAAAGGACTTATCGCAGCTTTCCCTTGAAGAGATTGATGGAAAATTCCAGCCTTTGATGGATGGGAGTATCCACCGACAACATCTCAAAGCGCTTGAAGCCCAGTCTTCGCTCGAAGACTTGATGGCTCGTTTTAAATGGTTTTCGGTCGTCGCTGGCCTTATTGCGGCGATGATTAGCCTTGTGGGTGGTGTCTTATTATCACACCGGTTGCAGGTATCGATTGGGGGGCTTATGGCCGGAACAAGGGCGATTGCAAACGGCCACCTCGATACCCGCATCCAGAATCAGCGGCGTGATGAATTTGGAATATTGGCTGCTAATTTTAATCAGATGGCAACGACCCTTGAGCTTCAACGTGATGCCCTCCATGAGCGTCAAAATGAGCTTGAAGTTCGGGTTTTCGAACGAACCGAGGAACTCCAGACCCTCAATAAAGACCTTAGACGAATGGATGAAGAGCGCCGGCGTTTCCTTGCTGATGTGAGTCATGAACTTAGAACCCCCATTACGGTGATTCGCGGTGAAGCTGAAATCGCCCTTCGGGCTGGGGCCCAGGATCCTGCTCCCTATCAATTTACGCTTCGCCGAATCGTTGAGCTCTCCGTTCAGTTAGGGGCTTATGTTTCGGATCTTTTATTGCAAGCCCGCGCTGAAGAGCCGGCGCGTGAGAGTGATCTTCATCCAGTCGATATTATTCATTTAGCCGACGTTATTGTTCAAGATCTCAAGATCTTGGGTCGAGAACAGGCTCTTGAGGTTCGACTTTCAAAACCTCATGGGCCGCTTTGGGTGATGGGAGATGCGATTCGTCTCCGTGAGGCTTTGTTTATTCTCGGTGATAATGCCTGTCGCTATTCATACCCCCAAGGAATCGTTACGATTCATCTTGAAGTGACCCCTGGATGGATCTCTATCGATGTGATGGATGAGGGGATTGGCATTCCCCTTGATGAGGCGGCGCTGATTTTTGAGCGTTCTTTCAGAGGGACTTTGGCCCGTCAACGAAGTCCAGATGGGCTCGGTCTTGGTCTTACGATGGTGAAGTCCATTCTCGAGATCCATGGGGGCCGTGTAGAACTCATCACGAAGGCAGCACAAGGAACCACTTTCAGGGTCCACTTACCGATGGGAGAAGACTCAGCATCATGAATCATCGAACAGACCCGAGCCCAAAACGATTGCTCTTAGTTGAAGATGATCAACGCATTTCAGATTTTGTTTCAAGGGGTCTTCGTGCCGAAGGTTACTCCGTTGAAGTCGTTGCGACAGGGCGAGAGGGCCTGTTGTTGGCAGAGGATGGCGGATTCAATTTAATTATTCTTGATATCGGTCTCCCAGACATCAAGGGCCAACAGATTGTCGAACGGCTAAGAAGCGATGGCAGAGTGATGCCTATTCTCATGTTGACCGCACGCGATGCGCTGAGTGATAAGGTGTTGGGCCTTCGGGCTGGAGCCGATGACTACATGACAAAACCTTTTTCCTTTGAGGAGCTATTAGCCCGCATCGGGGCTTTATTACGTCGGACTGAAATGGATTATCAGGTCGATTCGACTGAATTGAAGATTCTTGATTTGGTGCTTGATCGAGAATCGCATGATGTTCGCCGCGGAGGAAAGCTTATTGAGCTGACCGCCAAAGAATTCAACCTCCTTGAGTTCTTCTTGCAATCAAAGGGCAAGGTGTTGAGTCGAACCCGTATTCTGGAGTATGTGTGGGGATATAGTAATGATCCATTGACCAACGTGGTTGATGTCTATATCCGGCAACTCCGCAAAAAAGTAGATGACGGTCATCGGGTTAAGCTGATTAAGACCGTCCGTGGATTCGGCTACAAGCTCGATGAGACGGAGGAAGCCTCATTTGATGGAGACGGCGAGTGACTCACGAGCAACAAGGGTCTTCCCGTCTTGATCAGATTCTTCTTGATGTGGAGCAGCGGGTTGATTCGATCCTCACGCAGCGCTCCGACTGGTTATGTCGAAAAGGCTGTGATGGTTGTTGCCGGCGTTTGGCAGAACCACCTCAACTGACGCTCCCTGAATGGGAACGGATTTGGCATGCCTTCTTGGAATTGTCGGAGCCTTTACAGCGCACCATCAGGGCCCGGGTCGAAACGCTTCGTACCCAGACGCATGGGCCTTTTAGTTGTCCATTTCTTCAACATCACGAAGGGGCCTGCATGATCTATGCGGCGCGCCCTGTGGCTTGTAGAACCTATGGTTTTTATAGAAGCCGTGATCAAGGGCTTTATTGTAAGGACATTCAGCGCGAGGTGGATCATAGATCCCTTGATGACGTTGTTTGGGGAAATCAGGATGTGGTGGATCTCCGCCTTAAAGCTTTGGGTTCAACAAGATCGCTTCCTCAATGGTTCCGTGACGGGTCAATGGATTCTGTGACGCTATGACCGCTTCAGACTAAAACTAGTCCATAATCTTTGAAATATTTTTTGATAGGTTTCAGATGAACATCACCCACATGATCGGAGTTTTGCTGGCGCTTTGCGTTGTTGGCTGTGCCTCCAACGGCAATAAGGCCAACGAATCTAACGAGCAGATGCTGACGGCGGCAGGATTTCACCTCTATATCCCAAAGAATCCTCAAGAGGAAACGAATCTCAAGGCGATGGCGCAACGCAAGGTTTTTTTCATGGATAAAGCGGTAAAGCCCACCTATCTCTATGCTGATGATGCGGAGTGCGACTGTGTTTACGTCGGCGGGCAAGCGGAGTTTGAGCGGTTTGAAAAGTTAGTGCAGCAAAAACAAGCCGCGGATGCTGTCATGTACCAGGCTCAATACAACCAGAGCATGTATGGCATGGGTGGGATGTACGGGGGCAGGTATGGTATGGGTGGCATGGGTATGGGCGGGATGGGCATGTACCCTATGGGGATGTATGGTATGGGTGGCTCAGGCGTCATGGGCGGCTATTGGTGATCTCTCGTTCTCTTCATCTCCCTTAAAGCATCTCAGCGTGTTCGCCGTCGAAGTCACCATCGTCCTTCTACTCATTCTCATCGGCTGGTTCTGGAGCGTCAGCATGAAATCGAGAGAAATCGGCCTCCACCTCGTTAAAAAAGCCTGTGTGGAAGAGGGTGTTCAATTGCTCGACGAGAGTATCGTCTGCACCAAGCTTTCATTCCATCGGCAACCCACGGGGCAATGGGCCGTTCAAAGAGTGTATCAATTCGATTTTAGTGAGGACGGTCAGAACCGGCGCCGAGGTGCAATTCACCTGATGGGCACTGAGCTGACCTTTTTAAGTCTTGGGCTTCGCGCCGTTCATTAACCCTTTTTTCACTTCGCGCACAGTGATGGGTCTTCAGGTTGAAACTTATCAGTCTGACTCTTGTCATTATGTCTGTGAGATGGCTGGGACGATTTTGAATGAATGTCAGCTATCGTTGATTGTTTCGGGTCTTTTTATTCGTAATATGGTCTTCAATGGCCCATCTCACCAATGAAAATCAACGGATTTATAACCATAAAAACGTTCCAGACTTGGGTATAAAGTCCCTATAGAGACGACATCAACGTCTTTAGGAACCATCAACAGAGGATTCTTCATGCAGGCTCAAAACCGCTCAAGACACATTGCTTTATCCATCACTCTCGCGGCCCTCCTGTTGCCTTTGAATGCTGCCTGGGCAAAATCCGACAAGGAGATTCAAGAGGACGCGCTTAAAGCGCGAGAGCTACAGAAGGGCATGGATCATTCTATGCCTATGGATGATCCTGCCCTCGGCAAATTTAGAGGGGTTTTCTATGGCTATCTTCCTTGCAATGAAGAAGGCTGCACTGGTTTGAAAATGACTTTATCCCTCAATCAAAAGCATCGTTACCTATTAGTCATTCAGGCAGCAAAAGCATCCAATCGGGAGACCTTCGAAAAAGGAAGATACGAATGGGATGAGCAGTCTGGAAAGGTGACTCTTACCCCGAACAAGGAGGGGGCCGCACCGAGACGTCTATCGGTTAAAGACGACAGTACGTTGGTTTACTTGAGAAGTGATGGCAGTGCTTACATGGGTGATCAGGAGCCTTATCTCATGAAGAGGACCGATGTGGCTAATAATCGCGACATGCATATCCATTAGGATTGCCGTTTACGTATTGATCGATCACTAGAGTCCATTTTTTCCCTCAGACCAAGCCGCCACTGCTGCAATTCTCTTTGCAGCAGTGCACAGGTGTAGGCGCTGCGGTCGGGAGCGCGAATCCGATCACTGGGGTGAGTCGGTACTTCCCACTAGAGACTGGCAGCAAGCCGATTTATGTGCATGTGTCTAAAAATAACGATGTTTGGTTCACTGAATTGCTAGGGTCTCGTATTGGGCGCATTCGAGAAGGCAGAATCACCGAGATCAACCTGCCAACACCTAATTCACGTCCCATATCCATCGATTCCGCCCCGAATGGTTCGGTGTACTTCACCTTGGAAGCAGCGAATAGCTTAGGCTACCTGCCATCTAAGGTGGCTCTTGGGTCATCATCCGGACTTAAGACCAGTGTTGTCCAACAACGCTTTGTTCCCACTGTCGGGGTAAAGCCGGCTGGAGGCACGATCACCCCCACGGGTCAAGTTTGGTTTGGTGCTGCCGCTGTGGATGAGATGATTACACTCGATAAGCCTAATACCCTGATTCAAATACCGCAGGGTACCTCGGGATCAACCTATCACCGTTCGGCTTACATGGGCCACAAGATCTTTTGGACCGAACTCTCAACAGACAGGATCGGTTATTTAAGAGGGGCTCACTGATTTAAAAGTAAGCTCATGGGTTTTCTCTCGTTTCCATCCTTTAACGGCGCTTGATCGGCTAGCTTCATGTCACTCTCTTCATAGAGATAGGCTAAACACTTGTCGATTTGTTGATGGGAGTACTGTAAAAGACCCGCAGATTTTTGCCTTCAAGTCCGCCTCTCCCTGATATATTGGATGGTGGGACGTGATGGATGGCCCTTAGCAAGACCAAGAACCCCGATGTCAACAAATTGACTGCCTGTCATGAAGGATGAAAACCACGCTTCAGCGATACGCTTACTTTCTTGGCGCCCGAGTCGTCCGTGTGTTGGCCATTGAAAGTTAGGCGTCAGTGACGACCATCGATGGATCGGCTGGTTTTTTGGGCACAAGCAATCGGCGACGGTCATCTTTCTGTCATCAACGAAAATCTTACCCGTGTTAGGCTTTGGGTTGAGGGGTAGGGCGGTTTAGGACGCCAATCCAGAGAGCAACATGAATGGGTGCCTCTTTATTGTCCGAACCAGATTTCTGGCCTGCGGTTCGTTATATGTTCTATGCGGACTCCCAGTCATGCTTGAAATGAATTTGATCCACAATTCAAGCATATAATGAACAACATCATTTTTATAGTATTTTTTATATTAATAAATAGAATATCTGGACTATACTGTTGAATAGTATAGAAAATACCATATGTCCGATTCCAGGCACACGTGTGAATGATAAAATCAAATGCAGTATTAACGTGAAAAATCACTTCCAAGAGTGTCGAACATGAGTATTTTTGGTGATGCCGAACTGGTCGAAATGTTTGCAGCTGAGTTGGAGCTTCATCTTGGCGTATTAAGCACTGGGCTATTGGAGTTGGAGGTAAAACCGGACCGATCTGACCTCTTTGAGCCGATGATGCGTGCGGCACATTCCATCAAGGGAGCAGCCAACCTATTTGAACTGAACCAAACCGTTCTGGTGGCTCATGAAGTTGAGGATATTTTCACCCTGGCGTCTCGAGGGAGTTTGACCCTCAGCAGCGCGATGGTCGACGTTTTATTGGAATCCGTGGATCTCTTAGGGCGCTTGTCCCTGAATGGGGCTCCAGAAGAGTCTCAAGCGAACGCCTTAGAAGTTCAAGAAACCATCACGCGGCTTAAGAATACGCATGCTGCAGGTGATTCGAAGGTCTCTTCTTCCAAACTCGATATCAAAGAAGCCACCTCTGGCGAGATGAGTTTTCGAAGGGCTCCAGCAAATCTTGATGCTCTATGGGTAGAACGCATGCGCCGAGATGTTGGACAGTGGCTTCAGACAGGGCATGACGATTATGAAATTGACGGCCAGGCGGTTAAGAAGGTCTCACCAGAAGCGATCGCGTTCCTGAGCCTGGTTAAGGCAAACGTTCAGCCTGGCCTTAGCTTCACGATCAAAGGTGAATCGGGGCCAGTAAAACGTCTTTTCGAAGTCATGGGAATCATTTGATGCGTTTTTTAGGAGATCCTCTTTGAGCGCTCAGGACAAACCATCCTTTTTCCACAGTGAGGCTAATGACCACCTGGTGGATATCTGTATGGCGTTATTGAACCTTGATGACTTGAATCACGATCGTCTAATCACGCAGCTTGAGGGGGTTCTTGGGAAGCTTTTCCTCATCAAAAAGGGCGCTGAAAATCACTCGCTAACAAAAATTGCATCCTTGGTGTCCCCCATGGAGGCGATCTTGAAAGCCTTGACCCTGAGTCGCTCAGTCGGTCATTCCGATCACTTGGATCAGCTCCTCGCATCCGCTGATTGTTTGAGTGTTTTGGTGGTAGATCATCCAACCTATGAACGCACAGAGATTAATGACCACCTCGCAGGACTGCAGCGGGTTCTTGATCAATTAGAGAGCCAGGACAACATGGTGATTGAACCAGAGATTGAAGACGCTTACACCTTCACCCTGTCAATCAATCTTAAGGCCCTCGCCGCGGATGGCTTTGAGCTCATTGATGTCGTTGCACACATCGAATCTTTAGGCTTAATCCAAGCTGGGCTCGTGTCGACGCCAACAGTCAATCTCCTCCATGAAGGCCCCATGTCCCCCATTATTTGGGAGGTCACGATAGTGAGTGGCCTCCCTCAGGATGACTTTTGTGCGCAGCTAGCGCTCACCCCTTTTCTTAAGAGTGAACCTGCTCAAGCCGTGTCCACCCTGACCCGGACGATTCCACCCAGTCATGTGATGGTGCAGCCCAGTGATCCTTCAGTGCCATCTCGGCTATCAGGCTCTCGTGCGGGTGGCCTCCGTATTTCGGTGACGCTGGTTGATCAATTGATGAGTCTTGCCGGTGAATTAGTCCTCCTGAGGAATCAGGTCAGACGATCCGTAGAGGCTCATCAAGTCCCATCCTTACAGACCCTCCTCCATTTAGATGGACTGACAAGAGGGTTTTATGACGTTGTCTTGAATACGCGCTTACAACCCATTGGCAACATATTTAATAAGTTTCCACGTTTAGTGAGAGACCTCGCTAGACAATTGGATAAAAAGATAGAGCTCGTGATAGAAGGGGCAGAAGTGAGCCTTGATAAAACGATTCTTGATGCACTATCGGATCCGCTCACTCATCTGATTAGAAATGCCTGTGATCACGGCTTAGAGACCATCGATGATCGGTCCCACAATGGAAAGACAGAGACCGGTCTCATCAAACTCATTGCGCGTCATTTGGGAGATGAAATTCATATCATTCTCGAGGATGATGGGCGTGGCATAGACCCTGATTTCATCAAACGCAAGGTGTTACAAAAGGAACTGCTGACGGCCGCTGATCTTGAGTGGATGGATGATGAAGATGTCCTTCGATTGATCCTCTTACCTGGCTTTTCAACCGCGAGTGCCGTGACCGATCTGTCAGGCCGTGGGGTCGGGATGGATGTTGTCAATTCGAATCTAGAATCAATCGGCGGATCGCTTGAGATCACATCAAAGGTTGGAAGCGGAACACGCTTCTATCTTCGGCTTCCGCTCACGCTCGCAATCATCCAAACGCTTCTGATCACGGCGCACAATCAGGTTTATGCCATCACCAAAAGGGATATCGAAGAACTGGTCCATCTTCATCCTGATCGCTTGGATGCCGTGATTGATCGGGGGCCTCATGGCGAAATCGTTCGTCTCAGAGGCCAACTCATGCCGTTAGTTCGCTTAACCCCGACGCTAGAACGCGCTATGACGGGATTGATTGAGCCTCCTCTTCCGACAATGATAGAGTCTGTCGAGCAGGGGATTCTGGCGGTGGTCAAGGTCGGTTTGCGTCGATATGGGTTAATTATTGATAGCATCGTTGCGAGTGAAGAAGTGGTGGTTAAACCCTTGCACACGGCACTAAAGAAGCTTCGAATCTATTCTGGCGCGACGGTTCTGGGCGATGGCCAGGTGGCGCTCATTTTGAGTGCCGATGGATTGGCCCGATTCGCTCAAATCTCTATGGCGACGGGGGTGAGTCCCGCTCATTCAAAAACGCATTCCTTCCTTCCCACCTTATCTGGACTATTGATCGAACGATTAACTAAACAGCGGTTTGTCATACCCTTGGATTCTATCGAGCGTATTGTTCACACGAAGGTGAGTCATGTCCAGGAACAAGATGAAAGGTACTACCTCACCATTGATGAAAAGCCCATTCTTGTGGCTAACGAACGAGAGGTTCGTGCCACCATTGACGCACTTGACCCTCAGCAACAGCTTTTTAGCATACTATTAAAGAGTGAAGCGGGGCAGCGTGCATTGTTGGTCACCTATGTCTTCGGTGTTGAGCAGATCGAAGAACAGCAATTTCATCTTCTCGATGGAATGACTGGGCCACAAGGCGCCATCCTCTTAGAAGAAAGGATCGTCCCTATCCATGATTTATTGAACTTCCCGCATCTGAGTGGAGAGCCTTTTGAGCGGGCTGACCCAGGGACTTTGGAGCGATTAGGGAGGGATTTGGTGTGAGCTTAAAGAAGTATTGTAGCTTTTGGATTGAGCAGCACCTCTTTGTCATCGATAGCCTCAAGGTCACCTCAGTCCGCGGTATGGGCGCTTTAACGCCAGTCCCTGGTTCGCGACAGGACATATCAGGCTTATTGAACATCCGTGGTGATATATATCTCGTATTTGATGTGGGTATGGCCCTGTTGGGACGAAGAAGTACCAAGCATATAGATAAGCAATTGATCTTATTGCGCCATGAGGCTGATGAGTTTCTCGCAATCAGTGTTGATCTCGTGGGAGAGATCATGGATGTCTGGGAAGACGACTTTCACCCACCTGGTCAACCAGATCATCCTGATGACCTCAACATGGAGTTGCCAGTTTTAGCGGGTTGCGTTTCAGGTTATAGCGTTCAAAATAATATTTTAGTCACTCTACTCGACCCTCAGAAGATATCGCAGATGGTTTCTTCCGAGGCTTAATAAGATTCACCTCATTATATGATGTTACGACAATGAAGAAACTAAGACTTAAGCACCAAATAGCCCTTCTGGTTTTCGTTCTAGTCTTGGGCCTTTCTACCATTGCAGCAATAGGCGGCTTTGGTCTCGCAAGAACATATCAACAAGTCGAACATTTCACTAATGTAATCAATCTAGCCAATACTAGAGCAATGGTACTCCGTGGCAACTTATTGAACGCTATCAGAATGGAGAAGAATACTATTCTGGCTCAGAATGATGCTGATGCGAAGAAATATTCAGAAAAAGCTCAATATTTTTCATCAGAATTTGAAAGATCCCTCACTGATCTTAATCCTATTCTGACTAAGGTGGGTGATCCCTTATTGATCAAGGAGCTATCTGATGTTAATGATTCCTGGCTCGTATTAAAAAATAATCAGGATAATATTATAAAGCTCATGGGAGAGAACACGAATGTTAAGGCGATTCGGCTTATCAATGGTGATCTCAGATCGCGTATAGATGACATCGAGAAAAATCTTCAGGAGATGACTGCTTCAGACCCATCTAGCTCATCTCCAAAGAGAAAAAGTGGCATAGGTCTTGATGTTTCAAAAGAATATCAAGTCATCTCCTTGAAGCAAAAACTCAGTTATTTGCTCGAGCGAACTGTTCTTACACTATTACGTCATAACAGTGAGTATGATGTCGGTACTATGAATAGCTATTCGAAGCAGATTTCAGAATATATGGTCGAGTTAGATGGTAATGTAGAACAGCTAAAGAGCCTTATCAGCCTAGATCAAGTCAATTCCATTAGGTTAGAATCAGATATCAAATCCATCAAGGCACTGGTTGATCAAGTTATCGCATACTCGTTCAAAAATAGTAACTCTGAGGCGGCTCATCTAACAACAACTATCACGCCAGAGTATGGAACTAAAGCTGATAACGGGATTGTAAAAATAATTGATACCTTACATAAAGAAGTCGAAAATAGTTCATCTACGATCAAAGATGTTTATTATAGTGCGATCACTTCAATATTGATCTCAGCGATTGTTGCGTTCATTGTTGGTGTCTTCGTTGCCCAGAGGATATCATCCTCGGTGAATAAAGGAGTTACTGACGTATTAAATCTTTCGTCCAACCTCGCTCACTCAGCTATAGCAGTGAATAAGATATCCATTGAGCTCTCTGATCAATCAGAAAAGACATCGATTAAATCTGCAGAGGTTTCTTCAATGACTGACCACATCTCATCTAATGTCAATACGATGGCCGCAGCCGCTGAGCAAATGAGCATGAATGTCGCATCCATATCATCGGCGAGCGAGGAAATCAGTGTCAATGTAGGTCAGATCTCAACGGCAGCAGGGCAGACTTCCAAGAATGTTGAATTGGTCGTTCAAAATATCGCCACCACGGTTAAGGCCCTTGAATCTGTCGCCGATGATGCACGGGATGGAGCGAAAATCAGCCGGGATGCGGCTGATCTGGCCCAGTCTGCGACGACCAGCATGTCGGCATTAGATCTCTCAGCGAAGGAGGTCAACAAGGTGACAGAGATCATCAAAATGATCGCCATGCAAACCAATCTCTTGGCCCTTAATGCCATGATTGAATCTACCTCCGCAGGGGAGGCGGGTAAAGGATTTGCGGTGGTTGCTAATGAGATCAAACAGCTAGCGAACCAAAGTGCTAGGGCCGCTGAAGAAATCGCCAAAATGATCGAGGGGATACAAAATGACACGCGCGTTGCGGTTGATGTTATTGGTACCGTGAATGAGACGATATCGAGGATCAACGCGTCATCAACGCGAATCTTTGAGGCTGTTGGTCTTGAAGTGACTAACGCGGCGACCAGTACCGAGAGTCTCCGAAGTGCCAGTAGCAGCGTTTCTGAAATTGCGCGAGCCATCCACGAAATTGCTATCGGAACGACGGATATGGCACGAAATTCCAGTGAGGTTGCGAAGGCTGCCACGGATGTTTCTAAAAGCTCAAGTGGCACCGCAGTGGCAACGCAGGGTATCTCTTCCAATATCCGTGTCGTTACGGATGCGGCCCAATTAACGAACCAAAGCGCAGATGAATTGACCCAGGCCTCCGCTACCTTGCAACAGATTTCCATTGAGCTCAATGAAAGCTTATCGGAGCTTGCGTAAGACTTTGCACCCGCAGCATACATTTCGTCGCGTATCTCTGGTTTTTTTTGACTGTCCCTATGGGCCTTCGCCGATTTGAATCGACGTGTGAATCAAGACTCCGATGTGAGGATTTAGAGCAAAGTGAAAGATTCGCTCAGCGTTTTAATTATCGATGATTCACGAGCGATGAGGGCTGTGATTGAAGACGTGTTGCGATCTCAATCAGATTTCACCATTGCAGGGTCTGTTTTTAGTGCGGCGAAGGCCTATGAGATTTTGCAGCGCTCCCCCCCTGATATCGTTACGATTGATCTTGATATGCCGAGTTTGGACGGCACGATCATGCTCAAAGAAATCCTCAGGATTAATGAAAATCAGCCACGGGGGCGGAGTATTGGCGTGCTGGTGATCAGTGATCAACTGACAGTCGGCAGTGAAGGGGCTCTCAAGGCCCTTCAGCACGGTGCCTTTGATGTGCTTGAGAAGCCTAAAATTGCTCTGGATGAACCGATACCCCTGGAATTTTCTAATGCCCTGATTGATAAAATTCGAACCTACTCTCAGCGACGTGAAGGCCACTATAAGCGTCTATCCCCGACCGATGCAGAGCCTGGTATTGGCGCCCCTCTCAAGGGAACTCCCGTATCAAAGGAGCGAGGCCCCATCCGTGGCATTATGATTGCGGCCTCTACGGGAGGGCCGAAGGCTCTATCCATCCTGTTACCTGAAATGGTCAAGTTAGTGAATCTCCCGATTTTCGTGGTGCAGCATATGCCCTTGGGGTTTACCACATCGCTGGCTGAATCATTATCAGGGGTCCTACCGTGGCCGGTCTATGAGGCTCGAGATTCAGAGCAAGCGTGTCGAAAGACGGTTTATATCGCCCCAAGTGGCCGTCACCTCCAGATCAGCCAACAAGGTGAACACCTTATGATGGGCTTGTCAGATGGAGCGCCTGAAAGCGGTTGTAAGCCTTCTGCTAACGTTCTTTATCGATCAGCGGCTCATCACATTGGGTCTGGAGTCTTAGCCATCATCCTAACTGGGATGGGTGATGATGGGGTCCAAGGTCTCATGGCCATTCGCGCTAAGGGCGGGTACGTGATCGCTCAGGATGAGGCAACCAGTGTGGTTTGGGGGATGCCTGGCGCTGCAGTCAATGCAGGCGCTGCAGACAAAATTTGTCCCCTGAGTGACATTCCTTCGATGGTTTTTAGCGTGATCAATGGCCGTGATCGAAGATCAACCTAAGGGTATTCTGCCCGCGCCTGCAGCCCATACATTGCGGCGTTGTATTCGTCATCTCTGTGGCTTGGTTCTTGATGAAAGTCGTGACTACCTCATTCGTGATCGATTGTTGTGGGTTATAGATAAATATCAACTGGATGACTTTGTGCAGCTTGCGGACGAAATTGATAAAGGGCTGAATCAACGGCTAACGAACGATGTCATCGAGTCTATTCTGACATGTGAAACGTCTTTTTTTCGAGACCCACATATCTTTGAAGCGATGAGATCTCATCTGTTTCCTCATCTATTTAAAACTAAAGAAGTTCATCATTCACCGATCAATATCTGGTGTGCAGGCGTCTCTACAGGGCAGGAGGCTTATTCCATTGGCATGTTGGCGACCTCTTTTTTAGAGCCGCCATTTGGAAGATATCGATCTAACGTCTCCGTTTTGGGAACGGATATCTCACAGAACTCTTTGGCGATCGCAAGAGAAGGGCTATATCGTTCGAGCGAGGTTGATCGGGGTATAACCCGTGACCTGAGGCAGCGTTTCTTCAGTCAAGAAGGTGATCATTTAAGAATCTCAGATGATCTAAGAAAGATGGTTTCGTTTGAACATCTTAATATGGTGAATCATTTCAGCCACGACCGATCCTTTGATCTGATCCTTTGCCGGAATGTGCTGATCTATTTTGATCAAGAGCAGCGGCAGAAGATTATTGATAGACTATGTCAGCATCTTTCTAGCCAAGGCTATCTCGTCCTGGGTGCCGCTGAAAATCTCTACGGACTCTCGACAGTACTCCAATCTGTTCGCTATGGCGATCTTCTTTGCTACAAGAAATATCTTGACGGTTGAAACCGCCTCGCCTGTTCTCTTATCATAGCCATCATTTGAGTGCACGGTATCTGACTTAAGAGCCGCGGGACCTGCAAAAATGCGTCAGCTTTAAAAAATCTAAAAGACACAACCGATGATACACCGCACACCGAAGCATCTCCCGGGCCTTAGGACATTATGCGCTGCCCTTCTTCAAAAAAACGGCCTACATGTAGCTCTCATCGTGGCTACTTTTGGGTTGACCGGTTGCGCGCCGCCCATTGGGGTGACCAAGGTCAGTCCGGATAAGGCCTACGAACTTGCAACCCGCAGCCCCCTGTCGGGGGACGACAATAGTGATGGTGCATTGACGGTACTTCAGCGTTTTGACTTGACCGATCTTTACAAAAAAGACCCCAGGGCAGCGTTACATCAATTACATCTCAATGCCCTCAAAGATGATCGACGCGACATCCTTTTTGCCCTCGCTGAATTGAACTTCAGCTGGGCAAAGACGCTCCCTTTGACCGCTGAGCGGAATAGTGGATTACCAGCGGCTGGCGATGTCTATTTACAGTCTGCCGTCTATGCCTATTTATATCTTTTAGGCGAAGGAAAAGAGTCCCTCCCAAGCGCTTACGATAATCGCTTCCGAGAGGCCTGTGAGCTTTATAACCGAAGCTTGGATCAAGCGTTTAGATCAACGGTTGATGACTCCCTTGTGTTCTCTGACCAGACGCGGGTGCTGCCGGAGTTCCGTCTAGCGATCGACGTTAAGACCGACGACCTGCACTGGAAATTCGAAGAGTTTGAGCATCTTGTACCCGCTGATGCCTTCGATGTCTTTGGCTTTACCAGTCACAACCGAACGGCAGGCCTTGGAACCCCCATTCTTGGCGTCACACGAACATCAAGTAAAGCCCCTAACGGGGGAGTGCTTCCGATTACTGCCTTCCTTCAGATCAATGGCAATCTGAACGCGGTATCGCAAGGCAAAGCAAAAGGAACGCTGGATTTGATCTCGAGCTATGATGACGTCGATGTGGTTGTTAATGGCCGTACCGTCCCTCTTCAGACAGACTCAACAACGCCCCTTGCGTATCGCCTGAATGACAAGGCGTTATGGAATATTGGACTGAAACGTTTTATCTTCGGTGAAGAAATAGAAAAAAATATTCTCTTCATTCAGGCCTATCAACCGGGTCGAATTCCCGTTGTACTGGTGCATGGTACCGGTGGCAGCCCTGTGTGGTGGGCGGAAATGGTCAATACCTTGCGTGCGGATCCTCTGATTCGGATGAAATATCAGTTCTGGTTTTATGAATACTCCAGTAGCCGTCCAGTTCCAGCTTCAGCTGCAGACCTTCGTGATACCCTGACGAATATGGTCCATCAGTTAGATCCTCAACACCAGGATCCTGCGATGCAGCAAATGGTCGTGATAGGTCATAGCCAGGGGGGGCTACTCACGCACATGACAGCAATCGACTCTGGGGATGCGCTCTGGAAGGCTATCAGTGACAAGCCTTTCAAGGAATTTACGGCAGACCCGATGATCAAGGAGGGTTTTCGAAGGGCATTATTCTTTAATCACCTACCCTTCGTCAAAAGGGTCGTGTTCATCTCCACGCCGCATCGAGGGAGCTTTCTGACTGAAGATTGGGTGCGTAAACTCACGCGCCAAGTGGTCGGATCACCGATGAAATTCATCACCAATATGAGCAGCAAGTGGCGGGAAGTGTCAGCTCAACTGAATCTTCCAGAGGACTTAAAAGACGAAGCACCCACGGCAGTTGATGGTATGAGCGTCAAGAGTCCAGTGATGTCAAAGGTGGCGGGCCTTCCCTTAGCGCCGGGTATTACAGGGCATTCCATTATTCCCGTCCTCCCAGGTATGGACATCAAATCAGGCAATGACGGGGTCGTTGAATATAAGAGCGCTCATATTGAAGGGGTCGAATCTGAGTTTGTTGTGAGAACGCATCATGGCGCCCAAGGAAACCCAATCGCGATTGACGAGGTGCGCCGTATTCTGCATAAACACTGCGATGGGCTACCTAACCTTTGTGGCACGGAAGCCTCGAATGGGCTAACCCCTTAAATTCATAGCCATTCAACGGGTTTTGCTGGACCGTCAAGAAAGTAGTTCATCTAGCAGGTATATTCAAATCGCTGTTGTGTGAGCCCTGTCTGTCCAATCTCAGCGGACAGACAGAAGCCTCCATCACTCTTTTGGCTAGGGGGATCAGGGATGAACGAGCCGCGCCCCGGCGTAACCCGTCTCGCTCAATATTCCGGTATCGCCAGTTTCGAAGTCGACAACGGTTCTAGAGGTCGCCTTGTGCGGATCATTACTACACCAGTAGACCCCATCATTCGTACCCGGAAAATAAGTGCTATCGATAGTGGGTTGAACGGAAGGCTTGACCAGCGCCTTCAGTTCCGTGCAGGTCGGTAGCCGCCAACCATGATGATAGCCACAGCGACCAGATTTTTCTGCTTGATTGATTGGAACTGCGGAGGATGTATTGTTGGGTATATAAATATAATTCCATGTTTCACTGTTTTCAGCCAATGACCAGATGAGACCGGTCGTGTCATCTTTGGTGCAGGCCCAGTCAGTGTTTTGCCCCACGGGATAACTAAAATTGTTAGCTACCACGGTACCCGTGCAATGTTCATTGCCTTCGAAAGTGCCGTAGTAGCACACTCTGGTGTAGGTATGGCTCCATTTTCTTACCGGCCTGACCCTGGCGAGCGCATGTTTGTTGTTTTTGTCCTCAAAACCAATGGCGCCATTGTTGAAGTCGACCGTCTGGGTATCTTGAGGCTTGTTTGGCGCATCCGATTGACTCCAATAACTAGTGACAGGAGGTGTCCTTGGGGGAAAGGAAATGCCGCCTACGGAATCTTTTTGCTGATAAAGGGCTTGGAGAATCTCGATCGGAGGGAGCGTCCAGTCATGACGTTTCCCGCCGCGGTATGCCTTTGCATGGCTTAGCGCCGCGGTCAGACTGTGAATCGGGTCAGCGCTCTCATGGGACCAACCGCCCGGGGCAGCTTCCCAGCCTCGCAAGCCGGTGCCATCTAAGTAGATCATCTTGCCACCACCTGGACCCGTATCACCCAGTTGGCAAAAGCCCCCAACGGCGCAGAGACTGGCTGTTTTAGGCGCAATAGCTGCTGCTTTGAGAGGGTAAAGCGTGTGCTCTTCGGGCTGGCAGTGGGTGTCGGGAGCAACGAAGCTACGAATTTTGCCCTGCGATGACGCGCAGAGGGATGCGCTTCCAAGCGTGGGGCTCGACGCTATGGCCAGTGGGATCGTCTGTTCGTGGGAATCGCAGTGGGTTGCGGGTAACACTAGGAGACGCACCTCGTTTCCGCTCGCACAGAGGGTCACTCCCTTGGTGTTCCCGGTAGACTCTATGGGCAGCCTGACTTCTTTATTCTCTTGACACAGGCCACCTGAAGCGACTTCACGAACGCGACCCGCCTGATTGACGCACAGCGTTATTTGGTCAACCGGTTCGACAGATTGAGCCATGACCCGCGATTGGTTTAAAGTCAACAGAAGCAGAGCGGCTAAAGCGAATAAGGAAGTAGGCATGTTTTTTTGTAAGGATTTTTATTTGAGTGAGATGCAGCTGAGGATTTACTGCAATGAACGAATTCGTAAAAGACATTCTTCGCGTAATCTCAGGTAAGTCAAATTAATGACCTTTTTTATTAGCATTATGACTATGGTGTAGTGCAATCAAAAAAACGTTGCGCGCCCATTTATGTTTGAAAAACCAAGATAGATTCTGATTAGGAATAGATGGCTCATAGGCGCTTGGAAACTGATGCCACGGTGTCAAAAGAAGCAGGACATCATTAGATAAACCAAAGATTTATCGAGAAATATTTTACCTGAGACTGCTTTGAGTCGATCGGAGACCCATTCCAATCGTAGGCTAAAATATCATTGGATCTCTCGGGCAATAATTATCAATGCGTGATTCGAATAAGGAATTATGAGTCCATAATTCAGTAAGGGAATCACTAGAGCGTAATCATAAAGAATAATTAAAATCTATACCGCCCCTATTCTAGTAACCGTAAGGTTATCCATGAGGGCTGGGACATGACATATATAGGATGGATTAGTTAGTACTTCTACAGGATTCTGCGGAGGGCAATCTGTGGATCTTAGTTTTACCTGGTCACCAAGAATGCCGTCGAGGTTAATCGCCGCACCTGCGTTCACTACAAGAGAGGCGGCCCCATAATCGACTTCAAAGTCGAAAAGATCTCTGTCAAAGATCTTACTGACATAAGTCAGATTTGATAGGTTTCTGGTAATGGTCACATAGCTTGAGGTCATATTGATCCCGTCTTCAACTGGGGTGAGGATCGACAACGACTGTATAGTCAATCGCGAGTTAATAAAATCAACCCCGTTCTGGCCAGAATTATTCGAAATAATTTGGTTCGTGATAACCCATTCACCCGTATTTACCCCGATAAAAGTGAGCGAATCCCAGTCATCGATAATTCTTGGTTTATCCCACGCGGTGCTAGAAGACCAGATCGGCTTTGAATCCTCTGAGCCCAGATAATTCATTACGAGTGTATTGATCTTAAACTTTGATGGAAAGGGAGAATTTTGATTATTTGTCACATGATCTTTATAGATCTTTTGGCTGCTTTTTCTGGTTCCTAGGAATACTAAGCCACCATTGTCAGCCAAGGTGAGTGGGTTGGCATGACTGTCGCAAGCCGAGAGCTCGAAGACATCGGCGTTAAGTTTTGAACCGGAATCGAAAATCAAGGTCGAGCGTCCCGTCCGGTTGATGAGTGATGTTTTTGGTACCGGCCCATTCAATATGCAAACCTTCGCCCCGTTTTCGACACTCAATGCAACATTCATCTTGATATGAACGTCGTCTGAAATAATGTAGGTATTTTGTGCCTTCCAAACGGTATCGTGGACAATCGGCGCATGGAGAACGACAGTTTCTGCCTTTATAACCTCAGAAATACAGCATGACGCCCATAAAGCCAAAAGATAAGGGCGATAGTTTCTGGGTCTGATTGACATGTGAGATCCCCTCTGGCTCTTGATTATTGCTGCAGTGGGCGCTTTATCCAACTTGGATTCCCCGTACAGGATTAGGCTTCCCAAATCGGTTGATATTGCTGGGGGTGAATTTTTGTAGGATGGGTGAAACGCCTGGTACGGGGGTTTTCATCAAGCTTGAAGAGTAGATCCGCACTTCACTGCCGCCTTTGCCTGCACCAACGATGACCTGACCAGGTCGTGCGGCCACATGCGTGCCGTGGGCATAGGCTGAATTCCCCGGAATGTCTTTGAGAGAATAAGTGGTCCAGAGCACATAGTTTTGACCTTCACTGCCGTGTCCACCACCCGTGTAAATCGCGACCGTCGGTGCAATCGCTGAACCGGCCACAATCTCATCGTAACCATTAGCATTCATTTCGCCTGTAGCAACGTAAAGTCCGCCGTGGGTCATGCCGGCCTCAGTGGGTGTGATCGATGAGGCTAGTTTTTCGATAAGGGGGGATATGGAGTAATCATTATCGTTCTGCACCCATTGAGGGTTTTTTATTACGCTGTAAACACGAATATGATTAACCCCTGCGCCTCCATTTGACACGATCAATTCGGGTACCGCATTGCCTTGCACATTACCTATTGCAATCGGGCTTTTTCCGGCCCCAGCTTCTGACAGTTTGAAAGCCAATAGGTTGAATCCACGACGACCGCTATAGACTTCAATCGCATCAGCATTGGTTCCATTCCCATAACTCATGGCTATATCTGCATAGCCATCTTGGTCGACATCACCCGCCGCTACGAATACGCCGTCCTTGTGAGTGGTTTCGGCGAGTTTGAGATTAATGAGCTCTGCACCCGTTTGACCATCGATGACGATAACCTGTGGCTCAAGCAGTGTGGGGGATCCATACACGTAATCGACAACGCCATCTCCGTTGATATCCCCCATGGCCACATGAGCGCCCCCTTTATTGGTCGGAAAGCTTGGGGTGGGTGACGCCTTGATGGTGAGCGCCCCCCTCTTGAAATCAATGATTGAGTTGTTGAAATTTTCACCCGCGACACTGATGAGAGCCGGATTTTCTCCGGAACTTGCGACGACCAGTTTGGGGTAGTCTTCCGAATAAAAATGTGGGGTCAGGCCATTATCGATTTGATCGCTCGCATACTGGGTCTGCATGTCTTCTCCATTGGACCCGCCCATGAAGACTCTCAGGATCCCGGAAGCATCATTGATCGAGGCCAAGGACGTTTGTAAAAAGAGTCCTAAGGAAGGCACATTTCCGGTGGCTTTTGTCGACATTAAGGTACTAAGCTTGGTCTGCGTGTCCCTAAGGTAAGTCCCTCCCTTAAAGCTGGGGTCATTGATGCCATCTGCAAGGTTGTTTGATGGGTTATCGAAAAGAACGAAACGACCTGTTTCACTCACCGTTGATAGAAGGTCTCGTGATCCTGGTAAGGTCGGGGAAGCGACCGACCCTTTATTGGCCCCAAGGTTGATGTTGTTGTAGCTGGTCGTTACAAGGTTGATGGTCCCAGGCTTAATCCCGCGTTGCCAGAGGTTATTGAATCCACCCAAAAGAAAATTGGGAGGCAAAAGACCGGTTGCAAAGGTTGGGTTGTAGTGGGGGTCGTTGAATGCCGGCACATAGAAATTGTTTGCTGCCGTCTCAAAGTAGGCGGTGGATCCGTCGGAGGACAATCCATACAGTGTGGCGGTGAGGTTCGTATTGGTTTTTCCATCTGGCGTGTTGATCAAGGTCGTGGTGCTCGAATCTGGGCTGGTCAAAGAGACCGTATAGAGATCTAGCGGGCCGAAAAACTTGAAGAACGCATCCGTGCTGGTATTCCAGGTCAACGCCGCCGGCAATTCGACGACATTATTATTGGTAAATCCAGTGATAAGATTCGCGGCGGACGATTGTATGGCGATTACTGAGCCATCCTGATTCATGGACAGATTGGCCGAGTCCATCAGCTCATAGGCATAGGGCTGACCCAGAATCCATGCCTGGATGAAGCTATTGATGGGTTGCTGGGTATTTCCGGCAGCTATCAAGTGATTATCAAGGTTTCGGCTAACTAAGATATTTTTGTTCTGCTTGATATCGAATACGAAGACATCCTGAGAAAAGTCGGCATCCTGAACCCCCTGTACAAGCCCAGATCCTGTTTGGATAGTGCTGAAGGCGACTCGGTTGCCGTCGCTACTGAGCTGAAGAAACTCCGCCTCGAAAAACGCGGGCGGAATGATGGGAAAGCTCTTTATCAGTGCTGCTAACCACGCTGAATAGTTGAAGTATCCTTGCGCATTTCCGTTGACATCGACCGTGACGGTTTGTGTAAGGCCCGACTGTTCAACCAGCTTTGCCGACGGATTGGACGCCCCCTTTACCACAAAGCCATCAAGGCTCATTTCTAACAAGAAGTATGTCGTGGCATTCAAAGTCACGGGCAGTACGTCATCCAGAATCCCTGGGTTCTTTCGATCGATCCATTGCGCGGGCAAATCCGACTGGTAAAGGACCGTTGCCCCATCGCCCGACAGGCCATGGTTTGATGCTGCCTCTGTCACAATTTGAAGGAAATTAGTCAATGGACTGGCAAACTCACTCGCAATAAGATCCCTGATGCTCAGGAGTCTTGGCGTGGTAACAAAGACCCCAATTGGCATCGGTTGTGAGGGGTCTGGTGCTGGGACTGGATCGCTTGAATAGAGCGCGTTGAGTGTCGCCTTGAGACTGGTTGCGACCGACTTCCCTGCCGTATTGAGGAGGTCGACAACGGCGATGTTATTACCCGGATCAATTGCCCTGGCATGCCAGACGAAGACGTCTGACGTGGCATTGTCTATAGTGGGATGTCCCCCGAGGTCTCTCTCTACTGAGGGCATGTCATTCTTAATGGGGACGCTGGCATCATAGGCATTCGCATTGATTCTTGAATCGAACACCACGGTCATCCCATCACCACTCAGATCTGCTGTTGCTGGCTCGAAGGTGGGAGGAAGGAGGCCGTTGCTGATACCAAAATATCCCGCAGACGCGGTGGTGCTTCCGGCAAAGTGCGTAACAAGCCTCGTGACGGCTTGTTCAGGGCCCTTTGAAATATCCATCCAATAGAGGTTGTTCACGCTGGGAATGCTTTGTTCTCCCGCGATCACATTTGGATCCCTGCTTGAAAAAATCAGGTAATTGCCGTTATCACTGGTATCAATCAGCGAACTACCGGCCGGTATGGGTGATCCACCACAGCCAACGCCACAATCATTCGGTGGTGCAGTCGAAGGCGTCTGAGCCACATCAAGAAGGTGGGTGACGTCTGCCCAATAGGATTGGATGCCTGTGCTGCTTGTGATGAGATTATCAGACAGCACTACTCCGCAAAAAACCAAGAACATGATCGAAGATAAAGCTTTTATTGTGTATTTTTTGGGCATGGAAGTTATGGTTGGATGGGCGCTTTGAAGAACCACGTGCGACATGTGGTGAGTGAGATCCTTATCGTCGGATCTGTACCCTCTTTAAAAAACCACTATGGACCTAAGTGACTGAAAGTCAATAAAGTTTCTGTCGGGGTGGTGTGTACGCATGCGGCCGCCCCCGAGGAGAAAGGCTTTTGGCCCTTTATGGTTTAGGGGAAGGATAATGATAGACCTTGTTTTTAAGACCATCTTTTATGCGATTATGGCTCTTTCGAAGTCCTTCTTTCCGATGTCCTTGTTGATGCGTTGTGCCTTGCTTTGCCGCGTCGTAGTGCCATGGATGATTGGTACGCATCTTCTTTTCTGACGAGCGCCATCTCGTTGGAGTCATAGTCAGATTCTTGACCTTTTGAGGAAGTTTGGGCTCTTCTGGTTAAGAACTTTTCTGGACTATCAGGGAGGCTAGTCCCTAACGGACGGTGTGTGATGACGACCCCTTTGCGCCAAACCGCAAGGCCAAAAAGCCATTGCGGCCATCGGGTTTGGGAGATGCCGCTCTCCGTCAAGAAATGGACGTGCCCCCCCTGAGGGTCGCACCATGACCGAGACATCCATGCGGCCAGGCATGTCCTGACCTTCTCTTTAACTTAAGGGGCGGGGTGAGAGAGCGTCTCCCAAGGCTCGCGAAGAGTGAGACCCCCTAAGTTAAGGCGCTTTAGAGCCTTCGCCGAAAGACTTCTGTGAAGCGAGAACCGAAACCAGAGGTCCCCTCTTTACGGGAAGGTCATGTCGCCTGGGATCGAGGCGATCCAAGGGTGTCTTGACAAAGCCGGATCCCAAGAGCGATATCAGTTCACCAGATCATCGCGACCTTCATGCTTTCGAAAACGCGGTCCTTCGTCACCAATGGAACCCTTTCCAGAAGACTCTGCGCCGCCAGCATGCGATCGAATGGATCGCGGTGTTCACCGTCCATCGATCCAGCGTGAAGGGCGTGGAGATAACTCACGGGCAAATGGATGAAGCCATCCAGATTGACCAAATCATTAAATCGGGCCACCGCTTCACGTCCTATGTCTAATTTTTGAAGTCGGTGCTTGGTTGCAATCTCCCAAGCACTGGCGGCACTGACCAGAACCTCATTCTTTTCGTCCTGAATCAGCTCTCGAACTCGCGGTGACAATTCCGGGGCATTGGTCCACCACCAGAGTAAGGCGTGCGTGTCCAGCAGAAACCTCATCGCAGTTCCCATGCCAACAGCTCTTCATCCGGGAGCGGTGTAAAAAAAACTTCCGTAACTTTTCCCTGCAAGCGTCCTGGCTGGCGCCGTCCAGCACTCGATTCAAGCGGCATCAGACGTGCATAGGGCTTGCCTGCCTTGGCCAATATAATTTCCTGACCCGCGTGCGCTTGTTCCAGCAATCGCGAAAAGTTGGTTTTCGCTTCGTGAACATTAATCATGAGTACCATAATATTCCCTCTTAGAATATGACTAACCTACAGGACTAAGTCTACCATCTACGGCACAAACGACGAAAATAAGACGTTCCGGGGTTAGTCGTCTGTGTCGACCCTGACCCGCGTGAGATCGACCGGACGATTAAGCACGCGCGACTGGATGCGGTGAATGGTGCTCGTAGCGAAAACCTGATTGCCTGAAGTACCCTAGACGATCACATTGATCACCGCGATCGTATTTTCAAAGGGCTCGCTGACGAAGAGCTGAAGCAAGACGTTGGACGGTGAAGCCTTCACTTAAGGATTCAGAAGCACGCCGAGGCGCGCCTCTCCTTACCGGCCGAAGGCGTGTTGTTTTAGGAGTGGGCACACTGTGCCCGCGAAGGAGCGTTTGCGGGCCAGGTGGGCCCAACGCATTGTTGTTCGAAAGACCGAGTGGATTGCACACGCCAGTGAAATTATCCGTCAGCGCGCCGGGATTGTTGAGGCCATTTAGAAATTTTGGACGGTTGGCGCTGAACATCCGTCCCCGATCGCTCAGTGCGAAATAAGGGGGAATCTTAAGGACGTCGGCCCCGGTTGCATCGATCGAAATGACAGATCCCTCCCGCGCGTCGCCGGCGACACGTGACGCGCCGTAGTTGGATCGACCGCTCGCCAAGATCCGTGCCGGATCGAGAATGACGCCAGGCAAGAGAGAGGACGGAAACTTGCTGGGGATAGGATTGGCGCAAGCCTTCGGATCGTTCAAAAACGGCCTGACCTCCGCCAAAGCAGAAGCGCCAGGTATGTTTTGCGCGACAATTCGCGCTTCGATGTCTAGCAACCCAGGGACCCAAGACGCGCGGCCCGGGGGCTCGTTGTTGAGATCTGGGATCGTTTAAGCTCCGACTAAACTCGGCGCAAGAGTGGCAGCGACGAGCGTCGTGGATAACAATATCTCGATGCGCACAGCCTTAGCGTGGTCAAAATGTAAAGGTCGCCTCATGTGTCAGACTAAAATGGATAAAGACTACGCCGGTAAAGGCAAAATTTATGCTCCTTCTCGCTAAGCCTTTATCTGAACGATTCAAGACGGACAAAGTTCGATGAAACAATGTCTCGAATATAGGCCTGAAATTGATGGTCTGAGGGGCGTATCTATACTGCTGGTAGTCATTTACCACTTTTTTCCAAAAGCGCTTACCGGTGGCTTCATCGGTGTGGACATATTTTTTGTGATATCAGGCTTTCTGATCACAGGGATTTCTAAGTCTCGATATCGCGATGAATCATGGAGCACACTTAGCTTTTACAGCGCAAGGATTAGACGACTTTTCCCGTCACTTCTGCTGGTCATCGCTTTTAGCCTTTTCATCGGTTGGTACAGCCTTCTACCCAGTGAGTATCTCGGGCTTGGACGTCACGCAAAAGCGGGTCTAGGTTTTTTTGAGAATTTCGCTTTGAGCCGTGAATCAGGCTACTTTGGTGAAGCAATAGGATTCAAACCCTTGGCTCACCTTTGGTCCTTAAGCATCGAAGAGCAGTTCTATCTGATGTTTCCGCTGCTCGTGCTCTTCACCAAAGGATGGGAACGTCATGGTGTCAAGACCATGTCCATCATCCTTCTGGGATCACTCCTCACGAATCTTTACCGTGCCTATATTCATCCGTCTGATATTTATCTTGCCCCTGCAACGAGATGTTGGGAGCTAATGTCAGGGGCGGTTCTATCTCTACTCCTGACGAAGACCCCCCCAAAAGAAGGCGGTCTAAACCGCCAATCAAGGATCCTCCCAGTTCTCGTAGAGCTCTTGGCTATATGCGGGCTCTTGCTTATGGTCATACCTGCATTTTGGATAAGCGAAACAACCATTTTTCCAGGCTGGCCGGCAACATTACCCGTCATTGGCGCCCTTATAACAATTCACCTTGGATCAAGGTCTAGGCTTATAAAAGGCGTTCTCACCAATAGACCTATCATTCTTATTGGTCTTATCAGTTACCCCCTCTACCTTTGGCACTGGGTGCTACGATCGTTTTTATTGCTCGAATTAGGGCTTGAACCATCATTCTTGAGTCGCTGCCTTACCTTGCTGATGTCCGGTCTCATCGCTTATGCCTGCTACCGTTGGGTAGAGGCCCCGTTTAGAAAAACAGCGCGGCAAGGCTTTGCTACGGCACTACTTCTAGCTGGCGCGGTGATCGTAGCTCTCGCAGCTTCACTTATTGTAGGAGCGAAAGGTTTTCCCAATCGATTTCCAGAACATGTCGAAAATGCCGAGATAATCGAGGAATCGTATCCTTCTGAATGGCGACTGCGTTCATGCCTGCTTAAAGGGAGCCAAACACCAGATAATTTAGGAGATGAGTGTGTCACCGACCCCCTTGAGTTGGCCGACACAGCTAAGCACGATATTAAAGTCCTCCTATGGGGTGACTCTTACGCCGCTCACTTATACCCTGGTCTTAAATCCTTTCAGAACGGAGAGGCGAAAGTCACGCAGATCAACATGGTAGCTTGCTTTCCAGGGAAGGGGTTTCGAAGCAAGAACTCTCAGAACTGTTGGATGCTTTACGATTTTGTAATGTCTCATTTAGCTCAGCATCATTACGATTTAGTCATTTTGGCGGCCAACTGGGAAAGTTATGGAAGAGAAAGGATAGAGGGAGATTTCATCTCGACGCTGAAAGAACTCAATACGGTTTCCCCGAACAATGTTGTCATTTTCGGCCCTCCACCAAGATGGTCAATGCCTCTTGGGAAGCTGATGGCGAAAAAATATCACCGCTTTAACAAGCAGGAATTTCCTGAACGTCTCAGTGAGGGCCTCTCTCAGGAGACCTTTGAATTAGACCAGAGGATGGAAAGGATCGTTACAGCCCAAAATATGGGTTACATTTCCATTATTGGACATTTATGCGACCACGATGGTTGTCTGGTCAGAAGGGGCCCAAAGCTGATGAGCGTGGATGAAGGCCATCTTTCTCTCGAGGCTTCTCATGTTCTCTTTGATTCGCTGAAAGATCTCACGGGCCGCCATGACCATTAGCTTTCTTTGGAAGGGACGATTCTGCAAGCGACTCTGGATAGTGGGCACCAGATCTTATCAAGGAGTTCTAGATTGGTTTTGATATCTACCTCATCGTTAGACATTGGAGACGTTCTGTCTCTGAGTAGTTACAATTCAAGTCCATGGCTGCTGGTGTAGATCATTCTGATCATTACAAGAAAATGTGTCAGTCCCATGATGACTCAAACCCCTAGAGTTGCCTTTTCCCAGAATTTGGGTGAAATGCTAAACCTCTTGCAATACCGGATTGACAGTGTCCTGATCAACGAGGATGGTCAGCCTGAAGCCGTGTTGATTAACTCCCGTCTTTTTAACTGTATTTGTCGACTGCAGAATCGATTCGACGTTCTGTGTCAGCTTAGTGCGTCTGGCTTTGAGAGTGTGCGTGAAGTAGTTGGGCTAGCTGAATCGATGCTGCGGTCGAGGCTGATAAGGACTGTGATCCGCATTACGGCGAAATAGAAGGCTTATTGTCACCTCAAATGACAAAAGTCAGGCCGGGTATGAGGAGACCTACTGGAAGATTTTGGATGGCCGCCGGGGTGGTAAAGGTCAAGCATCGACTCTTACCGGACCTTGCAATCAATCCTGATCATTCCCGCGAGTCAGTAACCTTGAAACAAAAAATCCAATGCCTCCACAATCTGTACCCGCATATCTATCATCGAGGTGACTGGGGTTTTCAGCACTCGCTTTGGCAGGGCACCCATCTTCGGCGTTTCCAGCACAAAATCTTGTCCTTTGATCGTCAGTACCGGTGATAAAAGTGTGGGCAACTGTATGTTCTGGTAATGCTCGAGGTGACGAAGCGGAATCACCATGCGGCTATCTAGTCCATCGAGCAAATCACTCTGCACATCCAGTAGATAGGGCGTAGTGCCTGTATGCTTCCCATGGTTCTCATAGATATCAAAACGAGCCATTAAAAGCTTCTCCACTCATCCAAGGGCAACCCTTCGGCATCGATTGTGGCGTTGTAAGCGGTAATGAAGTCCGCGTGGTCTTCACGCCAGCGTCGTTCCTGCTCGCGTTGAACCACCTCGCGCAAGTGGGTGTCACATACTTGTGAGATGTTGATATTCAGGGCTTTAGCCGCGGTGAGGACATCAGCGCTGAGGGTTAGGTTGGCCGCACGCTTGCCTGTAGTGCTTGAGCGGGTGTTCGATGCGGGATGATTGGAAGCCATAGCTTTCTCCATGCGCACTTAATTATGCGCATATGATAGTCGGTATTGTTGGCGCGGTCTAAGGGCGGCGACTTTTTTTAGTCGAATGGGGTCTTCTAGCTTGATTTCATCAAGGTCTCGCCGCTACGCGGCTGACCTTTGATTTTCAGCGGGGAGTAGTGATTTTACTGATAATTGATGAAGTAACACCCTATTCATGGTTTGAACCCAACATCATCTTCGGCATCAGGAACTCTTTGAGTATTTTAATGAACTCCTCCCGGAGTTGTGGCAGAAAGGTGATGGTGTAGATGAGTCTCAAGGAACCAAAGAAGTAGCGGTTTTCGTCAAAGAAAGCATATTCCTCGTGTTTTTTGTCGGCAAAGAAGCGGCGTTCGAAGTTCTGCCACAGTTCAAAGCCGACATCCACCGGGATTTTCGTAGCCAACTCGCTGAAACCCAGTTCTGGCATCCCATAAATCGTGAACATCAGGCCAACATCAAACAAATAATGACCGATGGAGAGATCACCCATATCGATGATAATCGGCTCCCCTTCACGGATCATGAGGTTGCTGCTGTGCAGATCAAAATGCACGCAGGTGTCTGCATCAGGAATGGCCTCTAGCTTTTCTAGGAGATACTGGTTTTGCTGATCGTTTAGGAAAACCGCGATCTCTTTTAGGTACCCACGGAAACGTGTCTTCATGTCTGGTAAAACGGCAGGGTCACCGACAGCTCCATGGAGAGTTTTCAAAACATCCGTCAGCGTCTGGGCATGACGATCAAGATTAGCGGGGTCATTGCGGATGACCGCGCTGAAAAGTTCGGCATCGAGCATTTCGAAGACGATCCCGGTTCGGCTGCCGCAGGCTACTACGTCGTAGGAAATAGCCGTCGGGATGCCCATCACGAACGCCGCCCTAGCGTACTTTTTTTCGCGCTCGGCAATCGAAGGGTCCACGCCCTCCCTATAGAGTTTGACGATCGTCTCCGCATCCAGACGAAAACATTCCCCACAAACACCTGCCGATAGCGGCTCACCTTTCTCGAGCGTGATTTCCCGTCGCTTTTTTTCGAGGTTAATGATTTGAGCAAGACCCGAGATATCGAAAAGTCTATGCACTTCCTCACTGATGTTGATGGCAACCAACGACCCGTCAGCCTGAGATAGCCGCTGAAAGGCTTTCAGGATTATCCGAATCCCTGCACTGGAGACAAAACGACATTCTCTGAAATCAAGAACAAGTTCACGAATTCCGGTCAGATCAAATGACTTTTCGAAGGCTGGAGCGGTATTCCCATCCAGTCGTTGCGGGATATCGACCCTCATTCGGCCGGGGAGCGGTGCATTATGCATGGTCAAGTGTCCGGGATTTCTATAGCGGGTGGTTAAGACTTGGCTGACACGGTCAAAGGGCTCGTCACCTTAAGGATCCTCCTCTAACAAGTTGTCGTACATCCCTAATAAAGTGATCCATCAGCTTGCGCTCCAAAGCAAAGAGGCGGACGAGGGTTGACATTTAGATTCACCAAAATCGTTGCGCCCAATTATTGTCCAGGCTTAGGCGAAAAAAATTGTAATTCGGGTTCAAAATCTCGTCGACCTGACTATTGAACCGTCCCGGGTTTCCGGGTGACGGCCACGATACCCATCGGTGATGACTGTGACCAGCTTTCTGGGAAAGGCAGCGATTCAATGCGTTTCAAATCCGCAGAATCTGCTTGGTTGACGATTCTGAAGGTGTCGATGAAGGGCCGTATAGGCTGGAACGGTGGCTTTTTATCGAAGGCGCTGAGTCTGAAAAGATAAAGGCCATCCGAGCTGATCGTAATATCAAGCCCGCCAGGACCTTGATCGAGCGGCGCTAAATCGGAGACCCACTCCAGTCCTCCATTTTTTTCAAGGCCATAGAGGCTTAATGATCGACGGGCAAAGGCTGAGACCCAGAGTCTTTTGCCATCAGGGTGGAGTGCTGCCCAGCAGGGATCGAGAAGTTGAGGCCTGATGTTCTGGTTCATCTGTTGAGCCGCTCCCCGCGAGCTGGTTTTAAAGGCTAAAACCCCGGGTTGGTCCTCCTTACTCTGCGTGATGGCAAAGAAGTTCCTAAGGTTCATCCTTTTGGACCCTGGGGAGCGCTCGGGCAGAGCCGCCCCACCATAGGGTTCTTGGAGACCACCGATCGAATCTGTCCTTAAAACGAACCCGTCCTTGCTGAGGCGGAAAATATCAACGTTTCCTGCGAGCTTCCGAGAGACGCCGAAGACGTCAGAGGTAGGGGCGGCTAGGATGTCGACCGGTAAGTCGCCGGGAAGGTAGTCAAAATGCGCCGATGGGATCGGCTGAAGTGAGCCCTCCCGGGTAATTCGAAACGCTGAGATTCCGCCATGGAGACCTTCCGAGATGGCGCCTTGATGGAGGACCAGAAGGTGGTCGCGATGGATGGCCAGACTGACGGGAACATATCCTCCCGAAGCGTATCGCCCCTGAAATTTGAGCGTGCCGCCGGTTAATATCTCAAAGGCAGAAATAGAGTGATCACCGCTGTTCACTGCAAAAAGGTGTTGGCCCCTAGCCACAAGCGCATGGGATGAGTTGCCATCGATGCTGGGGCGGCCTAACCCCCCGGTTGAGTAAGTCTCGATGAGCCTTAAGGACCCTGTTGCAGGGTCTTGCTGGAATGCGGCTATCTGATTGGAGACGGCTGAATTTTGAATAACATAAACCGATGTGGTTAAAGGGGCTGCCTCTACCATACCGCTCAGAGCACCCTCTAAAAAGATCGCCAGTAAACAATGTGTGAGGTGTTTCATGGTGTGTTAAAAAACAAAATCAGAAAAATGGGAGTGAGGTCGATGAGGGCTTCTGGGGTCTCTTGGGTGAGCGGGTCGAGCAAAACCAGACTTCCAGGTGAACAGTAAAAAAAGACCCGGTTGAGTGCCTCGGATGTCCTGGCAGCATAGCTTGGGATGGGTTGGCCGCCACGTCAGCCAAAAACCCAAAAGGGCTTAAGGATCGGCTCAAGCTTGTCACCATTGACCCATGATAATCTAAGAGTAGCCATTGGTTAAAACGGAACAGGAAAAGTGCAAAGAGGGTCTCTTTGGGTCATCCAAACATAGGCTAATGTCGAGATAAGGGGGTTTTTATGGAAAGAATGCATCATGACACCCATGAGGAAAACGCCAACATCGTGGCGCTAAAGGCCACGCTCCATTGCTTGTCGGGTTGCTCCATCGGAGAGGTGATGGGGATGATGGTCGGAGCGGGGCTTGATTTATCCAACTCGACCACCCTTGCACTCGGCATCTTTCTGGCTTTTGTCTTTTGATTTTTGTTGACGATGTTGCCCTTGGTTCGCGCCGCAGTCCCCTCGGCCCAGGCATTAAAGCTTGCCTTTGCCTCTGACACCCTTTCGATCTCCTTAATGGAGATCGTTGACAATACGGTCATGGTCTACATACTTGGAGCCATGGATGCAGGTCTTGGGGATGGGTTGTTCTGGGCCAGTTTGTTTTTTTCATTAGCCATAGCCGGTTTAGCGGCTTTTCCTCTGGGACGCTGGCTGATATCCAAAGGGCGGGGCCACGCCGTTGTGCATACCTTTCATCATCACGATGGAGATAAGGCACATTCTAAGCACCCTGGTCACAGTCATCCACGCTGAAAAAGAGGGGGGGGGTGTAAAGTTTAGAGCCTCTGACCTTTGGGTTCCCTCATCATCACCAATAACCCGTACTAAGAAATCGTAAGGGGATGACAAACACAGGCGAAGGTCAATGCTGGGTCAAAAGGCTCTTATGTCACTCTGGTGAATAACAATTTAGACCTTCGGCCTCAGGTCGACATGCACGCACAGTTGGTTGAGGTAGGATTTACAAAGCGAGTGCTTTACGTCCAATTCAAAAAAAAGGAGAAGCAAAACATGAATATCAGGATAGTCATTCTCTTCATATCCACGCTCTCGACCGTCGTGGTGCCCCAGAATGCCCTTGCCAACGATCATAGCCTCAGAAGATTCATTGGGCTTTGGCAGGCGGTCGATCCTGATGATGGCTCGCTGTCCACCATCTCCATCATCAAGCTATCGAATGATACGGTGCATCTTCTTTATAACGACACCTACTTCTATCTTTGCAATGGAGGTCGTGGACTTGGTGTCGGTAATGGGACCAGATCAGGTCGAAACGCCATCGAATTTAGCGGCATCACTTATACTTGCGAGGACAAAAAGATCCCACCGGTCAATATACCAGCGAGCTTCACCCTAGATACTTCAGGTGCATTGATTGAAGTTGATGAGGATCAGAACAGGACGCAAACTATTTTCTATAAGACTAGCCGCTAGCTCGGTGGTTTATTATCTGGTTTTCATGGGCTTATCATTTCGATGATGGCTATTCTCCTCATTCCAATCAAAGGCTATGGCTCACAATTTTATTGAAATGAATAAAAAAATCATACAAATTCTAGTTACTGCTTTAATCCTATTTATTTCAATGGATGCGAATGCGGTAATCCATAAATTCACGCTCTTCACATCAGCTCCAAAAATCACAGAGGCTAACGTGATGGGTTCACCATCAGTTCCGGGCGACTATCTTATGTTCAGCGCTAATATCTCAAAGACCCAAGGAGGCTCCTCAATAGGGTATTTTGTTGGTGAACAGATTGAGGTCTTGGCTAAGGAAGTCGGCCATCCTGAAATCCGAATCGCTAGCTTTAGCTTTATGTTCACTAGTAAGGATCAGCTCTATGTTCAGGGCGCCAATTTTTATGTCTCGGATAAAAACCCAGGCCTTATTGTGGGGTCGTCTGTTTATCGTATTGTTTGCGGTGGGACTGGAAAATATTTCGGCGCAAGAGGAGAGGTGGTGTCGACACGATTACCTGATGGAAGTTATAAGCATGTCTTTAAGCTGATGCGTTAGTCGTTCATCGAGCCATCAATAAAGAGGAGGCCAATACCTACGAGGCTCTCGTTTTTGATTCAGGCAACGTGAGTCCTTGAGGCTTAAGAAGGACCTGTCTCCGAAGGTTAGGTGGCCATGGTCTTAAGCCAAGGATCTTATGATCTTTTGCGTTTAAGGTTAAGGCAGCGAAGGACGCAGGTCGCTCCTATATCGCACAAAGCGGGGACTGATAGAGTCCTGGTGTTGATTTTCACCTCATATTGACCCGATGGCGGTACGGCGTGGAATTGGACTGTTTTATGTCCCGGCGATGACACAAACTAATCAAGTACTTTAGGACACGGCGCGCCTTTTTCGATCCAGCGCCCAAATAGCCTGACAAACTTGTCATGGCTGATGGGCGGCTGGGTCCGTTCAAACCCCCGCGAATTTAAGCCGGGCGCCCACGCCCAGTTGACGCGCACATCGGTATCCAGATGCTTAAGGAGACCCTCGAGTGTAAAGCCTCCATTGGTCTCTGGGTTCTTGAACTTTGGGCAAAGTATGGCGCCTGGCATTGGGGTTCCGGGTGAGATTTCCCAGGCCATATTGGAGGGGGCAAGAAACCAAACACTCTGGCCATCCTCTTCCACTCCCGGCGCACCTGTTTGCGGGTTATTTTTTTTGCCATGACAGGTATCGCACCGCCCATTGAGCAGGCCGTTGTTATCTTCGCCTCGACTAATACCGAACAGATGCGCGCGACGATCATCGGTCTGCCGCGGGTAGTCATTGGTATCAGGATGAGTGGGGTCAGTTGCTGCGTGACAATTCATGCACCGGGGATTCGTCAGCACGGAGTAGATTTGCCGCCACTCGTCGGTGCCTCCAGTCACCGGATGTCCATAGGGTTTGCAATTTTGCCCGCCTGACTGTCCGCACTTGAAGATATCCGTCCTCAGATAGTTTGCGATCAAGCGGACATCATGTTTATTAAGCAAGCCGGGATAGAGTTTTGGCATCGGAGCGGGAACGCTGGCCAGGAATTTTTCGAGGAGCTTGGGGTCGGCCAAATCCGAATGACGTAATATTGATGGATATAACTGCCCGGTTCCGGACGGACCATGACAGTTACCGCATACGGTCAGGAAGAGAGCTTTTGGCGCTGAGGTAAAGTTGCCCTCGTCATTGAGGCGGGGAAACGTGGTGATCTCGGCCTTTTTACTTTGAGTCAAACCGAGAACCGTCACGCGCAAGGGCCCGGCTACACCATTCGTGATGATGGATGAACCACCCACGGCGGCGGCCAGATATTGCTCATCGCCGACGGAATAACTGATCAGGCCATTGTTCATGGCACCGCCCAATTCCTGCCGCTGAAGAGGCGCCCCAGAGGTGGCATCAAACACCAGCAGGCGGCCTTTCACATCACCCGCAAACAGCAGGCCGGACTTCGTAGTGATCAGACCAGCAATGACGGGAGCATCGTTCTGAAACCGCCAAAGCGTCTGACCAGAGGTGGCGTTGAGTGCTGTAATTCGGCCCTCCGGTAATGATCTGTAGTCCGGTGTGGTCGAACCACCAGAATAGTCGTTATCACCCGTGAGTGGGGCCGATTTGAAGTAGCGACACCAATCTACCATTCCGACGAAGATCGATCCTGTTCGCGGGTCATAGGCAGTCCCGTTGTATTGTGCTCCGGTGCCGGGACAAACCCACTTCCAGTTAGAATCCAACGGCTCCTGATCATGGGCCAGGGTAGTGGCGGGGACATCAAACACCGGCGCCTGAAGGGTGCGATCATAGCCATAGACCCGACCACTTTTACCGGTCACAGCCAGCATGGACGTGCCTCCCGCCGTTCTATATAGCGTCGGCGCGGCGGAAAGATCCCAATCATGTTCGTCGTGCGGAACCGCCTGGTAGTACCAGTTCAGTTTGCCCGACAGAGCATCCACCGAGATGACGGAGTTGGTATAGACGTTATCACCGGGTCTGGCTTGCCGAAAAAAATTCGGGGTCGGATTGGACACCGGAGCAATCACTTCGCCGGTAACGGTATCCAAGGACACCGTGGTCCAGAACCCCCCGCCCCGTTCGTCATTCATCTGCACGGTCTTGAACTGCCAGATTTGCTTGCCTGTTAGGGCATCCAGCGCCATCAAGCGGCCATTAATGCCCTTGTCGCTGATGGCAACCCCGATGAACAGCTTGTCATTCCAGACCACAGGGGCAGCCACCAGCGATTCTCGCTGACTGGAATCTGCTGCCTTAACCGCCCAAATCAACTGACCCGTCTTTGCATCAAGCGCAATCAACTGGCCATCGTTAGTCCCGCGATACACAACGCCCTTGGCATAGCCCACGCCGCGCGTGGCGAAATAGCTAGCAACGGTATATTTGAACGGTACCAATGACCGCCAAAGAGGCTTGCAGGTCACGGCATCGATCGCATAAGTCGCTTTCAGCGTCGTCACGAACAAGGTGCGATCCACCTTGACGATACCGCTCCCAAACCAGGCAGGCTCATTTAGCCTGGCTTCACAGAGGGGCTTCAGTTTTTGCAGATTACCCTTGTTGATTTGATCAAGATCTACATAGCGCTGCGCATCGAAATCCTTGTTGAGGCCAATCCAATCAAGCCCATCGGCGAGGACAGCCTGTCCCCAAACCGTCATCGAAACCAGCAGCCCAGCGATAGCGAACTGCCGGAGTGATCGTGCAAGAGCGCCGCCTTTTGTATCGGACTCTTCTGAATGATGGGGCATCATGTCATGTGTCTCGGCATTCAATATCAACAAGAGGATTGGGTAAACGACACCCGGTCAAAGTCGCAGCGATCAATCCGAACCAACTGCAGGCTAAGCCGAAGTTATAGCAACCATTGTTCCCTAAGAAAATCCTCCGATCGTAGGATGGCATTGCTGAAAGCTTGTGGCTGGAATCTCAGAGGCCTAAAGGAAGGAGGACCGAAGAGCAAACGGAGACCAAAGTCCCCGTTAAGATGTTTTTAGACTTGCGCCTTACCGTATCATCCTCTTCATTGAGGTTCTTGCGCCTCGTGGCCACCAGGCCTATATCGGTCCATAACTGTATCCAAGATTTCATTGGTTATGTCAGGGTTCTTCGTTTGCAAACAAGATAATAGAACTTCCTTGTTTGCATGAACTCGTTCTTGCGTTGGCCGAGATCCCTGCCGGGCTGGATGTACTTCATTGAAGCAGCCCCTGAAGTCATCAGGAGAAATACCTAGATCCCTACTAATGAGTCCCACGGGTCGATGAGGGTCATCCCTGAGCATGCCATCTGGAGGCTGAGGCGAATGAGTTTCTTCGCATATCCCAACGCCAAAAGGGCCAACCAAAATGGTCATTAACAAGGCAGGAAAAATGACACGTCTTTTCATATCAAAAGGCTCGAGTGACTGGCTTCAGGGAGATTACTGGTTCTCTTCCATTTCCATTTAGAAAGCAGGCTCATACCAGCACCGGATTTTGGAAGGGGAGCGTTGGGATTGGGGGCCGATCAAATAAATTACTTTTGGATCGGCGTGACGACATAGTTTGTAAAAATACTACTGCTACTGCCCGTAGGAGCTGGATACTCAACAACTCCAAGGCTGGTATCACCGAAGATAGAATCGTTGGTCGCAAAGGTGCTTCCTGGGAGGATAATCTGCTTCCAGCTTGCGCTCGTAGAAAAATTCCCGTTGGGTCTCCGGACAACTTGTGCTGTCACTGCAATGCTAAGGCCCCCTGTAAAGCTGGTCGCAGTTGCAGGCAGTTTATAAAGTCCCTTGCCATCCGACCATATCCCCTCAAAATGGGTGATAACAGCATCATTGTTAAAGTACCTTTTAGCCGCACCTACCGGCTTGTATTGAAACGCTTGAAAGTTCGAGGTGAGTCCTGTCGATCGGTCATAATCCATCAGGTAAGATAAGGTGACCGGCTCTCCACTCTTTTTGTCTATCAGACCGCCAGAAACACCCCCAGCGACAGTGTAGCTATTGCCTCCGTTATGCCAGATTCCATAAACCGAGTATGACTTTTCTCTGGACGGGAACTGAAGGTCCGTCTGGGGACGACTCAGATTCTGTGGGTCATAGATGAATGCATTGCCTAGAAGGCTGTTGGGAGATCCATAGTTCCCCGCGGCCAAACCACCACTGACACTATGGAGGATCGTGAATTGAGCCGGCTGTCCATTCGGGTACTTAGCTTGTACCGTGATGAAGCTGCTAGCTTGTGGCGTTGAGGTTAAAGGGCCCGTATAGATAAAACTATAGGTATTGCTGTTCGTTGAGCTTGTGTAGGTTCCCACCAGATTGTAGTTTCCATTCCCCAAACTGTCTGGCCCATAAATGCTGGTTGAAGCAGCGCTGTTGATTGAGGACGGCACATTCATGACATACCAAGCCCCCGTACCACTCCCAAGACTTGTGAAGCCATGGTTGACTGGCCCGCTGTATACAACGCCATTGACATTACTAGTTCCAGTAATCACAAAGGAACCCTGCTGGTCGCCCCCTTTGATTCCCTGAAGACCCCATCCTCCGGAAAAATTGCCACTTCCCGTATAGAGAAAGGGGGAGACAAAGTCGGGTGCATAGCCAATAGGTTGCGCTTGAACATTAAAAGCTGAAATTAGCGTGGCGGCGATAAATGTAGCCTGGAACACTGATTGAGCGCGCATCATTTCAAATAACATGATCATCTCCATATTGAGGACACCAGCACGCGGTTTCCCTGGGGTTTAAAAAACCTTTATCCATAAGAAGGATAAGAAAGCGGAAAGGTTTGGTGTCGATTTGATTTTTGAGAAACCTTTCTAGCCCATCGTTAACCTCATACCCCTAATCTAGCACACCGACTAGGCCGAATTATCCCAAAACATCGGACTTGGGCTGATGGAAGACGTCGAGCGTGAGGAGGTTGAGCCTAGAACTCCTATGGCGCTCAAGAAGGTGTCAGTCTCAATCAAGACGAAACTGGGCTGCTACCGTCAGGACCATCGGTCTCTTGAATTTTCGCACATGGCCGACCATAATTATCAATCTGATCATAGCAAAGCGATTGGTGTAACAATGATTACCGAAACAAGTGCAGTTGCCTTTCGCCAGAATTTGGGTGAGATGTTAAACCAGGTGCAGTACCGGCATGACAGCGTCCTTATCAACAAGGATGGTAAGCCTGTTGCGGCCTTGATTGACACCCGACTATTTGACCGCATTCGTCGACTTCAGGACCGATTCGACGCACTGTGCCACCGAGTCGAGTCTGGCTATGAGAGTGTGTCTGAAGAGATTGGGCTCACTGAAATCGACGCCGCCGTCGAGGCTGAAAGGGCCTCAGCTCATATCACCTCAAAATAGATTGCCTTGCGATGCCCACCTTGCGCGTCGCACAGGACAGCAACGTCTTACTCTCAGTAATTGCTTATCCTTCCAGTATTCCGGGGAAAATCATGTCATCGTGGCGACATGGTGCTATCGAAGTGCTTCTTTCGGATTTCATTTTGGATGAATTGCGCCGCGTTCTTCCGCGGTTGTCGCAACGCCATGGATTGTCGGAAGCTGAAATGACGATCTGATTGATATTCTCTCCATACAGGCCGAGGTTATAGAACCAGCAGCGGGGGACGATCAAGACTTGCGAGATCCTATGGACCGGCCAGTGCTTGGAACCTTGCTTGCAGGACTACAAGTCTCGAGGGCAGATTACCTCATCACGGGCGATAAAGATTTATTGGCGCTGTCCGGACAGTATCCGATCCTGACACCGAGTGAGTTCTGGTCAAAACACTCTTGGCTTTGACCCGCTGCTTCTGCCATTCAACAATTGACTGCTTAAAGTCGATCCGACCTTCAGAGCCTCACTGACGCTTGAGGAAATCCAGGAGAACGCGGACGTCTACCTGATTCCGGATGAGTCCATCGCCGACTCCAAAAATGTCATCCGATATATCTGAAAGCATTGGAAAACACTCTTTGAGGCGCTTCGTGCGTATTCCACGGCAAAGTCGACACCCATTCCACGCGAAACTGGACAGTGATTCCATAGCAAACTGGACACCTGTTCCACGTCAAACTGGACAGTTTTTTGTAGCGTTTCAACGCTGGGATAACCGCCATGGCACTCTGATGATTTCACTGGAGATGCTGATGGCCAATAAGAGGTTACCTATGCGAAAGATTGAAGAGGTCTTACGGCTGCATTTTGCAGGCGGTCGATCGAATCGTAAGATCAGCGAAGTCATTCGGGTTTTACCCACAACAGTGGTGATTACTTTCGTCGAGCGAGGTTTGCGGGTCTTAGGAGGTTCACCGTGATCCCTTCGATAGTGTCATCATTGCAACCGCTCTTGAAACGAATGGCTTGCTGGCTCATGTTGACGGACACTTTCCCGGCTATCCGGAATTAAACGGGCGATTATTAGGTTCAGGGTCGGCACGTGAGGAATGATCGATTGTGCTGAGTCTGGTGAAGTAATCGAGGTACCTCTGAGCTGGATTTAGTCTCCGATCTCAAACGTGTTCCGGAGAAAAGCCTCCCAGGGGTCTAAAGCCTCTTTTTTTTCCGGCAGGGTTTCCCACTGATCGTAATGCCGATTTTTAACACCAGTAGTCCTTCCATGACTCAGGAGGAGGCCGGGAAAATGTCTTTCACCGATGCCCAGGCTGAGGGAACGGCTTGGATGGCGTCCCGGAATAAAAAATGAAGGGAACCTCAAGCCATCCTTATCAACTAATCACTGAATCGCAGTAGTTTGCGTTTATAAACCAAAAAGTAACGAGAAAACATTATGAAAAATATTATGATCGCCGTGAGCATGGCATGGCTGCTGAACAGTGGACTCGTCTTCGCTGAGTCAGTGCATCTGCCCCAAGCCATAGAGCACACCAAAGCAGCGGTTGCCCATGGCGAAGCCAGTAACCATGGGGGTGTTGAACACGTACCGCTCCTGGTCAGCAACATCAACACAGCTCTTGAACATGCCAAGGCTTCAGAAAAGGCGGAGGCAAACCCACACACGGCAGAAGGGATCGTGCATCTGGAAGCGGCGGTCAGCGCCACCAAACAGAATGATGCAAAAGAGACTACGTTGCATGCCAAAGAAGCCTTAAAGCACCTGGAAATGGCTCAATCGCCACAAGCGAAATAAGGCGCCTGTTCATTTCGAGCGGACATCAGCTTAGCCATATAGGGCAGGTGTCCCTCTGACCAGAAAAAGGAGTTCTCCGAAATGCCAAGCCTACAGCGCTCACGGCGCTGATCGGCCGCATTGCCCTGAACGGTTATTGCCTTCGCCCCCCCGAGCCGTCCTCGCTCGATTCGTTTAGCGACCACAAGATCGATAAACGTGACTCGCCGATGACTCTTCGGGCTTCGGGGAAACCTTGCAGCTCACCGATGGTGAGCGACCCGCATCTGGCCCTTCTGGGGGGCATGAACATCATCAAGGTCTCGCAGCTGCGCGGCTGACCTTTAATTTTCAGCTGTGTCGCCCGGCTAAAGCCTTTCTCAAATTCTTGATGGAGACGCGCATGTAGCCGATAAGCATGGGAAGCCAGAGGACTGAAGTGGAGCCACTGATGGATAGACCATGTATGTCCTTTCATCCATCACATATTGACGCCATGTCTATTACGGTCACCAAGTGGGGAAACAGTGCGGGGGTCCGCATTCCTTCTGTCATTCTGAAAACTGCGGGTCTCTCTTCGGAGACTTTGTCGATGTTGAAGTCACCCCTGAGCGGTCGATCATCCTGCGCCCGGTCGTGAAACCACAGAACATGTTGAAGGTGGCTATCCATGCCATGCTGAAGCAGATCTCCCCTGAGAGTTTGCCTGATGTTTCCAAGTTCGAGACAACGCCCGTTGCTTCTGAGCTATGGTAGGAAAGAAGAAGGCATACATCCCAGCTCGCGGGGATATCGTCTGGATGAACTTCTCCCCAAAAGCGGGGTTTGAACAAGCGGGGAGGCGGCCTCCACTTGTTCTGACGGCAAAAGAATACAATCGGAAGACATCGCGATTCATTGTTTGTCCGATCACAAGCCAGATCAAAGGCTATGTATTTGAATACCGGCTTCCAGCCAACTGTGGGGTTCGAGGGGTGGTGCTGACTGACGATGTGAAGAACCAAGACTGGACTAAGCGGCAAGTGGAATATGTGGCCACCCCTGGCCGATGAAGACATTGATCCGATATGCGACATTGTGGAAGCGCTCATCCGGACGGGTTTGTCACCTTAGCGGTTGATTGCGTGACATTGTGAAGCGCAAGGCTCCGGGGGTCAAAAAACGTCACCTGACCCGTAACGAATACTAATGACCGCAAAAGGGGTAGTTGGCTGTTGAAAAGCGCGTCATTTTGGCGGTTAGACGCGCAAAAGAACAGAGGTCCCTAGTAGGGCCTTTTTTATTTTTAAGGGGAAGAACATTGAACGGGGGTCACAGTCAGGAGACCCTCAGGTAGAAGGTGGACTGCCGATTGAAACCTGCCGTACGCTCAAGGTTTAGAATGATGTGGGCCCAGCAGAGCTGGCGTTGATCTGATGGGTAGTCGTTATAGCCCCCCGTGCCGAATCAGTGACGAGGATGGCGGCGAAGAAGCCAAGGAGCTCTTCTGCGGCCTTCATGCCACGAGAGGCACATAGCATCAATATCTATGGGATTAATTGAACTCAAAGCGGTCGAGATTCATCACTTTATTCCATACCGCAACGAAGTCGTATACGAATTTGTTCTCAGCATCCGCTTGGGCATAAACCTCAGCAATCGCCCTGAGCTGTGAGTTTGAACCAAAAATAAGATCTACTCTCGATGCTTCCCATTTTAGTTCTTGAGTCTTGCGAGAATGACCGAGGTATACCCCCTGTTTATCAAACGATAAAGACCAAGTCGTATCTATATCAAGCAAATTAACGAAGAAGTCATTGCTCAGTACCTGTGGCCTTTTTGTAAATAGCCCTGTCCTCGAACCATCCCATTGGATACCCAGCACACGAAGCCCACCCAATAGAACCGTCATTTCAGGTGCACTTAATGTCAGTAGTTGGGCCTTATCCAGCAGAAGAGCCTCAGCTAAACGGCCCTGGTCGTGAGTCGAATAATTGCGAAATCCATCCGATATTGGCTCAAGAACTGAAAACGACTCCACATCGGTCTGAGATTGAGATGCGTCGCTACGTCCCGGGACAAAAGGCACGACGACCAGGATGCCTGCAGCTTTTGCTGCCTCTTCTATCCCCGCACACCCCCCAAGAACTATCAGATCAGCCAATGACACGCGCCGACCATCCACTTGGGTTTCGTTAAACTGTTGTTGAATGGCCTCAAGTACCGCTAATGCGCGAGCGAGTTTCATAGGCTCGTTAACGGCCCAATCCTTCTGGGGGGCCAATCGAATTCTTGCGCCGTTCGCACCACCGCGCTTATCTGACCCACGAAATGTTGAGGCCGATCCCCAGGCTGTTCGGACCAGTTCTGAAATTGAGAGGCCACTCGCTAGTAGCGAGGCTTTTAGATCCTCAATATTCTTTTGATCAATGAGGGGATTCGACAAGACCGGTAAAGGGTCCTGCCAGATGAGATCCTCGCTGGGAACTTCCGGACCGAGATATCGGGATTTTGGACCCAAGTCACGATGGGTCATCTTGAACCATGCGCGCGCAAACGAATCAGCAAAGAGATCTGGATTGGCGTGGAATCGACGCGCGATGGGCTCGTAAAGTGGGTCAAAACGCAGTGCAAGATCCGCTGTCGTCATGATCGGTGAGTGTTTCTTAGCCGCGTCATGCGCATCTGGGATCAGGTGTTCCTCCCTGACATCCTTAGCTACCCACTGGTGAGCACCTGCAGGGCTTTTTGTAAGCTCCCATTCGTAGCCGAAAAGCATATCGAAATAACCGTTGTCCCATTGAGTAGGATTGGGCTTCCACGCCCCCTCGATACCGCTGGTAGTCGTGTGGATCCCCCTTCCAGATTCAAAAGCATTGATCCAGCCGAGCCCCTGCTCTTCAATAGATGCAGCTTCTGGCTCTGGCCCAACTAAACTAGGATCCCCGGCTCCATGAGCTTTACCAAAGGTATGCCCCCCGGCAACAAGGGCTACCGTCTCTTCGTCATTCATCGCCATTCGGGAGAATGTTTCCCTTATGTCACGTCCAGAGGCCACGGGATCAGGATGGCCATTCGGCCCCTCAGGGTTAACGTAGATCAATCCCATTTCTACGGCGGCTAAAGGGGTCTCGAGTTCACGATCTCCGCTATACCGATTGTCCCCAAGCCATGTGCTCTCAGAGCCCCAGTAGATATCTTCTTCTGGCTGCCAAACATCTACACGCCCGCCCCCAAAACCAAAGGTTTTAAATCCCATTGACTCAAGGGCACAATGGCCTGCAAGAATCATCAGGTCGGCCCATGAGATTTTATTGCCGTATTTTTGTTTGATAGGCCAGAGCAATCGCCGAGCTTTATCCAGATTTCCGTTATCAGGCCAACTATTAAGGGGAGCAAAGCGTTGACTACCTGATCCAGCGCCCCCCCTACCATCAGTTACACGATAAGTACCCGCGCTGTGCCATGCCATTCGGATGAACAGGGGACCATAGTGTCCCCAGTCGGCGGGCCACCACTGTTGTGAATCGGTCATTAGCAAGACCAGATCGTCCTTAAGCGCAGTGAAATCAAGCTGATTGAAATGCTCCCTGTAGTTGAATTCAGAACCGAGCGGATTTGAAATCGGAGCATGCTGGTGAAGAATGCTTAGATTAAGCTGGTTCGGCCACCACTCCTTGCTCGTCTGTGCACTGTTTTTGAAAGACTCAGCCTGTGATCCACCAAACGGACATTTGCTTTCACTGCTCATGATTTGATCCTAAAAGTTGGAATCACCAAGTTAATAGATCCCTAGAATTTATGTCAAGGAATTGTCTAGGGTTCAATGCCGTACTTGCATCTTTGCTCAAAATCATCAAGGTCAGCCGCGTAGCGGCGAGACCTTGATGATTTTCAGCTCTGTTGCCCATGTTCATAAGCCGGACTTTTTTTTGAGCCAATCGAGCTCCATCTTCAGGCGCCCAATCTCGCCATAGAGCACATCCTCGTTGCTGTGGTCGGCAGGCTTAGGACCGCGCTTGTGGTCAAACACGCCCCCAGCGTTTTCCAGAAACGCCTTCTTCCACTGCCGAACCATCATGGGATGCACCTCAAACTTTTGCCCGACCTCATTGATCGTCATCAGGCCACGCACCACTTCGAGTGCCACTTTTGCCTTGAAATCGGCGCTGTGTAACTTGCGCTTATTGGTTCTTGCCGTGCCATCGTCCTCCAAGGACAATAGCTTAAACCAGTGCCTAAAATTTGGGGTCCACTGTAGTCCCCAGCGGCCACCCAAAATCCCCCAGTGATGGCCGCCTCAAAATCCCCCCAGTAGCTGAACCTCATTCAGGCCTGACCGATGCCCGTTTGCAAAAAAGCTTGGGGTCATCCATTTGCAACCTTTGGATGCTGGGATCATCAAACGGTTATGAAATGGATTCCCTTCTTTGTTGTTTTCCTTTGCACAGCCCTTCCAGGATGTGGGCAGTCTCGTTCCCCTGAAGAGGTCTTCACGCAACTTTTAGAGAGAATCTCCAATGTCACTGAGGTAACGGTTAAACCGATGGACCCGGTTAACCTTCTGCCTTCCTATCCTCGTCCTCGAGATCTGGTGCTGCCTGTGGAAGACATTAGGGTTGGATTTTCAACCTACATAGGGCTTGGCCGCTGTGGACTGGTGGGCGAGGTGAGCTCTCGTAACAGCTCACTCGGCAAATTTCAATCACCGACGGCCCGCCTTCTTTATGAAAGACGCTTCCTTCGCCAACTTAAGAGATGCATTCAAGACTTACAGCAATCAAACGAAAGAGAACCAAAAAAGTTTCTGGCAGAGGTGCAATCGATTGCGGACCGAAAAACAGCGATTCTTCCCACCGTTTATTGGAATGCAACATTTGGAAGTCCGGAATTCAGGGTACTGTTGAGTACTCACACGGAAGCGCTGCCTATGCAATCCAGTTCTACTTCGACGGAACTTGTCACCGCGCTTCGCTTCATCTCTCCTCAGGGTCTTGAGCGTCAATCCGATCAGAATCCCAAAGAACAAAGCATCCTCGAATCCCAATACTACATTCTTCAATCTTCAAAGCTGATTGGACAGTTGTTGCAGGGGATGGTCGTGGCGACCCGCTCCATGCAACAAGGATCTGAACTGCTGGAAACAGTGGCAGAGAAAAGGCAACTCTGTCCAATGGGCAGAAAAACAGTCAAAGCAGACTATCTCTTCAATGTCTTTCAGAAATTCTATATTGGCGAGGCACAGCCCTACATTAGTCTGATTCACACACAAGCTCGCCCGCTAGTGGAGGCCATTCACGAATTGGTGCAAGAACAAAAGATTGAAATACCGGATGCCTTTCAAGCTTTTTATGATCAAACGCTGAATTCAGAGGTGGATAAAAGTGCTTGGGTAAAATTCAACAAGGCGTTATCCAGACATACCATCGCTTGGCAGTCGGTCCTTAAGCAATGTGAACTTATGCCCCGGATCTGAGTATGCGACTACCATTGACCCCTTACCCCATCGTGTATTACCGCGGTCGTGAATGCTGCTGAGGAATCCCCTCGAAGCGTGTGAGCATTCCAATTAAGCGCTTGGGGCGTGCTCTTCGGATCAGACGCCTTCCGAGGGATCAAAGTGCGGTATAAATCATGTTTCGGCTTCATTGAGCATCGGGCTAGTTCAGTGGAGCTGGCAAAGATGCCCATAAAAGGGGTGGTGGGGCTTCACCCCACCTTGATTCAGACGTATCAGTCGTTAATTAATCCAGCCGCTCAACGAAGGAGCCAAGCCTCATTCCATGCTGAAAATCAAAGGGTCAGCTGCGTAGCGGCGAGACCTTGATGATGTTCATGCCCCCCAAGAAGGGCCAGGTCCGGGCGGCTCACCATCGGTGAGCCGCAAGGTTTCCCGGAAGCCCGTAGAGTCATCTTTGAGTCACCTGAAGCGACCTTGTTGTCGCTACAAGGATCGAGCGGGGACGGCTGTGGCGCCGAAGGCATTATCCGTTTAGCGCAATGCGGCCCTAAAGCGTTGGGAGCACTTTAGGCTTAGCATTTCGAAGAACTCACTGAATGCAAACTGTCGAACTCTTGGGGGCAGGGAAGGCAGCATCTTCTGGCTGCGGAATCCCACACTGAAGTGGCCTTGAGGCATCAGGTCGGTCAGCATAAGAAAGACCTCAAAACCAGCCTCACCCAAATCAAGGAAGCAGCGCACCAGGCTAAAAAGGGCAATGCCTCCAAAGCCTCGGGCGCGACGAAGGCCATACAATAAAGCGGCGTAACCCAAGCCCTCCGGGCCCTCACGCGTCAGCGCATCGAGATTCCAGCGCCCAAAAACTCGGATTGATGAGATCTGTTCTCGTTAAACCGCCTAAATCCCATCCTCGCCATCCCGTCATCACCCACCGACCCATCTAGGAGTCGAGGGATTTCAGGAAATAGGGGTTTTCTGTCAGGCACTAGATTAAACAAAAAGGCAGAACTTTAGTAGTGGTGGCCATTGACCAGTCCTTGCTGCGGCCTTCGTTTGAATCCGTTATCAAGGTAGAGCTTGTGAAAGAATCCGATGGGGCTATCCCCCCAGGAGATGGCCTTTCTTGAAAAGACATACGGCGAGTTTGAATGATTGGCAACACCACGATTGACCGTGACGGCCGTCGTATATCCTGCATCGATGACTTCTTGCATAATCTCTGGATTGTAGACGCCATAGGGATAAGCAAAGCTCTCGACAGCAAGGCCCAGGACATTTTCCAGTTGTGATTTACTCTCCCTGATTTCGAGCACCCTCTCATCAGGCGACAGGCGATGCAGCAGGGGATGGGAGTTTGTATGGGATCCAATCTCCACCCCGCCCTGCTGAATCAATCGCAAGGCATTAGCATCCATGATGGTTTCATCGCCATCCCGATCCCCATCGGCCAACCAGCGGGCGGGTTGACCCAGCAAGCCTGCCACGACATAAACAACGGCCGGGTAGGAAAACTCCTGAAGAATCGGGAATGCATGATCGACAAAATCCGCATAGCCATCATCAAAGGTAATCACCACGGATCGACGCTCTAGAGGTTCATCATGGAACAGAGCCCTTCGAGCGCGATCAATACTGATGACATCATGACCACTGGCCTTAAGCCAGCCCATGTGCGATTTGAACTTAGCCACAGGAACGGAATGAGCCTTCTTTTCCCGGTCACCCGCGATGCGGTGATAAAGAAGGATGGAGAGATTCGGGGTAGTCATGTGGTCTTCACCTTCGTTTGTGATGAGGATTCGATCAGGGTCTCATACAGCGCAATCGTCGAATCGACCATGCCGGATGCCGAAAATCGGCTACTGACACTCAGCCGAGCCTTCGACCCAAGCTGATGCCGTAATGCCGCATCATCCAGCAAGCGCCGTATACTCTGGTAAAGCTGGTCCGCATCACCATTCTCAAAGAAAAGGGCGTTAGACCCATCGCTAAAGACTTCCGGTATACCCCCGACGTTTGCCGTTATCACCGGGAGATTGCAGGCTGCTGCCTCAACAGCGGCCATGGAAAACGCCTCGCGCCTCGAAGGCATCAAAAAGATATCCATACCAAAAAGAAGTCGATAGACATCCTCTCGATGTCCAAGAAAGAGAACCTGATCCTGAAGGCCAAGCCGTTCGGCCAATGCTCGGAGAGTCTCGTAGTGGTTGACGCCTTCCGTTCGCCCAATGACGACCAGTTTCACATCGCGTCGATTGAGGCGGTGCAATGCTTCAAAAGCCAGATCATGTCCCTTGAAGAGCTCAAGGAAAGAGACCATGCAAAGAGCCGTTTCATGGCGCTTGATGTCCAACGCCTCGCGGACCGCCTCGCGTTCGTTTTGATCCTCCTGGGGCAAAGAGATGCCGTTGTAAATCACTTCGATTTTTGAGTCCGAAATTCCGCGATCGACCAGCTGATCTTTGACCGCCTTTGAGACTGCGATAATTTTGTCGGTGAGGTTGAACCTTAGATAAGAATCCATCAGATGAGCCGTTGAAACCGAGATCCTCCCGGTTAGGCGGGCGGCCCAGGCTGCATAGAGCGCACCTCTTGTCATGTGCCCGTGGATAAGATCGATCTTGAAGCGAAGCACATGAAGTGCGATCAAGAGCAATGAATAGAGGTCAAAATAACCATTGAGAGGAACGTGGTAACAGGGGATTTTATGAGATTTCAGTTGATCAGTGAGCCAGGAATCCGATGGCCCACAAAAGGAGACTCGATACCCTCTGTCATAGAGCCCTTTCATCAGGGTGACCAGATGCCTCTCGGCTCCCCCGCAAATATGGCTATGAAGAACAAATGTTACGGATGGCTTGTTCTCTAAGGAAACCTTGAACGCTGGCAGTGTATTCATGTTTAGGGCTCATGGGGAGGGATCGCCCTTGAGATTCTGTCATCCGTTATGCGATTGGACAGTCTCAAGGGCCCCACACAACAAGCATGAACTATACCAAATGTATATGAGCCCAACCCATTGATAAATATGGGCCTCTTGCGAACCTTCTCTGAACGCTGGTTGGAGAAATTGGGTCATATCCACACTCTGACCAGCCCCAAGGATCTTTTCTTTGGCGCGAACGCGCCAGTTTCTGCAGAAGATAAGGCATCCCTGCCTCTGCATCAGTCCATTGGAAGCGACGTCACTCCTCGCCTAGCCCTTCCCGGGAAAAAGCCTGGTCGAACCTGGCTTCAACCGTTTACACGTGACTCGAATGTTCTCGAGGTGGCACTGGTAAAGACCCGGTTTATCACCGCATTCATTGCAAACGACTGTTCCATCACTCTTTCGTTGATCAACATACCAGCCGTACCTTGGGATTCGCAAAAGACTCGCGCATAGCGGTTCAGTTCACCCTCACTGCTTGCCCTTGATTTCGCCTGCTATTGGGCTGAGCATTTTGCTGGTGGAAGTGAATTTCCCAAAAGATCAAGATGGATGAACCCGTGCACGAAGCTGGACAGAAAAGACCTTCGTGGGATAGTGACCCTGCGTCACTTCCTTGAAGTGAGATGTGTTGGATCGTCGCTATTGTAACCTGCAAGTTTTTCGCAGTGACGGGCCGGTTTCAATCGGCAGTCCACCTTCACCCTGAGGGTCTCGTGACGGTCACCCCCGCTCAATGTCCTTCCCCTTAAAACTAAAAAAGGCCCCACTAGGGACCTCTATGCTTTTGCGCGTCTAACCGCCAGAATGACGCGCTTTTCAACCGCCAACTACTTAAGCCACCCTCGTACCGAGATGCAAGGCATTGTGCCAAAAAAACGATCTTCCAACCCTTTTGGGGCGGGCTATAGTTGGTCTCTTGACAATAATGCATAATAGCCTTACCTTGAGCTAGAAATTAAGCCCAAGGAGAACTTATGGCTACCTTAACGATTACCTCAAGAGGGCAAGTCACCCTCAGAAAAGATGTCCTGCAACACCTTGGCATCAAGCCAGGGGAACAAATCGACTTTGATAAACTTCCAGATGGTGAACTCAGGCTCAGGGCGTCAAAGCCGAAAGGAAATATCGACGGATTCATTGGGCTTCTCGCAGGAAGCACGAAGAAACCCCTCACTATCGAAGAGATGAATGAAATTGCATCGTCAGGCTGGGCGGGAGAACGATGAAGATATCCGTCGACACGAATGTTCTTGCGCGGGCCGTGCTTCAAGATGATGCGGAACAGGCGAGCCGGGCCGCCAAAATCCTGGAAGAGGCGTCGCTCATCGCTGTTTCGCTTCCCTGCCTGTGTGAATTGGTCTGGATACTGCTCGGAGGTGCTCAGCTTCCAAAGGAAAAAGTGGCCCAGGCGATCCGGGCACTGATCGAGACGAGCAAGGTCATGATGAATCGACCTGCGGTCGAAGCGGGGCTGGCTGTCCTTGCTGCGGGGGGGGATTTTTTAGATGGCGTTATCGCCTACGAGGGAAACTGGCTCGGAGGAGAAACATTCGTTTCTTTTGACAAGAAGGCCGTTTCTCTCTTATCAGGACAGGGACAGGATGCCCGCCTCTTGTGACAACCCCGCTTTTATATGATATCAGGGCAGCGCCATGATTTATGGCGGCGGGCTCTAGAATCAACTGCAACACTCTGTAAGTTAGGATGTTGCGATGGAAAAACCAAACGCCGATTGACGAACATGAGGGTTACTATTACCCTCCAAATACCCTCTCCAATCGCCCGGCCAAATGACTCGGAATACCCAGGTTGGCTTAAGAGAAGGTTGGGATATATTCCGGTCTGGCCGAACAATCCCATTGACGAAATCTTACTCGTTCAAGGCTGTACGCTCCGCTCGCTAGAAGAGGCATGACGATGAATCTGGATGGTCTAACTGAACAAGAGTTGATCGCACTGAACCGGGAAATCGTTGACCGAATAAAGATGATCCGACAACTACGCACGCAGGTTGCCATGGTCGAGTTCCGAATCGGAGAGCGTGTGTGGTTCCAAACCAATGAGGGTAGCATCATTAAGGGTACCGTTGTTCGATGGAACAAGAAGAGCGTCAGCATCGACGCTGACTGCGGCCATCGGTGGCGAGTGGGCCCGAGCCATTTGAATCGGGTTGAAGCTAAAGACATTACGCCACAATGAGAACACCGCTGATCAAGAGTCTCCCGGGCTAGTCCCGCATCAAAATCAACAAGAGATGAAAAAAGGGTGGGATCGGAAACAAGAAAATGGGACACTTTGCGAAGTCTTAATTGGTGTAGTAACCGTAAGACTCGCCCAATCGGGAGTTGTTTTAAACTCCCGTGAGCGTGTTTATCCCCCAACCCTCATCCAAAATGATCACTAGGCCTAAAAAGTCCATCAAAGTTTCTGGCCGTACTCAATCCGGCACCTAGAACTGAAATCGGGCGCACAACGCCGGAACCTTCCTTCAGGAGATTTACAAAATCCTCTCGGGGGCAGATGCGATAAAATCGATCGTGCGCTTAACTTTCGGGGCATAGGCGCTGTGGCAGATTCAGAATCAAGAGACAACTTTTAGGCGTAATGGTTGAAGTTGCCCTATGGTAGCCAGAAGGATCTTGTAGGTGTCCCTGTTGAAACAAGCATCACGCCCGTTCATAAGATTCCAGATGTCTTCTTCTGATCTGGCGCTACCGAGGTATGCCCAGTTCTCGATCAACAGCATTTCTTCGCCTTCTTTGATATAGGCAGGTCCATCGAAGGGCCATGTTCTGATTTTGAGTTTACCCAACCCAGCCAGTAGTCGAGCGTCATGAGCAAGTCTGGCTTCATCACCGATACACGCCCCGCGACACTTTTTTAACTGTCGACCAAAGCAGGGGGATCCCACCTTCACCTTCTCTAGCCCGATAATGGCTTTGCAAAGGTTGTGTTCTCCAGCGATCTCGGTGAGTGCCTTTAAGGCTTCGCGTTTACTCTTGAATAAACCGTACAGATTGGACGTTGTCGCAAAGTCCAGTGCATTGGCGTAGGCAACATGGACCTTCAAACCTTCGGATGCTTCTTTGAGCTGGATCGAGCACAGCTCGTTATTCCGGCGTAACTGGCGGTTGTGGGTCGGCTGAAGTTTCTTAACCAATGCCGCCTCTTGGAGTAATGCCCCAATCTCGCCACCCGTCCTGATGTGTTCAATCCTGCGTACTTGCTGTGACAGGCTCATTTCTTTGGCAGAAGTTACATCTGCCGTGAAATGGGACATCACGCGTTGGCGGATATTGACGGACTTCCCGACATACAAGGGGAGGTCGTTTTCACCGTAAAAGAGATAAACGCCCGGAGCTTCCGGTAACCCATCAATCATTGTCAGATCGATATGCATCGGTGTGCTCGGTCGACCTAGTAAGGCTTTGACGGCTAACTGAATGGTTTCCTGTGGGATCGTGGCTTGGATCTTCTCCCAGAACTGATGAATCAGCTGGGCATCTGCTAGGGCGCGGTGCCGTCCTGAAACTTTCAGGCCATGGCGTTCAATCAGGCTATCGAGATTGTGCTTGGGATAACCTGGGTACAGTCGTCGAGAAAGTTTGACTGTGCAAAGTGTTTTGGCGCTGAAATCGATCCCTTCCCGCATGAAGGACTGTTTCAGGAAGGCATAGTCGAATCGGGCGTTGTGGGCGACGAAGATACGTCCTTCCAGCATCTTGTAGACACGGTTGGCTAGATCACAGAATCTTGGTTCATTTGCCACCATCTCATTGCTAATACCGCTCAGGCTCTCAGTAAACCCCGAGATGCGTGTTTCGGGATTGACCAATGAACTCCATTCCTGAACGCCCGACTCATCAACCAGAATGATGCCGATTTCGGTTATGCGATCCAGAGACGCGGTAGCGCCGGTGGTCTCTAGGTCGACAAATGCGAGTTGGTGCATGGATTACGCCACTAGCACCGTATCGTCATGGGCATAGGCAGGGCTGCAACAACTTAATAGCACTAGATTCACTGAACTAATGCTCTCATTGCAATGCTCATTGCCCGGTATGATGCAGATAGTGTCGCCTGCAAACACATCAAACGTCTGGTCACCTAGATGCATGAGTCCATGTCCATCGATAATGTGATTTAGCGCTTCTGTTTCACCCATCACTGATTTCGATCCCCGTCTTCCAGCCGTCTGAGTGCGACCAAGTATTCCTGCCGAATTCGGTTTCGAGGAAGCATGGCCCAGCCCACTTCCATGTTCAGGCGACATAGGCCAAGACATTGAAGCGATCGCCCTTTTTGGCCGCGATGATCGTCTGCGGCCTTTATGCTGAGCTTGACGTAGTACGCCGTAATCATATTTTATCCTGGGGCATCAATTATTAATATATTTGCGCCGTCTATCTCGTTTTTGAGCATAATAAGCCATGGATACAAATAATTTTGTAGGTGGCTCGTGGTTGCAGGCTCGTTATGGCATAAATCTCGTGATGCCATTAACCGTGTTGAGCCGCATTGGTGGGCGTCGAACAACTCAAGAAGTTGGCGGCAGAAAAACAGAGACTTTTGTGGAAGGTATGAGGCCCGATTCGGATCTCCGTGGCCACCTGACGTTTCATCTTAAGCATGAAGTCCTTCATTTGGAATTACTCGCAAGGCTTTTTGAGAAGATCGAAGTAGCTGAGCTTGGGGCCTGGATCGAACACGAGCCCAATGGACAGTATGCTCGGCGGGCTGGATTTCTCTATGAGTGGCTTACGGGATCTGAACTCAAAATCCAAGCGAAGGTTGGGGGTGGCTACGTGGAGGTCATTGACGGTCAGAAATTAGTCGCGGCATCCGAGGGCCGATCTCTGCCCATACGAAAATGGCGAATCCGCGACAATTTACCGGGTACGCCCCATTTTTGCCCAATTGTGCGTAAGACCAATGATGTGGTCTTAGCTATGGCGCTTGATATTCAGGGGCTGCTTGGAGATCTGAATTCGGAGTTTGGCGAAGATGTCCTCATGCGTTCTGCGGTTTGGATGACTTTGCGTGAGAGTCGCTCAAGCTTAGCTATCGAAGGAGAAGCAGATCAGGCTGATCGGATCCAACGTTTTGCCGATGTAGTAGCACGTCGAATAGGGCAGGGATCATGGCCTTTGAGTCAGGCTGTGCTAGCAAAGTTACAGTCCGAAATATTGGGCCCGCTGACGACGCTGCAGCATATGGGGATTCGTCAGTCGCCAGTATTTGTAGGGGAGGCCATCCGCAATCAGGAAGTGGTCCACTACGTGGCCCCACCTTCAGAAGATCTCGAGCTGATGCTGGGGGGGGTGATGACTTTTCTGGACCGCACACAGGGTCAGTCATCGGTTATGAGAAGCGCTGTGGCGGCATTCGGTTTTGTTTATATTCATCCCCTTGCCGATGGAAACGGTCGAGTGCATCGTTTTCTGATCAATGATGTTCTGCGGCGCGATAAAGCCGTTGATGACCCGATGATACTGCCAGTTTCATCATTGATCGACAGAGATCCTTTGGAGCGCCGGGCCTATGATCGAATTTTGGATGGAATTTCACGACCATTAATGGCGGAGTTGTCAGGGCGCTATATCTTTGAGCCCACTCAAACAATCTATCCAGATGGAATCGCTTCCAATTTCAATTTTTGCGGCAATGAGATTGGTCGATCTTGTTGGCGGTATCTGGATTTAACAAGTCATGTTCTTTACATGGCCGATATCCTTGAGCGTACGATCTGTGAAGACATGCGGGAAGAATCTCGCTATTTGCGAAGTCACGCTCAGGCTCGGCAAGCCATAAAGGATGTTTTGGAAATGCCTGATACGCAAATCGATAGAGTAATTCGATCTGCATTGGTTAACCAAGGACGGCTTTCAGGGGTTCTGACCAAAGAAATACCTCTGCTCGCCATGCCGGGAGTATGGGATAGTATTGTCAGGGCAATAGATAGTGCTTTTAATAAATTATAGATTAATAATAAGACGCGTGTAAACGCTGGTCGAAAACCGCGTAATTTTGACGGTTAAGGAAATTTGGGTACAAAAAGACCCTATGGCCACTGACGTGGCTTTTTTTTCGTCTGAGGGTTGGGTCTTGGTCTAGACCCTAAGCGGTCATCCAGATTCCCCCCTACCTTCGTAGCATTTGATGAAATCGTAGACAAATAATTTTGAGTCAAACTCTATAATAGGTGCCTATGTGATGCGATAATGCACCACAGCAACGATGCTAGCAGAGGTAAGCACCATGGCAAGGCAAAGCATTACATTTACCGCACCAAACGATCACTGGCTTAACTCATTGGTAGAGAGCGAAGAGTACAGCAGCAAAAGTGAAATCGTGAACGAGCTGATTAGGAGGGCAAGAGCCCAACAAAATGAGCTAGAACTTATCCGCGCTCGGTTGATCAAGGCGGAAGATAGCAAATTCAACACCCAGTCTGCAGAGGAACTGAGATCAGAGTTCAAGGAAGAACTGCGGCGCGATGGGAAGATTTAGAATCACAGAAGATGCCAAGGAAGACCTTAGACGTATCTATCGATACGGCGTACTGACCTTCGGTGAAGCACAAGCCGATAGATATTACGACAACTTATTCGAGCGATTTTCACAAATCGCTAATGAGCCCTATCTATATGAATCAGTTGATTTAATTCGAAAGGGCTATCGTCGCTGTGTTTGTGGCGTTGACAATATCTTTTACCGATTAAGTGAGGATGGAACGATCGAGATTATAGCTATCCTTAGTAGGCAGGATTACCCTGAAAGCTTATAGCGATTTTTTTTTGAAGGCATGACCGTAGCCCGTTCTTCAGGCCTCAAATGGTTCAATGATTTTTCCATCGCAACGTCCTTCCTCAGCAGGTGTTGCACTCGATTTTAGAGCGTGCCAGGATTAACCTTTGATAGAGCGACTGCGCAATACTTTAGTTCTGGCTCCATGGATATCGGATCCATCGCATCATGGGTGACTTCATTAATCGCCAAATCAGTGCCGAAAACATCATTCCAATGGAATGGAGCAAAACAGCTTCCCCTCTGAACGCGATCACTGATCAATACGGGTAAAACCGATCTTCCACGCCTTGAAGTAATCTCTAGGTGATCATCACTGATGATGCCAAGATCTCTCGCATCAGCCGGATGGATCTCAATAAAAGGGGATGGATTGAGGGCGTTGAGCGATGCGATCTTTCCTGTTTTTGTCATCGTATGCCACTGATGAGGGAGCCTTCCCGTATTCAAGAGAAAGGGGTAAAGGGCATCTGGCGCTTCAGCAGGACCCGTGTAAGGTCGGGGCAGGAACCGGGCCTTCCCTCTGGGGGTGGGAAAAGCGATGGCCGGGGGAGGGCCACCATCGGTAGCATTTTTTAGATTTTGGCTGACGCCATCATTTAAATACCGGATGGGATGTCGATGCTGATGATCGTCGGGAGGGCAGGGCCATTGCAGGGGTGTTTCACGTAATCGCTTATAACTGGCCCCCCGAAGATCGTATCCAGTCTCGGGATTCCAGAAGAGCTTGATTTCCTCGAATATTTCCTCGGCCGAATGATAGGAAAAGGCCTCGCGGAATCCCATTTCAGCGGCAACGAGGGCGATGATTTGCCAATCTGGCATAGCCTCACCCCTGGGGGGTACCGCCTTTTGCATCAAGGTCATATTCCGTTCGGAGTTAATCATGACCCCTTCAGCTTCTGCCCAGAGGGCACCCGGTAACAAGATATCGGCGTAGGTGTTGGTTTCGGTCTCCTGGTAGGCGTCCTGGCAAATCACCAATTCCGCCTTTTGGAGGGCTTCGATGACTTTTTTGCGGTCAGGGATCGTCGCGATCGGATTGGTGCCGATTATCCAGCAGCCCTTGATGTCTCCCTTGCCCATTGATTCAAATAGAGCGATTGCGCCTTCCCCAGAATCGGAGCGAAGGCTCCCTTGTGGGAGATCCCATTTTTCCTCCACAAACAGTCTGTCGGCCGCTTCCTTGACGGATCGCTGTCCGGGCAGGCCAGGGCCCATGTAACCCATCTCACGGCCGCCCATGGCGTTGGGTTGTCCGGTCAATGAAAAGGGGCCACTTCCTGGTTTGCATATCGCGCCTGTGGCAAGGTGGAGGTTACAAAGAGCATTGGTATGAAAGGTCCCATGGGTGCTTTGATTCAGTCCCATCGTCCAGCAACTCACCCAGGCATGGGACTCACCGATCCATTCCGCGACTTTTAGGATGTCAGTAGCCTCCAATCCCGTAATTTGGGCGACCTTGTCAACGGGATAGTCAGACAGGAACTGGGGCATCACGTCCCAGCCCTCCGTCGAGGATGCAATAAAGTCCCTGTCAATTGTCTCGTGGATCAAGAACAAATTGAGTAGCCCATTCAAAAGGGCAAGGTCAGTCCCAGGATTGATTTGCAAAAAGAGGTCTGCCTTTTCGGCAGTTGCCGTTCGGCGGGGGTCAATCACAATGAGTCGTGCACCTCCTTTGACCCGCGCCATCATCCGATGGAAGAGCACCGGATGGCAGTCGGCCATGTTCGCCCCCATCACGAAAAACAAATCGGCCGAGTCAAAATCCTCATAGGATCCCGGAGGGCCGTCGGCCCCGAGGGACAGCCGATAACCCGCACCCGCACTGGCCATGCAAAGCCTGGAATTGGAGTCGATCCAGCGGGTTCGGATAAAACCCTTGGCCAGCTTGTTGGCCAGATATTGGGCCTCAAGTGAAATCTGGCCTGAGACATAAAATGCGAAGGCATCCGGGCCATGGTCATGAATGATGCGTTTCAGCCTCTGCGCAGTCTCCTGGATGGCCGGGACGATTTCCAAGGGCACTTTGGCCTCATCCTTTTTTTTTCGAAGCCAGGCCTTTTCAAGACGACCCGAAACGTGGATCGCCTGAAAACTGGTTTTCCCTTTGGAACAGAGGCGTCCAAAGTTTGCAGGGTGTGTCTTGTCCCCTGAAAGTTTGATGACCTGATTGTCGTCAACCTCCATGGTGATGCCGCAACCCACGCCGCAATAGGGGCAGACACTTTTAATCGTCACGAGGTCACCTGCCTTAAAAAAGGATGACCCTAACATACTGCAGAACACCCAATCTGGCCAGCGCCCAGGCCCTGTGTGTCACACATGGCATCTGCTCAGGGGTTCGATAGAGTGCCTCGAAGGCCTTCATATTTTGCCTTCCGCGCATTTCCAGGCTGTGAGCGAGGGCAAGGTCCTTTGGTGTCACAATTCCAGAGTCGGCGTGTCGCTGCAGTGTCCTCATGGGAAGATCCATTCGTCTTCGTCTCTTTGCTATTTCATCGTATTGATTGAGCCAGGTTGTTTCTGATTTGGTTAGAAGAGGAAATGCTTCAAGAGAGTCGCCTATTGAAGTCGAGGATTGGGAAGGGGTGGCAATGCAAATGACAACCATGCACTGAGATATCGCATTATTGGTGCTATGGTGCTATGGTGTCCGTGTTGTTACTTAAACGTGCCTAGAGGTAAATTGTATGAGTCGATTGACAATATCGCTTGATGACGCACTGCATCAGGCTCTCAAGGAGGCCGCAGCACGTCAGGGTCGTTCGATTGGAAAGATCATTGAGGAAGGCCTGATTCTTCGTGGCATCAAGCCGGTATCAACGGCTCGTGACTTGGTCGCCAAAGCCAGACTCAGGTCATCGATCGCTGAAGAAGATGCGATGAATCTCGCGGTTGATGAAGTGCGTGCTGAACGCAAGAACTGATGCCATCGTTGTACATTATTGATACGAATGTTCTGGTGGCTGGTCTGATATCCAGTAATCCGGCCAGTCCCCCGGTTCGTATCCTCGATGCCATGTTGAATGGCGAAATCATTTATGTCCTTTCCCCTGATCTTCTGGCGGAATACAGGGCAGTACTATTGCGGCCGCGGATTTCCAAAATTCACCGTCTGGCAGTTGATGAGGTAGAGGTTCTCCTGACCGAAATTGCAGGTAATGCTGTTTGGAGAGAGCCGGATTTAGAGTCAAAATTATGGGCTCCCGATCCCGGAGATGATCACCTTTGGCATTTACTCGACTTGGAACCACCTGCAATCTTGATTACAGGTGACCGATTGTTGCTCACCAATCCTCCCGTAGGACGAAGCTTAATTACGCCTGCTGGTTATTTCCTGAAAAGCTGAATCAGGCGCGATTCTCCTGATGAGTCTTCCATGATGGACGTTCACGGTATCCAAGGAGATGAGTTCAGATTGCGGAATGATGAAGCTACAACATGAGGTCGAGGATTGGGAATTATCTGCGCTGATGACGTACGATTCCGTTATTGATCCGGCCCTTTAATTCATGGAGGACGGGGCACCTCTGATCCCGCATGAATCAAGGGGGCTGATACAGTACATTTAAGGGCCCCTCAATAATCGCGCTTCTGAACGCTTCGTTGTGAAGTATCTTTACACCCTGCTTTGACTATAGACCAGAGCAGCCTAGCCTTAGCCCAATATCATAATTCTCTCTATTGGAGGAGCGCATGATCACTTTCAACATGCTGGAAGCCAAGTCGTCCTTATCTCGATTAGTGGATGCGATTGATCAAGGCCGAGAAAAGGAAATCGTGATCGCCAGAAACGGGAAACCTGTGGCGAAACTGGTACCTCCTGATACCGTGGCAAATGACCCACGCATTGGCATCGCGAAAGGACTGTTCGTCGTACCTGACGACATTGACGCGCATAACGAGGAAGTAGCCCGGTTATTTTTCGGGGGAGACCATTGAATCTTCTTTTGGACTACCCACGTTGCTTTGTGGGCCATCGCTGAGCCCACGGGTCTCATGCATGCGCTACGCTGAAGATTATTCAGGCTACGGGAATGAGGTGCTCTACCGCATGTGTGCCGAGCGGCCTCTGCATGCCGATTTCGACACCATCCAGTCCAAGTTCGCACTGATCGGACGTTATTACGGCGCAAGCCTTGAACGGCAAGTCAGATCCGCTGTCCCCACGAAAGAGGTGGTCGATGCCATTCGCCAATCAAATCTGGATGAACAGATTGAACGATTGAAGACCATAGATCGTCCTACCCAGGACAACCTGGGCATTCTGCTAGATGCGCATCAATACCTGACGAATTTTCTCGAATCCGTCACCGGCGTCAGAAAAACATCCCTCGCATCAAAATATCTCCATTTTCACGCGACGAGATCTGTTTTCATTTTCGATTCGAAAGCAGCTCATATGATCAGGAGATTTCTTCCGAAAGGGCATAAGACGTTCCCTTATGCGGGTCTTCATGACCTTAAATATGAGGCATTCACCCGACGGTGCATTCATTACAGAGACTATATTCTGGAACCCAAACTGGGTGCGTTGGCAACGCCCCGAATGATCGACATGTGAGTACGGCCAGAAACTTTGATGGGCTTTTTAGGCCTGGTGATCATTTTGGATGAGGGTTGAGGGGTAAACACCCTCACGGGAGTTGAAAACAACCCCCGATTAGGCGAGTCTTTGGGTTCTCACACTCAAAAACTTACTCCAGTGTCCCATTTTCTTGTTTCCGATCCCATCCTTTTTTCCTCTCTTCTTGATTTTGATGCCGAATTAGCTGATGAGGCATGTGCCAAAGGGTGCCCTCATTGTGGTCATGACGTTCTGCACCAATCACACTATCCGCGAAAACCCCGGGGCATTCATCCTGATCATCGCGAGATCTTTTCCTTTCGCTTCAGCTTTTGTTGTGCCGCCTGCCGTAGGCGAGTGACCACGCCGACCCTGAGGTTCATGGGTCGTAAGGTCTACATTGGCCTGGTCGTGGTTCTGGCCTCCTGTTGCGAAGGGCGAATCACGGCATGGTTTTCCCGGGTTTCCGCGCAGACGGGGATTTCGCTCCGCACGTTATGTCGATGGCGAATTTTCTGGACGAAGGCATTTCCCCGATCTTCGTTCTGGCGGGAGGCTTCGGGGCGGTTGATGCCACCACCCCCTGAAGATGTCTTGTTACCGCAGTCTCTGATGGACGTCTTCGCTTATTCCAGAGGCGATGGTCGTGTTGCGTTTCTCAGGCTCCTCAGTCCGATCACGACCGGCCCCGGTATCACGTTCCGTGATGGTCACCGATTTCACGCAGAGGATGCGGCTCGTTCATAACGTGATGACTCGATAGCCTTGCCTCCAACGCCAAGGTGCCGCCGGTACCGCGTTATCCTGGAGGATCCATGAACCCGACCCATGCCTCGCACCGCGATCAATGGGCGCGCTTGCGCTTTTTAATCGTCGGCCACCTTTTGGCCGAGCCCCCAGAACACGGGGCGCTCTTTAAAAGCCTCACCGAACTTGCCAGCAAAACCTGGCGGCATCCACTTAATGGAGAGCCCATAACATTCGGTGTCTCTACCCTTGAGCGCTGGTACTACAAAGCGCTTAAGGCCCATGATCCGGTCAACACCCTTAAGAACCGCCTCGGAAGTCACTACGGTACCTTTCCCAGCCTCTCGATCGAAGTGAGAGACCAGCTGGTCGGGCAGTACCTGGAGCACCCCGGTTGGACCATGAAGCTGCATCACGACAACCTGATAAGCCTCAATCGGGCCTCAGGGCGGGTGGTTTCTTCTTACCCCACCGTCCGCCGTTTTCTAAAGGCCCGAGGACTCTTCCGAAAGGCACGCCCAAAGCGGCAAACCGCAGGGGCTATTGCAGCCCTAGAACGGCTTGAGCAGCGAGAAGTTCGAAGCTATGAGGTCGAGCATGTCGCGGCCCTTTGGCATCTGGACTTCCATGTGGGCTCAAGGCAAATCCTCAACCGCTCTGGCGAATGGGTGACGCCCAAACTCCTCGGGATCCTGGATGATCGATCGCGGCTGGTCTGTCACCTCCAGTGGTATGGGGATGAGACCGCCGAGAGTCTCATCCATGGCCTCAGTCAGGCCATCATGAAGCGAGGGCTTCCCCGCGCCTTGATGACGGACAATGGCGCCGCCATGGTGGCCGGCGAGACCGTACAGGGCCTCAATGATCTCGGCATCCTTCATCAACGAACGCTGCCTTACTCGGCCTACCAG
>Ga0194047_10000082_pt1 | contig 67946 bp, 109 predicted proteins | sample JunL225m_MetaG_2_FD_160070 | JGI IMG/M metagenome (GOLD analysis project Ga0194047, IMG submission 160070) | Anoxic zone freshwater microbial communities from boreal shield lake in IISD Experimental Lakes Area, Ontario, Canada - Jun2016-L221-5m | ecosystem: Environmental > Aquatic > Freshwater... | reverse complement strand
TGTTGCACTAGTAGCTTGGAATAATGATGATTGACTTGTGTTTAACGCACTCGCTGTAATTGCACTTGTTGCAGATGTTTGTTGGAATAATGATGATTGACTTGTGTTTAACGCACTCGCTGTAATTGCACTTGTTGCAGATGTTTGTTGGAATAATGATGATTGACTTGTGTTTAACGCACTCGCTGTAATTGCACTTGTTGCACTAGTAGCTTGGAATAATGATGATTGACTTGTGTTTAACGCACTCGCTGTAATTGCACTTGTTGCAGATGTTTGTTGGAATAATGATGATTGACTTGTGTTTAACGCACTCGCTGTAATTGCACTTGTTGCAGATGTTTGTTGGAATAATGATGATTGAGAAGTTGATACAAAACTTACACCAGCACCACTTTGCATAGCAGTTGTTAAGAATTGGGTTGTGTTTGCACCACTGATAACAATGGTTGCTGCATTTACTGCAGTTGCAAGCGATAAGGTAACATTATTACCTCCACTGAACACGATATTAGTACCAGATACAGTCGATTGTCCTGCAGTATTACCTGCAATAGTCATGTATTGGTTATGATAAGAATTCCAATCAGAAGGTCGAACTACTCCAGTATCACCACCATCTGCAACTGTATTTGAATAAACATGTTGAACTGCTGGCATGGAATGATCCTTTTAATTATTGTTATCTTATTTATACGAAAAAAAAGGATCTATTAGTTTCCCAATAGATCCTTTTGTAACAAATGATTAATTAAGCGATTTTAACTAATGCATTAGTTGAATCGTTTGTTGGCCAGTTGATTGTGAAGTTACCTGCAGATACAGTAGTAGCACCGAAAGTAAATACACCAACTCCTGGTTTTGTAGTAGTAGTACCAGCAGTAGCATTATAAATGAACAATGAACTGAATGAAGTACTTAGAGTTACGTTAGTCCAAGTTAATGGTGAAGATGGAGTCCAGAATGCAGTAGTACTTGTTAAGCCAGGTGCAGTTGCATTTGTGATCGCTGCACCATTTGCTGTATAGTTAGTTCCACTGACTTCGGTAGCAGACCATGCTGCACCACCAAATGTACCACCATAATAACCATTCGCAGGAGATGTTGCACTGAGTGTAGCAGAATCTAAAATCAATGCACCGTAAAATGTATCAGCTGTAGTTCCTGCTCTTGTATTTGTAGTACCAAATGCATGGATACCATTTAGTAAATCTTTTTTGAATGTTGCCATTAATGCTTGTGTACTTGCCATTTTATGTTTCCTTTTTAGTTATTAAAAATAGTTATTAAAAATCTGATGTTGATCCACTTAAATCTATAGTTTGTCTGTTATAAACATGAGTACTAGATTTTACTAATTCCTCTCCCAAATAGTATGTTAAAGTTAACGAAGTAAAATCCTCGTTATCTAACCAACTATGTTCAAATCTTAGTTCATTTTCAGGTAAGTTACCTTTTGTAGTCCAAATCAACGGTGTTTCTGTTGTATTATCAGTCATGGTTTATCTCGTAATTCTAGGGATGAGTGTAATGATACCATCTGTCACTTTATACTGTGCAGTAGTACCTATAATAAAAATATCATATTCATATTTACCAGCTGCCATAGCAGCAGTCTGTGTATGAGTTAAAGAAATAGATATTTTTCCATTAACAACATCGGTTACCGCAGTAGAAAATGCCACATAGGTTGACGATGTTGAATTCTTTCTAATCTGGGCAGATACACTATAACCCGTTAGGTTAATGGGAACATTTGCCGCATTTAATACGGTTGCAGTTCTTGTGTAATCAGCACCTTGATTAATTTCTAAGTTATTTGACATATTTTCTTCTTAAAATGGTAAGTCGTCTTGATACTTAGGTTCTACTATATTTATATCTTTTTAAAATGGTAAGTCGTCTTGATACTTAGGTTCTACTATATTTATATCTTTTTTCTTATCGGAACCTTCAATTTTTAAAGTTCCATATGATAATATAGTTGGGCAAACAAACTGAAAATAACTATCCGAGTGCCCAGTTAAATCATAATGACCCATCAAAGATACATATGGGTATTCTGTAGTACACGATTGAAAACTTGCATACGTACTGTATAATTGGGAACATCCTTGTAGAATTACAACTCCTAATCCGAACACGACTCTTTTAACGCAGTAACTGCACGAGATGTTTTTGCATAATTTTGTAATAATGCCACACCTCCATTATCTGCTTTAAATGAACCTTCTTCTAATTGTATATTTATATCTTTTGGTATCTTAGGTAATGGTTGTAAATTATCAATAGCAATTTGACAAGTATTCCTAGCACAACCAGATAATAATACACATAATATTAGTATATATTTCATTGTAAATCTTTTATATCATTTGCTAATTCTGATGGAATTTCTTCAAGGTTTTTAGGTTTGAATCCAATCTTATCAGATGTTGCTATAGTAGAACCTGCATTGAATATACCGTATATAGTCATAACGAAAGTAGCAATACTTAATTGATCTTCTGCAGTCAAATTGAATTGACAGAAAGAACAATCAAAATAATGCAAGATACCCAATGCACCTGAGATTAATACCAATAAGGTATTAATCGTTACAGTATGTTTCTTCCATGCTTGAGGATTCGCAACAGATTTACCTGCTTGGAATACTTCCATTAATTGATTTATATTCATGTTAGATACCTTTGAAATCTACCACTGCAATTTCAATTGCAAGGTTTATCACACGAGGTAAGAATGTCAATTCTTTTTGTAATAATTCAGCAAGCACTAAAGAAACCGCAGTTACTTGTTTCCCTTTGTCAAGAATAATAGTTGGGTCTGACTCTACTTTTGCAACTACATCCTTTGCGATAGGAACAAGAATATCTAATTGTTTTTGTAATGATTGTTTAAATAAATCTTTGAAGAATTTACCTAAGTTTGTAATGAACGTACCTTTTAAAATTGACATGATATCTCCGAGTTAAGTTATGTTAAGCAATTCTTATTGATTTATAGTATGAATAAGCAACAGTCCCTACTTTTTGAGTAATGATAGTTGCCGCTGTATTTGGTGCAATTGCAGCAGATGCTGGTGTATATGCCCATACATGCTCGCTATATGTAACCGAAGTACCAGAAACAATAGCAGTACCTGTCACGTTTGATGCTACACCTGCACTTGTACCAAGTGTAACGTTTGTTGTGGTAGATGCTATAACAATAGTATTTGCAGGGATACCAGTACCTGTAACAGGTATACCTATTGATGGTGCTCTTGCTAGTGCCACTGCATAGTTAATTACATTGTTACCTATTGAGCAAGTGCCACCTGTTATTGCTGGTTGGTTTATTGTCAATGTTTGTGCAAGTGCACTTGTGTTATATATGTGCCATTTTACCCATTGATTTAAGTACCAAACGCAATCACCCACATTTGAGTGTATATCATTCGTATACGGTAATAACGCACCTGTTGTCGAGGTGTTTGAGTATAAAAGCAATTCACTTGCTACATCAGTCCAAGTTAAGACTGGGTTTGCTGTAGTATTGGTAACTATACAAGGTGGTGCGGTTAAAACTGCTCCTGCACTGGTAGTAAATTTCATTGCAGAAGATGCCCCATGTAACTGGAACCCGTTTAATACAATGCCAGGAATCTCTCCAGAACCGCAAGGTGATCTAGACTGTTGTGCCCTAATAAATTCGAAATTATTAGTTGGATTTGTCGCCTGAGTACATCCAAGAAAAAGACCGTATCTCGGGAAATAACCAGCAGAACCACCACCACCCTGTGGTGCACCAGAAGTAGTACCATTCGACCTCTCCAAAGATCCTTGCCAACCAATAGCAACACTGTGTTGCATAGTATTACTAATACCCTGTGAAGTTTCTCCACCGGCGCACTCACCAATAAGGATATTATGTCCACCTACTGCACCATAACTACCGCCTAACGACGATCCACCAGCATCGACCCCAATCAGTATATCAAATGAACCAGCTGTCGAATATCCACCGCTGCTTTCGCCGATAAATATACAAGCGGCAGCACCAGTACTGCCTGCACCAGCACCATCCCCTATAGCAATGCAATCGCTGAATAAAGTTGGATCGATACCCAAAGGTAGCACCCCACCAGACCGCAGCCCACCACCTATTCGAATATTTCCATTATCACCTACATCAAAATAACCCAATGATGCAGAAGTACCAGTACCCAACATTGTTAAACCAGTTGGTGTTGAATTTATTGTAACTGAACCACCTGTTGCGGTATTTAATTGAATTCCCATGTTTATTCCTATTCTTCTTTAAGTTGAGGTTTAATTAGTGTTGCGTGCAAATCTTGTGCCGCCTCTTTATAATTCTGCAATGCAAATTGTATATGGTCTTGGTGTCTTGCCGATAACTCAGGCGAAAATGAATATCCCCATGTTGCATTAAAATCACATGAAAACCCATCAGGATTCCATTTTATATCAGTATGCGGTGCTTGAGTATCTCGCCATTCTTCTTTCAAATAATAATAAAACATCTCTGCTACTGGTGGCCATTGATGGGTGAAATCACCGTATGCTCGATTGCTTGCCCAATGTGGTGTAATGATTGTAACTTTCCCACCATCTTGCAATACTCGATATGCTTCGTTCATAAAATGAACACGTTGTTTAGCAGTAAGATGCTCTAGAAAATGTGATGCATGAATTTCTTCAATTGAACCATCTTCCCATTCCCAAGTATCATCACCTATATTTAGAACTACATCAACACCTTCCATCTCATACTGATCAACACCAATGAATCCTTCTTGTTTCTTACTTCCACAACCCATATCTAATTTCATATCATTATCCTATTTATTACCAAACATAATCTTCTATGCCACCACGTTTTCCATCAAGGTCATAATGGCCCACCTTCACATCGCAGTCAATTGCACATCTATAGCCATACTTTCTAGCATCAGACCAAAAGTATAAATCCTGAGTCGATACCCCACCTTCTGTTTGTGTAGTAAACCAAGGTTTTCGTAATCGCTCATCTTTAAACATATTTAGTCTAAAAACATTAAACCCCATTCCAGTACCACAACATTCAACTAAACCACCATTAGGGTCTGGTTTTTGTGGTCTAAAGTTAGTAACTGGATCATTAGGGTCTCCCCAAATCTGTGCAACCCCTGCAGGTCCTTGTGTAAAATATAATCCTCCTATACACGCAAACTCAGGGTGATTTTCCATCTGAGTGAGTAACTTGACAATGCCATCGGGAGGTGGTATATTATCATGTTCCAATGTAATAATATATTTCCAATTACCCATATCTGGGTGAGCAAGAATACTTTCAATTGCACTTGAAAATGCCTTACCAACTTCCATACCCATAGCCCACAACCGTGTAAACTTTCCATTAGGAGGTGAATATAAATTCATCCAACTTGCAACTGCCTTAGTCGGAATCTGACCAAAGCAAGGTACAATCATTATACAAGACATATCTCTGTAAGATTTATCCTGTGTTAATCTTGAAATAGTCTCGTCAAGATTAACATTATGTTTACCACCATCGTAGGATGATATAATTTGCGGTTCAAGTGCCATTATATTCTCATATTAAATTATATTTTGTATTTATACTTGTATTTATACTAATAAGAAACTGTTGTAAACCCCTTTAAATATGCCTGTGCAGTGTCTAAATTTCTAAATGAAGAAGATATGGTAGTACCTGTATTACCAAATGGAGCACTGAAAGTTATAGTAGTTCCAACTATCGAAGTTATATATTGCGGCCAGACCATAGTAACTGTAGAACTTGTACCTGTAAATGTAATAGGAGAACCACCTGATGTAGCAGAAACTTGGAATGTATCCGTAGTGACATTAACAATATAATATACTGTATTAATAACAACTCCAGTAGTTGTACCAATAGTTTTAAATGATATAATAGTACCATTTGAAAAGTTATGACCTGTCCAAGTAATAATACTAGTACTTACGGTAGTTGCCATTGAGGTAGCAGTAGTCCATGTATTCAAAGATGAACCAGACATTAACATACCATTTACTAACCCAACACTAGATGCAACTGTGCCAGTTAATGCTTTTGCAGTAGCAGTGATAGTTGTGGTAACTGCTGGGTTTAACGTAGATCCTGGACATTGAGTTATTGTTAATGTACCAGAACCACTTGCAGAAGTACCCAAACCTGTATTACATATACTTTCTATAGCAGTCTTTGATAATCTGCAATAAGTAAAATCTGCATTCCATTTCATTCCAGTTGCTTTAAAAGAAACTAAATCATACATGTAAGAGAAGGCATTGCTTATATTACCAGCACCACTCAAATCCCATGCTGGAATCTCAGGAATACCAATACAAGAATAAAACATAGAAGTTAACCCATTCGAAGCACTTGGATTTGTTATATTAGGTGCGAACTGTAGAGCATAACAAGCAAAAAACATGCTAGTTGTAGTAACTACGGAATTACCAGTTTTAAATACTATAGGACTAACATAAGATAATGTTGAACAAGTATCAAACATATCACTTGTATTTGTATTGTTGGGCATATTCATATTGCCATTGAATGACCTCAACGAATAACAATTTTGAAACATATATGATGTATTAGTTGTCGCAGATAAATCGAAATCAGGTACCGATTCCAACGAATAACAATTTTGAAACATGGTAGATGTATTAGTTACAGTTGAAGTGCTCATATTAGGTACGTATTTTAATGCTGAACATCCAACAAACATATTGCTTGTATTTCCAGATAGACTTAATTTAGGAGAATTAACTAATGATGTGCAATTCTGAAACATAATCGTGAAATTTGTTCCTGACGCAGTGTTGTAATTAGGTACATTCTTAAGAGAATAACAACCGTTAAACATTGCTGTGAAATTAGTAACTGCACTAGTATCAAAATAAGGAGCAGTAATCAGAGCATAACATTTCTCAAACATAAAGGTAACACTTGTAGGTGGAAATGTTAGGTTAAATGTACCTACATATTCTAACTTTCTTGAACCAGTGAATGCATAATCCAATAACGATGGGTTTCTTGCATTACCAATATACGGTACACTATACAAATTCGGCATATTGGAACCAATTGCTGACATTGAAGAAGTACCACTCGATAAAATTGTTAATTGTTCTAAATCACTATAATATTGTACTGATGTACCTGAACCAACTGCACAAAGAGTTGCACTAGGTGCAGATATTATAAGTTCTGCCCAAGGTATATTTGCATTTAATGATACCCCACCATAGAATTGCAGGAAATTTAATTGGGTAAGTGTTTGACCACTTTGAGGTGTTATAGTTACAATTGATAATTTATAATTAAGAAGGATTCCCGAACCATCGGTAGTTAATGCAATTGCAGAACCATTATAAGTAGTCGATAATTGAAATGTATTAGTTGTTACATTTATAATATAATATGGTACATTTATAGAGATGCCAGTTGTAGAAGTGATAGAAAAGAAGGTTACTTGCATCCCCTCTTGATATCCATGACTATTACGAATAACCGTATCTCCTGCATCTTGAAATGTAACAGGTGCATTTGTATTGGCAAGATTGCTATTATTATAATCATATAAATGTTGTGCACGGACGCCTGTAGCAACATTCTCAACGTTACCATCACCCCAGTCAACAGTATATGCACCTGATATAATAAATGCAATTCCATTCGCATCAGTGCTTCCATTAAACACCTTTACCAGACCTACTACTTTATTATCTGTAGAGAGAACTGTAGGTAATGTCGGCCAAGAAGGATTCCTGACCCAAGGTCTGCGACCTGTTAGAATATTATTTGTTTGATCTTGTTTTAACGACCTACTTGATACAGATGATCCACCATTTGTAACTATTCTATTGCTCATTAACTAATCTCGGAACCAAATAAACTAAATGATAAGTTTGCAGTCCCTGCGTAAACGGTTACTACATCTGTAGATGCTAGAGTAACTCCGATTGTTAAAAATACTGTATCATTGGCATTGATAACTGAATCATATACAATGTAATGAAGATTTGCAAGTGAAGCACCTGCAGGTCTTACTGCTACTCTATAATTTGTAGGTACACCCCTGTTACAAACAGACAATGTAGATGCGACTGCTTGAACTGAAGATGCAGTATATAATGTTGTTGCTGTTGTTGCTGAAGGTGATACTTGACCTAATACTTTGTATGCAGTTGTCATTTATGCTCCCATTAGCATGAAGTAATCTTGATATCCTGCAGCGGAAGGTGCTGCAACTGATAATTGAATTCCAGATGTATTTACTGTACCAGATATATTCGTTCCAGCGAATGAAGTACCAACACCTTGTGCAACTGATAATTGAATTCCAGATGTATTTACTGTACCAGATATATTTGTTCCACCGAATGACATTCCAACACCTTGTGGATATGCACTGATAATAATAGAAGCAGCACCTACACCTGTATTGGCAGATAATGTAACATTGTTACCACCCTGGAAAACTATATTAGTACCAGATACAGTCGATTGTCCTGCAGTATTACCTGCAATAGTCATGTATTGGTTATGATAAGAATTCCAGTGAGATGGTTGTATCTTACTGGAATTAGTACCGTCAGTTGCTGGACTATTGAATATATGCTGGACTGCCATTACTATTCCTTATTAGGTTAATCAACCTTCGTATATGATAGAAACATTGCCATTCACAAATGCACTGGTACTTGTCACAAATGTTATTGACGTTAATGTACCACCCCAAGCACCAATAGAATGAGACATCCATCCTGGTGCGTTTTGTCCATAATCAGTGGTCGCATTGAACACCCAAGAAGTTCCGATTTGTGTTAATGTTAGAACCCCGTACATGCTTACATTAGAACTTGTAGTATTAACAAAAGGAAATCCAACAGCAGTATTATTGAAACCAGCAACACTATAAGAATCAGGTGAACCAGAAATAAATTGGGAAACCGTAGTGGTATAACCTGTAGTTGAATTATTAATCCTAAACAATATCATTCCAGTTGCTGATGGTACTAAAGTCAAATAACTAACAGTGATTCGTTTAACCCAAGATGGTATATTATATGTTGCATTAGCATTGCCATAAACCTGAACCATACGAGGCATTGCAATACCACCGTATTGCATAGTTGTACCATTGATGATACCCGAACCAGTTAGAGTAGAACTTACGCCTAATGTACCTGTGAATGTAGTGTTACCAACTACAGTTTGATTACCAGTTAAGTAAAACCCGTTTGTTACTGTGGTTGCATTTGTAGCATTTGTAGCATTTGTAGCATTGTCAACATACCCTGTAATCTTTGATCCAGCTAATGAAGTTATCCAAGTTGGATTTGCATAAGTAAGATTATTGTATACACCATTTGTTACAGTTGCAGAATTACCAGATATATTACCTAAAATAGTACTACTAAAAGTTTTGTTGCCTGCTATAGTTTGATCACCTGCAGTATAAACTCCGTTTGTTACTGCACCTGCAGTTAAACCAGAAGCAGTACCTGTACAATTAGTTAATACCCCTGCAGATGGAGTACCTAAGTTAGGTGTTACTAAAGTAGGACTGGTATTGAATACCACTAAACCAGTACCACTTTCATCAACCAATGCAGTTAATAATTGTAATGATGTAAATGAACCTAAAGAAGTAGCATTACCAACAGAAGTAATGGCACCTGTAAGGTTTGCATTTGTAACTACATTACCTGCAGTTAAACCAGAAGCAGTACCTGTACAATTAGTTAATACACCTGAAGCAGGTGTACCCAATGCAGGTGTTATTAATGTTGCACTTGTAATTGTAGGTGCAACTGATAATACAGGTACACTTGTACTACCATTAATTGTTCCTGTAGGAGTAGGAACAGTTGTAGAACCATTTGCACCAATAGCATTAAGCAAATATTGAAAGTTGTTATCAACCTCTGTATTCGTTAATGGACTACCTTTAATATTTCTCAATAAAATTGTTGCCATTTATTATTTTCCTGTATCTAGAAGTTGAACAAGCATTCTCCGTATATCTCGGAGGTCTTGCTTTATACTATTTATATCATTCTCATGCCGTTCTATTTTTTCTTGTTGGGCGACACTATTATTCTTGCGTTTAATATAATTATTATATTCAGTACTATTATTGTTAATAATAGCATGAGTAGACATATCTCGTATTAAACTATCACTTCCTTCTACTTTTAGAAAATTATGCACAAGCAATTATCCTTAAATCTTTAATTCTAGGAACAGCTGCAGTATTTGTAGATTTCATTACAATTTTGATCGAAATCTTTTCAAAAGTTGCAACAGTTGTTTTAGTATAGTCAACATCTTTAAATGTATCAGAACCGACTGCAACTTTAGGGAAAGTTGTATCTGGTGGTAATAATGTCCAATTAGTTTTACTGAAATCTGTGGCAGAATTTCCTACTTTATAGTATACCACTATATCAGCAGCATAAGGTACACTACCAGAAAGTTTTACTCTGATAGTAGAAGAACTGTTTGCCAATTTGATTTCTTTTGAGACATATTTACTAGTAGTTGTGCTATTGACAGGTGTAATATCATCTACAAATCGTGGATAATAATATAGTATTCCACTTACAGATGGTTCAGTTGCAAATGTTTTACCACTTACTGTCAAAGTGCCAGTTGTTGTATTAACATCAGTCACTAAGTAAGTACCATCATTTCCTACTGTAGTTGATCCAGTAATTTGGATATAAGATCCTGGGATAATACTTTTTAATTTAGCGTTACTCAATGGAATAGAGTTACCCGTAATTGTAGAACCATTAAATGCAAAAGTTGCACCAGTTAATAAAGTAGTCTGATCTACACCTGCAACATTAGTAGTACCAAAAGCAGGACTGTCTATTTTATTAGAAACTAAGATAGCAGATGCCCGACCGATATCAATAATAGGAGATAGTGAAGGATTCGTACTTTTCAAAGTTCCTGTAATAGATAATGTATAAGGAGTACTACCACTACCATCTACGTATTGTGAACTAGTAAAGTTATTATTGTCATTCAATATAATTGATTGGGTATTTGTAGTGCTGGAAACACCCCATACTTGTGAAGTTGATGTAAAGGTAGCACTTGTCTCTGGGAACGTTAGTACATTAATATTAGGTTGTAAAGTATCAAATCTAATATGTCTGGTCGCTTTTATAGAAGCACCACCCACATAACCTGTTGCGGTTGCAGTTGTAGAACTTGTTATTGTATAAGAATCTAATGTAACATTAGACACTGCCCAAGTACCGTTAATTGTAGCACCATTGACTAAACCAGGTGCACCCGATAAGAGGACACTTTGTGTATTGGAGAAACCATGATTATCCTGCCAAATTCTAACCACTGCAGAACCATTTAAAGTCTGAATTGGGTTGTTATTAAGTATAACTCCATTAACTTTAGTATTAGTTAATACTGGAACTGCAGTTATAGACGTATTAAAATTTGCTCTCCAAATAGTAAACTTCAAATCTTGGTCTTGATTTGCAGTCCATGTAGATGCATTTTGTGATTTAAACAACACCCCATTATAAGGTTGTTCTTTAATAACATTAGAAGTTCCTGGAATTGTATCTCCCATATTAGAAATCCAAACTTTATAATTGTTTGAATCACTCATTACCACCAATGCATATTCTTTGTTGTTTAATACTTGTACTGGACTTCTAAATGATATTGTAGTAGGAGTATCGTAGGAATAATAAGATACACCTTCTGCATCAATTACAGTATTTGATGATAACGTAATATCACTTGGATTTAAGGTAACTCTACTAAATGGTAGAACTGTTTTTCCAGGATATCCATTAACTACTTCTCTTATTTCAATAGTAATAGGTAAATTATTATCAATCTTAGCAAAGTACAAATCAACTTTAGATAAGAATGCTCCACCTGCACAATCAATCAAGAAAGTTTGTGCCAATGGATCATACCACCCTGTATCAGTACCTGCTACTGCTTTAATAGTTGTTTGTGTAATAGTTGCATTTTGCGATACTGCTTCTTCAACTATCTCTGCATTTCTAGTTGCTAATACCGTTGCCTGTTTAGTTTGCATCACACCAACAGCACTGTATGTTGCCCTACCACGTGAAGTATAAGAACCTGTAGGAGTATTTGCATCTATAAGTTTAAATTCTCTATCACCAGTTCTAAATCTAATAGAATCCGATTGTGGAATATTAAACAATAAATTAACTGAACCACTATCACTTGAAATTAATGAAGTTGGTTGAGTTTCAAGTGAAACAAAAGTTCCATGTGCACTGGATATATCCCCGACTATAACTTCTGAACTTGTGAAAGTTCCCACCACGTTTAATACATATAATCTATATTCAAGAGCATTCGAAACTGGGTTATTATAAACCTCTTTGCCAACTACAATTGCCTTTGCTCCTGATGTATTGCCTGTAATTTTATCACCAACATTCAAACAGATTTGAGAATCGCTATTAATTTGTCTTGCAGAATCTGTTGCCAGTACTTCTTTGGCATTTGTTGAAGTATCGAATGTTCCTGATACTGGAATATAAATTAATTTTCTTGCACTTGTACAATATGAAGAAACATCAACATTATCGAAGTATGGATAGAATGTAGTTTTTGGTTTTAACCCCTTAACTTGTACTAATACATATCTTGAACGGATATAAGGTATAGTCGCAACAGACAATATTTTGTCATCAATAACCTTATTCTCAATAGTAGAAACTAATTTAGTATTAACACCAGTTCTTGCTTTGCCTATCTGGGTAGCAGTAACATCAAATGTTGTACTACGGGCGTTGTAAGCATTTCCACCCCAATACTTGTTTGCCGCAGCAAGTTCATCAGATGCAGATAGAGGCCCTTTAGATACAGATTCTGCATAAGAGTGAATTGCATTTTTTGCCCTAAATGTACCTAAGTCAATTGGTTTACCTGACCATTGAGTTTGCCAAGCATTCCATACAGTTCCCAATACACCCGTTTTTTCTGCCAATTCCGAAATAGTATTGAAACTACCATCAACATTATTAACGATATCTGGTCTACGATTAACTTCGAACCAATCATCAGAAGCAGGATTGATTTTCATATCACCAATAAATGTAAACACCGCAAATGGGTTAACGAATTCAGTTCTTGATGCATATGAATTCTCTGCTAACTTAACATGTGGTGTAGTAGAATTCAGTGGTAATGTAATCAAGTCACCATATACATTTAGATTAGAAGAACCAGTTGCATAAGGAATCAACCCAATATTATCTTGAGAAGTGAACGGTCTAAGTTCGTTATTTTCCATATCAACAGCACACACATAATCAGCAGAACCTACATCACCTATATTATGACCTGAGAAGTTGTCTACAATAAATCCATTTTTGAATCTGTCTAATCCTTGTGCATCTGGTATGCTTAGGTTAGCAGTTTCTTGCTCCAATAAAGATAAAGAAGTATAATACTCTAAATTGTTAATACGTGTTTCTAGTTTACCTATGTCACGCATTGTATATCGTTTATTATTGACGATATTAGGTTTGATACTATCAACAGTATAAGTATATGCAGGAATATCCAAGGTGCATAATACCATACCAGATGATGGTTCTTCAGGTAATCCTGGATATAATGATGGAGAACCCGCAATGTCAAATATATCACCGACATTACTAATAGCAATTTTATCTTTTCTAGGTATATAATAAGTCAAGTTTGCACTTGCATTATAACCACGTTTAGGCATCTTCAGTGCCATACCATCGGATCTTGGTCTGAAGTCTATTGCATCTCTTAATTGAGGAGGTATATGTGCATAATCTGTATAAGAAGTAGCATCAAAGAAATCACCTGACCCGTGAACAAAATATTGGTAAGATACTACTACATCGCCAACTGGAATTGGGTATGCTGGTATTAATGTCAACGTACCATAATTATACATTTCTGGAGTTTGACCAGAATCAAAAGAATACCAATTAGAAATATCCACAGAATTAGATATTATACTTACAATTCTAACGACATCAGTATTATTCAACACTAATTTAGTATTAAGTGATGCACCATTAGTATATGTAAATGTTTGTGTAGCACTTGTCAATGTTTTGGTTTTAGAGGTTCCTACTTTACGGACAGTTGCCCAAACTTTATAAGATGTACTTGGAGTAGAACCAAATGTTAATGTTGCGGTATTGATTGCACTTGCATCAACACTTGTAATGTTAACAGTATTACCAGATCCATCTTGAGCATAATAGTTAGAAGTATTTGACTCGTAAGTACCATCAGTCGTACTTAAAGTTATTGTGGAACCAGTTGCAGATGCAACACCAACAGATTCTATTACATAATAAACATAATTATCTGCAGATTTAATTGATTTATGAGGTAGTGGGAATAACAATGCATTATTATTTGTTTCTACTAATGATGTCTGAATTCTATAAACTGCCGTTGTAGTTATAATACCACTTAATGATGTTGATGGTATTACAATTAAATTATCATTTGATATACTACTTACTTTAACACTAAAACCTGTACCACTGTCATTCTTAAAATATATCCAATCTCCAGCAACTAAATCAGTTTTGAATGTAGTATTTACGCCAGCAATTGAAGTAACCGTACCAGAGGATACAGTAACACCACCATTCAACAATATAGAATAAGTGTCAGGTGTTATAGATGCAGTAAAATCAGTTGTAGAACTAGGTGAACTACCTGCTTGCCAATAGAATGTTTTAGCATATCTTGCAAAAGATAACCCTGCATTCATATTCACATCAAACAAATATAATCGTGTGTATGTTCCATCTTGTTCTATACCACGTATACGGCAAGTACCAACTGCATTTCCTGCAGATGCACCTGGAGTTGCAGTAATATCTGAATAAATTGTAACAATTGGGCAAATAGTTAATGATGGTAAATTGTGCACATTTGTGACTTGTACAAAATTACCAACATTTGTAGATATTGAAGCACTTGTTTCTGTAGCATAAGTTCTTGGTTTACTAATAGGTAAATACGTCGATGATATTTTCTGAATCTCAAACCCATTAACATATGCCTTTCCAGGAGAGAATCCAGCAGCAAACTTTGATTCATTACCATATCCAGCAATATTAGATATAGAATCTGTAGGATGTGCTGGATAAATACCTCTATTATAAATTGGTGCATTTGACTGCATCCAATTAGATACAATACCTGTAGTATGTGTAGGTGCAGTTGCACTTGCTGCGATATATGCCAAGGCAACATAATTAATAGAACTATTTGTTACAATATCACCTGCAATATAATTGTTACTTGCTGACCAAGCACCTCTATTATTATCTCTATGTTCTCTTATATCTGGAACAAACCCATCAATTAAAAAGTTACCTGCTTCATCATAAGTTCTTCTTGCTAAAGTTTTTTCTAATTCACTGTAATCAGTTTTAGAACTATCTTTAACCAAAACACCATTTACTATTCTACTTAATTCAATAAATCCTGTTTCAGAAGTGCCTATATCTACAGAAGATAAAATTAGATCAATAAAATAACGGTGTGCTCCAGGTGCACCATAGTTAGGAGAACCTTGAGCATTATCAAGTAAAGCATCATATCCAATATCATCAGGAGTTATAAAATCTTCTAATATTGTAAACCCTATTCTAGTATTTAAAGTTAATGCAGTTGTCAGTACATTATATTTGTCAACTGCAATAGTTTGTTCATTATTGAGAACAAAATAACCGTTGATATAATATACTCCCTTTTTTACAGAAGCAATTGTTCCTTTACCTGTTGAAGAAGAACCCGCAACAGTAACAGTATAAGTAGTCCCATTCAAAGTTCTTAATGATGCAGAATTTGCAAAAACTTTTGCACTCGATGAATTTGTATATTGTACATACAATGTAACAGGATCGGATATAGTTGCAGGTTCTGCATGTATTACTAGTGCTTGCAATCCTAATTCTGGATTAGTGTTATTATCAGAAAGAATAGTACCAACTAAATTAGTAATATCAACAGTATCTCCAATACCTGTTAACTTAACATAATCAAAATTGGAGTTGATAGCAAACTCTCCAGGAATAACACGAGTACCATTTTTAAATATGCTGTCGCCCTGAGATTTTATTTGATTTTGGAGAATACTCTGTAATTGATTTAATTCTCTTGCCTGAACCGCGACAGAAGGTCTAAACAATATTTTATAAAACTTATTGTCATTTGAAAAGTCATCGAAATATGGTTCCACATTTTGGTCTTTCATTTATTCTGTCCTGAGATTGTTAGTTTTTATTATTTATTAGAAATTTACAATAGTTCTAATAACAGCAGAGTATGCATTGAATGACACTTCGTTATCTATCGTCACTATATCACCAGAATATTTGTCAACAGAAGGTGGAACAACCGCATTTGCAGTAAATGTAGGAGCAGTACCCGAAGTAACTGGTTTAGTGAACTGCATACCTAATGTTGGGATACCATTATCTATCGGTATCAATAAAATACTTGATCCACTTACATAAACTACTCTAAAAGAATATAACACCGAGTTAGAATATGTAGTAACAATATCATCAAGTGCAACATCTGATATAGTGCTCCCCGAATCTATTTTCCAGCAGCAAGTAGCAAAATTAGATTTTAATGTTTTCTTATCACTATAACGAACAGGATCTTTTATAATACCTATTTGTCTGTAATCATTAGCTAATGAAAGACCTTGATTCAAATTATAAGATAAATCCGAATAGAACATCAAAGATTTAGATGCAAATTGATTCACAGGATCCTTTCCAAGTCCACCGTATGGAGATAAAACTGGTCTGGCAGTCGCACCGTATCCATCACCACTAATTACAATGTTTGCCCAATTGTAACCAGTTCCTCTGTTAGTGATTGTTAATTTTGTAACTCTACCACTAGACACTGTCACTGTTGCAGTTGCATCCGTACCATTTCCTATAATAATAGCAGTTGCGTATGAATATCCATAACCACCAGATATAACAGAAATACCCAATAAGTTTCCTATAACTGCTTGTGATTCTGATTCGAATTGTGCATTGAGAGCAATAGTACCATTGAATAACCAAGGGGATAATGCTGCACCCGATCCACCCGCAGATAGACTTAAATTTGCATATGTATACCCAGATCCTGGATTTGTTACGATAGCACCAGTTATAACTCCATCAGTAATTGTAGGTGTTATTATTGCACTTGTACCATCACCAATAATATTAACAGTATTTCCAGAATAACCAGATCCACCACTATCAATACTTACACCTACAATACTTCCAACTGGTGTATAACTGTTTTTAGATGCGGTGATAATAGGTAGATATTTTGAAGTGATAAATTTATTTACTGTATCAAGAGAATAGATATATTTCCATTTATACCCATCGGCAGTATTTAAAATAGTAGGACTAGTTCCTGTAGGTGCTACAGTAGATAATCCACCTTCGTTATTGTATATACAAATATAAACTGCATTTGTAGAACTATTGTAAACATAGTATCTACTATCTTCTAAAGCATATGATTTAACTAATGGGAATCCTAATAAAGATCCTCTTACCATAACTGAAACTGAAACTGCTCCACCTCCAGTAGAATCTGTAATAGTAACTGTCGGTGGTGTTATATATCCAGAACCATTATATGTCATAGTCACAGAAACTATTTTATCTATGTAAGTTAATGTCCCCAATTGAGCAGTTGCAGTTGCTTGGTTACCTACACATGTTAATATTGCAGTACCCGAAGCATATGCTACACCTATAGTATTACCGACAGAACCATTGTCTCCAGTAGTTCCTGCAGTAGTTACAGTGTAAACATATCCTATACCACCAATAACATAGTAATACTGATCATTTAAAGAAACTGTTGTGTTTGATGGTAATACTGTACCAATTGTAACTATAGGTACAGTGTATCCAGCACCTGAAGATCGTAAATCTATACCATGTATTTCTGTTGAGTATGAATCGTCATACTGATCATAAGCAAATCCAGTTACCCAATTATTTCTTGGTATAACAAATGACACATCCGCAGGTGAAATTTCTTTCATCATAACCATTTCATTACGAACGGAATGTTCATAACTATTAGAATCTATTGCTGGTAATGGATTAGAATCAGAAGACCACGGTGCAACCTTACCAAAATAATGATAATATCTTGTAGTTCTATTTGTTATATCTAATAATATACTATCAGCAAATGAATTATGAGAAATAGACCTTAGTAATGAATTTGACATTATTGTTCCATTAAAGAATTGAGAGTGTCCAACTGATGCCTATTGTATCAGAGGATAAAATTGGAAATGAACCAAATATTGTTCGGCAAACTAATATACCACTCGTCGATGAACAAAACAAACCTGCTTCTGTTACTGCAGTTGACGCAAATGTAGACCCTGGAAATGACGCAGAATATACTACCTTTGCAGCAACTCCAATACCTGACGTATACGAAACAGATACAGGTCGCCTGCTTGCAAGTTGTGATCCAAGAGAAGTATCAATTACAGTAGGTGTTGTTGAACTAGTACCTATTGCCATATATTGTATAGCAACACCATCAGTTGTCAAATCAGCATCACATTTAAGTACAACTCCAGTAGATAAAGTAGTGGATGCCAACAAGGTAGTGGTCAATGATGCAGGAGTTGCAGGTAAAGTACCAGCAGTAGTTACTGTGTACAAATAACCATTGTAATAGAATTGTTGTGCCAATGTTACAGCAGAATTCCATATTAATTGAGCAGGTGCAGCAAGTTTATTGGCAAGAAACTTTTTTCCAGTAGTTACTACTAAATTAAGTATATCGCGTTCTTCTTTAATATTACCATTTTCATCATATACAGTGACGTGCACATCACCCTTTACTGAAAAATTATCATTGATCATTTTAGTTCTCTTAGTTTGTTTATCTATTTATTATGTAATAGTTACCGTTACAGTTCCACTAGTTACAGTAATCCGATTAAGATTTATTAACAAAATAGATGTTGCAGGAATTGTAACAGTGACCCCATTAGAAATTTGTAATAATCCTATATATTGGGTTGTCGCACTTGATGCTAATGTAGTATTATTTGTAATTGTAGTAGTAGGGGATGATGCAACAAAATCAGTTAATGTAGTACGTGGTAATACTGTTGTATTAGATGCAATTGCATTAATAGGAAGTGTAATAAAACCAGTTAATGTAGTATGTGGTAATACCGTAGTAGAACTTGCTAAAGAAGAAACTGTATTAATTATTCCATATTTAGTTCCTAGTATTTTTCCACTTGAGGTAACAAGATTTATACCACGTAATGTTAATAATGATCCTGCCGATGTTTGGGCAGTTGAACTCAAATCACTTACTTTAGTTATTTGGTATTCTCCAAATAATGATGTTCCTGATGGATGTAATAAATTCCTTACAACCGATTTGTAAGATTCAAACTTTTCATCTATTTTAATAACATAAGAAAATGCCTGATAGAATTTACTATCTTGAATATATTGAGTACTATCTAAAAACCCATCATCATTTTTATAATATCCAGGATATTTTGCAAAAGACCCAATCTCTATAGAAACAATTGCGTAATCTAACTGATTTGGTAATGCATAAGAAGTTACATTATTAAATGAACTAATTATAGTTCCTGCATATGAGGGTTCTACATATGGTATTGTATCTGATGTATAATTATACGAATTGATAACTCCATAATCACTTAACTGTGTAATAGAATCTGATATTTTTACCGTTTGTGTAATAGGTGAAGTACCACCTGCATTGATTGTAAAATAGTTTTGAGCAATTAATGCAGAAGATGATGATAAAATACTAGTGGTAAAGTTATTCGTATACTCGATACCAAACGAAATTAGTTTTGCAAGTAATATACCACCATTATTATCTACCTTTAAGATAACAATTGAAGACCCAGTTCCAGTTCCAGTTCCAGTTCCACCTAAGGCATACACTTGTCCAACAGAGAAATTCTTGCCAGATTGTGTTATAGATACAGTTTTGGTAGTCGCTTTTATAGAACCTGCAAATGTAGTATTGAATGATACTGCAGACCCAACTCCAAATATTCCTGTCCACCCGCCTGTTATAAACAATTCATAAACATTGGGATCGCTTGTAGTTTTATAACTATCAATGAATACTCTTATAGTTTTATCATAAGTAGAGATTTTTATTATCTGACCAACTACACTATCAGGAGTACCAACTGTTATGTTTACAAATATTGATGTATCTTGAACCCATTTACCATCAGATACTCTAAGCATCTGAGTAGAAGGATAATCAATTTGTATTTCTTTACCATATAGTAATCTAAACAGAAGTCTATATGATGCTTCAGAACCTTTTGCTGTATATAATTCTTTTATTTTAGGTAATAAGAATCTATCATCAACATTCAAACTTGGAAAATTCAACGCCAATTCATTCTTGAAATAAACAATAAATGAATCTAAGGTTTTGTCTATATCACCAATAGAATTAAAATCAACTATTACATCACGTTCTAAGAACTGGTAATATGCCTCCAAAAAGGCAACAAAAGTTTGGTAATCCTCCCGAATAAATTCAGGAAGTTGCGATGGAACTAATGATGATATTTTTGGTTTAATTATTGACATTATGTTCTACTTGAAGTAAAGGTATAATTTTGACCGCCTCTTAAATCACCACTACTAGTCTTATCTGATATAACATTAACATTCAAGTCATCAATAGATAATTCTGCAATTTGTGTTAATGCCGAAACTACATCATTAGAACTGGGTTTGATATAGAATGTAAAATAATCACCTACAATAGAATTAATTTTAAGACCTACTATTGTTATAACACCCCGTGCATAATCTACTGTACCTATAGAAGGATTTACTACTGTTCTATAGTTAACATCTTTTTTATTGAATAATATTATTTTACCTACACCATCATCAACTAAGTAATGTATCTCTGAACTACCCTCAATATAAAATCCAGTAGATATAACAATATCCTCTGCTGCACCAGAATAATAAATTGGATTTATTAAGTTAATTACATAATTAGATAGAATATTATATTTTGGAGTAACGTATCTCTTTAGTGTTACTGTGGTTATATTATTTATTATTGAACTTTCAGTATTATCGATTAATTTACTTACTTTTGAATACCTAAAGATACCATCAAATTTCTGCAACTCGGTTGAATTGTAATTGACCAATGATGCAATAATCAATTGTCTGATAGTTTCTGCAGTTCTTGTAGTTGTAAGTTCATTATAATATACAGTAACATTCAGTATGATGTTAATGATCTCTGGATCAACTATAACAGGAGTTATAGTGACAACATTTCTTTGGGCAAGTATTGATTTTATAATTGTATCTTTTTGGGCATTAGTTAATACATCAGAATTCTTAGGTTTAACACAAATATAGGTTTTACCATAAACAGGTGGTATGTTGTCTTCACCACTCCACGCAGACACAGATTTTGCATCGGGGAAATTAGAATATATTAATGCCTTATAATCATCTATAGTTACACCTCTGTTCTGTGCAGAATGAGCTCTTGGTGCATTATAACGAATTGATTCTATATCTTCTGCACTTGAACCACCTGATGCAGCACTCTGAGTAATTATTGACGTATAAACACCTGGAATTAATGTTCCCCCATACGTAAATAACTTAGCACCATTCGGTGCTTCCAAACTAGATACACAATAGTCTAATTTGACGATATTACCATCAGACAATGCTGTACCTATTTTACCATTACCAAATGTAAGTTCATACGAACCATCATCAATCTCCTTTACCCAATAAACATTGGATGTAGAAGTAATATCTACAATATTATTGGATATTGTGAATGTGGTTATTGTTGAAGATGAAATGCTATCTTGGACACGTACATTTAATGTATTTAAATCTACATCTTTATTTGGTATAATATATTTTGTATTAGTACCTGCATTATAATCGAATGTTAATATATCTTTCTTTTCTGTCAACACTATATTTTGGAATATGTATGATAATGCTGTTGTATTGCTACTAAGTACAGAACTATTATAAAATGTGTATGTAACACCATCTATAGTTGTGAGGAATGGTGTGTTTGCTGGAATTATAAATGTAGTTGGTGAAGCACTTGTCATCGTAATATTTACAGTGGCAGTAGCACAAGTTGCAGACTGAGGTCTATATCCCAATTCCTTGGATATAGAAACGACACTGTTTCTTTTTCTTGCCGAATCTAAAAACATTTCATTAATTGAAAGGTTATTATAAACACCATTATACATCGTGTTATATGACAATAGGTCTATTAATACAGATAGACCTGAACCTTCAAAATTGTAATCTGTGAAAGTACTCTGTCCTTTCAAGAACTCTATTAAATTATTCCTTATTCCATCAAAGTCTAACTCTGTATAATTAATCTTTTTACTTGCCATTTTTACCTAGTCCTTTCTAAAGTAATATCCAGAGTTAATGGTGATACTGTGTTTAGTATTGTGAAAATTATTGTAATGTAAACTGATTGGTTTTCAGGTGATATGTCAACTTTAACATCAATCAAATTTACTCTTTGTTCATAATTGAATATTAAATCTGTAATTGCACGTTTTATTGTGATTACCAATAATGGAGTTTGTAAATCGAACAATAAACCATGGACAGGAGTACCAATATCAGAATGAAATGGTCTTTCATAATTCTGAGTTAATATGAGATTCTTAACAGAATTCTTTATAGCATCTTCATCATACCGAATATTAATATCACCTGTAACTGGATGTGCTGTAAAGTTCAGGTCTATGTCTGAAAATAATCTAGTGTTCCTTGACATTTTATTATCCTAATTAATATGTATTATTTATAATTATTTTTCAGAAAGGGCTTTACTTTATTTTGTTTATGGTGTATACTAACTGTGTTAGGTTTGGTGTGAGGTCTTATTAGAAAGCTTTAATTGAACTAAGTGATTCACAAGAGTATCAAATGTAAGTCCATCAGTAATGTTAACATATCCGTTATCAACAAGGTATGATGCTTTATTTAAAGATTCCTCATAAGTTTTTTCATCTGGTACTGGACTATAATAAAACTTATTGTCGTGTGTTTCCATAATTTTATCCTATAAATGTATCTATAGATCCTGGACCTGCAATCATATCACCATCACCCAAGAAGTCACCAACTCTTGCAACATAATAACCTTCAATTTGTAATGTAGATGAACCACTTGTTACTATTCGCATAGAAGAAGGATGCACGATAATCCCATCAGGTGTTTCTGCATAATGGGTTATATAATGGGTTATACCTTGTAATTGTATATATTTACCGTTTATTTGTGTTTTAGTTGAAAATGGACCAATCGCTACAGTGGGAGGAAATGGTGGTTCTCCTATACTAAAATCTCCTTCTAATGCAACATATGCTCCACCTGATTGAGATGATAATACCCCAATATCAAATCCATCTTCAAATGCAGAATCATCAAAAGACCCACCTATCCTTACACTCATATAAGTATGAACCCACCTTTAGGATAAGTTCCACCATATTTCTCATTATGGTTCATAGTGAAATAATCACCTTTGTTACCTACATAATAGAATGCAACATGTATCCACATTGATTTACCGTCATATTCCAAAATGATTTGATTCCACGCTGGTAATAGTGTAACTAAATCCTTTGCAATTTCAAACATTTGTGCCCTACCTGCTTTAAATTGTAAGTCAGCAGCACAACCTCTATTGTGATCACCACCTTCAGGATGCATACCCATATCTCCTGGAGTATTACCTACAATAGGTCTTCTAAATCCACTTGTAATAATAAAAGAATCTTTGCCATATTTTTTGGCAATAGGATCAAGAATATTTGTACATAAACCCTTTAAGTTACATACAATTTCTTGTGGACTGTATATTTTAGCAACGGCATCATGCTTGCCCTTAACTGGATAAGATATTCTCGGGATTCTAACCCCACCTTTAGTTAAGTCACCAAGAGTAAAGAATTCTGATAACTTCATATTTGGATTAAATGACTGAGGATCCATATTGAATATCAAATCACAATTAGAACCTATAGGAGCAGTTGAAGAATTTGCTATTATATCTGATTTGTCAACAATAATTTTATTTGCTGATATGTCTGCCGCAGATAACACATTTGAATTGATTCTACCTGCATTATAATCAGAAGAATCTCCTGCATCTGGATCATCGAACCCAACTTCTGCACCCCGTGTTGTAACAGATAATGCAGGTAACGTAGGTAGATCACCTGTACCACGTATATCTCCTGGAGGTAATAGATTAGATAATCCTGCTTCTGCAGTTGACTGAGTATTTTCCAGACTTGGTACAATTGCTGCACCATTACCTAAATTGGCAGTAGAATAGTTAAGGTTAAAATGCCCTATCGAGATAACATCGATGTTTTGTCCATTAAATCCAAGTATACCTTTAATATCAAGAGTAGAATCCCCATCTGCCTTTTGATTCAGATTACCTACACTGTAAATATTAGTATCACCATTACCCTTAATATTTAAATCTGCACCTGATTCTACATTAACAACTGAACCTGCTTTTAAGTTATAATCAGCACTTGAATGAATATTGGTATTATCATTAGATTTTAAATTGATTTCACCTTCTGATTCCAGATTTATATTTGCTGCCCTTAGATTAAAATCACCACCTACAGATATATTAGCATTGCCACTGATATTAATATCGGCAGTGTCAAAAATATTAATTAATGCATTACCTGAAACTTCTAAATTAAGTGCATTGTCTACCCTTACGTTATATGCACCATCCACCGTAACATTTAAAGAACCTTTAACATGAACAAATCCATTTCGTTCTAGTATCTCAAAATTATCACCAACTATTCTATTGACCTGTGAACCATTTGCATCTATCTCTGTAAATGTACCTGCTTTATGATATAAATGAACCCGTTCAGAACCTGCAGTGTCATCAAACTCTAGAAGATGTCCAGATTCTGATTGCCATACATGATTGAATGGATACTGTGCATTATATGGTGGTGGACTTTGATCCCATGTACCACCATTTGCAATCAACACACCTGTATCAAGTGCAGCCTCTTTCTGAATAATCATAGTGCTTTCAATGTTATTATTGATAGCAAGTCTATTAGTATCAGGTTCCTTTACATATAACGGGTAAGTACCAGTTGGATCTTTGAAACCATCACCACCAATATTGGCATCTTTAATACCTGTACTCAAAGTTCCATCGGGCATTAATTCGCCAAGTGCAGGAATATTAGTTGCTTCTGCTGCAACTTTTAATAAAGAACTTAATAGATTATCAGCACTACCTTTAGTCGATGGAGTTTCTGGATTCTCTACAGGAGGTTCACCTAACTGAGCAGTTACAGATGGTTTAGCACCATTTCTAAATTCCCATTCAGCTTGCAAAGTAGGTTTTATTTGACTTTCCCACATAGTATGGGCTCTATTTCCACCCCTATAATATTTACCATTCTTACCTTCATATGGATACCCTAAGTTAAATGGGTCTTCAATAGATGCAAATTCTGCAGATAAGGCTCTACCTGCATTTTTCAATAATGTGGCATTCGTTTTATCTGAGGATTTATAATAATCTACTAAAGCAGATCTTTTTCTACATAGTAAATATTCTTGACAAATTAAATTCTGAGTTATTTCATTAAATTTTCTTGTGATATCAATATTAAGAGATTTAACAGCTTCTTTTAAAGTTCCTGGAATACATTGATATCTACCAACTGCAAATAACCTATTTGGATCGCCAGGACGTAATGCTTGAAGTGCCATAATTTCACTAATTTGCATATCTACCAAATTCATGCTTCCACCTGCAGGAATAATCTTTCCATTTGCAGTTCCACGATTGAATGCATTATAACCTTTATTGCCAGATTCTGCTTTTGCGATAAGATTTGCAAGTGGACCAATCAACCCAGAAGATTCAGATAATGGATCAGGTGGAGAAATATCTTTTGTTCTTGTACCAGTTACTGAAGATGTACCAATACCAGTTACCAAGTCTTCGGTATTACCTTGACCATTAATACCCGTTTTATCTTGTGGAATACCACCTATGGTACCAATCATCATTGGTTGTTGTTGGTCTTCATCTGCAAAGATGACAACTACCCAAGAACCTTCAACTGGACCTACAGGTGCATGACCAATACCACTGATACCTGCAGAAGTAATTGGTTGCATTGGATATGCCCATGGTAAATCATCGGTAGGTAAGTCGACTTTGCTTTCAGTATGAAGACCTATTATACGAACTTTACATCGACCCAATTTGAGAGGATCCATTCTATCTTCAACTACACCTGTATAATACATTAGTGCTTCCTATTCAAATCTATTAACAAACTTTCTTTTGCAACTTCTATAGTACATTGGTGCATATTTCTATTGATGTAATGGTTTATTGCAGTAATTATATATGAACCAGACAATACATTATCAATAATACTTGTATCATCTGAACTTTGAGGTTCAACTTTATATAATTTCAAATTGACTTTCAGACCAACAGTGTAATCCATCCGTCCAGGAACAACTATCTGTATTTTATTTGCATCGATTTGACTCAATAATGATACTCTATTTTGCATAGAATTTGCATTGGTAGAGTCACCAAAGTTGCTGAAATTCTGGTGATATTTTGGTACAAATAAAATTAAAGAATTATACCTATAAACTGATCTATTAGATGCTAATGGGAATTCGTTAAGATGCTTTTGACTTGCAAAGTTATCAAGCATATTATATAACTTACCTTCAAATCTTTTTGTAGTTAAGTCATGAGTATATAACTTAGAACCATACATACCAGATCGAACCCGTTCTATATAATCATATGCAACATCGATATTGATACTGCGAATTCTTTTGTAATCTTCATTTACGTTCCTAACAGACCCTGAACCATACGCATTGTCACGAACATAACTATCATATATAAATTCTTGGAAAATATCCTTAGAATAAAGTGACTCCATTGATACAAAATTAAAACCATATCTATCTTCGTAAAATACATAAGAACCTGACCCATTTACGTTAACGGAAGTTTCTACTACATTATTGAGATTTTTAATAGGTGACCAAAAATTAGAAATATACTTTGTTGAATTTTGTGTATCTTCAACAACAATAGGTTTAGTTGGTTGTAGCCCATGTGTTGTATCTGATAATAAATCTTTTGCAATATCAGAACACTTACCAGAAAATGTTTTACTTATTTTCTTATTAAGGTCAATCACTGCCTCGACAGAAATAAAGTTTAATGTATAGACTACTGATCTATCTCCGAGCATAGTTCTATTTGCCATCTTATAAATATAGAACTTACCATCTACATTCCCCTTCTCCAATGACGGTGTCGTTAGTTTTATTTCTAGATATTCTTCACCATTGAATGGGAATACGTTCAACAAATCTAAACTATCTCGAATTTCAATTGTACCTGTAGTAAATGGTGCAAACAAATCCTCAAATAATTGGATACCAATTATCTGGTTTAGGATATCTTGATAGAAACCTTGCGTAGTTGTAATCTGCGCCATTTCTATATTAATATCACCTGCTTTATTAATACCATCCATTAGATAATCTTCTTATAATCTGTTAGGACTTTGTCAATGTAAAATTTAGGAATAATCTTTATTCTTCTTTTGGTTTCATTAACACCATACTCATAATCTTTATTAGTAACTGCAATTGCACCTGCATATGAAGAATCTACTACAAACCCGTTTACATTCAAATAATGATGAACACCATAAGGATTTGGATACTTGTCACTAATATATTGTTCTAAAGTAAACTGTGGTAATGGAAAATCATTGACATAATCATACCTATCATTGGACAACATAATAACCCAAAAGTAATCTGGATTACCATATATCTTTTCTGAAATATGTTCTGGTGTTTCCCCATCGAGTATATCATATTCGTCATACACAGTTATATTTGCCAGTATCTGCTGACGGAATCTGACATTTCTTGTAATATCTTTTACTAATAACGCAGTATCAACGCCAGCAATATCATAATTATAAATGAAACTTGGAAAGTTCTTAAAGTACATATTATAATCCTAAATTTATAGATTCTTTCGTTGGACTAGAAAGTTCTTTGAATGTCAAAGAGATATTAATTTGGGTAGGCATACCATTCGCAAAGGTATTAAAGTTACCATTAGGTGTATAGTTAATGGACATATCAGTCAATACACAAGACGTATGTTTATGAATATGATCATTTTCACCCGTGGATGTATAATACGATATATCAAATTCAGAAGGATATAAGTATAAGAAACTATTTGCATCTTTATATTCAGGATGCATATGGAATTTAAATGTATAGATGATTTGTTCTACATTTCTTGCTTCTGACTCGCTTCGTGGGAAGAATGAATAATCAAATGAAAATGTCCTGAAGTCAACACCTTTGAATGCCATTTCCTTTCTAGGATTTGATGCTAATCCTGTGCGTGCAGACATATATGCACCTCCAGGTGCATTTGATAAACCAAGACTGGCAACCATTGCCTTTCCATCGGTTCCCAATTTTTTAATTGAATCAATCGTGCTAGATGTTTTTGTATCTGCAAGAGACTTAAGCATAGCAAGTCCTTCTTCACCAAGTATTGATGCCATTTCTGCACCTGCAGTATCTTCTTCTGCCCAACCTACACCGTACTTGATATTCAATGTATTTGGCATATGCAATGCGATTGCCGACTTTAATCTTTTCTTTTCTCTTATAGTACTACCTGCGATATCTCCTGCTGCTAAAAAAGATGCTGCACCAATTGCACCTGCAGCAGATACCGCAGCACCTAATCCTCCAGTTGAACCAGCTATTAATGCTGGAAGTATACCACTTGCAGTAGCAGATACGGAAGCATTTAGATTAGATATGTTCCTTGCCAACAATAATTCTTTGGTTAATTCTGTATCTACTGAAGACATATCATACATATCACCATACGTTGGTATGAACTTAGATGCAGTCGCGACATTGATAAAAAATACGACCATATTACCACCATAACTGGGATCTAATAGATCATTTGGGTAGGTCATTTGAGATATATCGTATTTTCCTGTATTAAACATTGATAATTCCTTATAAATATTCTATTTCCTTTATTTATATAAAAATGGCAAAGTATCCCGAACCAAGGAAATGGACACCTCTACATCCAGAGAAATACACTGGTGATGTGACTAATATTGTTGCTCGGTCTTCATGGGAAATTCGATTTTTAAACTGGTGCGATAATAGTCCAGGTGTTGTCAGTTATTCCAGTGAAGAAACTATTATACCATACAGGTGTGGTACCGACAATAAAATCCACAAGTACTACATGGATTTTCGAGTCCAAATAAAAAATAAATTGGGTCAAGTCAAAACATACTTGATAGAAATTAAACCAAAGGTACAAACTCTGCCACCAAAATATTCTGGAAAGCAGACAAAACGATATTTGAATGAATCTATGACATATATAAAAAACCAATCCAAATGGGAAGCAGCTACTCGGTATGCAAAAGATCGTGGTTGGGAATTTTATGTTTTTACAGAAGACCATCTTGGACTTTCTAAACCAAGCAATAAATAGTATATTATAATCCAATAGAGATATCAATGGCAACTCCTGAACAACTTGTTATTGCAAAGAACGAAGCATCGATGCACTATGTCTTCAATCGACACAAGTATAACCTAGCAGCGGCCAATAAAAATTCATATTCGTGGTTTGCTCAACAAGCTACTTTACTTAAGAGTGAAGGGTTTACTTACAATCGCGTGTTGAAAGAGCAAGGATATAAACATCCATCGAAAATAACTCCTGGAAAGTTGTATATGTATATTTACGATGCTAAACATAAAGACACTCTACCATACTGGGATATGTACCCAATGGTGTTTCCGTTTAAAGCATTACCCAATGGATTTATTGGGTTGAATATGCACTATATACCCTATGCGTTTAGAATTCGTATGTTAGATAAATTAATGGAAATAGATGGGTCTAAAGGAACGCAGAGAACTAAAATGCAATTATCATGGGATCTTATCCAAAGTTCGTCTAAATTAAAATTACTTCAACCTTGCGTACATAGATATTTAACAAGTCATGTTGTATCTCAGTTCAGGGAAATAGAACGTAAAGACTGGGCCACCGCCATGTTTTTACCCGAGCAATTTATCGGTGCTAATAAAACCACAGTTTGGAAAGATTCAGTCAAAAAGGCAGGTTATTAATGGCAACTCTAGACCAATTTATAGGGAAGATAAAATCAGGTGGTTTAATGCAAACCGCTCGATACACTGTGATTATACCAGATTCGACAAATGGTCATCTACTTGGATTGTATTGTGACCAAGTTCAACTTCCAGGATTAAATGTCGGCACTAGTGCAAATATGACTTGGGGTGAATCACGCGAAGCACCTTACACAAGGATGTTCGATAATTTAACAATGTCATTCTATGTTGATAATGGAATGAATATTAAAAAGTTCTTTGATAACTGGTTATGGTTTATCCAGAACCCCAATGACAAAACATTCAGGTATTACAATGAATATACATCATCAATTCAGGTAATTGTAGAAGACCTTGAAGGTATTGGACGGTATTCAATTATGTTACGTGAGTGTTATCCAAAGACAGTAAGTGCTATTCAATTAGACTATGGTTCAAAAGATATAATAATGAAGTTATCAGTTACATTTGCGTATAAGTATTGGGAACCTGTTACTTTAGATAATGAAGGGGATTCCCAATTAATAGGTACAAATGCATTTGGTGCTAAACCAGAAACACTTGGAGTATTTAATGGTATTGCATCCAACGATATAGGATCGGTCGAAAATTATGGTGTTAATATGCTTAAAAATAAACTAATAGGATTATAAAGTGAATATTGATGATAATATGAATAAGATATTCGATTTGGAACCAAGCGAATATAAGGAAATTGTTAAAAAGAAACCTGATATTGTAATTGATTCTCCAAATAAGGTAGTGGATAACGACTTTGAACATGCAAGGGATAATTTATATGACTTGATAGAAACAGGTAAAGATGCTCTACTTGATATGATAGAAGTCGCCAAGCAATCTGAGAATCCAAGAAGTTATGAAGTAGTTGGAAATATATTAAAGCAATTAGCAGACATGAATCAACAGTTACTACATTTACACAGTCAGAAACAAAGGTTGAATCCAGTCACACCTAAAACAGAACAAGCAGCAAGTGTAACCAACAATGCAATATTCGTCGGTTCTACTACAGAATTAAACAAATTGATATCTGATATGAGCAAAGGAGAGAAATAAAATGGCATTACCAAAGAACAGTACCCCAATATATAATTTAACTATACCATCTACCAATAAGTCAGTTAAGTATAGACCATTTCTTGTAAAAGAAGAGAAGTCATTATTATTGGCGCAACAAAGTGAAGATTCTGCTGTAATGGTGAATACCTTACAGGAAGTTCTTAAAGGTTGTATTCTCGATAAGATTGATGTAACAACATTGGCAATCTTTGACCTAGAATATATCTTTACTCAAATTAGATCAAAGTCAGTTGGCGAAGAAGTAGAGTTAACTTTTAAATGTACGCATTGTGATGATGAAAATGCAAAGATTAATATAAAGTTTGATTTAACTAATCTCCAAGTCGAAAAGAAACCCGAACATACAACTAAGATAGAATTATTTGATGATGTTGGTATTGTGTTGAAATACCCAACAATCAATATAATTAAAAAGTTGGAGAATATAAAAACCAATGAGTTTGATACAATTTTCAATATTGTTATTGATTGTATCGATTATATTTACGATTCTTCATCTGTATATCATGCAAAAGAAACACCAAAGAAAGAACTTGAAGAGTTCCTAAATGATTTGAACTCAGAGCAATTTTCAAAGATCAAATTATTCTTTGAAACTATGCCTAAACTTACTCAAATAGTTGATTACACCTGCCCAATATGCAGTGCAGATAATCATGTAGAACTAAATGGGTTAGCTGCTTTTTTTTAATATGCCTTAGCAATGAATCACTTGCGAATTACTATAAAATGAATTTTGCGTTGATGCAATATCATAAGTGGTCGTTGACTGAGGTTGAAAACTTAATACCATTTGAGAAAGAAATATATGTTACAATGTTGGTAAATTTTTTGGAAGAAGAAAAACAACGTCTCCAATCAAAAAATGTTTGATGGCTTGAGCAGATTATATTATTTTCGTGTCAATTATCAAAATAGAGGTTACAAAATAAACAATAATGGCAAAGAAATCAATTCAGCCTATTTTACAAAAACAACAACAAGATAGTCTGAGCTCAATTGCAGATACCTTAAAGCAAACAAATGCAATACATTCTGAGCAGTTAGATACTTTAAAGAATATTGCAACCTATGCTACAACTGATAGATTGATACAGATTGGTCAATTTGCTGAAGAAAGAAAGGTTCAGCAAGATGAAGATAAATCATTAGAAGTATCAAATAAAACAAATACAAACGTTGAGCAAATAAAAGATATTGATCTGAAATCATTTCTTTTACAAGTTGAGCAACTGGATGTATTAACCAATATTGAAAAAATAGGACAATCTTTGCTTAATAGTTTAACTATGAGTAAAGAAGATAAGACAGAAAGCGATAGAGCATATGCAGAACAAACTGCATTATTGAAAACTATTGCAGGTAATACTATTCCAAAGAAAGAGAAAGAAGTTAAACCTAAACAAGAAGAAGGTTTTGGACTTTCAGGTCTTTTGGAAGGCCTTGCCGTGGCAATTGGTTCAGTTATAGGTGTTATTACAGCATGGGTTGAAAATGTAAAGTTATTCACACCTGAATTTCTTAAGAAAAGTATCCTATCCTCATTCGAGAAAATGGGTAAGTTTTTTGATTCCATAGTAGAAAGTGTCATTGGTATGTTTAAAACTATTGCTAAATCCATTAAGACAGCAATCACTAATGAAATAGAGTTAATGAAGACTGCTATATCTGAGAACATCGGATTGCGTCAGATATCAAATACAATCAAAGAAATGTTTTCAAGTGAAGGTATGTTAGGTAAGGTATTCAATGGATTAAAGGATGCCGTTACTAAATTTGCAAAACCATTTGAAGAAGCATTTACAGAGATAAAATCATTACTGTCTGGACCATTGGAAACACTTTCTAATGGTGTTAAGTTTATATTTGAGGGTATTTCTAAATTTGCCAAGGCAGTTAAGTTTATATCTAAAATTGTAGGAACACTTGCAACACCATTACTGGTCATCATGACTGTTTGGGATACTGTAAAAGGTGCATTAGATGGTTATGATAAAGGTGGCATCATGGGCGCCATTGAAGGTGCAATTACAGGATTCTTAGACTCGTTAGTTGGTGGTGTTCTTGATTTAATTAAAGACATTGCCTCATGGGTACTTGAAAAACTTGGGTTTGAAGATGCTTCAAAGTGGTTAGACTCGTTTTCATTCTCAAAAATAATTGAGGATTTCTTTCAGGCGGTATTTCATCCAATAGAGTTAATCAAGAAAATAATTACTGATTTACAAATTTCTATAGTAGAGGGTATAAATTCTTTAATAGAAAAATGGAATAAGATTGCACCATTTGATTCGATGAAAATTCCACCCTTGGATGTACCTAAACCATCTGAATCACCTACTAAGGAAACATCATCTGATACACCTGAAAAAGAAGAAACTGCTCCTGCACCAGAAAACGTTAAACCATCAAAACCAACCGATGCTAAACCTACAGTAGAACCTGTAAAAGAAGAAAAATCTTGGTCGCATCCACCATCATCTGATAATAGTGAAAAGAAAGATGGAACTGTTGCACCAACTAATACTGCATCACCATCAAAACCAACCGATGCTAAACCTACAGTAGAACCTGTAAAAGAAGAAAAATCTTGGTGGAATAAATCAGTATTTGATAATGGTGAAAAGAAAGATGAAACTGTTACACCAACTGTACCTGAGAAACCAACTGTACTTGAGAAACCAAAGTCTGGTGTTGATTATTTGATACCTCAACCAAGAGAAACTATATCTTCGGATAAGATATATAAACCATCATCTGATAATGATAAAAGGAAAGATGAAACTGTTACACCAACTAATACTGTTACACCAACTTTACTTGAGAAACCAAAGTCTGGTGTTGATTATTTGATACCTCAACCAAGAGAAACTATATCTTCGGATAAGATATATAAACAGTCTGCAGATAATGTAGAAGCAAAAGAAAATAAATCCACTGGTGGTAATATTTCTGTATCATCACCAACAGTAAATACATCAAATAAAACTGTACAAAACACGTCAGTAAAACTACCAACAAGGAACCCAGACACTACTTCAAACAGGTATGTTACTAGTAGATACGCTGTACAGTAAAACTAAAAAAGGGGACGAAAGTCCCCTTCTCTTTTTAGTCATCTAAAGCCAGATTTTTAAAATAATCTAAATCATCGTCATCATCCACCACAGCACTTACTGGCACAGGTGCAGGTTTACTCACAAACGTCGGAGCAGGAGCGACATCGAACTCCTCTGCGATTTGTTCAGCAGTCTTTGGTGTAAATGAATCTCCCGATAATACTGAATCAAGTTTTTTCTTCAATTCGTCATATGTTTTAAAATTACTCGGAGATACTAATTCTTGTAAATTATGTCGACTATTCATAATTCTTAACAATTCGTTATCGTCTTTTGTAATTGCAACAGGTTCGGAGAACACGGACTCGTCATAATTAGAATACCCAGCAACCTTACGCATTCTGAATTTGAAGTTTGCACCTTCATCAAAATCGAATATGTTTACAGGTAATTCGTCTTCGAAAGTTGGTTTTGCTTTATCCATAATCTTATCGAAAATCTTTTTACCGAATCTAAAGATAAACACTTTACCTTCATTCTCAGGATGTTTTGGATCCGAAATAACAAGAATGTTTGCATAATAAGAAAGACCACGCTTTTGTTTACGTGCAATTTCTTTATTCGCTTCTGTACCAGAGTTCCATAACTGAGTATTCAATTCACCTACAGGATCATCTTTACCAATAGTAGTTAAAGAATTCTCGATGTACCATTTACCAGTTGGACCTTGGAAACCATGTGTAAATAATTTGACCCATGGTAATTCATATTCATCACCATCTACACGTGGTAGAAACCGAATAGTAGCAGTACCATTACCTGCTTTATCACCTTCTAATTTCCATAGACGGTCATCATTTCTAGAAGAAGATTGGGGATTTGCGATTTTGTCTAATTCTGAAGTGATTTTAGAAAAATCTGTTGAACGGGATTTACGCAATGTTGCTATATCAAGAGACATATTAATTTTCCTTATATTTTAGTATGGTTTTAGTATTGTTTTAATATCATTTTAGTATTGACGTAATTGGTCTAGTACGTCACTAGGTTATAAGTCTTCTAGTTCTTCAAGAAATTTATCGACTAGAGGACGAATCTTTTCTTTGTCGTATTTGACAAATCTTTTGGACTTATATATCCTTTTTATTTCCGACTCCCATAAGTTCATAACAAACCCCGATGAATCCCATTTATCTATAAGACCGATAAAATCATTGAGAATTGATACTGACTCCAATGAGATACGTTTTCCAAGGAACAGAGTTAGTATACTTGGTTGTTGGTTAAAAGTAAAGCCCAATATAGAATCTTTTTCTAATTTATTTTTATATGCATCGTTTATTATAACACTCAAATCGTTATTAAATGTATGCGTAATAGATTCTTTCCTTTTAATCCAGTTAAGATAATATCTTTCAGACTCTTCTATTTCATATACAGGGGAATCATTCCCATATACAATATTGGATACGTAGTATTGTATCAAATCACTATCTTTTGTATATTTCCTTGCTACCTTTTCGAAAATACCCTTATCATTTCTTTTATTGAATTGTTCTCTGGAATATTTTACTGCACCACGTTTTTCGAATATGTCATAAGAGTCACGTGTAAAATGCAACTTAACAGCAAGATAATATCTATATGCAGTGAACCCGTCCATTATACGTCTAAACAAGCACTTTTAGGTAAGAAGTTCATATCGATGAAATTTATTTCAATCTTATCTTTCAATGATTTGTTTATCAACTTTGATACTTCTTCTGGTTCGATATAATTATCTTTGCAATATTCAATAATAACATCGACAACACTGATATTGTTCTTAGTTGCAGTGGATTCTATGTAAAATGAAAACTCATTTGGTGATTCAAACATTATATTTCTCCAGATAATAATCTACCAACTTTAAATTTTCCACAATAACAGAATATTCTTCGGTCTTTTCTCTATACGTTGCCCAGTTTGTAACGGTGGTTTTCCTTCGGTCTAATTGTTTATTTGTGAGGAATTCTTCAAAAAAAATATCCATAGATTCTATCTCTTTACTCAAAGACTTTTTATAATCTTTGAGTAAATCGAACTTATATTCTGTTACTGCAAGTACTATCTCTTCATAAATATCATTCATTCCAACCCCATAATTTAATTAAATAATTCGACAATATATGTCATTAACCTCGGGTACTTAATAAATAATACCCTATACTCATGGATCATATACTTCCATATTCTATGGTACACCATTTCTGTCCATAATATTAGAGTTGAAGATAACAATAATAATGTTTTAATTTCTTCCATACCGTTCTCACTATTTGTTAGATATAGGCATTTCAGTGCCATCTAAACACTTACTGAAATAAATCCTGTTCCCTTTATCATACATCTTGTATATTGTGCATTCACCTTGTACCGTTAGCACTTCTGGTTCTTTGGATACCTTTGGTACACCTTTTGCACCATATATTATACCTATCAATAATATTAAAGGTATAATAACAACAAAGTTTCTCATCTTACTCACTCAATAATACAATTTGAGATACCTTTCCTTTAAAGACATCATTTATCTCTATAAAGACGGTAGACTCGATAATAATACAAAATACAACAATACTAATAAACAATCCAATAAAACCAAATAATGTATAATCTTTCATTTTTTGATTCTCCTAAAAATCTAAATTATTTGTACATATTATAATGTACTGGTCTTTCATATCGACCATCATTGTTACGGAAGATTGAGATAAGTCTACCGCAATCCGTATGAATACGAACGTTTTCATCATACGCGATGTTAGTACCTAAAGGCCAAAGATCAACTAGACCTTCAGATTCAAGAGATTCATTTAGGGTACCAAACCAGTTTCTTTTTACTTCTCTCATAATATATAATTCCTCAATAATTAATTTATGATTTCATTATACCCTAAAACTGCTAAATGTAAAGCTTTATTTTTCAAATATTTGGAAATAAACTATTTCTCGTCAGGAAACAATTTGTATAGATACTTTCTGAACACCTTTGATGCCTATCTTTACAGCTGCCATCTTTGACAAATCAAGGATGCGACCTTTAGCATAAGGACCTCGATCATTAATGGTGACAATGATTGACATGTTGTTTACGGTATTGGTAACTCTTACTTTAGTTCCAAATGGTAAGGTTCTGTGTGCAGCAGTTAATTTATATGGACTGAACAATTCACCAGATGCGGTTTTGGGATGTTTCTTATAACGATTCCCAGACTCGTATCCATACCATGACGCAGTACCATTTAATTTGTGGATAACATGTTTTATGTTCTTGACTTGTTTTGCTTGCACCTGAGTAGTAATTACTAATAGTGCTATTATAGATATGTATTTTAGCATACAATCTCCTCATCTAGTTAAAGAGTAACCAAACATCAATTACTCCGATCCCATTATAGGTGGATCTTTTGCTTTCCTACAACTTTTGCAGAAAAATGAATCGGAGACATTCCGCTACGCAGTTTGTCTCCTAAAATTTGTTTATATCCAACTTGTTATTTTGTCTATAAACCACTTAGATTTTTTTAATTGAATTTCATCAGTTATATTTTCAGTTAAAAATTTATCTATAGTATGTATTATAGATATGTCTGTTTGTAGATTAACTAACATACCTAAGTTATCTAATGATTTTAATCCTAAAAGAATTATTAATTTCTGTTCTTCAAATAGGGATTCTTCATTTGATAAGTTTTCTTTTATTTTAACAACTTCAACGAATATATTATTTAGAAATTAATCTTCTCTTTTCTAAATTTAATTTAAATATTTTATTATCTGTTGGGTATAGATAATAATTTTTAACACCATCATTATACCAATGTTTCCCATATGTTGGACTTGTTTTATTCTTCTTCCTATCTTTAAATTCTTTCGTGGTTATCCAACCATCCGGAATAGAATCTTTCAGAAACGATTTTCTATACGAGCAATCTTGCGAGTCAGCCTTGACACACCAAACTTTGCCATAATTTCCGTTTTTATGTCCAGAAACAGCAATTGAAATTTGTTTTTTTATTTCATCACATTTGTCTTCTGAAAATTTATCCCAATTATTTGGATTCCATCCATTCTTGACTTTATTTCCCCAAGATTGTTCCAGAACTTTTTTCTTAGAATCTTCGGTCCAATGTTGCGTGCCACCCCAAGTAATATTGCCTTCCAAAACCCGTTGTTTATATGCAATTACATTAACTCTTTCTTCTGGTGGCATGTTATTGATATGATCAAATCCACCATCAATAGTTTCTTCTTTTAAATTTGCCCAACCGCTGGATTTTACAATATCATTATCTATACCAAATTGTAAAGCAACTCTTTTACATTGTTCTTCATTATCATAATATCCTAAAATTTCGGTAGTAACATCATATCCATGATGTTTTATATGATTTATCCATCTAGTTCCAGAACCCATATATTTGTGGGGATCATTTGAGACAGTTTTACCGAAATATTTTAGTCCAGTTACATTGTGCGTTTTAATATATAAGTATGTTGGTTTAAACATTTGAACCCCAGTGTTGTCCGTCTTCATGTCAAAGGAATTACAACAATAAAATGTATACTGTTACATTAACTAGGATTGGGTTCAGGTGTTATCGCCAGTCAGGGTGTTCAATACACATTTTATTGTTGTAAACGTATTACTCAATATGTCGCATTCACATATCTTATGTCACCTATAAGCGTAAGTGGTAATACGTTTAACAAATTTAACTATCATATAGTTACAGTCCATGGATACCATTAGGGCACATCTGCAGAAAGAGTGAGTCGTTCCAATCTGCCAATCAATTGAACATTTCTGTTTAATTCTCTCATTGCCATTTTAAGGAGATGTATTACTATTTATACTTTTTTTACTGCATAATATTTATATCTTTGTTGCTTAAACTTCTTCAACCATTTTGTTTTATCCTCGATGAACAACTTTGCTGGATTATTATCTATCCCCATAACAATAACTAATTTATCTATATTAATTCCAGTCAACTCTAAGAAGCACTGAGAGTATGCCGATGCTTGCATAAAGTAACCACTAATATCTTCTGCATATTTTACTTTACCAGAAGTTTTCCAATCTATTACAGCCAATTCACCTTCATATTCCGCAATCAAATCTACCGTACCAGCAACCCTTAATTTATGGGAATATAACCTTGTCTCGAGACAATGGATATCTCCCACTTTATCAATATGTGGTAACATAGAGTTGAATATTTCTTTATCGAATATACTAACATCTAATTCTTTGCCTAGAATATAATCTTCGCATAAAGTATGTATACGAGTTCCCCTAGTGGAAGCACGCCTAGTTATTGCGTCTGCTTCATCGTGACCCACCCTATCACGCCACTCTTTTATATAAACTTCGCTCCCAAGTCCAGTAACAGCAGTGACAGATGGATACTGTTCTCCAGTTGGAGTCAGGTAAATTCTTCCACCACTTTCATTTTTCTGTACAAGTTCGGGGAAATTGTATTCTATAAAGTTTCTCATCAATTTTAAAAGTATACTAAATTTCAATCTATAACTTAGTATACTCTATAATTATAAAAAAGTAAAGCGTTAATTCAATGAAATTTAATTTCGTATAAATAAGTTGTAGTTCACGATATTACCAGTATCTAACTACTCTAATCATTCTATTATTAATTACAGGAATCAATATGACCAGCATAGATATTTATACGCAAACAATTCCATATTTCTACATTATCCAGCACAAAGAAACCAGAATATTATATGCTGGTGCTAAATGGGCAAAAGGATGTAATCCATCTGAATTTATGCAACCTAATGGATATACCACTTCATCTCCAACAATTAATTCTATTATATATCAAGAAGGAATAGATTCTTTTGAGATATTAAGGATTGATACAAACTTAGACGGAATATCTGCTTATGATTATGAAACTTTATTTCTTCAATGTTTAGATTGTGCTAGTTCTCCTGATTGGTATAATGGACATAATAATGATAATAAATGCCCATCATTTGGTTCTAAACAATTTAGACAGTTAATGTTAAATAAATATGGTAATGAATTCTTCAATAATCCTATAAAAAATAAAGAAACCTGTTTAAAAAAGTATGGAGTAGATAGTTATAAAAAAACCGAATCTTCAAGACTTAAAGCATCAATAAACACCTCAATATTAAACAAAAGAGAAGATATGATTGCTATATTGTTAGAAAGAAATACTAACAATAACCCAAGTAAGTTACCTAAAAATAGAATAAAATTATCTAATAGATTTAAAAATACAAATTATATGATGTTAAAACAAGGTACTCATCCTATGCAGAAGCAGTCTAATAAAGATGCTGCTTCTGAAAGAATGAAAATAACTATGGCTAATTTACCTTTACTAATTTGCCCATATTGTAATAAAGAAGGTAAAGGAAGTAATATGACAAGATGGCATTTCGAAAACTGTAAATTAAAACCCTTTTTTTTCGCAAGCAATAATCCAAGATTTAACTAAACTTGATCTAACAATATCTTCTGGTGTAAAATTAATACGACAGAATTCTTTCATACTGTTAGCAACTAATAAAAAATCTGACATACCAGATATCTCATTAGACTTTTTAGTTAAATCATTTTGTTTAGTATCACCTATGAATATAACTTTTGAATTATGCCCAATACGAGTTATTACAGTAGATAACTCGCCCCAGGTCATATTTTGGCATTCGTCAACAATGACGACGGAATTATCTATAGAAATTCCACGTATTGCCGTAGTTGTTATAAATTCAATGTATCCTTGTTCCTTAAGTCTTCCATAAGCTCCCTTTTTACCAAATAGAGTATCTGCTATTTGTTCATATGGTAATTCATATACCGAAGTCTTCTCTTCAAGTGAACCTTTCAAAAAACCAACATCTCTTGTCTGTACTGCTGAACGGACAATCAAAACTTGGTTGAAAGAATTGCCCTTATCCATCACTTCTTCTAATGCCTTATACAAAGCAATGAAAGATTTACCAGTACCAGCGGATCCGCTGAGCATCATAAAGTATTCGCCTACTTTATATGATTCAAAAAATAACTTCTGGTTATCGGTAAGAGGTGTGAACGTCTTTAGGTCTTCTAGACGCATTTTCAGTCTATTAGAAGCACCTTGTATAACCTTTTCATTTGGAGGTTGTTTATATTGCATGGTGTCCTCAAAATGTGTGTCAACAATTCTTGGTTTACGCGCCATGTTTTATTCCCTTATTATAGTTGAGTAGATGATTTATCCAGTTGACTTCCTGGAGTCTTTTCGTGTATTTTCTGTAACACGTCCTTAAATCCAGTATCAAATTTTCTTGTAGCAGTAAGTTTAGTTGGGTCTCCAAGTGATGGTGATGTTAAAATAACAGATTCCATATGTGGATTCTGTGTTAAATATTCAAGTTTAGCATTATAAGATATCGTTTTCTCAATCACCTCACCTGTTTCTTTATTGCGAAAATCATATATTGGCATTAATTTGTCCTTTTATAAAATGAGGTATTTCTCTATTTTTCCAATTAAACATTCTCTGTTTATCTCCTATGTAATAATTTATATAAGACTGTACAGAATCTCCGTTTACTTTATATATATCAGGCATAGCAGGTGTTGGTTCTGTAAACGGTCTATTTGATATATTACGCGGACTATTAACGTATAATAGATCAACTAACCCTGAGTATTCACATTTATGCGTTTTACCATACCTATAGGTGTATTCTTTGCACAGTTCGGATAGTAGGGAAACAAGCCAGCGATAGTTAGCTTCTGATTGTCTTACCCAGATTGCACTTGGATGATTAACATGAGTAGCTTTATATAAAATGTTTTCGTAAGAATTGCCAAGTTTCCAGCGTTTAATACGTCTACCCGATGAAGAATCGATATATTGAACCCCATCTAAAACACGATGTGCAGTAGATAATAATTGACAACTTTCTTTTATTTGTGAAATAAGATGTTTATTTGTGTGATACTCGGCGCAAGTTTTGTAATTCTTATTTAAATAAAATATATTCATTAGTATTTCCATAATTAAAATTTATAATTTATTATACTACAAATATAATAAAAGTAAAGCGTTATTTCATAAAAAAGGGAACCGAAGTTCCCTAAAATTATTTTACGAACGGAGTCAAATCTGGTGGTGAATATGTTTCCGGCTTCAACACCTTACCATCTTCTCTTTTTATTAATTTTCCTGATTCTAAGTCAACCTTTGACATATTACTACGTGCCACTTCTTCGAAAGCACTTTTGATATCCCATCCTTTACTGAGTGCATAACCGACTAAAACCCAGATAGAATCTGCAATACCATCTAGGGTTTCTATATCATTATCATTTAGGATACCTGTCCAAAATTCAGTAATTTCTTCTTTAACTAAGTTAGCATATAATAAAGACTGTTCTTCTGAAGAACCATCTACTTTATGTTCGCCCGCAATCATAAATCTTCTTACGTGTTCAAATGGGTGTGTCATATTATACCTCAAAATATCTTAATTTAAAATTATCAGCACATGCTTCGTAATTGATATAACCTCTAGGATTACTCAGCACATTACAAGTGCCAACCATATAGTCGTTCAAACAATGCAGGTGACCATGAACCCAATACGTAATATTCTTTCTATCTATAATAAATTTTTCGAGGTTTGAACAATATCCACCATTTAAGATAGTTTGGTTTTCGTAGATAGGATCGATAGAACCAAACGATGGTGAGTGGTGCGTCACTACAACTATTTCTTTATCGTCGTGTATAGTTGCCATCAAATCAATATAATCAGTTGTTTCCTTGAATTTAGTGACAGCATCGGCAGGTGTGAATCGATAATTATCGTTTTTAATTACACGAAAATCGTTCATCATTTTTCTGATAGTGTCGATAGTTTCTAAATCTTCGCAATTCATATCTGTCCAAAGAGTTCCACCGACAAATAATGTGCCACCTAGTTCTATTACGCTGTTATCTAACAAATGAAAGTTTTTATGGTGACCAAGATGCTTCTTGATATGATTGACTGTATCTTTAATATCAAAATCGTATGATTCGTGGTTACCACATACCATTATTACATTTGGAAACTCTTCACAACAATTTTCTATAAAATCATATATCCTACTAGATTTATAGGAAATCATATCTGTATTGTTAGATTGTTCCATTAAATCATTGGCAACGAAGATATCTCCCGCCAATATTAACACCTCTGCTTTCCCTTCATTCTTGAGATCTATCGCACCCCGTTCAATATGAAGTCAAAGGTCGGAGGCATAAGCTATTTTTATGCCTCCGACAGTATCCTTTTCTAACACATTCATGATAAATCCTTAAGGTAAAATTTTATTTATATAAATATATATTATACATTAAAATAGTATAAAAAGCAAATAGGTGTTACTCGCGGATGGCAGTCCCAGTAACTCTAATCATTCTTACAATAAACAGGAGTCTATAATGACTAGCAATAATATTTATGTCCCAATCAAACCAACATATCTCTACATCAAAAAACATTCAATTACTGGATTGATGTATTTTGGCAAAACTACTAAGAAGGATCCTTATAGTTATAAAGGTTCTGGAACGCGCTGGGTAAATCACATCAAAGTTCACGGTAGAGGATACGTTGAAACTCTTTGGGTATCTGAGTTATATCACGATACTTCCATAGTTGAACATGCCATGCATTTTTCTATAGAAAATAATATAGTAGAATCTAGTGCATGGGCAAATCTAGTTCTAGAAAATGGTTTAGATGGAGGAAGTGCTATGATTGGTGATAAAAATGGCATGTTTGGCAAAACCCATACAAATGTCGTTAAAAAAGCTACTGCAGTAAGAGCTATATTAAGATTTAAAGGTAAGTCATATGAAGATTTATATGGTAAGGAGAAATCTGACCAACTAAAAGACGTGAGAAGAAGTAAAATGAAATGTAAAGACAATTCGGGTAAAAATAATCCTAGATACGATCGCACGATATATCATTTTGTTAACACTCACATCAACGAAACCTTTACTGGAACTAGATTTGATTTTTATATGTTTTATAATCTAAGCAGTGATGGTGTACGTAGTATAATTAGTGGCAGACAACATACTCATAGAGGATGGAAATTATCACTTTAAATCATCCTCGAAATCATCATTAACATCTTTTTTAAATCTACTAATTATGTCCAATACTTCTTTAATGTCTTCGTCGTCTGCTTCTGGGTATAAAGACCTAAGTTTACCTTCACCCATACTTTGCAATTCTTTATATGTAAATGTCTTGGTTTCGCTAATATGCCACAATGATAAAGATTGCTCTTCTTTCTTATCACTTTCTGGTTTAGCGTTATAAAAGGAATACCAGTTACTATCTATCCATCTTGTATATGCCATTATTATTCCCTAATAATAATCGTTTTGTAACAACTGCAGTGCACATCGTACACCGTTTCTGTTCTATAGTCACCATATATATGAACCTCATAATAATTCTGAGGAAAGTATATTATACTAGGAAGATCATATCTATATTTGCCAAATGCTCTATCAGCAGTGTTGGGCAAAAATGCTTCTGCTCGTGGTGTCCAAGGTTGATAATATACGTGAGCAGAAACAGGTAAAGATATCAACAGCAATAATATTTTTATCACGATCTTAGCCAGTTAATTATTAGAACTGCTAATGTAGTAATAGCAAATGCATTAGCACACCAAAGAGTAATTAATATTTTCTCTCTCATTATTTATCCTCTATGAGTTGTTTTATGTCTTTAATAATTTGTACATCAGTTACCACACCTAGATTCACATTGTCAAGATAAAAGTTAAGGTCTGAAATGATACCCAATAGTTCGACATTCAATAATAAGGACTGCTCATGGTTTAATTCAAGGTTTATTGTGTCTGCTTTCATAGATGCAAGATTTTCTTCTAAAAAGAAGTCATTAATTATGTCTTCATTTGAAAGTCCCGATGCTCCAACTTTATGCTCCTTATACAATTCACCTAAATCTAAATCTTTATTCATTCTTATCTCCTAAATGTTTTTTCAATCGTGTAATAGGATGTACTTCTGGATGTTCTAAATCAACAAATTCAACCTTACCGTGATAAGACGATAGTATATCATATACGTCTTGTAATAGCAGGTTAGCAAACTTTACTGCATCAAATAATTCTTCATCAGCACCGAATGGGTTATATTTTGTTGTGTAACACTTTTCAGCAAGTGCTAATATTCTATCGTTCATTTTGTACTCCTAGTAATTCCAAAGTATTTTAAAATAGCTCTAGGATAATCTTCCATCTCAACGTAGCCTTCGACTTTATTACCGTTATACATTCGGTTCCATACCAAAAGATGTTCCTTAATAATCAACTCAGCAAATTCTTCAAAATCCGTTTGCTCATTTCGTTTACTCATTACTACAAATAATGCTTCCTTTCTAGTGGTTGGCGAATCAGACCAATTGTCTGCAACCATTTCTTGAAATACTTTCTCAGTTTCTTCTTCGATGAAAAGTCTTCTTTTAGTGTGAAATTTTATATAAACATCTTTAATCTTTTCATTCATACTTACTTCTCCAATCAATCGTTACTATAAATTCACCCTCTTCGATATCTTGCATATCAAAACTATGACCGAATTTATTGTGGTCATTGACGTATCGTGCTATTGTATCATAAATTTCCTCGGAAATATTCTCCAATCCTACATAATCAGACTTTTTATAGTAAATTGGTTGAATGCGGAGTATTGTCATTATTGTCTCCCTATCCAAATTACTGGTTCATCTCGACTACAATAATCAATTGTATCAGAATAATCCCTATATGCACCACTTTCTTCTATTTCGGGGAGTATCAAAGATTCCCATGTTGTATAATCTAAATAATGGTCGTTCTCTCCAACTAACACCATTACACTTGTCTCAGGTCTCAAAGTTTGTAGATATTCAATCAATTCTGCTACTGTTGTCATGTCAATAACCCCCACACAAATAATGCACCTAAGACTATATGAAGAAGAACCATCATCCATAATTTCTCTTCAAATGGTTTAAATTCTTTCGGTTTATAATCTCTCATTTCAAAATTCCTCATAATTAACAATATGAGTTCATTATACTGGATTTTACAAATAAGTAAAGCTTTATTTTACTTTATAATGGAAATAGACTGTTTCCTGAAACGATACTAATCTATTTAATACGGTGAGTTGGTTTACCCTTTAACGACTTTTTCAATGCCTTTAACCATAATTTCTTTTCTTTTACTTTATCGTGCTCCAAGCACGCTTTATACATTTTCTTCATCAATTTTTTAAGTTTCATTTTAATATCACCACATCCATTGGATCATACGTTAGCACTTCGTTAATTCTGTTATTGATCCATACAAGTATATTACCGCGTCTTGTTATATCTACTCTATCAACTACTAATTGTTCATTTTCTTTGATAATAACATGACCTTTATGAAGGTCACGTGCCCGATATGTTTTCATGGTTCTCCTATTTGAATAAATCTGGATTAATTGTCCTTAGCAATGTCACTTTGGCATTAGGCGTAACGAATATTCTTCCTCTTAATACCATATCACCTCTATGGTCTGGTACTCTAGTGAACTCGACATAACCAAACTTATATATCTTTTCAGCTAAATCGTGAACCAATATCTTTTTTATTTCTTGCTCATCCATATCATCGTATGCAATTCTAGGCAAAACCAAATTTGATACGATGCCTACACCGGAAATTGGTACACTATTAAAAGTTGGTTTCATCCCATCCCCATTCAAGTATTGATTACTAAAATAATCGTTGCCTTGAGGTGTACTTGTTATATTAACTCCATCAACGGCAGGTATGGGTACATTATTATATCCCGTCCACTTACCATAGACAGCTTGTGGTGAATTAGTCATTACCAAGCCTCCACACCTGAAATTTCAGTAGAATACTTTCCTGGGATCCCATCAACATTATAATCAAATGATAGGGTAAGCACTGAACCAATACCTGCCATTCTATCTTCCGTTAATGTCAAGGTCTTTTCCTGGTCACCCAGTACTCGTTGTAATATATTTTGGATTTTATCCAAATCTTCTCTTGATAAAAATATTTTATTGCTCATTGTTTATTCCAAGTTGTGTTTTAATGTTAGAAATAAAGTTTTTAAAGATGAGCGTCGCGCTTTTTCTTTACCGTGTTTAGCATAATAATATTCTTCAAAATCCTGTAACCATGACACCGAATAATCCAGTGATTGAACCAGATTTAATGCTTTATCATGAATAGGTTGCCAATGTTCAGCATCCCCAATACTTTGCTCATAATATGGGTCATCTAATATATCCTCAAGTATTTTCAGGTATAACTCTAGTTTTGCATTATTACTTAGTAAAGATTGTAACTGAGGGTGTGACCAATCAATTTCTCCATTAAACGCTGGTCTGGGTTTTGTTGCCAAGGATTGAGGTATACCGTCAAAGTTCATCATACATTTTTCCTAAATTCTCGGATTGTTGTACTGCTTTTTCAAATGAGTCTAATTCTTTCAGGGTAAATAATGATTTCACCTTAGGAGTCCTTTTGTTCTTAAGATGCTTCCTGAAAATAGATAAGGCATCTCTTACTGTTATAACAGGTGCAGTATTTAAGGACTGGTGGAAACATTTTTTGTGGATTTCCTTTACAATATAATCTATGTCTGGATCTGGCTCAGTCTGCTCAGGTTGGGTTAGGAGTTCTTTTATATTAGTAATTAATATATCAGCTCTTTCTTGTGCATCTTCTGTATATTCTCCAATCACATATAATGCTTCCTTCAATAACTCTCTTTCTTTACTCATCATCACCTCAGCATTTCTTAAATTTGTTGTTTCTTCTTTTCAATTCTTTTTGGTTTGAGTGTAAAGAAGCAATTCACCAGATGCAAATGCTTTAGACATTATCATGTTGATTTGAGCATCTGTCTTAAACCTAAAAGAGTTCCACATCATAATCAAATCCAGTTCAGAATAAACACACCTACAATCAAGAATAATGCAGAAGACAAACCAACAATAATAGTTTGTTGTTTAGATAACTGTTCCTCATATTCTATTGTGATATTATCAACTACCCTACAAGTGTCTTCCCATTTGCGTTCTTTACTTTTGTTTGCATCAAGTAAAGCCAGATTGTGGTCGTGGAATGTTACCCAATGACCGTTCGGTGACTCAACCATTTCTGGGTAACCGTTTGCTCCATTATATCTTTTCATTTGTTCTCCAAATAACAACCACGCATAACAATGTAATGGTCAACAACTAAAAACAGCACTGGTATTGCAATTACCAAAATCACCCAAGAAGAAACAAACCACAGGAATGATGCCAGCAATATAAACAACATCACATCAATTAATAAAACTAACAATTTTTTATTCACCATATTCACCATATTCTCCATTTAATTTAAAAACTAAACATAAATCTACAATCAGCAGGAGTAAATTCTCCATTTTTATATGCAATAAAAAGATTTTTCCACTCTTCGCTGATATCAGCTTTTGCATCTAAATATCCAGCGACAGTATAACTGAACGGACAATCGTCGTCTTCATAATATTTTATAACTTCAGTAATTGCCCATGAATCATTCATGCTACATTCTCCGGAATACTTGCCCAAGCCACAGCTTCTTCTAAATTTTTAAAAACATTATAAGAAATCCAAACACCAGCACCAGCACACCATACCATAACGTGATAATCATCACCCGATTGATCAATACATAAATCATCATTTAATCTTACAACAGTTTCTCGAGTTTGTCTTTTTAATAGGTCTTCGTCAATTCTATTCATTTTATTCTCCATCCTTATCAAAACATCTGCATTGAAAATCAATATCACCGATAGGAGTTCCGTTGTCTTCATAAGATTCTGGCTTAGAATAAAATTCTATTACGTTCACATCAAAATCAACTTGCTCAAGTGATATCTCAACATCATATTTGCCTAGTAATGCTTTTAATTCTTCTCTAAATTGTTCTTGTCTAGTCATTTTATTCTCCCAAACCCAAATAATAATTAGTTAAGATTTGTTTCAATTTGTATTGGATGTAATAAACAACACCGAAACCAACAAAGATTATTCCTAAAGACACATAACTCGCTATACTCATTTTAAAATTCCTCAATAATTAACAATATGAGTTCATTATACTGGATTTTACAAATAAGTAAAGCTTTATTTTACTTTATAATGGAAATAGACTGTTTCTTAAAATGAACTAATCTTATGTTCTCTGTAGTCCCGTTTCAAGAACTTATCTGTCCGCCATTGTTCAATTTTGAATGGATTATTGATAATCAATAGTTTTGCAACACATGCCCAGTACGCTGTAGGACTAATGTATAATTTATTTTCCGTTATATGGTAATGTGGTGTACAATGAAGATAATCAAATGACTTTTTCATATCTTCAGGTGCACCATAACTTTTGAATATAAATGATATACCATCCTTCATGGTAATAGCATTCTCTGTAATCATTTTACCATCTGTACCCATATACTCACGATAATGTTCTTGAACATCTTCAATCTCATCTTTATAAGTAGTAATCAACACGGTCCTAACTGTTTGCATAATGTTAAATATAGGTTCTTCGATAAAATATACATCATAATCCTTTGGTTCTTCGCCTTGGATCATAGATGCTATTGCGCCCCCTGCAATATAAGCTTTGTCCCATGGAATCGCTTCATAATATTTGTATGCCTTAGAAGCATAAGCCAATTTAGATTGTATCTTTATTTTTATATCTAATATTACTTTTGGATCTATTGGTATAGGCATCACTTTTCCTTCAATAAGAATTGGTTGTTAATAATTTTAAAAGAAAATTCACCATCATTTCGTTTAAATACCAATCCCTCACGAATAGAATGATTTAAGGATGGACCTTCGGATAATTTAAGTAATTCATCAATGTTATCCGTTGGCAATGCTGTTGCTAGTTTTACCACTGGTACGACACTACCAGTATATCCAAAATCTCTAAGTCTTTCGATAATGTCCTCTCTACTTTTAGCTGTATAATATCTGCCATTATCAATATCGTAAATATCAAAGATAAACAAATCGTGCTTGCTAAGTTTCTCTCGGTTACCCTGGATACCTGGACCCATTAACTCGCCTTGTACTGCGATATTTTTGCCATAAGTTTGTAAGGCATTAAGTAAACCAGTAGACTTTGCTATATCAACAAAGGTATTGCCTTCTTGGTCGAGTTTCAAACTTTGGTTGCGTGAACATACTCCAATGTCATCACCATTATAATATGCAGTAAATGAAGAACCATCTAATTTAACCGTTACTTCAAAAGTGGTACGTTTACCATATTCTTCAGTAATTTCTGATTGTAAATTCTGGATTCGTTCTTGGTCTGTCTTACTAATAAAAGATGGAAATGTACCTCTAACTTGACCTGCTAATTGCGCCGGTATTTGAGGTTCCCATTTTAATATACCAAGTAAGTCTGTAACATCAGTACCTTCTTTATACGGTAGGATTCCAGTTTCTATCAAGTAACATAAGTTGAACTGGTCAAGTGTATCCTCGTTTAAAATCAAACCTTGGCTAGTGGCACCTTTCAATTTCACAGTTCTTAATCTCTCACCTTTAACTCCTTCATATTCTCTCGGTTCATTACCTCTTGATAGGAACGGTGCAATCGCATTTGGGATCCAAGAATCAATTTCACAATAGATTACATAATCACCAACTTTAAATTCACCTACTTTACTAACTACCCACCATCCCAATACTTTATACGCACAGATTAAATCTGCACCTTCAATTGGTTTAATATCAATAATCTTTTGTACGCTTGCTAATTTTCTCATATCAATCCTCAAAATCAATTTTATAACAGGTTTTCTCTTTAAAACCTTTCCATGCTTTTTTAATAAAAGATGGTTCTTTGATAGGTTTTGGAGGTTTAACTTCACGATGCTCTAATAGATATTCTCTGACCCAGTCAATAATGTAGAATATAATGCAAATTAAAACCGCTACATCAACCATTGAACCAATAATATAAAATCCATATAATGCGGATTGCTGGTCTGGGATACCGTATAATACTAAATGTATCGGAGACCATATTCCAACAACTACTAAAAAGATACCCAGTGCAAAGGTGAATGAAACTCCCATTATGTTCCAAATTAGCAACCTGACGTATGAACATAAATCATCTGGTATATCCCAAGGGTCTCCTAGTTTTACCAATCTATAGTGCCAACTGCTTTTATTAATTTTCATTTTATTCTCCATCTCCATCCACATAGTCGACGTCTTTGATACCATCTAACCAATCGCCATCATAAGTTGTACCAAGAATATCTTTGCAATTAAATTGTATGAACTGTAAAGCATATTCAGGGTACTGAAGATCGTGTTTTTCTTCTTTGTAGAAGTGTTCAACACATCTTTCGATTCTTGCTGCTTCAACTGCAACAGAGTTTGAATCTAAATAATTTTTCTTTTGGTTGTAAAGACGAACTTCAGCTAACATTCCGAAAGCTAATTCTAATTTGTCTTGAATTGGGGTAGTTGATTTCATGTTTTTCTCCATAACTAATTAATATGAGTTCATTATACTGGATTTTACAAATAAGTAAAGCTTTATTTTGCGTCATTTAAGAAATTTACTATTTCCAAAATGACAACAATCATCTGAATGCAATTAATATTAATAAAATTGTTTGGAGAAAGAACCCAATCGCATTAGACACAATGTATAAGTTATCTTTGTTAGCAATAGACCTGATCAAGAATAGGAATAGTCCTACCCAAATCATTAAAGTCATATCGACTGGAGGGATTCGTTCAACATTACCACGGATAATGCTAATTGAAACGGGGATGGTCGATGATTGGATCAGGATCATACCGACCCAACCACCGAATTCTGATATTTTCTGAAACTTCGTTTTGACTATCTTTGACATAATATACTCACTTTTAATAATTTATGATCTATTTTACACCATAAATTAAAAAAAGTAAAGCTTTTTATTTGTGTTTAGATCCACATACTGAACAACTATAACCTTTCTTGGCATCTTCATTCATTACCCTATTACCTTGACCATATTCTTTGTCTTGGAATTTCGCTGCTTGACCTTCTTTACAAGTACACTTTTTAATTGCTACTGCCATTTTCATTCCTCATATAGTTAATTACATCTTTCAAATAAAACAATCTGCCAACACAATTCCAACGATCAGAAATGTAATGAAGATTTGCTAAAATATCATCTATACCATCAATCTCGTAATACGCATTAGTAGTCTTATACTCAGGATCTTCATCCTGCTGAGCAACTCTTAAACACACATCTACAGCTTGTTCAAATCTTTTATCTAATAACCTATGTTTAGGCATTGTATCGCGAGAATAATAAAATACCTTCATCCCATTTCTTACTATTTGATATGCTGTTTCTGGTCTCATAATTTAGGTTCTTCTTTAGGTTCTTTTTCTTTCTTCTTACCGAAGATAGCATCCCAGTTATCTTCAAACTTTTTACGGTCTGATACTGGTCTTGGTTTACTACCTTTACCACCTTCCCAACTACTCATAGTCTTTTTAATACCTCTTCTAATAAAATTGGTTTGAACCCAATCTGTTCTACCGATACGTTTTGATACCAAGGATCGTCAATCACGTTTGTGTGTAAATGACCATGTATATTCATTTTCCATCTATCTTTAACGACGGGTACGTGACTCATTATAACTCCATCGTGAACAGAATAACCCCTAATATCTTCAAAGTATTTTAGATAGGTTTTTGCACCAAAAATATCATGATTACCCATTATTAATACTTTCTTCCCATTCAATCTATCTAGAATGGGAAGATATTTTGCTTGCATCGCAACATCTCCAAGATGATAAACTCGATCTCCTGGATTTACAACTTCATTCCACATACGAATCATATCTTCGTTCATTTCTTCAACATCAGTCCAAGGTCTTGTTTTAACCCCAGTATCATGATGAGTAAATTCACAACATTTTTGATGCCCGAAATGCGTATCACTAATAATCCATCTCTCTTTCACTTAAACCTCACTGTCGAATCATATCGGAATTGCACTCTGAAGGATTTTTAGAAAAACTTGAACATGGGTTCTGAGAATCAATTTCCATTTGAATCAGCACAAAAATCATTACTGCTATCAAAAAATATCCAATTGCATTCATTTTACCCACCTCTTAGTTAATGTGTTTTCCTAAATTCTATTTCTTCCTTGATACAAGCATAAATGATTACAGGTGATAATATTATTACTGATATTAATATTCCTGCTTGTATCATCTTTGTTCCGATATAACCTAACATAATTTTAATCTCTGTCTATTACAACAATAATGAACTCTTCCTTGATAATAATTCTTTGTTGCCCATCAATAGTAACTGGACTACCTTTTGCCCAATCTACTAATACTTCATCACCAACTTGAACATCAGTTACTTCTGAACCGATTGCCAATACTCTTGCAGTTTCATTGTCTGCTACAGACCTCGCACCTTCAATAATAATACCACCAGCAGATACTGTTTTTCTTGCTATCTGTGCAATCAATACTTGTTTGCGGATTGGTGTAACTTCACTCATTATATCATACCCTTAACTAATGTTGACACATTTAAAAATTGATTTTTCCAAGACCACTCGTCTAATGCTAATTGGTTAAACACTTGTGCTTCTACATCTAAATCAGTCTCTACTGACATTTCAAGCATGCGAATTGCCCTATTATATTCTGCTTCAAATGAAACGGGTTCGGGTGGCAATTGTTTCCAAGATAACTCACCATCAATCTTACCAGTTAAAGATTGTTTTAATCTTTTATTAGAAATCTTTACATTTTGCTCAGATACACAAGTTAATGCCTTTAGATAATCTTCTTTAGATTCTTCAAATTGTGCAATATGTTTTTCAAGATTTTCTCGCACAACACTTAGCAACTCTTCCTTATTCACTTTTACTGTTTTAAACACATTATTCTCCGGATTTCTCATAATATTGTCCTATTATATAATTTTGAGAGATATATCAGAATCGAACTGATAACGCCAACTTGGAAGGATGGAGTTTTACCATTAAACTAATATCTCATAATTATTGCCATCTTCGACTATGTATCCATAATCCTAACGACTTCAGGTATTGCCGTTTAATTATACAACTTCTCTTTCTATGTAATAGAATTCAGACTCATACCTCCACGTTTGAAAAGTATATGCGGTCTGCTCATCTTCAAAAGTACCTGCGATAGTTGGTTCTTCCATATAAGAATCATCATAATACATTACATTATAAACATATTTCTCTTTATTCATAATAATCTCCATAGACATGAGTTTCTACAATTTCATATGAATAAGTGTTGCTTTGGTTATTTGCAACAAATGCTTCTGCAAGTTCTTCTGTGGCAAAAATACATTCCATTTCACGTTCACAACTATAAGAAGTATACCACACTACAAATACTCTCATTTCAAATCTCTCTATTTGTTAGTATGTCAATATTATACATTCGGTATTACCAAATATCAACCGTTGATTAAACTGTTTTCAACAAGTTTAACATCTTTATGCATCACGTAAAATGAATCTGGAAATTCACTAAACGAAATAGCATATACTTTTGCCACATTGTTTTCTCCATTCATCAACACATCATAATTGTCAACTCTAACATTGGCAATGGTATCGATAATTGGTTCAGAACCACCAAAATCATATTCAACTTCTAAACCTTTAACACTGTTGATATCTTGCTTCATCATTTCTAATACGTTCATAATAATCTCCAAATAACTTTCTAATATGAGTTCATTATACTGGATTTTACAAATAAGTAAAGCTTTATTTTGGTTTATTTAAGAAATTTACTAATTACTAGAAAGAAACAATCATTTATCTTATCTATAATTAATCTTTTTGTTACAACACTTCTGCCTCTGGTAAGTCCTCTTGACCAGTCGTCACAGACTTTTTTCTTTCTTTCTTTACCTTTTCTGGTGGAGCAACCGAAACTAGTCCTGCTTCATATACTAACTTATGAGTTACCTTTTTATATAACTTATGTATTGTTTGATCTTTTACTGCCAACATCAACCTCGCTTCTAATGGGTGGATATCTTCCAACAATTGTACAAACAATGATTCCTTTCTAAGTTGATTTAAATCAGTTCTACAGAAGATATAAAGTCTACGCATTTCCATTAATAAATTCCCTGGACTCATACCTAATGGTGCTGGGTCTTCTTTAAACGGTGGTATACCTTCAGGTAATACGAATTTCTTTGATGGATCAAATCCATATTCAAATAATATTTTCAATGCTCCATTATCTTTATATTTTGCAATTGTAGTAGGATCAGCATTAATCTCATCCAATATTTCTGTTATCATCTTCGCCATTAAAATTCCTCTAAACTGTTAAGTAATAATCTGCACTTGTTTTTAATAAGATAACTCATAATTCGCATGCGATCTATATTCTGTGTACCTTTTATATATTCACTTAAGATTTCTTCTCTAATATCTTCAGGTATCTTGGCAAATGATACTAAGGTTTCGTTACGATCCCAGTTTCTACGTTCATCATCATTCCTACAAGCATCTTTACCCTGTTCGATAAATTCTTCAAGTCGTTTAGCACTCATTGGAGTTTGTCGGACACCTTCCGTAACAAGTACGTCATCTTTACTCAATATATTCGGTATACCATCATCACCTGCTTTAACTATGTGTGTTATATATTTCACATATAAATCCTTATGACTCATCTTTATCAATTTCTTGGTATTTGGAGAGAACTGTGCTACCCCTTCATACTTCTGTAATTGCAGAAAGTCGTGGTCTGAACTAATGATTATATTCTTCTGTGGTCTTTCATATAAACCATCTTGAACTAATTCATTAGTTTGTGACCACTCAGTTAATATAGCAATAACATCATCTGCTTCTGCTCTATCTAAATGAATAACTTTGTATGGAAAGAATTCCCTCAAGTCTGCCCGCATCTGATCTAATACTTCGAATATCAGTTTCCAATCAAAGTCAGACTTCTCTCTGTTCTTTTTCCTATCACCTTTATAGTATGGAAATACTTCTTTTCGCCAGTATTTTCTGCCATCACAACAAATAACAATATTACCATACTGGGAACCATACTTCTTTTTATAGTTAAGGATAGTAGACAACACAATATGTCTAATTAGATCTTTAACTTCCTCTTGTGATTTATTCAACTCATTCTTAAAGGACAGAATAGTTGCCAAAGATACTTGACTATAGTCAATCAATATCATGTTAAAATGCTCCTAATATAATCATTGTATCACAGGTTCTACCATTTGCAGGAGACGGTTTAGTTTTAATAGTTTTAAATGCAGTTCCCAATGCACGTTTTGCTAAAGTTGTAGATTTAAAGAATTCTTCTGGTTTTCTTAAACAAACTGATACAGATTCTTTGATATCATATCCAGTAATTGCAGTACCCTTAACAGATAACTTATTACCCTCGGCAGACTTATACACAAACAATCTTTTTGTTTTAGTATTATATAACCAGACCTCATTGGATTCTACAACAGCAGTTGCCTTGACCGATTTAATACCCAGTTCATCGAATTCTTTAAGATACTTTAACTTAGCAACCACCCTTTCAGGTGGAACTGCTTTCTTAATCCTTGGTTTACTAACTCTTGAAGAAACTACTTGTTGGTTACATGCATTGACAATTGATTCAATAAATGTAACAAACTTCTTTAGTTGTGATTTTGTAAAGTTAGAGTAACCTTCTACCAGTTGTTCATCTTTACCTTCCAATACTTCTTTGAGTTCATTCAACAACCCAGTATAAAACACTCCAATCTTTTTAGATACAGGTGCAGCAACTTGGTTTACTTTCAAGTAATCTGTTGCATTGAATAAACTTTTCTTCTTGGAAGTAAATTCATCAATGGCATCTTCAAATGCTTCAGACAACCGAATAGATTCGATATGGACTTTATCAACTACCAATTTAGGTGCAGTATCTGGTATAACAACTACAGGTTCTGTAATATTAGACAAATAATCCAACAATTCACTTATCTTAGTTTCAATGAAATTTAATTCATTATCTTCTAGAAACTGATCTCTAGATTTCAATCTGCAGATCGTACCGACAGATTTTATTTCATAATCTGATACCTTATTCAATAAAGTTATAATTTTCTTTCTATTGGTAGAAATGAGGTAATCATTTAACCATTCTCTATACTTCTTATAATCAGCATTGATATTATACCAATTCATTGCAATCAACAATGACAATTTGTAATCCAATGGATTCGTGGTGGGTTCTGCACCACCACTCATCTTGGATGCCAATTCTCTTCGTTTTTCTTTAATTTCTGCTGCTTTATCTTTCTTATTGGCAGCATACTGTTCTTTTTTACTCAATTTAACTTCTTCAGACATAGGATAATTCCTCAATAAAAAACCAGTATACTACCTTTTTCGTTTAAAGTAAAGCGGTTTATTGCACTTCGAATAAAGATTCGTAAAGTTCTTGGAACTCTTCCGAATTGCTTACCTGTTCCGAATAGTTTTGCTTATGATATACCTTTGCGTTCAGGATAATATGCTTCTTTTCCAACTCAAATTTCTCGGATATATCCGCAACAATATCCTTTATTAGTTCGCGTTCTGCCTCGATTCTTGTATAAGAATCACTTATCTGTATAAGTGCATCTTTAATTTTTTTACGGTCTACTGGATTATTGATCACTGCCATGTTATTTTCTCACTGTTGTAGTTAAAAGTCTAATTAATCCTAATATCGCCCAAGATGCAAAATAGGTGCTCCATGACAATTCGATTGTAAGTAATGGGAATAACGTATTCAGTGCCCATATAAAAGTTGCAGGTAACGATGCTAGTATTAATATTAGCACTACTATTGCCACGAAGGCTGCCACAATAGAACTCGTTGATGTTTTTTCACTCATGCATTCACCTCAATTACAGAATCCCAAGAAAATGATCTCCAACCGTCAGCGTCTAAGTCATATACTGCTTGTACCGCATCTGTACGAGGTTTAACGGTCGAATCTGACTTTGGATGTTTATCTGCAGGAATCATAGCACTATTAAGAGTACAACGCATTACTCTTTCTGTACCGTCTTTCTTTGTAAAGACTATATTTGCAGTTGTAATAGTTAGAATATCTTTTACAAGTTTTCTAATTTTACCATCATTGTAATCTATTTTACTCATAATTTTTCACCTTTCTGTTATAAAGTTTTTTGGATTTTACTACTTGAATTTTAAATCTAGGTGTTCTCAGCACCTTTGCTACTGGGTTTCTCATTATACTGCTCCGAATATGGTATTTTGTAAACTACCTCATAATTTTTATATTGTAAAGATTCATTTAATTCCATACAAACGACTTCACAATCATACTTACCACCTCTCCATTCTTTTTCTTTTATTGCTTGTTCAATAGCAGTTTCTTTATTATCAAATGCACCAAGCACATAACTATGACACTCTTTATTACCCCAACGATATGCAGTTACTATAAAAATTTTCATTTTATTTTACCCAAATAATCTAAAACATCTGAAACAGTTAATGTAAATAAACCAAACACACAACCTAAAACCACGAAATACTGTACAAATTGTAACATATTCATTCTCCCCTTATAATATCCAAGTTGTATCATACTTTGTAACTATGATACTGTTAATCAAATTGATGTTATGTTTTTTCAATACTTCCTTAAATCTAACTGAAATTTGTGTATCTGCCTGTGAAGGGTGCGCAAATGGTTTATCAGGGTGATTATGGGCAATAATGATACCATTACATTTTCTAACCATACATTCATGAAAAATGTCATTGAATGAGATTTGAACCTCACTTTGGTTACCATTATTAACTGAACCAATATCTATAACTTCATTATTATTAAAGAATGCCACTACTAATTGTTCGTATGGTAATGAACCAATTTCTTTCATCAAATGACGGTCAATTTGTTCTTCGTTCAAAGTAGTTGGAGCAGAAACTGTTTTATCTTCTGAATATTTGTGATAGTCACAAGCAGTCAATAATAATACAATCAATACTAAAAACAACTTTTTCATTTTATAATTCCTCTTTCACTGTTAATTTTTTTACGGCATGATTAAAACCATTGTCCATTGCATAATTTAATGCTTTTACTTTGGCTTCTTGCCAAGTTTCTGCTTGGATTTTACCACACGAGAAGGATGGACCTTTTCTGTAATTAATTTCAACATAATAACTTTTCATTTTATAATTCCTCAATAATTTTCTAATATGAGTTCATTATACTGGATTTTACAAATAAGTAAAGCTTTATTTTGGTTTATTTAAGAAATTTACTAATTACTAGAAAGAAACAATCAGGTCTTTATCCCGTATATGATTACCGTGTACACGAATCATGATATTGTTATTATAGTAGTCATTTGACTCTAATACGTTGCGGAGCATCTGTTCCTTCGCTTCAAGGTAGGAACATGATGCTTTTGATGTGCAGAAATATAATATTTCGCGTTTGAATTGTTCTACCCCAAGTGTAGATACTTCCAGAGATAACTCATTACTAGACCCATAATAAGTATTCCAGTCCGAATCCACCTTTGAACGGATCTTCTTTTTCTTCTTTGTTCCATCTTTAAGAGTAATTGTTTTAGTTGTAGTCTTAGAGAACTTGGCAAGTTTCTTACCAATATATTTCCTACCATTTGGTATGCAGGTTATAAGATACACATAACCCACACACTTATCAGGTAATTCTGTTACCTCAACATCCCTGTAATACCAAGTCATTACTCGTCTGAATCATCAATATCAAATATACTAGCACCACATACTGGACAATATGTAATATCTTCCAAGTGGACATCTTCTGTACGGATAGTTATTTTGCCTTCTGTCTCACATGATTGACAATCGAAAGTTTTACTTGCACTCATTTTATTTTCCTATTTGCATCCATTTGCATCTATGTGTTTTTTATATCCATCTTCCCAATTATTATAAAGAGTGTCTTGTGCATCAGATACACTTAACTTACCTTTACATACAAGAGAATGGAACCTTACTTCTAACTTATCTTTATGGTGTGCATTGCAACTACCTGTATACGATTGCAATTTCAAATTATTAATATCGTTGGTACCACCCACAGTTAAACTGATACGATGATCAACTTCATAACTTCCCGATTTACTTAAATCCCCACCATCTCTTTTATATACTGCTTTCTTAACAGATTGTGGTACGTTTCTTATTGTGCTTGTCAGTGTAGTACAAATGTCTTTAATATCCGTAGTTCTAACTGTATTTGAAGGAACCTTTGCATCTGCATCTGCTACCATTAATAATATTAATAGTAATAGGTATATTATTCTCATAGTTTCCTCCAACCCTCATCAGTTCTTATATTTAGTTCATCGTTAGTTTCTATCCAAACTTTTGCACCGCATGCTAATGGTTTGTCTGGACTGTAGACTACTTTTCCATTTGTAAATTCTACTTCATGCCCATAAACATTTTCTTTATATGTCTTGCAAGTAATAACAGGATTTCTGTCACCTGTTTTGGCATTTGCTTTAATTACATGTTGGTTAATATGTATAATCTTCTTCACGTTACTCTCCAGTATTATAATCGTTTGGTATACCTTTATGTTTCTTTAAAATATTAAAGATTCTTGTGTTATCCTCAAGTGCCATCAGTTCATGTGGTTCACCAACTTTAAAGTCAATGAGTTGTCCTGGGAGTGCTTCAATTTCCCAGTCATGTGAATATGCCTTGAGTTTACCTCTTGTAACTATTGTGATATGTACATCATCTTCAGTGTGTACATGTTTAGGTAGAATATCTCCGGCTTTTTCAAAGTCGTACATCGTACCTTTAATATCGCCGAGGTTTTGTAATGGATTAGCCAATAACATTAGGTGCACTCCCAGATGATTGTAAAGATACCCAAGTACCATTTGTATCTTTTTTTGGTATTCTAGGGATGTTAAATGAAAATGGGTCAGTTTCTATTTCAGAATCCGTTATAGCATCTAATTCATCATAAAATGCTTGCCATACTGGTTTATCTATTTCAGATGCAGTATCTATGTCCACAAGAACCATAGATTTTAGCGATGAAACACTATTTTTTAATGTGTCAATTTTAACATTTGTCGTGTATGATATTTCATCAGCATCCATATCTCGCGTATAATATTGGTCTTCATAGGATATACCATCATTTGACAAAACATATCTAGTTTCCAATACTTGAAAAATTCCAACAGGAAGGTCACTCCTAGATGGTATTTCTAGTCTATTAAATGGTGCAAATAATTCTGTATTGTTCAAATCAATATCTGGGTAACATTGCAGAATATTATCCTCAAACATTGGATGATTTATTGGTTGACCATTTTCTAATTTTATGTATAAATTCATTAAACTGTACTCACATTTGTAGATGGGAATTGTCGTGTAGTTCCTGGCCATACAATACGAATAGCACCTTGACCACCTATTGTGTGCATAGTGGTGGTGGTAGAACCACCACCACCATAATTACCACCATGAGGTGCTGTATAGTTTCCACCAGAACCACCACCAGAACCACCACTTCCTTTTGTAGTTCCAGTACCAGTATTCCCAAATAATCCAACACCACCACCACCCACTTCTGTACTACTCATAGTATCCCACCCACCAGAACCAGCACCAGAACCAGTTACAGCAACAGCATTACCTTGAGCACCAACACCGTTATAACCACCAGCTCCGCCAGCACCACCTAATCCAGTGCTACCACTTATAGCATTTCCACCAGCAAAACCAGTACCAATTAAAACAGTACCAGCACCGCCAGTTCCGCTAACAGCGGTTAAACCACCACCAGCACTAACATAAGTACCAAAGGTGCTTGTACCACCTGATAAACTAGATGCACCAGAACCTGAAATACCTACTGTATAATTTATTGTCTGTAGTGGGGTTACAGAAATATTATTTGCGTATGCTAATGCTCCACCAGCACCGTTTCCTAATGTACCACAAGCACAAACTGGGTTATAACCTCCACCTCCACCTCCAACTGCAACTACAGATATAGAAGTAACACCAGCAGGAACTTGCCAAGTATAAGTACCAACAGTAGATAAAATCACACTACTAGAAACTACCGTCCCACTTGAACTATTTGCAATGACAGATAACAATCCACCCATTATGTTAGACCTGCACCATTAAGTAACCACTTGCTCGATGATATTTTTATAGCAGTCGCCATACCAGAGGCAGCCAATGCTCGTGGAGAGCCTGTCGTACCCGCACCTGCAATCATCAAAGTTTCTGTACAGGCAATGCTTAACACTCCTGCACTCGTGTCATTGACAAACACAATAGTAGTACCAACAGATAATCCTGATGGTATAGTCGCTGTTCTTGCCGTAGTATCAGTTCCTGGATGGTAAATCATTTTACCTATATCTGCTGAAGTGATACTATAATCTGCCGAAATATTAACTTGTAATATTGTAGCAACATCGGCAGTTGTTGTCAACGTTCCTGTTGTTGATGGAGTCGTTAACGTGATATCAGCACCTAAAGAAGGTGGTTGTATAGTTGCGTATCCCGTACTTGCCGATTGTATTTTTACAAATGCCATTTAATTTCCCCGCGGATATTGCAAGTTGTAATATCTCCAACTCTCAAAGGCGGTGGTGTAGTGTCAGCCTTAAATGCAGTATCAACCCTTACTCCTGGTGGATAAGATATACATGATTCAGAAAGTTCACCAAACTCACTCTGAAGGTTGATATACAACTCTTTCGCTTCATCGTATGTAAGATTTACAGCATTACCGTTGCTGGATTCTATTTCAATCCATTTGTTTATTTTAATTTTCATATTATCTCCAAATCACCCGTGACAATTTGTACACTCCCCTTTACTGGTTTGTACACCAGTTTCCGACCTAATATAATATAATGACTTAATCCATTCATCTTTAAATGCTAACTTATGGACTTCGCTTATATATTCTTCATCTTCATTTGCACTAAAGAATAAATTGATACTTTGTGCTTGGTCAATATACTTCTGTCTTGTCGATGCTAGTCTAATAATAATTTTCTGGTCTATCTCAAATGCAGTTTTGAATACTAATTTTTCATCATCAGTCAACCAATCTACCCCTTGCACTGAACCATTATTCTTAATAATATCTTTAACAGTTTCTGGATTATAAACACCCCTTTCTTTCATTAAGTTTAGTAACGAAGGATTAACACGATCCATTTTACCTGCAGCAGTGTTTTGGACATACGCATTTTTATAGATTGGTTCGATACCCTGAGATACGGAACCACATATCAAAGCAGAACTTAAGTTTGGAGCAATTGCTATTCTATGCGTATTTCTTACACCGTAACCTTTACACCAGAAAGGTTCTCCAAACTTATATGCCATCCATTCAGAAGCACGTTTAGATTCTTCATCAAGGTGTTTAAAGATTTCAATATTAACTAAATGAGCTTCCAATGATTCAAAAGGTATCATATGATCTTGTAAGTATGTATGGAATCCCAGCATACCTAGACCTAATGCTCTTGACTTTTCGGCAAATCTTACAACTTTTTCAAGACCTTTTATATTTTTACCTATCTCAATTAAATCCTGATTAACACAATCTAGGAATACAGTAGCAGTGAATACCGCATCCGTATCTTTCCACTCGTCATACTTAGAAGCATTCATTGATGATAATACACAAGAGAAGGTATGGTCAGAATCAGACATCAGGGTCACCTCCGTGCAGAGATTTGATGCCAATACTTTTAACCCTTTATCTTTATACATTTGCGGGTTCTGTACATTAACTTTATCAACAAAAAAGAAATACCCTTTTCCTGTGACCATTTTTAACTTCAATGCTTTCTGGTAACGTGATATAGCATCGATATCACCTGCATCTAGTCTTTTGATAAATTCATTGCTGATAATCCATCCAATATTAGCATCATCTGGATTTTTACCAATATAAGTCACTAACTCATAAAAGTCTTTATGATCAATCTCAATATATCCTGCCCAAGCACCTCTTCTTTGCGAACCTTGAGAAATGTCTCTTGACATTTGCACAAAGTTTTTAAATACTGGTAAAACACCTGATGCAGTACCTTTCAATCCTGTAATCTTAGAACCTCTAGGTCTAATATCACCAATATATCCAGAAGTACCAAATGCGTTCTTAGAAAGAACTGCCGCTTCTTTATTCGAATCATAGAAGTCGAATACAGAATCGCCTATATAACCTCCTGAACATGATACAGGACATCCAACCCCTGTTCCCATATTAGCTAACACTGGAGTAGATGCTGCCAACCAACCTTTCCAGAACAAATTAAAAAATTTATCTTCCCAGACTTCTTCATCTTGTTTCATATATTGTGCAGCATGTTTCGCCACTCGTCTATAAACAGATTGTAGGTCAGGATATTTCGCAGAAAGATAATTCTCCTTTAGCATCTGCCATGCTGCAGTTGTAACCCAATCAGGTAATTTACCTTCTTCTTGTAGGAGTTTACGTTCTTCTCCTAATTCATCGTATATACTTTTGTCCTTGACCATTACTCTACCAATAGTGTTTGATTTTCGCCTAATTCTTTTGATTCTAATATTTCTAATTGCTTAAGTATATATCTTTTTTCAGTTTCATCTTTAGACTCTGCCAATCGTAACCGTAGGTATCTCACTTCTTCTTCTTTTTCCATGTCTTCTTCCTCATTTATTATATTTTGTAATTCTTCATCATTTGCCCATTTCATAAATTCTACCATGTCCTGAGTCAAATAATCATGTTCATCTACCATTTAAAGTTACCTTCAATCCAGTTTCTGTTATAGTCAGAACCCTGACCAGCAAAGAAATCATGTAATACTGATGAATCTACATCCTTATAAAACCATTCTGCAATAGGGTTATAACTTGGTTTAAATATAGCATGATATCCCAAATTTTTCAAGCATTTATCCAATCTAGATTCGACAAATTTAATTAACTGATTATCAGTAATACCTTTAATATTACCTTTTTCAAATATCTTACTTATGATAACCGTTTCATGCTCTAAAATAACTCTTGCAGTTTCTTCCAACTCCTGCTGTAATCTTCCAATATCAGGTGAGGTAATATCACCATCTCGTATTGATTCAAATAGCAAAGTTTGGAATAACCATGCACCAGCTTCCGAGTGTTTAGTCTCATCATTAACCGAAAAGTTAATTCCAGCATTGACGTTTACTAATTTATTCTTCCCAACATTATTGAAGTGCTTCAAAAATGCAAAAGAACTGTATAATATAGCACCTTCAATCATCGAGAAAATACCTATAGATTTAAGTATATCATATACAGTATCGCTTTTCTCTACTCGTTTGCCTATCCACTCCATTCTATTCTTCAGGATTTCATCATCCATGTAGCTGTTGTAGAACTCATCTGTATCTAAACCCAATACCTCGTTAATTTTATTATAAAATGGAGCATGTACGCCAAGTTCAAAGAAAGAAAATGTTGCTGCCATTCTTTGAATGTCTGGTCGTTGAAATACTTTTCCTATATAGTTTTGCCAGTAGTCATTACCTACTGATAATTCATAGATAGTGAATAACTTTAGAGTAGAAATAACTCCATGATATTCAGCTTCAGTAAAATTTGTTTTAAGATCGTGTAGATCTTTTTCTACTTCAATCTCATCTGGCAACCAGAAGATTTCTGCTTGCTGTTTAGCAAACTCTATTGCTACTGGATAGTCTATAGTATATGTAGTTTTTTTATCTAGTAATCTGCTCATATAACCCCAACAATAACAACGATTGCAACTAATATGTAAATCCAAACATTAAAGTGTAATTTATTACGTTTAGGAGTTTCCCAGATTAAATCAAATGGTTCAATCTTTTTAGTAACCATCGGGTTTGCTTCTTCCAGAAACTTTTTAAAATTCTTATTTTGGTTTTTCTTTATATCCGCACGGTTTTTATTACTTAATTTCATTATTATTCCCTTTACTATAAATTTCTTGTTCCACTTTAACTCTATGTTGCACCCAACCACGGAAGTTTTTATCGAAAGTATCTTCATACTGTGCTGTTGCCTGATGCTCTGTTGGACTTGCATGGATCGGTACCGATCCAACTAAAGCATTATACAATGCCAAATCTTTTTCTATTTCTGGTATCTGTTTATCATGGGTGAAGTAAGATACTCTGGCACACCTAGCGGTAGATATCTGCATTAATCTTCTGGTGGTTCTTGACTCTCCCATAGCAACCAAGTCAGAATCAGTGATATAAGGAAGGTGATGAATACGTTTTGTAGGATTAGAGTTATTAATTGCATTTTTCATTTCTCTCGCTAATTCTTGGATTTCAGGTTGAGCATCAGGGTGATTTCTTAGTTCAAAGAAATTATCCCATTCTGTTGATGTTACTATCACCGATATATATTGCCAAGGTTCGAGTAATCGATTGAATACTTGTTTATGAGGACTACTTACCTTATTTGCAGTCCATACTAAACAACATACAACCCTACCTGTAAACTTCCACATAAACTGCGCAAACCATTTCTTATAACCTGTCAATTCGGTTCTCGCTTTCATACCTGCTTGATTCGCACCCCAATGAATTGGTCCAGCAGGATCATTCCATACTTGTTTCAAGAACGTGGATATTGGTATTGCTCTTGAACTTGATGCGTTTCTACTAAACACTCTGTGGGTCATAAATTCCGCATGGATACTTCGCCAGTACCTTAATTGCAAGGTGGTTAGGCGAATTCCATTATATGGGTTCTCGCTGTCCTCAATTACTCGTACTTCACATGCCATGAAAAACTCCTATATTAAAATTCATAAAAAATATGTAGACTATAAGTCCAAATACTAAAACTAACCAACCCAATGCAAATATAATTCTAATTATACTCACAATCATTACTAATAAGGTCGGAATTATAGCGATACCAACTATACTTAATAATATAATTAAAAAGAATAATGTCATACCTTCCTCCAAGTAGCGAACCTTGCTTCTGCTTCTAACCCACCGAAGGTATTATTACCTTCGGTGGGTTAGAAGC